>Ga0307475_10000177_pt1 | contig 38606 bp, 31 predicted proteins | sample atmos_gasesECM1C_FD_203317 | JGI IMG/M metagenome (GOLD analysis project Ga0307475, IMG submission 203317) | Hardwood forest soil microbial communities from Morgan-Monroe State Forest, Indiana, United States - atmos_gasesECM1C_515 | ecosystem: Environmental > Terrestrial > Soil > Temperate... | reverse complement strand
GAGAACCCCAACTGCGTTGAAATTGTCACAGACTGCCCCGCACTGAACCCACTCGGATTAAACAGCGGATAAGCTAGCGAGGTAGTTGACTTGGGGCTGCTGCAATTCCCTTGATTGCAGGCCGCGTTGCTTGGGCACACGTTTCCGCAGGCGCCACAGTTGTTAACGTCCGACTGGGTGAGCTTACAAACACCTACGCCGCCCGTGGTACACACTTGTCCAGAGGAAGCGCAGCTCGTAGTGTCGCCGGAACTCTGCATGCGATATTCGAGCAGGACGTTGGCATCACTGGGAGTAGACCCGGCCGAGCAGACTGCCCCAGTCTGAATCTTCACACTGACCGCCCCGTTGGCGGAAAGAGGCAAGGACATGGCACCGGAATCAATCGTATTCTGTGAGGAGACGAGCACAAGATCCTGTGCGGCGGTGCTATTGCCGACGCGCAGGACAGCCGGTGTACAGGAAGCGTCCGCAGTTTTGATTTGGGCGGTGACCCGGGTGAGGGTTATATCCAAATCCGGCGTGAAGGTGGCGGCGGTGTAGGGCGCATTTAGGGCACCGGGCATGAAGGCTGAAGCGATCATGCGCGGATTGGCGCCCGTGGCTGAATTAGTGCTTCCAGTCGTAAGACTGGTGCCGTCTGGAAATTTGATGCCGTTACCGGTGCCGCCGATGGTCAGGTTGCCTGTTATGGTTTGATCCATGCTGAAGGTATTTGCGAGCGTGGTGATTGCAGTATTTGCAGGAGGGAGTCCCATGGGGCCCTGGATCCCCTGTGGACCTTGTGCCCCTGTTGGACCTTGGGCGCCTGCTGCGGAGAGAAGTTGCCAGTCCGCGCTGCATGGATCCGGTGGGAATGCAGGCTTGCAACTTGTGCTAGAAGTAGTCGCCGCAATCGCCAGCCAAAACGAGCCGCCATCCGTTACCCCATCGTTGATGCTGTAACTGTTGCCACTGCTCCACGCGCCTCGGTTGTTAATACCCGCCGCAAGCAATTGCCAGTTGGGATTCGACGAGGGAGGCTGCGAACCGTTGTCCGCAACGGTCGCCATCCAGAAGGAATTGTTGTAAGACACCGCGTCGCTAGGATTGTAAGCATTCCCGCTGACCCAATTCCCCTGGTTTTTGATCCCCGCTGGACCTTGCGGCCCTGTCGTCCCCGGCAAGCCTGGAGCTCCCGGTGCCCCCTGAGGAATCAAGAAAGTGAGGTCGGCCGCAGTTGGAGGGCCGCCATTCATTACAGAGGCTGGCGTCCCGTATGGAACGGTCATTGCCGTGGGTTCTATCTTGATGGTAGCGGCCTGCCCCGCCGGGCCCGCGGCTCCCGCAGGACCCGTCGCTCCCGTTGCGCCCTGTGCGCCTGCTGGTCCTGCGGGACCCTGCGGTCCGCTGTTTGCCAACACGATTTCCAGCCGCGGCTCGTGGCTGGTTACGATGCTTTCCTTGCTGTCGAACACCACGTAGCTGGTGCTGGTGTCGGCCTCTAGCGCGATACCATCGTTGGCCAATCCGCCATTCGCCGATCCGTTCAACCATTCCTTCACGAGTTGCGTCAAATCCACAACCAAAAACGAATTGGCATTGCCTACGGCAATCCCCGTGGCAAACGCCGTCGAAGACACCGTAGGTGGCGCAGTGGTAAGCGTGGATTCCGTCCATGCGCTAGTAACAGGGTAAATATCAATCGCGCCGCTAGGAGTCGTTAGGGGGCTCAAATATAGTTTCAGCGTGGCCTTGGCTACGTTCGCCGCAGCCACCGTTGGCGGCAGCGACGACTGCAGCTGAAATTTGATGAACGTCTTGGTCGTTCCCACCTGCTGGGAGCCGACGGCAGCGCTCGATCCTGCCACGACCAGCGAAACCCCCTGGCCATTCAGATTGAACGCCTGGGTTGTCTTGCTGGTCGATAAGAACGCATCATCGGTCACCGTGGCCGATTGCGCGTTAGCGCGCATCGGCAGTAGAAACAGCGATGCGGCGAGGACTGCACACCAAAGAATCCTGGCTGGCTGGGTCATCGGAATCCTCCCGAACTCTTGCTACCCTATATTTCGGAAAAACAAACCAAACTGGCTCACAACAGATCAATCTTTCTCCGGGGCCGCGAAGCAAACCTGCCCGCTGTAACGGAATACTGTCCCTTTGACCAAATAAACTTCGCCGATCGCGGCTATATCTCCCGTCGCTTTGGCGAATCTGCCCGTGCCACCCGCCAGGTGCACGGGATAGGTCACGACGGCAAATAATGTCTGCGAGAGCGGAAGAGTCGTCGCCGTAGCCGGATCGAAGGTGAGCGTGTCCCCCGACTCGGTGACCCAGTGATGCTGGACATGGAACACGACGGTGTTGTCTGCTCCGGGCTGAGGAGCGCCCAGGAGGGTTCCGCTGACGGCGCCCCGCAAGTCTCCCGTTGCCGTCCCCATGGTGGTGTTCTGATCGATGGCGCCAAAGTTGGTCATGATCGTGGCACCAACCGCCTTGCAGTGTGGTTGTGAAGATGTGGGTTGTGGAGGAACAGCTCCAGCAAGGTGGCCCCCACTGCTAGCAATAAACGCAGACAGAAGAACGACCCTGAAAATAAAGAATGCAATCCGAGTGATTCTTCCAAGTGTCATGCTGATTTCCCTTCTTGTTGCGCTGGAAACAAGCTGCTTTGAGGCGCACGATTGCCTTAGATCCAGGGAAGGGTCAAGAACCTTGGCGGTGGTTTGTTGGTTCCATCGCAAGTTGCTGATTCCCCACGTCTAGTTGGTGCAGGTTCCCTGAGTGGCTTATTCGGTTCAGGAGCGAACCGTGATAGACTGCGTTCCGTCCCGACCAAAGCAGGCCCAATGGTCACCAAGCCCAGCCAGCCACAGGTGGTAAAGTTCGGGGTTTCGAAGTTGACCTGCAAGCCGGTGAAATTCGCAAGGCCGGCGTGAGGCAAAGGCTCGCGGGCCAGCCCTTCCAGGTTTTGCAAGTCCTGCTGGAACATCCCCAGGAAATCGTGACGCGCGAAGAACTGTGCGAACGCCTTTAGCCTGGGAATACCTTCGTCGATTACGAACTGGCGCTCAAGAAAGCCGTCAACCGCTTGCGCGAAGTGCTCGGCGACTCCGCCGAGAGTCCGCATTTCATAGAGACCGTCCCACGTCGCGGCTACCGCTTCCTCGGTACCGTCGAAGCAGCTAAGCCGTCCGCCCTTGGGCCGGCAGTCTTGGCCACTCCCACACGGATGAAATTCTCATGGCCGTTGGCTGCAAGCTTGGCCCTGGCTTTGATGGTGCGCTGCTGCTCGGGCTCAATATCGATAAGCTTCGCACGCGCATCTTTGCCAAGTCCCGCGCTCTCGAAATTCGCTCCCTCGCCGTGCTTCCCCTGGAAAATCTCTCCAAGGATCCAAACCAGGGTTACTTCAGCGACGGAATCACGGATGCTTTGACCACGGAACTCGCTCAGATCGGCTCGCTACGGGTGATTTCACGAACTTCGGCGATGCATTTTAAAGGGACGCGGGAAACCCTGCCGGAAATCGGGCACGAGTTGAATGTGGACGCCGTCGTGGAGGGTTCCATCACGCGCTCGGAGAACCGCGTGCGGATAACCGCGCAGCTGATCGAAGCGCCAAGCGATCGTCATTTATGGGCCAAGAGCTATGAGCGGGATCTGAAGGACATCCTGACCTTGCCGGATGAAGTGGCTCGCGACATCGCCGGGGAAATCCGCGTCAAGCTTACTCCAGAGGAGCGTACGCGCCTCGCAACTGTCCGTCCTATTGATCCCGTGGCGCACGAGGCCTATCTCAAAGGTCGCTATTACTTGAACAGGCGAACTGAGGAGGGGTTTCGCAGGGCGATCGAATACTTTGACGAAGCCACCCAAAAAGATCCCAACTATGCGCTTGGTCACTCCGGCTTGGCCGACAGTTATATTTACTTCATTTAATCAGCACAAGCGCGTTCCAAACACCCCAATCAAAAGTGGACCGGAATCACTGCAGAGCCCTTCTCCCACTATTTCTGCCGGGCCACTTCCGATTGCGTCCTAACGTTTGTCGGTACTAATCAGACTGAATTCAATCATTGCCGCGCGGCTCACTTTTCGCGCTGAGGAACCCACCACTCGGGTATGATTTTCTGAATGCGCAATTGTCGGACAATCGGTCCCCACTGCGGCTGAAATTCGGCGGCTATATTTTGAACGGCGATGCTCGTGAACTGGAAGGCCATTCTTTGCTGCGCGTGGGTAAGGTCGTTGTATCCATGCGGCAGATAAGCGTTACCCACGAAGCCCCCGGCAGCCGCGCCTGCAAAATTGGAGAAGGCAATCGTATTTCTCCCGGAGTCGGTCTTATCGATGAAAGTAAACGCAACGGCGTGCGCGGTTCGCATCAGTGGATTCTTACTGGTGGACCTCACGTAACGAGGATCTTCATGCAGGGCAACACCGGTCAAAAAGCGCGCTGTTCGCTGGGAAGTCACCGTAGCGATGGAATCTCCGTACTGCCTACCGAACGCTCCGGCACCGTCCTTCCATTCGCGAGGATAATGTTTTGTGGGATTGGCCATGCTTAGACCGGCTCCGAACGCCGGCAGAATGACCGCAGGAGGTCCAAATGTTTGATGGGTGTAGATTGTAAATTTATCGCCGAAGGACAAACGCCGAGAATTCGTGGCGACAGGCAAAAACAGGAGAGCACTATTGTCATGCTGCGGATGGGACGGTGGGATTGACGAATTGCTTTGGTCTTGAGGTTGCGACGCGTCAGGAAGGTTGGCCGCCTGCTGGCCAGGTGCTTCGGGCATTCCTTTTCTGGCCTCGGCGGGAAGGCAAGGCCACGGCACTGCAGAAGAGCCACTACAGAGATCAGCGTCCTTTTTCGTGTCCTGCGGGGCAGCAACCGGCGAATAGGCAGCCATAAGACATAGGGCGATTACGGTCAGGCGAGTGAAATGTTGCGAGCGGCACGTTGTTACGATCATTTTTTCTCCAATTGAAATGTTTGGTGGCCCGAGAGGATAGATGCGATAAAGTCGGGACTTGCGAGTGCCATGAGTCCACAAAACATGACCGATCGTCCAGCATCTGAACGCCGCATGGACGTGCTGTCTGAAGTCTTTGGATCGATGAGAATTCAGGATGCGGTTTATACGCGCCTGGAGGCGACTGCCCCTTGGGGTTTTCACTACACGGGGGACACGGTCCCGCGGATACGCTTCGGGTTAATGGTTCGCGGATCGGCGCTTCTGAGATTCAAGAACCAGCGGCAAGCTATCCCGCTCTCCGCCGGTGATGTCTTCATTTTCATTCTCAGTGATGAGTCCTTTACGGTGATGGATCATCCGCGTTCCCCTGTCGCCGATTACCGCGTATTAAGAAAATTGGAAGAAGATTGCGTGATTCATTACGGCGGAGGCGGCGCGCCCACAACTTTGGTGAGCGGGTCGTTTCGCATGAGTGCATTCGACGCCCCGCTCATTTCGACGATTCTTCCTCGTTACCTGCACCTGCGGCTTGAGCAAGATCGTAGTCAAGCCTTCCAATCCGTGCTGGACCTTTTGGCGGTAGAAACTGCTCAGCCCGGCATAGCCTCATCGCGCTTGATCACTTGTCTTTATGAATCACTATTTGTCTACGCCATTCGAGCCTACGCAGGCAATTCTGCGGCTCCACTGAAGGGTTGGTTGGGAGCCATGTCAGACGAGCATCTCAGTAAAGCTATAGGGGCAATGCATTCTGGGATTGACAGGAGTTGGTCTGTTAAATCACTAGCGCGCGAAGCACGCATGTCGAGGTCTGCCTTTGCCCTGAGGTTTCGGACCGTTTTGGGTCAGACGCCTTTCGAGTATCTCACGCAGTGGCGGATGTATAGAGCAGGGGCCATGATTCGCTCGAACAATATGTCGTTCTCCGAGGTGGCGTCCGCCATTGGATACGGATCGGAAAGTTCTTTCAGTCGCGTTTTTAGGCGAGAGATGGGCGAAGCTCCCAGGGAATATCGACGCAGGTGCGCGCTTCTGCAATCGTCCAAAAGAGAATGATTGTGGGTGCGCAGTTCTGTTCTCGCGGCTTACTCTCCGCGAAAGGAATGAAAGCGGTAGGTCGTGCCGCGACGGGATTAGTCCTGCGTAGTCCGTAACCCGCAAAGCATTCACCTGTTTTCTGCGGGGAGAGACGTTTATTGGCAGAATTGGACGCTACTCAGTCGAATCCTATTCATGGATCCCAATCTGATTTCCAAAGTCATGCAGGAGATGGGCCGCAAGGGCGGCAAAAAGGGTGGAAAAAAGGGTGCGAAATCAGGGCAGAGGCCTTAACGCCCGAGCAGCGGAGTCAGATTTGGGGAAAGCCTCCATTGATGCGACGAAGGCCATGTTGCATCGCAGCCACATAGTTGGAGACCTCTTCAACATCATCGATGGGCACACCGGGCACCGCTTCATTTTCAAAGAGAAACAAATCTGAAAACGAAGATTTGGTGCCTTCTATCTGTGAGGAAAGAAGCGCTTCTTTGCGGACATAGAGGTACAAAAAGAGTCTTGTATCCGGCAGAGCGTCGTCAGGCCATCTAGCCGTCCAAGCGCTTGATTTGCTTGGTCAAGATTTTGGTAAAGCCCACTAAGATCGAGGCGAGGCTCCGGGGGCAACGACGGAGGAATGCCCTTACTGTTTCTCCGGCGGTGGTCGTCGAGATATAGCTGCCTAACCTTGAGTTTTTCTCGTTGGGCACGGACGTATTCAAGCTCCCTTTAATAAGCGCTGTTCCTATTAAAATATAGGTCCTCTTACTTTAATAGCTATTTTCGGTAGGAAATAGACATTCACAAGGTCTCGGGGGAGCGATTTCATAAGATGTCCCTTGTGCTGCCCTGAAATCTCATTCAACCACCACGCGACCATGACGCAGAAGAACGCTACGGGGTCGCTTCGTCTGCTTGTTGATTTTATCGACCAACGCTTGAACCGCGCCTGAGTTGAATGGGGCATACAACTGACCATCGGCGCGGGTAATCGTGCCGTGATTTGCTTGACGAACATCCGACGCAGCCACGGCGGGCGCGCGGACGGCTTCGCGTAAATGACGAGCGGGGTCGGGGCTAGGCGCCGAAGACGACGCGCGTGCCTGTGGAAGGCATGATTAGCTTCTCGGGCATCTCGCGCTGGATTGCCATTATGGTGCGGAAGCCGGTGCAATGCATGGGGATCAAGTAGTCCGGGTTGATTTCCTTCATAGCTGCCACGGTCTTGGCGATGAGTTCATCGGGATAGGGAGCCAAGTGCCACCCGCCGACCACGGCGTGCACCTTCTCGATCCCGGTGGACTTCTGGATCTGGCGGACGGAGTTGATGATGCCGGCGTGGCCGCAGGATGAGATCACGACGAGTCCCCGGTCTTTCACGTTGTAAGCGGTGGCGTGCTCGCCCCAGAAGATGTCTTTCACCAACTCGCCCGGCTTGGCTTCCATCTTGACGGTGCCGGGAGGGAAGTGGAACGTGGCGTCGCAGGCGGAGCCGGGCGCGCCGGCTTCGAGGCGAGCTGCCGGAGGAGACATCTCAAAATCCGTGATTCGCGCGATGTGGCCGGAGATGAAGGCGTGGCCCGCGACTACGGTGGGCTTCTCCGCGATCACGACCTTCAACCCTCGCGCTTCGAGCTCATCCCGCTTGAGCTCACCGTAGTCGAGTTTATTGCCGTCGGGTTGCACTACCCAGCGATGGCAGAACGTATCGCGTCCTCCGGCATAGAGAGTGAGCCCTGGTTTGGCTTTTCCCTGGAGAGCCTGTGCCAAGTCGGGCAGGCCACCGTAATGATCCTCGTGCCCGTGGCTGATGATCAAGGCGTCGGCCGTGGCGGGATCGACTTTCAGGCCTTTGAAATTGTTTGTGAGCGTGCGGGGCGTGAGCGCGAAGTCCAGCAGGATCTGCTTTTCCTCTGCGCCTCGGAAGGACTCCAAGTGAAAGGCCAACCCATGTTCCGACAACAACGAGGCTTCTGAGGCGTACGGATGGGGCAAAGTATTCCGAGTGATCGCCAGGTTGCCGATTTTCCCGCCCTTGGCGTAGATGTCGTAGATGTTGTCCACCAGGTTGGTGACAACGAGGCGGTCAGTGGTGGGGATTTCCTTGGGAGTATCGAGGAAACTTTCGAAGCGGCCCGTGCCGCCCACTAGGAATGTTCCGCCTGCTACGGCTCCCAGCTTCAGGAATTCGCGCCGGTGCATGCTTGACCCCCTTCATCTGACCCGAGATCTTCTTTCTTGGCTTCGAAAACGGTAAACATTGTAACCCCAACGGACGTAGAGATGAGGTGATGTGGCAGGGCGATTCAACGAAGTGCTGGCTCTTTGGTTGTTCTGCTGGCATAGGAAATCAGAGGCGAGATGTCCGGGCGCGAAGGTATCAGGTTCACCTGTGGTGAGTGGCACTGGGATAACGCAGACTGTCAATGAGACTCACAACTACTACACGCACCCGACAGGCGATTCGCCACGCAGAGACAAGATTCACGAGCGGCAAGTTGAATCCCTGATTTTTATCCATACGAAACTCGAAGAAGCGCTTTTCTATTTCCAGCGAGCCGCCGCTGCCGGAAAGTTCGCAGGTGAGGCGTCAGATGAGGAGTTGTTGAAGCGGATGGCAGAAAACCTTGCGGTTGCATCCAAGGAATATGCGAAATGCAGATTGCTTCCGAGCGAGGGTTTGGGGGAGGAAACTCGATGCATTCTTCAACAACATGCTCTCGGGCAGCATGACTCTGAATGTTGCTCTCAGTCCGATGGTTCAAGACGGCTATCAGCGAGCCAAGCTGCTCTCATTGATCGCGAAGTTGTCGCGTTCCATGACTTCAGTGCAGGCTTTTCTCCTTTGCGCGCATTGGCACGTTCTTCCGCCGGCTAATGGTTCCTAGTGAGCGGATTCAGAAATTTACGGTAGCTCTCTCGTTGGCACACAGTAACTTCGCCTCCCACACGCTTCCGCCATAGCGCCTTTACCTCGAGAGTCAGATGCTCGTCCCCGGAGCAAACTCTGGCCACTTAGGCAGGTCGAGACGTAGGATCCAAGGCAAGAGCCGATTCGAGGGTGGGCCGGGCTTTTTGCTACCGTCATGTGCGCGGCGCTCCTCGACTCATTTCCGGAGGCAAGCCAACACGCCGGAGGAGATCGGCGAAGCGGGGGTCACCTCGTAGCGGGTCGAGTCGGGGATCCACCCCGACAGTGGGTATTCAATCCGAACGCGCGAGGTACCCTTTTTCCAGCCAAGAGAAAGCCTGCTCTTTGTCGCCCAACTGGGCGTACACGCAGGCCACATTGACGCCGCAGATGTATCGCTCCTTTGCCTGTGCCTCGATGGCGCTCAACATCGTCCGAGCCTTGTCTCTCTTGCCCGCCGATGCGTAGGCGGCTGCAACCTGCGCCAAGATGACGGGATTCTGACTGGACTTCGCGGCGCGGTCTGCGGCGGCGACTGCTTCCTCACTTCGACCCAGCGCCGCCAAAGACAGAGCGAGAACGCGATCGTCCCCATTTGTTTTGGCCACTTCAACTGCTTTTTCGTAGCGACGGGCGTTGAATAGTAACCACGGCAACCCCATGTGAGACTGCGGTAACAGTGGGTCGATCTTTTCGACGCGATCTAATTCCCGAATGGCTTCGTCCGTACGACCAAGCGTAATCAAGTAATGAGCGTAACCGGCGTGCGCCTTCGGCAAGTTTGGGTTGAGTTCCAGCGCCCGCCGGAACTCCCGCTCGGCCGCAGGCCAGTCCCAGTCAAATGTGAGTTTGACGTAGCCAAGCGACGCGTGGGCTTCTGCGAGTGTATCGTCTAGCTCGATGGCCCTCGCGGCGGCGGCTTTGGCCTTGGGCATGACCTCAAGCGGGGCCCGCAGAAACGTGCTCTGGGAGTAGTAGGCATCCGCAAGGCCGGCGTAGGCCAGGGAATCATTGGGATCAATTGCGAGTGCCCGTTGGAAATATTCAACGGCTTTCTCAATGCTTTCTCGTTCACTCGCGACAAACACACCCCCTGGCAAATGCTTGCGAAGTTCGTCATACCCGTGTAGATAGGCCTCGTGTGCTTGCGGATTTACCGGGCGTGCGGTCGCCAGCCGGATCCGCTCCTGTGGAGTCAATTTGACGCTCACTTCACTCGCGATAGCTTGGGCCACATCGTCCTGCAGACTCAGGATGTCTCGCAGATCGCGCTCGTAGCTCTTGGCCCACAAGTGGCGGTCGGTAGGGGCTTCGATCAACTGTGCGGTGATTCGGACCTGATTCCCCGCGCGTTCAACGGATCCCTCAACAACGGCATCGACATCCAGTTCCCGTGCAATTTCTGGGACCGTCTTATTGCTTTTCTTATAGCGCATCGCGGAAGTCCGTGAAATCACTCGCAGCGCGCTGACTTGCCCGAGATCTGTGGTGAGCTCCTCTGTCATTCCGTCAGCGAAATACTCTTGCTCGGGATCACCTGAAAGATTTGTCAAGGGTAGAACTGCGATAGACCGAATGTTGCCGGCGGCGAGATTCGGCCTGAACCACTTGAATCTCCAGCCGAGGCCGACAAGAACGACCAGCAGCGGAAGCGCCGCCAGCACAGCTCGGCGCGGCCAGCGCCCAGCCATTTCGCCCTGCACGCGAAGCAAGTCGGCTCGCAGATCCGTCGCGCGTTGATAGCGCTCCGACGGCTTCTTCTTGAGCGCTTTGGTGATTACTCGCTCCAGTGCTCCCGGAACCTGTGGATTCAGCTTGCGCGGAGAAGCAGGCTCTTGAGTCAGGATGATTTCACGGATCTGTGCGCTAGTTTCTCCCGGAAAAGCCGGCTTCCCAGTGGCCATTTCATAGAGCACCGCTCCGAAGCCGAAGATGTCCGAGCGGGCATCGATAGGTTCACCGCGAATCTGCTCCGGAGACATGTACGGCGCGGTACCCATTCGCGCACCGGGGAAGGTAAGGTCTAGCGCGTCTTGCGTATCCGTCGCAGTCGGCAGATCCTTACTTGCGACCGTCTCGGCTGTCGAGCCCGCTAGTTTCGCAAGACCAAAGTCAAGCAATTTGGCCTGACCGCGCTCGGAGACAAAGATGTTGGCCGGTTTGATGTCGCGATGCAAAATACTCTTGGCATGTGCTACCTCGAGCGCGTCAGCGATGTGCATGCCAATCTCAACCACCAACTCCGGCGACAGCGGCTTCCCCGAGATACGATATTTGAGCGTGCTGCCCTCCAGCAGCTCCATGGCGATAAAGGGTCCTCCTTCAGATTCCCCGATGTCGTAAATCGTACAGATGTTCGGATGATTGAGCGCCGAGGCGGCCTGCGCTTCGCGCTTGAAGCGCTCCAGCGCCTGCGCATCTTGGGCCATTTCTTCGGGCAGGAACTTCAAGGCCACGAAGCGGTGGAGACGGGTGTCTTCCGCTTTATAGACGACGCCCATGCCACCACCACCCAGTTTCTGGAGGATGCGGTAATGCGAGATTTTCTTGCCAAGAAGAGTCTGCTCCGCGTCCTCGTCGCGCTGCCTTTGGTCCTCGACAGCGTGCTGACGGACCATCTCAAGCGCGGGCGCATCCAGAAAACGATCCGGTTGCTCATGCTCGCTCAGCAAGGAAAGGACTTCGGTACGCAAGTTTTTGTCACCCGCGCAGGCGCGATCCACGAAGGCCGATCGAGAGGCAGGATCCAACTCCAAGGCGGATTCCAGAATGGACCGGACTTTTTGCCATTCTTCCGGGTTCATGCGGGGCCTGCTCTCTGTCGCAGCTCTCTCCGCAGCCAGGCACGAGCGGAAGACCAACTGCGATGTACCGTGCTTGGAGATAAGCCTAAGAATTCCGACGTATCTTCGACGGTCAGCCCGCCGAAGTAACGCAACTCCACAATTCGGCTCTGTTGGGAATCCAGTTTTGCGAGCCTATCCAAAGCCTCGTTCAGCGCCAACAGATCTATGTCGCCGCCGTGAGTCGGTCCTTGCTCAACTCCTGAATCCAACGTCAAACGCGTGGCCCCGGCTCCTCGCTTGGCCGCGCGTCGGCTGCGCTCGTAGTCGACTAAAATCCAACGCATCAGCTGCGCCGCAATCCCGAGAAAGTGTGCGCGATTTTTGACATGGAGAGAATCTTCCTCCGCGAGCCTCAGATAAGCCTCGTGAACCAAGGCCGTTGTCTGCAGGGTGTGATTGGAGCGCTGCTGTCGCAGGTGATGCCGGGCTAAACGCCGCAACTCGCCATAGACAAGAGGCAAAATCTCTTTGAGCGCCTCCCGGTCCCCTTTCCCCCAATCGAGAAGCAACTCGCTCACTTGCATCGCGGAATCTGGAGCCATCTAGGGCCTCCCGTAGGCCGTCACGGAAGCGGGGTTGGCCGAGAGCATACTCAAGAGACCAACAAAGTTCAACATGCTGTTGATAACACACGGGTTGTGCGGCCCCGACCCCCCGTCGGCTTACAGATCAATGAGACTTTTCTTCTCGATGACAGTTTTTCACCGGTTTTTTCGATTCATAGGGTAAGGAGCGTAACCATGACTCAGCGCACCAAGATGCTTTCATTCACATTCTTTGCCGCCGCGCTTTTGCTGCCTTCGCCTACGACTGCCCAATCCATCAGGTCGCCACGTACGCCCGGTATGTCCAATTTGCGGCACCGAGGCTTCGCAAACTCGGAACAGGCTTTGATAAGCCGGACTGTGGACTCACGCAGCAGAGCTTTCAGCTTCGTTACCATCGATGTGCCCAATGCCACGTTCACGTTGGCAACTGGCATCGGCCCTAGCGGAGACGTAGTTGGCATTTACGGAGACGCTTCTTTCAACGAACACGGATTTCTTCTGAGCCACGGGAGCTTCACGACCATTGATGTTCCCGCCGCACTGGTTGGCGCTTCCGGAATTTTGCAAACCGAGGCCAATGGAATCAACCCAGCTGGAGACATCGTAGGAGATTACTTTGCTACGCCCGGCGCTCCCGGGGCTCCGGAATGCCATATTGCCTTTTCGCCTGCATGCCGCAGAGGCTTCTTGTACAGCAACGGCCTGTTTTCCGACGTGCTCGTTCCCGGGAAAAAGGGATCTATACCCAACAGCATCACGCCCGACGGCACGATTTACGGTTGCGACCACAACGATGACTACCTCGGCTCGATGGTTGGTTTCGGCCGCACAGCGTCCGGGACTTTCATCACCCTGGACGCCGGAGGCGGAGAACTTCAAGACCCCGCGCAGTCCGTCGCGGCCTCCATGAACAATGGCGCAACCCCCAACGGGAAGATCATCGTCGGCCTTTATGCTAATCCTCCCGTGCCAGGTGGCACCCAGCACGGATACGTAGTAGAAAACGGCAAGCTCGCTCCGTACGACGTTCCCGACAGCGTGCTCACCCAGATCTGGAGCATAAACGCATCCGCGGATTTCGTTGGTCTTTACGATGACGCCAACGGCAACGAACACGGCTTCTTACAGCGCTGGGGAGAGTCCGCGCCCGTCACGATAGATGTACCGAGCGATCCACCTTTCAATTCCACATTGACCGACGCCTTCGGCATTAATTCGGCAGGACATGTGGTGGGCTTGTACGTCGACTCCAGCGGGAACCTGCACGGCTTTCTTGCTGTGCCGACGGGCGGCCAATGAGTAAGAACGCGCTCCTTCAGCTGACCATGGCCGAGTGAAATGCTTCGCTCGCGACGCGACAAGATTTGCCAGGTTTTTACGATTCTTAGTGTAAGGAAATGATTTCAGGAGGCGTGCAATGACCCAGCTCCGCAAGATTTTTTGGTTCGTATTTACTGCTGCCGCGCTGCTGCCCGGCAGAGTGGTGGCGCAAGCATTTAACTTCAGCACTTTGGATGTCCCTTGCGCCACCTGCCCTGGCGGGATTGCCAGGGCAACAAGCGACCAGGGAATCAACCCTCGCGGGGATATTGTAGGGACTTATACGGACGCAGTCGGGGGTCAGCACGGATTCCTGCTAGGAGATGGGCAATTCACGACGATTGACGTTCCAGGCGCTCTGGTTGGCATTGCCGGGACTCTGCCGACGGTCGCTAGGGGAATCAGCCATTCGGGCGAGATTGTCGGCAGCTTCACATCTCCGTACAACCCTCCTGCCAGCACCAGTGTTGGCTTCGATTCCCCGGCTTACTGCCCATCTGCTGGCTCAGTGGCCTAACGACAACGGCGCTTGAAGGAAGCAGATAAAGTGAGGCCTTTTACGACGCCCGCCGATGGGGTGCGACACCTGGCGGCGGGCGGGGCCTACATTCGAACCCCTACAAATCGGCTAACAGGGACGGCTAAGTAGCATCTCTTTCACGGACTTGCGAATGTGATTTCCGCAAAAAAATGCTTGCTGGTTGAAACGTGATTCGCTCCCAAATACGTCTTATGATTTGGCGAGGGTCTGGTGTGGCCCGCCGAGGGCTGGACTCAAGCTATACTCATTTCCAATAAAACGCCAAAGGGGAGTGAGGCAATCAAGATGCTGTTTCGGAAGAGTCCTAAGCGGAAGCGAGCGGCAACTCTGCTGGTCATGTGCGGGAGTTTGTGTGCTGGAACTGTGGCGGGTACTCCGCGCGCCACCCCAGCGGGGCAACAACCGCCGACGCAGGTTTCCGCTGCCGCACGGCCGGTCGGTACCATCAAGTCTATTACGGGGAATACTATAATTTTGGCGACGGATGCGGGAAGCGCAGTGACCGTACAGATGCAAGACGCGACGAAGTTCGTGCAGATTGCTCCTGGGCAAAAGGACTTGAAGGAAGCCACGCCTATCCAGCTGGCGGACCTGCAAACCGGCGACCGTGTTCTAGTGCGCGGCACGCTCGCGAGCGACGGAAAATCCGTTGTGGCCACGTCGATCATCGCCATGAAGAAAGCGGACATCGCGGATAAGCAGTCTCGCGAGCGCGAAGAATGGCAGAAACATGGTACCGGGGGACTAGTGAGCAGCGTCGACCCGGCCAATAATACAATCAACGTCTCGATGCCTTCCTTTGATGAAAAAAAGAGTATCGCCATCCATCTTTCGAAAGACGCCGTGCTGCGCAGGTATGCTCCCGACTCCGTCAAATTTGACGACGCCAAGCCCGCACCGCTCGATCAAATCAAGCCTGGCGACCAGCTTCGCGCTCGCGGCACTCGCAACGCTGATGGCACGGAATTCACGGCCGATGAAATCGTCTCCGGCACGTTTCGAAATATCGCCGGCAGTATTTCTTCCCTTGACGCGTCAGCGGGCACTATCACCGTTCAGGACTTGGTTTCGAAGAAATCGATCACGGTGAAAATCACAGCCGAATCGCAGTTGCGCAAACTTTCTCAGCCGATGGCGCAGCGAATCGCCGCCAGCCTGAAAGGCACTCCACCGGATGCACCGGCTGGCACACCGGCTTCTTCAGGGACTGCGGCTCCTTCCGGCAACCCGCGGCCGGGCGGGTCTGGAGGAATGGCCAGGTCTGGCGGCGCACGGACTGGCGATTTGCAACAGATGATTAGCCGCATGCCAGCCGCTACGCTGGCGGAATTGCAGAAAGGCGACGCGGTTATGATTGTTGCTACCGAGGGCGGCCCCAATGGCGCGTCCACTGCGATTACCTTACTTGCGGGAGTTGAGCCTATTCTCGAAGCTTCTCCCAAAAGCAGCGCTTCCACAATTCTTTCGCCATGGAGCCTCAGCACCGGCGGCGGGGAAGCGGCCACACCGTAAATGGCGCGCTATCCTGGTTCACAATGAGTTTGCTCTGGAGACCTGATGAGTTTTCGGCACGCTAGAATAGTTCTTTTGGGTTTATTTTTTCTTGGTTCGATTTTTCCGATGGGAAAAAGTTTGTCCGCTCAAACGCCCACTGGCGTGGTGAGCGGAGTGGTTACTGACCCTTCCGGCGCTTCAATTGCGAAAGCGGCCATCCGTCTGACCAATGCTAGCGGCGCTTCCTTGGACACCACCACCAACCGGGACGGTTTCTATGAGTTCAAAGGATTGCTTCCGGGGACCTACGCCTTGAAGGCGGTCGCCAAGGGCTTCGCTCTTTTCACCCAGGAAAATGTCCAGATCCTCGAGGGGCAAACGCAAAAGTTGAATATTTCGCTGGTCATCCAGATCGAGGAAGAAAAAGTGGAAGTTACGGATTCCTCGACGAGGGTGGACGTGGATCCTTCCAATAACGCCGGAACCGTGGTTATGAAAGGCAAAGATCTCGAAGCGCTCTCCGACGATCCCGATGAGCTGCAATCCGAGTTGCAGGCTCTCGCCGGCCCATCCGCCGGGCCGAATGGCGGGCAAATTTACATCGATGGATTTACAGCCGGCCAGCTTCCGCCAAAAGCTTCCATCCGCGAGATTCGCATCAATCAGAATCCGTTCTCTTCCGAGTACGACAAGCTAGGTTACGGCCGCATCGAGATTTTAACCAAACCTGGAACGGATCAGTTGCACGGCCAGCTTTTCATGACCGGCAACTCGGACGCTTTCAATACCCGCAATCCCTTCGAAGGCTCGGCCCAACAACCGGGATATTACTCCACGCAATTTAGCGCCAACCTCGGCGGCTCACTGGGCAAAAAGGCTTCCTTCTTCACGAACATCGAACGGCGGAACCTCAACGAACTCAACGTCGTCGATACTCCCTTCGTCGATCCCACCACTTTTCAACTCACGCAATTTACGGACGCTGCGCCAAACCCCCGCACGCGCACCAATTTCAGCCAGCGCTTCGATTATCAAGTCACGCCGGGAAACACGCTTACCGCGCGCTACCAGTATTGGCGCAACAACGAGACCGGCGATGGTATTGGCTCTTTCAGCCTGCCAACCTTCGGCTACAACTCTCTCGAGACGGAGCACACGTTTCAAGTGAGCGACACGCAGACGCTCAGCCCCCGGACGATCAACGAAACACGTTTCCAATTCGTTCGCGAAGAAAATGCTCAGAATCCTTTGAACACCTCCCCCACCATCCAGATCCAAGGGGCGTTCGTCGGCGGCGGAAACAGCACCGGTCTATACAATGATACGCAAGACCGCTACGAACTTCAGAACATCACGTACATGAATTTCGGCAAGCATGCGATCAAATACGGCGGCCGCGCTCGCGTAACCAAAGAAGACAACGCCTCCGATGCAAGGTTCAACGGTGTGTATTCTTTCGGCTCGCGGCTCAACCCATCTCCCGCTTGCGCCGTGCCTAACCCTCCCAGCAGTTGCCAGATTTCTGGGATCGAAGCCTATCAAATTACTCTCCAGGCCCTCGCTAGTGGGAATACACCCGCAAATATGCAAATGGCGATCGCCAACGGAGGCGGAGCCAGTTTCTATTCACTAAACAGCAACACGGCGGGAAGTGCCATCGCCAATGAAACTTGGGCGGATGGGGCTCTCTTTTTTCAGGATGACTGGCGCATCAAAACGAATGTGACCATCAGTTCCGGGCTCCGGTATGAAACGCAAAATAATATCGGCGATCATGCCGACTTCGCGCCGCGCTTTGGCCTGGCTTGGGGAATCGATGCCAACGGGAAAAACAAATCTCCCAAGACCGTGCTCCGCTTGGGGTTTGGAATGTTCTACGATCGTTTTGGCGCGGACTCAGTGCTTCAGCAACAACTCCAAAACGGCATCATCCAGCAACAATATCTTGTTCAAAACCCCGCGTTCTTTGATTCCACTAAAGCTTTTCCGCCACCCCAGTTTCAGTCAACCAGCACCTCGCCGCAGACGGTTTATGTGGTGAATCCCAATTTGCGTACTCCCTACACCATGCAGACGGGAGTGACTTTGGAGCGCCAGCTAACGAAGACGGCCAACCTGTCCGTCACCTATCTCAATTCACGCGGCGTCCATCAGTTCTATACAAACTTCATCAACGCCAACCAAATCCCGGCTGACGCGACGGTTGCTCCGCCACCCGGCGAGATTGACTACCAATATCAATCGGCTGGCGATTTCAGGCAGAATCAGTTGATTGTGAATAGCAGCATTCGAATGGGCACAAAGCTTTCTCTGTTTGGCTACTACACCTTGAACTACGCCAATAGCGATATTTCTGGGGCTTCGAGCATGCCTTCGAATCCCTTTGATCTGCGGCAAGATTACGGGCGCGCTTCCTTCGACGTTCGTCACCGTGTCTTTTTCGGCGGCACGATCGGTTTGCCCCATGATTTTCGCTTGAGTCCTTTTATGATTGCCAGTTCCGGCGCGCCCTTTAATATCACCACCGGCCAGGATTTGTACGGAGACAGCGTGTTTAATACCCGCGCGACTCCGGGCACTTGTGGCGCGACAGGCGTAAAGGACACTTCCTTTGGCTGCTTCAACGTGGTCACCGTACCCGGCCAGCCCGTCATTCCCATCAATGACGCTACCGGTCCCGGCCGCTTCACGTTGAATTTGCGCGTCAGTAAAACGTTTGGCTTCGGCGCCAAGAAAGAAGTAGCGGGGGGTCCGGGCGGTCCCGGGGTCGGCGCGTTTGGCCGCGGACCGGGTGGCGGAGGTCACGGTGGCGGAGGAGACCGCGGCGGCATGTTTGGCGGCGCGCCATCGAACAGCCGCTACAATCTGACGTTCAGCGTTAACGCGCGAAACGTCTTCAACAACGTCAACGTCTCGAACCCCATCGGCAACCTGAGTTCACCTTTGTTTGGTGAGTCGAACGGTCTCGCGGGTGGTCCTTTTTCTTCTTCCACGGCGAATCGGCGTATCGATTTGCAGGTTTCCTTCAACTTCTAAATCCGCTAGACTTCCGGCCGGTGTCGGGATGAGAAAGCGGAAAAAAATCTTGGATAAGGGTACAGAAGCGCGGCGGGCGGCGCGGGATTCCGGAATCGCGCCGGCGGTTACGCGCGTGATTCCTGATAAGCGGAAACGCCCTCCCAAGCACAAGAAGCAATTAATGGACGCGGAGGCGGAATAAGTTTGAGCTGAGTTTGTTTGCCTTGTTGAAGTTCCTGCCATCCGAAGAACGGGAGCATGAAGGAAAACTGGGAGCTTGGCTCCCGCACGCCAAATAGGCCCGACCGGGCCTAGTTTTTCGAGCTTCATCCGGGTTTGTTGGCTGGGACGACTTCGTCGGGGCGGAAAAGCGGGGCAAGATATATCTTTTTGCGCTCGGCAAGTTCCGCGGCGATTTTCTCCAAGTCCTTCTTGTCGAAGCCCATGGAACTTACCTGCACCGCGCCAACAGTATCGATCAGGAAAATCGTGGGCACGTTGGTCAAGCCGTAGGCGTTGGAGACCACGTAGCCGTTGGGGTCGTCGAGCAAAATGGGAAAGGTTATTCCATACTCCTTCGCAAAACTTGTTGTGGAGCGCGGGTCGTCCTGGGAAATGCCGAGAAAAGTCACGACGTCGCCGCCATAACGTTTGTAAAGACGCTCGAGAAATGGAAAGGTGAACTGGCAGACGGGGCACGAAATCTTGAAGAACGCGGCGACGACCGGGCCGCGTTCGAGCAATGTGGTGAGCGAATATTCCTTGTTGTCGAGAGATTTGAGCGAAAAGCCCGGAGCCGGGTTGCCCGCAACGATGTGGGTCATGTGATCCTGTTTTCCCATCCAGCGTGAAAGCCGCCGCAAAATTCCCATCGCTAGAGTGTAACGCGAGAGGAAGTTGCCAGTCGACAGTCCGACTTACGTTGTCCGACTTACGTTGCCGAGGAATTGCCCTATTTGATCTGCTGGTCTTGAGACAAAGCCTGGTTAATGCTCTTTAAGGTCTGGAATCCATCCTTGACGACGGTGGTCTTGATATTCTCCTTGGTCACGGCCACGGGTTTCAACATGATAACAGGCACCTGGATCTTGCCATTGCTTATGGTTCCATCCGCTTGCGTTTTTTCGCCTTTAGCCATGTGCAGTGCTTCTTCCGCCGCCCTACCTGCTTCATTTACGATGGGCTTGTATACGGTCATCGTCTGCGCGCCCTGGACGATGGCTATGACTGCGGCCAAATCCGCATCTTGTCCGGAAACCGCTACTTTGCCTGCAAGATTATGTTCGCGGAGAGCCTGAATCGCGCCACCGGCCAATCCGTCATTGGACGCAAGAATAGCAGCGATTTTGCCCTGGGCAGAATCAATGGATTTCAGCGTAAAAAGATAGGCCTCGGAAGCGAGCCAGTCTTTGGTATACGCATCGGCGATAACCTTGATGTCGCCGCGATCAAGATAGGGCTGGAGAACGCTCATCTGTGCGTCGTGCAGAGTCTTCGCACCTTCATCACGCGGAGAACCCGCGATCAGAACATAATTCCCCTTGGGCGCTTGTTTTAGCAGATATTCGGCTTGCATCCTGCCGATCTCAAGACGGTCAAAACTCACGTACAGATCGACATCGCTGTTCAGGACCAGACGATCGTAACTGATGACCTTGACATTCGCCGCTTTCGCGGCGTCCACCATCCGGCTGGCTTTATTCGTATCGCGGGGCATTAAGACCAGCACTTTGATGCCTGCTTTGATCATGTCCTCCACTTGTTGGAACTGACGATCATCATCTCCGCCAGCGTCGCGCGAGATCACCTCGGCCCCCAACTGTTTGGCCCGCGACTCAAAGGAATTCAGATCCGTCTGCCAACGCTCTCCCTTCATGTCTTCGAAGGAAAAGCCTATTTTTAGTTTGTTCGCGTCTTGCGCCGGCAGATGTTTTCCAGCCAAGACGATAACGAATAGGGCTGACAGAACCAGGAGCCTGCGTGGGGCTTTCGTCAAGATTATGTTCCTCCGTATGAATGCCGGGATCTGCTAGAACAATGCGATTGCTATCACGAACGTCGCTTCAAGGATGTTTTGGCTTAGTCAGTATCCTTCCGACTGGTCACGCAAGCAACTGTTGGACACAAATCAGTCAATTCTCGATGGGTCGCTTAATAAATACCGTCGCTGTTATAGGGCGAGTGAATTAAACAAACGTTACTGGAGGACGAGGCTGGTGCTGGTGCAACCGGAGCCGGAGGGGTCATAGTGGATCACGCCGCTCTGATCGCTACAGTACATGTTTTGACCAGAGGCACCCACAGTCTGAGGCGTACCGGTTACGGTAAAGCCGGAAGAAGGAATCAGCGTGTCACCCGTCCAAACAAAGTTGTAGCCGGCCTTGCTGCCTTGGGCCAGTATGTCATCGATCAAGCAGGCTTGCGTGGAGGAAGACGAGCACGGATTCACGCCGCCAAGGGTGGTCAGCTGTGCCGGGAAACCCAGGTCGGGATAGGTAATCGAATAGGTGATCGCGGCGGTGTTGATCACGCGCAGGGAGGCCACGGCGGATGTCTCATTGGCGCGCATGCGTGCCCTGAGAAAATTAGGTACGGCAATCGCTGCGATGATTAGAATTACAGCGACGACGAGGAGCAACTCAATCAGAGAAAAACCTTTGTTGGTCCGCATAGATCCCCCACCTACCAGCACTTCCGTGAGGGGATGCGGCCCGGAAAAAGTCAGGCCGACATGGGCTTTTGAGACGGAAGGGCTTCATTCCGACGCGGCAATTCTAATCCAAACCGAGGATACAGAGAAAGCAATATTTGTGAGCTACCGGGGCCGTCACCGGGCAAGTCCCGAAGGATCCCGGTTCCGAGGAAAAGGTTCGGAGGAAGAGTTGGATGGGGCCAGAAGCCGTGATAGAAGTGGGCCGTGGATGGAGGGAGCAAGTCGTGAAACAGGGCAAGGTGAAGTGGGGGGTGCTAGGAGCGGCGTCGATTGCGACAAAGAAGGTGATTCCCGGGATGCAAAAAGGTGAATGGAGCGAGATCGCGGCGATTGCGTCGAGGGAGTCTAAAAAGGCTCAAGAAGCCGCAAGAAAACTAGGGATAGCGAAGGCCTACGGCTCCTATGAGGAGCTTTTGGCGGACGCGGAGATTGAGGCGGTCTATATCCCTTTGCCGAATCACTTGCACGTGCCATGGTCGATCAAAGCGGCGGAGGCGGGGAAACACGTGTTGTCGGAGAAGCCCTTGAGCTTAACGGTGGCAGAGGCCAGGACGCTGCTGGCGGTGCGGGAGCGTTGCGGAGTGAAGATCGGCGAGGCGTTCATGGTGAAGACGCATCCGCAATGGCTGAGGACCCGCGAATTGATTCAGAAAAGCGTGATCGGAGAATTGCGAGTGATCGTGGGCGCGTTCAGTTACTTCAATCGCGATCCTAAAAACGTGCGGAACATCGCGGAATGGGGCGGAGGCGGAATGATGGATATCGGTTGCTATCCCATTACGACTTCGCGGTTTATTTTCGATGCGGAGCCTGTGCGCGTGGCGGGACTGATTGAACGGGATCCGGATTTCACGACCGACCGTCTGGTGTCGGTGATGCTGGAATTTCCTTCGGGGCAGGCGGTGTTTACTTGTAGCACGCAGCTGGTGTCTTACCAGCGAATGCAATTTTTGGGAACCCAGGGGCGAATCGAGATCGAGATACCCTTTAACGCGCCGCCGGATCGCGCGTGCAGGATTTTCATTGATGATGGGCGGGACGTGTTTGGCGGGGGAATTCGGATGGAGATGATTCCGGTTTGCGACCAATATACTGTGCAAGGGGATGCGTTTTCGCGGGCCATTCGGGAGAATAGCGAAGTCCCAGTGCCGTTGGAGGATGCGATTGCGAACATGGCGGTGATGGAAGCGGTGTTCCGGGCTGAGGAATCCGGGCGGTGGGAAAAACCGTAAGAGGCTCAAAACGTAAAGAGTCAGAGGACGCCGAGAAAAGGGACAGGAAAAAGTAGATGGCGATTCGGACGGTTTTGCAACTGGGTGATCCTGGATTGCGCGAGGTCGCGAAGAAAGTGGGCGACCCGACGGCACCAGGGATTCGCGCGCTAATCGAGGATCTGTCGGACACGCTGGCGTATTGGCGAAAGACAACGGGATACGGACGGGGAATCGCCGCGCCACAGGTTGGCGCGAATGTGCGGGTCATTTTTCTTCGCTTGCCGGGAGAAGGGCCGTGGCCGCTGGTGAATCCGGAAATCATTTGGCGTAGCGAGGAAAGAATTGTCGTGTGGGATGCGTGCTTGAGCTTCCTGTCCATTTTCATGCAAGTGGAGAGGCACCGGGAGATTATCGTGCGGTATCAGGACTTGAGCGGGCAGCAGTGCGAAATTCGCGCGGGAGAGGAACGGAACCTGGCGGAACTTCTGCAGCACGAGATAGATCATTTGGATGGCATTTTGGCGGTGGACCGCATCATGGATATGAAGACCATGTGCACGCGCGAAGAGTTTGAGAAAAGACACCGCGCCGGGAGTCCTTACGCCGTGGAAACCGTTGAAAAAGAAGCAGCACAGCAATGAAGTAATGATGAGGTGGGCGCGGCGGGGAGATTTCCGAAAAGGGCGGATAAAATGAGTGATGTCTATTACGCAAGATTTGAAAGTCCCGTTGGACCGCTGCTTCTGGCGGGTGATGCTAAAGCGCTGCGGCGGGTGAGTTTCGAGAGCAGCAAACGTGCCATGCCCCCGCTGGGGGATTGGAAACAAAATCGGGCTGCTTTTGCCGAAGTCATCCGGCAACTGCAAGCGTACTTCCGGGGGGAATTGAAAGAATTCGATTTGCCGCTGGCCATGGAAGGAACGGAGTTTCAACTGCGCGTGTGGAATGCGCTGCGAGAGATTCCCTACGGAGAAACAATTTCTTACGCGCAACTTGCCCGGCGCATCGGCAACCCCCAAGCCGTGCGCGCCGTAGGCTTGGCGAACGGGAGCAATCCCATTCCGATTATCGTGCCCTGCCACCGCGTGATCGGCAGCGATGGCAGCCTCACGGGATTTGGCGGCGGTCTCTCGACGAAGAAGAAGCTTCTCGAACTTGAAAACAAGCAACTAAGTTTGCTCTAAGCAATTTTCCGGCAAAGCTAAGAACGTGGTCCGCTATCCGCGCGCCGGAGGAGTCCTTTTGCGCGAGCTCGCGCGATACATCAGCCAAGCAATGGCATTGGCGCCGAAAATGACGGCAACCGCTTTCAAAGTGTAGGTCGCGTGGTTGGCAACCTTGATGATCGGGAAGGCCGACAAGACCACGAAGAGCAAAGTCACAAGAAACCCGGAAGCAGCGGCAACGCGTAGCCAAAGTTTTGGGCGGAGGCCGCGGTCTTTAGGGGCCACGAGGGGGATCGCAAACATGGCCAGATAGGCCAAGCCATAAAAAGTGAAACTCCAAGTGAGAACAAGTTCGTAAGCTTCCTCGGCGCCCACTCCCATCAACGCGATGATGGCAGCGGCAAGGGCGACACCTCCCACAAATAGAATCGCATTGACGGGCGTCTTGTGCTTGGGATGCAAGCGCGTGAACCACTCCGGTAACAAATGATCCCATCCGGCGACCAGGGGGAGGCGCGTGTTACCGCTAAAGTTGATGCAGAAGCTGGCGAGATAGTTGGCAAGAAGGAGCAAGATGACCACGGGCACGATGAACTTCGCCAAACCGAAGGCCGCGGCGCCGCGGCTCAGAGCCTGCGGAATCGGGCCGATGACGTCGAGAGAATCAGGCGAGACGAAGGCCAGAATAGAGCTTGTCCCCAGAATGTAGAGAAGCGCGATGATTGGCGCGGCGACGCCGATCGACTTGCTGTAATGGCGCGCGGGATCGCGCGACTCTCCGGCAAAGATGGCCACGTATTCGAAGCCACAAAGGGCGCCAAACGTCATCTTTCCGAAAACGCTGAGGGTGAACAATGACAACGGCGGGGCAACCAAACGCAGCGGATGATATTCATGCAGGGTGCCACGCCAAAGGGCCGCCAGCGGCATAACCAGCAGCACGCCGAGGGCGACCAAGATGGAGACAGAACCGAAATTGGTTACCCACTTGCCGACGCGGAGGCCGGCGCGGGTGATCAAGACGAGCACGATAATGAAAAACGCCGAAGCAAATGTGATGAACGGGGTACTTGCCGCCAGCCGGGGCCTTGGGGGTCCCAAAACGTAGGCCAGAAACGTGGCAGCGACCAAGCCTATGACCGCCGTGTACAGCGTAGCGAAGAGCCAGAGATTCCACGCTACCAGGAATCCGACGCCGTCATTGAAAGCCAAGCGAGCCCACTCGTAGAGCCCGCCTTCGAGCGGCATCAAACGATTCAGGTGCGCGACCAGAAGCGCCTGCGGGATGAAAAACAAAATAATCGCGAGCAGCCAGAGGACCACCTGAGACGGGCCGGCCTCGACAGCCGTGCCAAAAAAATCTGGAACTACGACCACCAGAATTTGCGCCAGAATGAGGTCCAGGAGACCAAGTTCTTTGCGGAGTTCGGCGCTGCGTGTTTGGATGGAGGTTACGGCTGCGCCGAGCAGGTTGGAGATTGCGGTGGTCAAGGCGCGGGCGCGCACCTCCGACGGATTTTGCCGAATACCGGCAAGAAATAAGGCGCGCTAGTTTGCATCGGGTGCGCAACGGAAGCAATCGTTTTCTCTCGACGGGATGCCAGTGAGGCCGCCGGTCGAAGTTGCACAGGGTGGCGGAAGACAAGAGCCCCGTCATGAGACGGGGCTCTTAGTGATTGAGAAAATTGAGAAGGGTTTCGGAGTTATTTGCCGCTGAGGCCTTGGTTGCTGCCAACACCGGTGCAGAAATCCCAGCCAGGAACGGCGAAATTGCCGACGTTTATGCCGCAGGTGCCGTAAGTAATGTCGCGAAAGGCGCCTTCAGAGAACAAGTGTCTGTAAATCAAGGCGTTTTCGGCTTGGCTGGACGAGGCGAATTTTCCAGCCGCGTTGACAATGCCCGCCAAAGACGGAGCGGAAACGCTGGTGCCGCCGACGATGAACCACCCGCCGGGTTGGCCACGAAACAGGTTGGTGTCGAGAACCCAAACGCCGGTGTTGGGGTTTGCATCAAAGGAGAAGTCGGGAGTGCCCCGGAAATCGCCGACGATCCCCGCGATGCTGTCCTGGAAGTGCGGGCGAGGTTCCACTTGACTTGGCCCGCCGCCGGCATCTTGCCAGGTATTTTCCAGCAGAAAGTCGCCGGTGTTGGGGTTACGAGAGACCGTGGTGCCTCCCGCCGAAATGACGTTCGGCGAGGAGCTGGGCCATCCGGCGCCCGGGCTGTCCCCCGAAGAAGCGATGTAGACAACGCCTGGGGTCGTGAAAACGGCATCGTGGTTCGCGTCCGTCTCCAGCCCAAACTCGCCGCTCCCCCAGCTCATGGACACTTCGCCACCGCCATTTGCGGCGACAAGATTCCCTGCCAATTGCACCGCGGGTAGCAAATCGCGGTAGCGATTTGTTGTAGCCTCCACCAAGAAGATTTTGGCGTTCGGCGCCATTGCGTGAGACCACTCGATATCCAGTGACGCCTCCAATTCCCATCCTCCGCTGGGATCCAACGCGGGCTGCGTGCCGGAGGCGTACACGACCGTAAAATCCCCTGGTGGCAAGCCGAACTGGGCGGAAAAGGCGGCCAGGTCTGCCGCCGCGTTTGGAGTATCAAACGCATCCACGATGGCGATAGCCCCCGAACCTCCACTGGGATTGGCCGTGGTTTCGTTAGGATTGCAGCCGTCCTTCCGATGAGGGACGAGATGATAGATGCAGGCGATGGATGCCGGCGTCTCAAAGAAAAAGCCTAGGACTGGCGGAAGTTCGTTGGGTTGCGGTGTCCCGGTGAAGACGCCGCTTTCCGGCATCATGATTCGAAGGTGTGTATGGGCCGCAATTCCGTTGTCGCCAGCTTGCGCCACGCTTGATTCCGGGATTACAACGTGTCCTTTCCTGGATTGATTTTGCGCCGCGCCGGCCTGCGCGAAGCAAAGTGCAAATATTGCTAGAAACGAGATAGACCACCCCTTACTTCTCATGGGACCTCCTTGCGAAGCTTCTTTGGTTTTGGATTGTGACCACAGGTACCTGCGTTCATCTTGGTGCCCACGGCGGACAACCGTAAGGTCGCAAGAACAGGAATTGGCTGGCGGCGCGGAAGTCTATACCCGATGGCGGAACAGAAACAATAACTTTCCGTTAAATTCGCTAAATCCGCCGCAAAAATTGGAATTTGGCGCTTATGCTGGCATTACGCGGGAGTGCCCTGCAAATCCAAACCGCCCTTTTCAGAAGGAAATCTAGGAGGACATCAAGCGCTAACGATATGCAAAGAAAGAGAATCCACCAAAAGAGCGCGATTGTAAAAATCTGTTGCTCTAAACGGGAGTCCTCCCTGGCAAAGGAGTACTGTCCGTTATGGGTCGCGAAACTCCGACCAAAGAGTGGCGGCAGCTCGAGCCGGCGCATGAAACGCCAGAAGAATCAAGGATACCGCTGCATAAATGAGAAGCCGAACTCTCATGCTTAGGCAAACCCGGCGCGGCGGGAAAAGTTGTGGCTAGCGGGCCTTCGCCCGGGAACGGTCTAGTTGCCGCCGGCGATGGCAGGTACGAGCAGAACGCGGTCGCCTTCCTTGAGGGCGCAGGATTCGCCGCCCAGGAAGCGAATGTCTTCTTCGTTGAGATAAACGTTGAGGAACTGGCGGATTTGGCCGTTTTCGTCACGAACGTGTCGCGAGATATTGGGAAAGCGAGAGGTCAGTTCGTTCAAAGCTCCGGCGATGGTGGTTGCACTACAGTCGACCTTTGGCGTGCCGTCGGTGAAGCGACGGAAGGCAGTGGGGATTTCGATGGTGACGGACATTTCTCGTATCTCCTTGTTTTGTTCGATTGCAAATTAAGCTTTTGCGCTCGCCGCAGTGGTGCCGAGTTGCGCATCGAGGTAGGCCTCGAAGGCTTCCAGGCGTGGGGCGATGGCTTCGGTGGCTGGGAATTCGGCGACGATAGCGTCGGTGGTCTTCAAACCGTTCCCGGTGATGCACACGACAGTGGTTTCGTCGGGCTTGATGCGATTTTGGGCGATTAGCTTTTCGGTGACGCCGGCCGTGACGCCGCCCGCGGTCTCGGTGAAGATGCCTTCCGTTTCGGCGAGCAGCTTGATGGCGGCGACGATTTCGGGATCGGAAATGTCCTCGGCCCAGCCGCCGGAATCGCGGATTTGTTTAATGGCAAAGGGGCCGTCGGCGGGATTGCCGATGGCGAGGGAACGCGCGATGGTATTGGGCTTTTGCGGCTCAAAGCGAGCGAGGTTGCGCTTCACGCCATCGGAAATTGGCGAGCAGCCGGTGGCTTGCGCGCCGAAAAATTTCACCGGTTTCGGCTCGACCCAGCCAAGCGTGACCAGTTCGCGGAAGGCTTTGGCGATTTTGGTGATCAGCGAACCGCCGGCCATGGGCACGACCACATTGTCAGGAAGCACCCAGCCGAGTTGCTCGGCGATTTCGTAGCCGTGCGTTTTTGAGCCTTCGGAATAGTAGGGGCGCAGGTTCACGTTGACGAGCCCCCACTGGAAACGGTCGGCAATCTGCGCGCAGAGGCGATTGACGTGATCGTAGTTGCCGTTGATGCGCACGATGCGCGCGCCATAAACAGCGGTGTTGAGCACCTTGGCGGGCTCCAAGTCCGCGGGAATAAAGACGCAGGCGTCGAACCCTTGCTGGGCGGCTTGCGCAGCAACAGCGTTGGCGAGATTGCCGGTGGAGGAGCAGCCCACGGTGGCGAAATTGAATCGCCGCGCGGCGGAAAGCGCGGTGGCGACGACACGGTCCTTGAAAGAGAGAGAAGGGAAGCAAACCGCGTCATTTTTGAAATAGAGATTCTTCAAGCCCCATTTTGCCGCGAGCTTCTGCGAGGGGACCAGCGGCGTGCCACCAACGGCATTTGGACCCTTGTAGCCCTCTGGAAGCGGAAGCAGCTCGGCATAGCGCCACATATTGAAGTCGCGCCCTGCCAGACTCTCGCGGCGGACGGTTTTCTTCAGAGCTTCGTAGTCGTAGGAGACTTCGAGCGGGGAGAAGCAATCTTCGCAGAACGAGCGGGGGACGTTGCCCCAAGTTTTGCCGCATTCGCGGCATCGCAGTTCATAGAGTGCATTTGTGGACATAGATCCTACCTCGACCCGGAAACGGTTCTAAAGCGTGGAATTCGATTAGGGCAGCAGGGAGGGCAGAAAAAGAAATCCCTCCGTGCCAAAGTGCTCGGAGGGTCTCAGAAAATCTTCTGGGAAACTCGAAAAGCTCTTTAGCAGTTTTTTACGTGGAGCAAGTTGCCCTAAATCGCCACGTGTCGCCGCAACCGCAGCTACATTCTTTATGCCTGAGTCGGCCGCGGATGTCAAGAGTGCTGTTTGCAATCGAAACCGGGGCGAGGGCCTGAACCCTGCCGGTCGAGGCGCAGCATGCTGCGCCCCGACCGGCGGAAGCACTGTTACTCTGGGCTAATTGGAAGTTGCGTTCTTTGCGAGCGTTTCTGACATTGTTTCGGTTCTGGGGCCGATGAAGTGCGTCGCGAGGTTTTGAGCGAGAAGGGGATCACTCTTGGCACCGAGGATGGCTTTCTGGGCATGCTCTCGGTGTTCGGCTGGCGGGCCAGAGAGGGTAATGAGGGCGGCGGCGAATTCCATCTGGGGGTCCGAGCCACGCAGCGCGATTGCCTTTTTCACCATTGCGTAGCCATCGAGGCCGGCCGCTGGATTGGGATCCATGCGCATGCCGTCCGTCAGGTGCGGCATATTCTTTCCGAGCCATTGCTGGTAAGTCTCGGCGAGATAACCAACATCAAACTGGGCCAGCGCGTCGGGATGGCCGGAGGATTCCGCGGAAGTTGTGCGGGCATAAAGCCTCGCGAGGAGTTCTTTTGCGGCGAGGGGATCCTTGCGCGCGTAGAGAGTAGCGCGCCGCAGAGTTTCCATCCGAACGAGCACCGGCGTCTCCGGGCTGAGAATTTCGAGCGTGTCGCGGACAAGATTCTTGGTGTCGTAGTTCTCGCCCCCGCTGAGGTTCCAGTTAGGGCTAGTCCATGGCAAGGATTTTGCCTGTCCAATTTCAAAGGTGTGACAAATAAGCGCTGGGCCGGCTTGCGCCACTGTCGCTAGGCCCAGCAGCGCTGCCATCAGCGCGATGATAAACCGGGGAGCATGAATCTGTTGTTTCGTCATGGATTTTACTGTCTCCTTCCAAAGTTATTTCTGAACTTCAGGAGACAAGACGGCCACAACGAGGCAGCTGTTAACCATTCACCTCCATCACTTGCTGTTGGCGGAAGGCTGCGACCACTCCTGCTCGTACATGTGCCATAGGTAGATGTCGCCGAAGCCCAAGGAAGTCCACCAACTGTCCAACATGGTGCGATCGAGGCGGAGTAGGCCTTCTCGAGTTACGCTTGCGGGTGGCGGAGCGAGCCCGGCGAGGCGGTCATACACGGCGGGACGATCGGCATCTCCGACGCGTGAGAGCAGGTGCCACAGCGTCATTGCGTCATTCTTTCCTGCTTCCGCGAGCAAGGTGCCGAGCAGGGCAGTGCGCTCCGCTGGCGTGATGGACTCGAAATCCAATCGAGACAAGCCCTCTTGGAACGATGCCGAAGCATCTTCCATGTACGGCGTGCCCGGGCCGATCTTCGGACGCGTCTTACAGACGGCCCCAGCAGGAATGAAAGATTCGTGGCCGTTCAGCTTGAAGCCGACCCAGCCCAGGGTGGTGCGCAAGAGGCCGGCGCCGGAATCATCCACGTGCAGGGTGTAAACGCATCCCAGATCGACAGCGACGGCGGAGGGCGTATCCACCACAAATTCGCCGGGAGGCGCCCAGATCACGGCGTGAATCGTGCCGCGCTCGAGAGAAAGTCGTTTCCGGCCGGGGCCGTTGGCAAGGACTCGCACACGCGATCCCGCATCCACGTCGACGCGGCCCGTTTCATCCAGTGTAATGCTGGCGCGCGAAGAGCCATCGGTCACCAGAGTTTGGCCAACTCCCAACTTTCCCTGCCGCGACTTTTCTCCAAGGGAACGCCACCCAACGCGAGGTGTGCCTTCCAGACGAGCAACCTGCCAAGAAGGTCCCGAATCGCCGCCAGCCACGGGGCGGCGCAAGAAATAAAACAATGTAGCCACAATGAGAAGGGTTGCCGCCAGGGCCGCAAGTCGCAGTGAAAACCGGAGAGTGAAAAACGGCTTGCGCTCTTTCGCCGGATGAATTTCTTCCACCAGATCAAACGCGGGCGCAAGCTGATTGTGGCGATAGCGCCCTAAAGCCCTTTCGAGTTTTTCTACTTCCGGGTCAGGCTCCCCGGAGCCATCCCACAAGTAATCGTCTTTCATAAATTTTTCCTCGGGCTCATGATCTGCCTCTCGAAGTTTCGCCCAGCTTTTCGCGCAGCAACTGCATGCCACGGCAAAGGTTGACGCGCACCGAACCGTGCGTGAGCCCCGTGCGGGCCGCGATTTCCGGCCCGGTCAGGCCCTCGACTAATCTAAGAATAAGAGGCTCGCGATAGGGCTCTGGCAGTGCCCGTAAGACTTCTAGAATGACCGCGGCCTCCTGCTCGTCGGTGTCATTGGCCTTACGGCTTTCTGGGCGATTCTCGGAAACTGGCTCGGTAACTTGCTCCTGGGGAATCGTTTTCCTGAAATAATCGTTCGCGCGATTCCGCGTGATGGTCCCCAGCCAAGCTCCAAAACGAGAAGTGTCGCGCAGCGAATGGAGTTGCCGCAGGGCCAGGAGAAAAACTTCCTGGACCAGGTCGTCCACCTCGCGCGGCGGTACGCGAGCGAGAAGGATGCCGTGGACCATCCGCGCATGGCGTTGATAGAGGCGCCCGAAGGCAGCGCGATCCCCATCGCGGGCGGCGCTGATGAGGGAATCCTCCTCGCGCGTTTCAGTCCGAGGCCAGGCAGTCACAGCCTGACGTTCCCTGCTTGCGGTACGAAAGTCAATGCTGTATCCCACGTTTAAGCCAGGAGTACTCACACGCCTTACGGGAACTAAGACGCCAAGGAAGACGGAAGTGTTAACAAAGGAGCGGCTTTTGCTCTGCGCAGTCGACAGCTTAACTGTTCAATGCCAAGTATTTGCAGAGCGCGGGCGACCCGATTTCCGGCATTGACAACATTTTTATAGTTTCATACGTCCAACCGTATGGAGAACAAAAATCGCAAGGTACCCCGGCCAGTGGGCCAGTTATTGGTTAGCCGAATCATTTGCTGCCCAGCAACCCCGTCGAGTTAGCGGTGTTATACTTTAAAGGTTGTCCTCCGGCTGGATTGGGGCCGGCCGATGGGCTTCAACTGAGAAAACACGGCTGTGGGGCCTAAACTATAGGAGCAAAGACATGGGAGAGCAGGTAAGAGAGATTTTCAATTGGGCGCGGCGCCGCAAGATCCTCGCGGCGGTATTTGTCGCGTTCACCCTAGTAGTGGGAATTTTGATCGGTTCCGTGGTTTCAGGCCGCGTCTCGGCGATGAAAACTCTGGGGTTTCCGGGCACGACAGCGACAGCTTTGGCGGTGCCGGACCCCGTGCCTTCGTCTAGTTCTTTCGCCGCAATTGTCAATCGTGTGGAGCCCGCGGTGGTAAATATCGCCACAACCCAGGTGCTGGAACGCAAGAAGGGTTCACGGATGCACCGCGCGCAGCCCAACGATCAGCAAGACGATCCCATGCAGGATTTCTTTGACCGATTCTTTGACGGACGGCAGGACGGGCCGCCGCAGGCCGAGCGCAGCCTTGGTTCCGGCGTGATCGTGGACAAGCGCGGCTACATCCTTACGAACAATCACGTCGTCGAACAAGCCACCAAAATCCAGGTGCAATTGAACGGCGACACCACGCGGTATACGGCAAAACTCGTGGGCGTGGACCAAGAGACGGATTTGGCGGTCATTAAGATTGATGCCAACAAGGATTTGCCTACCGCGAAACTGGGAAATTCGGATGGCGTGCAAGTGGGAGACTGGGTGCTGGCGATTGGCAGCCCCTTTGGCCTGCAAGCCACCGTCACCGCGGGGATTATCAGTGCCAAGGACCGCGGTGGAATCGGGAACCGTCAATTCCAGCGCTTTCTGCAGACCGACGCGGCGATCAATCCGGGGAACTCCGGCGGTCCGCTGGTGGATTTAGCCGGCCAGGTCATCGGGATCAATACAGCGATCATTACCGGGGGCCGCGGCTATGAAGGCGTCGGCTTCGCCCTGCCATCGACTGCCGCGATTAACGTTTACGACCAGATCATCAAGCAGGGCCGTGTCACGCGCGGATCGATCGGCGTAAGCTTCCAGGAAGAGTTGGGCACAAACGCCATCACCCTCAAGTCGCTGGGCGCTCCTTACGGCGTGGTGATTGAGGCGGTCGAGCCTGGCAGTCCTGCGGAGAAGGCCGGATTGAAGGGCGGCGACGTAATTACCAGCGTGAACGGTCAACCGGTAAAGACCGGGAATGACTTGGTGAATCCCATTGCGCAAGCGCCAATCGGCAGCAAGGTGAAATTGACGTACATGCGCGACCGTTCACAAAAGGAAGCAACTGCCGAGGTAGGAGACCGCACTCGAGTATTCCCGAATTCGGCGGGGCCCCTGGGCGATCAGCCAGGTGAGGCCGCGCCGCCGGAGTTCGGCCTGCATGTGGAGGAGCTCACGCCCGACCGTGGACACCGTGTCGGAGTGGAAGGGCAGAAGGGCGTGCTGGTCACGGAAGTCGATCCGGCTTCGTTTGCTGATGACTTGAATTTCATCCGTGGAGACGTGATTTCGCAGATCAACGGCGAGGCGGTAGGTTCGGTTGCCGATTACCGCAAGGCCGTGACCAAACTGAAGCCGGGCGAGGATGTAGTGTTCAAGGTTCTTCGCCGGCAGGATAGTGACCGCATGCTGACGCTCTATCTTTCAGGCAAAGTTCCGGCCGACAATCAACAATAAGGGCGGCAGTAACGACCGAGCCAGACCAAAGACTGACTAACTATGCGAGCCCGAAACGCGACTCACCTGGCCCTGACGCTACTCGTAGCGGCGGGGCTGGGTGTTTGCGCCGCTTCGGTCGAAGCTCAAGCTGTGGGAGCGAAGAAATCTCCGGCTTCCAAGCCGGCCAGCTCTTCGCACCGCTCGCAGCACTCGCGAAAATCAAGTCGTCGAGAGCGGGGGCAAAAAGCTCCTACACCTGAGCGCATTTCCGAAATCCAGCAAGCGCTGGCTAAGGACGGTTCCTTCACGGGAAAGCCCAACGGGAAGTGGGACAATTCCACAATCGAAGCAACGAAAAAATTCCAGGAAGCGCACGGCCTGAATCCGACCGGCAAGCTCGATGCGAAAACACTCCAGCAATTGGGCTTGGGTTCGCAAACCGCGGGAGTTGCGCCGCCCATGCCTCCGATAAGCTCATCCGCACTGCAGAAGACAACGCCTCCTCAAGCGGCCGGTAAACAGTAATCTCCTGGTCTTGGTCTTCGCGATTCGATTCCACCGGCAACGGAATTAGAAGTCAGACGCTTTCGGACATTTCTGCGCGCGCGGTCGAAGGGGCCGTGTGTTTGACCGGGTCGCAAGGCAACGGTAGAATTCAGATTCCACGCGGTAGCGTCTCGCGTTCAGATCCACAAAGGACCAAGCGAACGGCAAATCGGCAAGACCAGGGATTGAGGAGGAAGTATGGCTACATCAGTTGCGCCACGGATATTCAAGAATTTCATCAACGGCGAATGGGTGGAATCGCGGAGCGGGAAAGCTTACGAAAACCGCAACCCGGCGAACACCGATGAATTGGTTGGGATGTTCGTCTCCGGAACGGAGGAGGACGCCAACCAGGCAGTTGATGCCGCCAAGGAGGCTTACAAGAAGTGGCGCCTGGTGCCGGCACCGAAGCGCGCTGAAATCCTGTTTCGCGCGGCGGAGCTGCTGGTCGAGCGCAAGGAAGATTTCTCCAAAGACATGACGCGGGAGATGGGCAAGGTTCTGCCGGAAGCGCGCGGCGACGTCCAGGAAGCCATTGACATGACCTATTACATGGCCGGGGAAGGGCGGCGGCTATTTGGGCAGACTACCCCTTCGGAGCTGCCGAACAAGTTTGCGATGAGCGTGCGGCAGTCTATCGGAGTGTGCGGCCTGATCACTCCCTGGAATTTTCCGATGGCCATTCCGTCGTGGAAAATGATGCCCGCGCTGGTTAGTGGGAACACTCTGGTAATCAAACCGGCGCAGGATACGCCTCTGTCCGTCTACAACCTGGTGCAAGTGCTCACGGAGGCGGGCATCCCGCGAGGAGTGGTCAATTTGGTGAGTGGTGGCGGAGTGACCGTCGGCGCAACACTTGCAGGAAGCCGCGACGTGCCGGTGGTCAGCTTTACGGGCTCGACCGGCGTGGGCCGCATCATTTCGCAAACTTGTGCGCCGGAGTTCAAGCACTGCAGCCTCGAAATGGGCGGGAAAAACATCATCATCGTGATGGACGACGCCAATCTCGATTTGGCGGTGGATGGAGCAGTCTGGGGCGGGTTCGGCACGACTGGGCAGCGCTGCACGGCGGCCAGCCGTGTGGCCGTCCACAAGAGTCTCTACAAGGACTTTGTGGAACGTTTTGTGGAGCGTATAAAGTCGCTAAAGGTTGGCGATGGGCTCGATCCTTCCACGGACATGGGGCCGTGTATCAACGAGTCGCAATTGAAAACCGTGATGTCGTATGTGGAGATCGGAAAAAATGAGAGCGCCAGGCTGCTGACCGGCGGAAACCGGCTGGATAGCGGGGCGCACGCGAAAGGCTGGTTCCACGAGCCGACCGTGTTTGGCGATTGCTCACCGAACATGAGGATTGCCCAGGAAGAGATTTTCGGTCCGGTCGTCTCCGTCATTCCCATTGACAGCCTGGAGCGCGCCATCGACGTGGCGAACGGCGTGATCTATGGACTTTCCGCTTCCATTTATACCCGGGACGTCAATCGTGCTTTCCAGGCGACTCGTGATATCTACACCGGAATTGTCTACGTGAACGCGCCAACCATCGGCGCGGAAACCCACTTGCCCTTCGGCGGCACCAAGCAAACCGGCAACGGCCACCGCGAAGCTGCCATTTCGGCCATCGATTTCTTCACCGAGTGGAAGACCGTCTACATCGACTATTCCGACAAGCTCCAGCGCGCACAAATTGATAACAATTGAGCGGGCCATTCCTGCCCCTTGCGGTTTTAGGGCCATACGGCAAGGGGCCTATGTTGACCCTGCTTGACACGCTTTTTACAATATAGGTAGCGCTCTTTAGCACTTGGAGTAGAGTGCTGCTATGAGGAATTCAGCCCTTCAGGAACGGCGGAACCGTCAGATTCTGGCGGACATCGTGCGCGTCTACATCGAGACGGGTGAACCGGTATCGTCGCGCGCCATCTCCAAAGGCTTTGAAGAATCGCTGAGCACGGCGACCATTCGGAACGTAATGGCCGACCTCGAAGATGGCGGGTATCTGTACCAGCCGCATACGTCGGCGGGTCGCGTGCCTACCGCCGCGGCCTACCGGTTTTTTGCGCAGGAGATTGCATCGCAAGCCACGATCTCGGCGGTGGATCGCGAATGGATTCAGCGGGAAATGGGCGGCGCAACCAGCGCGGTGGAAATCACCGAGCGCGCCGGACACGTGCTGGCGGAAGTCTCCAACGGGCTCGGCATCATCGTGTCTCCGCCGTTGAGCAAGACCGTTTTGGAGCACGCACGAATGTGGCTACTCCCGGACGGTCGCGTCGTAGTGGTGCTGATCTCGCCAGGCGGCAACACGCGGGATAAGATTTTGCGGCCCAGCCGGTTGTTTACCCAGACCGAACTGGACGCCACTGCCGATTTTTTGAATCGCCACTATTCCGGCTGGACTCTCGAGGCTATTCGCGCCGACCTGCTCCAGAAACTGGCCACCGAGCGCGAGCGCTACGAAGGCATGGCCCAGAGCGCGCTGACGTTGTGCGACCCGGCGGTATTGGGAGATGAGTCCGCCTTGCAAGTGCACGTCGAAGGCACGGCCCAGATCATTGGCGCCACGGAGTTTGTGGATCAGGCGCAGTTGCGTGATTTGCTTGCCGCCATTGAAGAAAAGCACCGGCTCGTAACGGTACTGAACGCTTGTATTGAAACGCCAGAACCGGTGCATGTGCAAATTGGCGTGAAGGAAATCTCCGAAGCCGGCGAAAACCTGGCACTCATCAGCGCCGCTTACACGCGGCACGATCTGGTGCAAGGTTCCCTCGGGGTGTTGGGACCGACGCGCATGCACTACGAACGCGCCATGACCGCCGTCGCTTATGTGGCGCAACTTTTCAGCGAAGCACTGAGCAAGACTTGAGAAACTTTTGGCACAGGAGAAGTGACAAAGTGAGCGACCAGGAAGGGAAGAGCAATCTTAACGTCAACAAAAAAGACGACGACGGCGCGAACGCCGACCAATCGGCGGAAGCGCAAGCCGTGGCCGCTGATGCCGTGAAGGCCGACGCCGAAGTCGCCAAACTTGGCGCCGACCTCGAAGAATTGCGCCAGACGTTGCTGCGCCGCCAAGCCGACTTCGACAATTACCGCAAGCGCATCGAAAAAGAGCGCTTCGAGGACTCCAAGCGCGCCACGGCTCGCGTGATCGAAGCCCTCATTCCGGTGATCGACGGGTTTGAACACGCTCTCGCCGCGCATCGCGAAGCCGAATACGACAATTACCGCAAGGGTTTCGAGCTCATTTATAAGCAGCTCTTGGATAACCTCGCCAAGCTGGGCGCCGAGCGGATCGATCCAGTTGGAAAATCTTTCGATCCGCATTTGCACCAGGCCGTGGATCGCGCGGAAACCACGGACCACGAAGACGGCACCATTCTGCAGGTTTTCCAGCCGGGATATGTCTTTCACGGACGCGTGTTGCGCCCCGCAATGGTGCGTGTAGCCGTGCATCCGAGTCCCGCATCGAAACAAGCAGTCAACTAAAGGAGATCGCGAGTTTTCATGGCCAAAGGGAATCCAAGAGATTACTACGAAGTTCTGGGCGTGGCGCGCACCGCGGCCGTCGACGAAATCAAGGCCGCCTACCGCAAAGCCGCGTTGAAGTGGCATCCCGACCGCAATCCGGAAAACAAGGCCGAATCGGAAATAAAGTTTCGCGAATGCACCGAAGCTTACAGCGTGCTGAGCGACACGCAGAAGCGTCAGATTTACGATACTTACGGGCATGCCGGTCTTTCCAGTTCCGGCGCCGGACAGGGATTTGACAGCACCGTCTTCCAGGATTTCCACGATATCTTCGGAGATTTCTTTGGCTTCGAGGATTTATTTGGGGGCGGCGGCGGGCGTCGCGGCCGCAGCCGCGCCCAGCGTGGCGCAGATTTGCGCTACGACATGTCGCTGACGTTCGAAGAAGCCTCCGCTGGCGTGACCACCAAGATCAAGCTGCCGCGACAGGAATTCTGTGAAGCCTGCAATGGCACCGGTGCGAAAAAAGGCACCGGCGTGCAAGCTTGCCAAACCTGCGCCGGCCGTGGCCAGCTCGCCTATCAACAAGGATTCTTCACCATCACGCGCACGTGCCCGGCGTGCCAGGGCGCGGGGCAAATTGTCAAAGAGCGTTGCCAAGAATGCCGCGGGCAGGGGCGCATCGAGCGCGAAAAAACCATCGAGCTGCGCATCCCGCCCGGCGTGGATACCGGCACACGCCTGCGGGTCGCTGGCGAAGGCGAGTCCGGACCGAATGGTGGGCCGCCGGGAGATTTGTATGTGCTGCTCGAAGTCAAAGAGCATGCATTTTTCGAACGGCGTGGCGCGGACTTGTATTGCACGATTCCCCTGAGCATGGCGCAGGCGTCACTCGGCACCGAATTGCAAGTGCCCGGACTAAACGGCGAGGA
>Ga0307475_10000174_pt1 | contig 38666 bp, 63 predicted proteins | sample atmos_gasesECM1C_FD_203317 | JGI IMG/M metagenome (GOLD analysis project Ga0307475, IMG submission 203317) | Hardwood forest soil microbial communities from Morgan-Monroe State Forest, Indiana, United States - atmos_gasesECM1C_515 | ecosystem: Environmental > Terrestrial > Soil > Temperate... | reverse complement strand
CATCGAATGTCTGGCATAGCCAGAGCCCCCATAGTCTAGCCGTTCGGGCTAGAGATCAGTCCAGCGTATTCGCTGGAGACAGTTCTTCTTGCCCGAAAGGAAACTCCAGTGGCCAAAATCACCAACGCCTTCACCACTTACAACGCGACAGCAAACAGAGAAGATCTCAGCAACGCGATCTACAACATCGACCCGTTCGATACTCCAGTTATGTCGGCTATACGCAGACGCAACGTAAAGAACCGGATCTTCGACTGGCAAACAGAGTTCCTGCCGCTCGTTAATCTTGCGAATGCCCAGTACGAAGGGTTCCAACTCAGCAACAGCCCGTCCCAGCCGACGATCCGCCGCAACAACGTCACCCAGATTTCCGAACGGGACGCCACCGTCTCGGGCAGCCAGGAGGAAAGCGACGCCGCCGGCAAAGGCAGCGAGATGGCGCACCAGATGGCGCTCGCCGCCAAGGTCCTGAAATCGGACATGGAGAGCATCCTCTGCTCTCGCCAGCAGCGGGTCGACGGCGACGTGGCCCAGGCGACGGCCCCACGGACCACCGAGGCCTTCTCCCACTGGCTCGGCCGCGCCGTGGACAAAAACTCCAACACCGCCGCAGCGGTCGCGCCCGGCACCATCATCACCGGCCTGCCGACGGCTCAGGGCTCTGTTCCCGGCGACGCGGCGTTCCCGGCGCCGGGAACGCCGGTGACCATCACCGAGGCCATGTTGGGCGATGCTATGCAACAAGCGTATACCAACGGAGGCTCTCCGACTATGTGGATAGTCCCGCCGGGGCCTAAGCGTACAATTTCGACCTTTACTGGCCGCTCTACTACGCAAGTCTTGGTTGGCAAGACGGAAGTGGTTTCAACTATTGACGTGATAGCAACAGATTTCGGTAGGGTTAAAGTAGCGCCATCACGTTGGCTTCCGGTTGACGTTGGACTTCTAATAGACCCAGACTACGCTGCCGTAGCTTTCTTCAGAGCATTTCGCCAGTTTTTGATGGCGCGCGTCGGAGACGCAGAGACTAGAATGATAGTTTGTGAGTGGGGGTTAGAAATGCGTAATCCGCTCGCTCATATCTTGTTCAACGGAATTAAAAAGTGAATTAAATATGTCGCTGCCAGGGCCGTCTATTGTGAGCTTGTTCTTTCATGGTCGCCCATCGGCCTCTCGGAAAGGCGGTTGTGTCAAGAGGCGGCTCGTCGTTTCAGCGGCGGGCCGCCTCGCTTTGTACTTCACGATGCAAACAGCGGCAACCGTGATTTTACCATATTTTGCGGGCGTCTCCAATGACTGAACGGCGCACGACGTACCGCAACGCGGATGGCGTGCGCCGCACGCTCATCACTGACGATGAGCGCCCCGAAGACTTCGCCGTCCACACCGAACAGGTCCTCGACGACATCCTCGACAGCATCGAGCGCGACCGCGCGATAATGCGCCACGACGGCGTCAACAAGCTCTTGGCCCGCATTCCAATCGAGGTCTACGAGCGCGCCGTCCATGAGCAATGGGACGACGCCGACTGGGCGCGCTGGCTCAACTCCTCCGAGGCCGCGCCGTTCCGCATCTGGCGGGGGCGGGTGTGATGGCGGGCTACGATGACAGCATCTTCTCCAACCTGCCCGGCAGCCCGCGCAGGCCGAAGCCCCCGCCCGACAACCGGGGCCTGGGCCAGACCATGTTCCCGGTCGATCCGCGCGCGGTGGTTGGCGGCCTCTACGATCAGGGCGCGCAGGCCATCGGGAATTTTGCCGCCAATGTCGCGGGTCAGCCGTTTCCCGGCATCGCCCCCAACGTCGGCTTGCCGAACGCCGACCTGCTCGGCCGCGATGTCACCGCAATGCTGCAATCGCCGATCCACGGCGGCGTCAGCCCCAGCGCGGCCTCGCACACGGTGCTCGCCACTGCCTGGGCGCCTGCGGCTTGGATGCGGATAAAGACGATAGCCAAGACAGAGCCGGAGGTCGCCAACACAATCGCGTCGCTGACGCCTGCCGAAGCGCCTGATTATTTCTTCAACTCAAACGTCCACAACGCCATGTTGAGCGATGTTGTGAACGCTCACTTGCTCGACCAGCACTTGGTGACACGGACGACGACGCCTCCTGACTTGACTTTCGGTCCTCCTCCCGACCCGGCCCAGTATCGCGCTCAGTTGGAGGAGCTGCGGGGACAACGGCCGCCGCAGCCAAGTCAGCCGCAGCCAAGTGGCCCGACCCTTGCAGACTTCCTATACGGCTCGCAGTCGAATGCGGTCCAACCGGCGTCCACGCCCTGGAACACGTTCAAGCTGAACCCGCCGAACATGCCGCCATTCCCGGCCAACGACCCGCGCGGCGTCGGGCCGCCGGGGACGACGCTGAACACGCCGCCTAATTGGAGCCCCTGATGGGCGTCGGAGAGGAAGCAGAGAAGGTCGCGACCAGTACGGTCGAGGCGCTCAAGTTCCAGCCGATCCTGCTGGTGATCGTCCTGCTCAACTGCATGATGATCGCCGCCGCCGCCTTCTATCTCAACGCGCAGGAGCAGAGCCGCTCCAAACTGTCGGAATTACTGATCGCTAAATGCGTGCCGCAAGGGGGAGTTCACTGAGGTGGGCCTCACCGAGGAAGCAGGAAAGGTCGCGAACACCGCCGTCGCTGCAATGGGCGCGTCGCCGCTGGCGATTGCGTTGCTGGTCGTCAACATCGGCTTTCTCGGCTTCTGCGGCTTCATCCTGGGCGAGGTCGCCGCCAATTCGGCAGAGCGCAACAAGGCGCAGCTTCAGTTGATCAACGACCTCGTCCACGACTGCCGCCAGGGGCCGAAGCCGTGAAGATGACCGAACAGGGTCGAAAGCTGTTGATGGAGCGCGAGGGCTGCAAGCTCAAGGCTTACAAGGACAGCGTCGGCGTCTGGACAATCGGCGTCGGCCACACCTCTGGAGCTGGGCCGCCGCAGGTGAAAGCGGGCATGACCATCACCCAGGCCCAGGCGGACCTCGTCTTCGCCGACGACGTGGCCGAGTTCGAGGACGGCGTGACCTCTCTTCTCGGCGACGGCGACAGGCCAATCGAGCCGTATCAGTTCGATGCTTTCGTCTCGCTTGCCTACAACATCGGCCTCGGCGCGTTCGCCTCTTCGACCGCTCTGCGGAAGTTTCTGGATGGCGCGCACGATCAGGCGGCCGAGGCGATCCTGATGTGGAACAAGCCGCCGGAGATCAAGGCGCGTCGGCGCGGCGAGCATCAGCAGTTTCTGAACCTCCAACATGTTGCGAGGGCATGACCCATGTGCGGTTTTGGTCTGGACCTGATCTTCAAGGTCGCAATCGCGATCATTGTGATCCTGGTCATCCTGGCGCTGATCAAGGCCGCGTTCCCCAATTGGATCACCGGCATTACGGGCGCCCCCTACTGGAACATCATCCAGATCGTGATCGGCGGCGTGGTCGCGATCCTGATCTTATTGTTCATTTGGAGATTAGCGGAATGCGCTGGGTTGCTTGGCCGCTATAGCCTCGCATCGATGGGGTTGGCATGAGCGCGTCTATCCTCCCACGGACGTGCTTTTGGGGCGGCAAGCGTCAGCGCGCTGCGCCGCTCCGCTTTTAGCGCGCAGGGGAGAGGGCAGATGAGCTTCGACCTGACTGATAGTCAGAACAAGAGGAAAAAGAACAAGGAGGGCGTGTCATAAGCGACTTCTCCGACTTCAAGGCCCAGATCGCGGAATGGAGCAACCGGCAAGACTGGCCAGACGCGCTCGTCACCTCGTTCGTGCGCATGGCGGAAAGCAAGCTCAACCAGGAGCTGCGCGTGGCGCTGATGATCCAGATGGACGACGGGATCATCACCTCGCGCTGCGCGCAGTTGCCCGGCGACTGGCTGGCCATGGACCTTGTGCGGGTCGCCAACGACGCAGGCGCCGACGGCTTTCTGGTTGCGCGCTACAAGGCCCGCGACGAGTTCTTCAATCAGCGCGATGACCACACCTGGATGTACTACACCTTGGTCGGCACGACGATGTACTTTGGCGGCACGCCCGATCCGGTGGACGGCACCGAATACAAGCTCGCCTACTACGGCGAGGTTCCCACCTTCTCCGACACCCAGACGAGCTGGGTCTACACCAAATACCCCAACCTCTATCTCAGCGCGGCAATGATGCATGCGTACATGCACGCCGTCGGCGAGGAGCAGAACGCGGCGAACTCCAAGCAGTTCGCCGAAGACATGATCCAGAAGCTGAACGCCGCCCACCTCGGCGCGAAGGCCTCAGGCTCGCGCGTCACCATGCCCCGCCATAGGAGCTTTGGATGACGCAATGGACGCCTGACCCCTGCATGGGCGACGCGAGCTGGAAAGGCCTCACCGTCTGCCGCCGCCCCTACGGTCGCGGCGCCTACGACACGGGGCCGTACGGCCGATGCGCCATCGTCGGGGGCGCCATCTGGGGCCAGGAGATAGCCTGCGCGCCGTTCAGCCAGCAAGCGCCGCTCCCGCCCCTGCCGTGGAGGCGGCGCCATGGCTGACACGTTCACCTTCAACTACGGCTGGACGAAGCCCGATCCCGGCGCCAGCGACGACACGTGGGGCGACAAGCTCAACGCCGATCTCGATGCAATCGACACCCAGCTCAGGACGGTCGCGAACGGCGTGGTAGGTCCGCAGGGTCCGCAGGGTCCTGCCGGTCCCGTGGGACCGCCAGGGGCCAATAGCACGGTCCCCGGCCCAACCGGCCCTCAAGGAGCCCCGGGAGCGCCCGGGCCGCAGGGCGCTGCTGGCCCAACCGGCGCAACCGGGGCGCAAGGGCCAGCAGGGCCGACCGGCGCTCCCGGCCCAGCAGGCTCTCAGGGGCCGCCTGGGCCTGTTCCAGAGGCGCCGACTGACGGGCAGATCTACGGGCGCCAGAATGCCGCTTGGTCCGTGGTCACGGGCGGCGGCATCTCTGACGCGCCGAACGACGGCACGCTGTACGGGCGCAAGAGCGCCGCCTGGGCGCATCTCACCCACACCGACATCACCGACTGGACGGCGACGCTCGCGCCTTACGCGCTGACCGCCAACGTTCCGGTTGCCTCAACCACGTTGCCGCTCGTTGATGGCGCGGCGGCGGTTGGGACCGGAACGACCTGGGCGCGGGCCGACCATGTTCATCCTGGCGGTCCTCCGGTGACGATTAGCGATACGGCGCCGGCTAGTCCTGCGGTTGGGTCGCTGTGGTTCGATAGCGTCGGCGCGCAGTTGTATGTTTTCTATCGAGATCCGAACACTTCTCAATGGGTGGTCGCGGTCAATTCTAGCCCCGGCGGTGGCGGGGCGATTGGTTATTCCCAGCTGCCGACAGAGGTTCAGCAAGTACCAATCTCGTTCCCGTTTGCGGGTAAGCCGGCGACGGGCGCTGTAGTCAACGCGCCGATGGCGATGGCGCTTACCGTGGCTGCGGGCCTCGCGGGAACGGTGGTTTATGACACCACTTTGACGACGGGGAATGCGGTGTTTACCGTCAACAAGATCTCGGCCGGCGTGACGACTGCGCTTGGCACGGTCACCATCACCTCGACTTCGCATACATCAGCGACGCTGGCCGGCGCGGGCGGATCGTTGGCGATTGGCGACGTACTCCAGGTTGTCGCTCCGAGCACACAAGACGCGACTTTGGCCGATGTCGGCGTTACTATCCTGGCGATGAGGGTTTGACATGGCCTGGTCGTTCGGCGACAGCTTCGACCTGTATTCAGTCGCCGCCGATATGGCGAACAATTATTGGGACCCTCCCGCCTCGCCGGGGTTCGTTGCTGGACGCTTTGCCGGAAGCCGAGCGATTTTCTTCAGTGGCGGCAATTCGACCAACCTGACTAAGAGCAGCGGCGTCAACGACGCTGCGCACCATTTCGTCATCAGTTATCAGGCTCCGGGGACCATAAGCGGGACCGCCGGATGCTGGATAAGCTTGCTGGATGGGACGACGGCGCAATGCACCATCTTCATCCGCAACGATGGAACAATTCTTCTGCAATCAGGCGCTATCGGCGGGGCGACATTGGCGACTTACTCGGGGGCGTTCAACACGATCAATACTTGGTACGCATTCGAGTTCGAGATCGTCATCAATAATACGACGGGCGCGTTCAGAGTTCGCAAAAACGGCAATAACGTCAACGATTTCGACAGTGGGGCAGTCCTCAATACGCGGCCCGTCTCGACCAACAACTATGCCAACAAAGTTCAATTAGGCACAGTCACCACCAACCCCAATGTGGCTATCGACGATTTCTTCTGGCAAAGCGGCGCGGCGGCGGGCGCATGGCTGGGCGATCTCCGCTGCTACACGCGGATGCCAGCAAGCGATCAGAGTGTGCAGTTCTCTCGAACAAATCCAGTCCAGGCTCCTTGGTCACCGTCGGGCAGTACTTTCAGCATTAACGCTGGTCAATCGTGGTACATGCCGTTTACTCCTTCCGCCACAGGCACTGTAAGCACTGCGACCGTGCAGTTGAACCTGGGCTATACGGGAAATATGAAATGCTCGTTTTTTCTCGCTGACGGCACAAACGGCCCTGCCTATCCAGGGACGGTACTGGCGTCGGCCACACCGATCTCCAATCCAATCACAGGCGCAAACACTTTTACCTTTCCAACCCCTTTCACCATCACGAAGGGGACATCGTATTGGATCGCTTTTTGTAGCGACACATCAGTTACGAACGGCTGGGCCGCGACATTGGCGGGGACGGGACGGTCAGCGAATGGAACTTATGCGGCTTTTCCCGTCACCAACCAGAGCGGTACAAGCGGCACTAATAACATCACATCATCGTGGCCAATCACGACGACAGTCAGTGCTTCGTTGGTCAGCGAGCCCCAACAGGATGGTCTGGCCTCCTACGTCTACGACAGCAACCCCGGCGACGCCGACTTTTACGGTATTGCCTCCATCGCTTCGACGCCTGCGGCTGTGATCGCCACGACAATTCGCGTCTACGCGCAGAAGTCCGACATCGGTACGCGCACCGCCGCCGTGCAGCTCAAGTCGGGCGCGACGACGGTTGCTTCGCCCACTTTGACGCTCACTACTTCCGGCTGGCAGTGGGCGTGGCGCACCGACCTGACCGATCCGAATACCGGGGCGGCATGGACGGCGGCGGGGGTCAACAATGCTCAGATCGGGCCGAAAGTGATCGCCTGATGACGACGCAATCGCCGCACCGTTATTGGCGTCTCTACCTTACGGCGGGCGGCAATGTTGTCTTTGGGATAGCGGAGGTCCAATTTCGCACCACGCCGGGAACGCCGCTGTTGTTCAGCGGTGGAACCGCAATCGCGTCCTCGTACTACCAATCCAGTTCGACTTACCAGCCGTCCAACGCCGCTGACAATAACCCTTCGACTTTGTGGGCGTCCGCCACCACCAATAGCGGCGAATTTTGGGGGTACGATTACGGTTCTGGCAACGCGCTCGCTATTCAAGAATTTACAATCACAGCGCGGAACGACAGCAATTACAGTCAAGCGCCGACCAGCTTTCAACTGCAATATTCCGACGACAACACGACTTGGACAGCGGCATATTTTGGTACATCGGGCGCTTGGTCGTCAGGCCAGACACAAGTATTCACTGTTCCACTTGGACCGTTGCAGGCGCAAATCACTCAGGTCGGGTTAGAGCAGTGGGCGTCGGTAGCGTTTGTTGTCGGCGGCGGGATCGTGCAGGCGCGAGTTATGGTGATGGCCTGATGGCAATCGATTTCCCCGCCTCCCCCATTAACGGTCAAACCTTCACGGCGGCTGGCGTCCAGTGGACCTTTGACGGGACCAAGTGGGCTGCGAGTAGTTTTGCCTATCTGCCCTTGGCGGGTGGGACGCTGACCGGCGCTCTTAACGGCACGACGGCGAACTTTTCTGGGTTGGCCCAAGCGGCATCGCCGCCTGTTGCCGACAACAGCCTCGATTTGGCGACGACTTCATGGGTCAACGCTAATGCCAAAGGAAGCGAGAATAGAATTATCAACGGCAATTTCGCTATCAATCAGCGCGCCCAGGTTTCCGGCACGGCGCTCGCTGCCGCCGCTTACGGTCATGATCGCTGGAAAGCGGGAACTGGGGGCTGCACCTACACCTTCACCGCTGCGGTTCCTGACACGACGATAACGATCACCGCTGGCACGCTGACCCAGATCATCGAGGCGGGGATGATCGAGGGCGGCGTCTACACGCTGTCTTGGACGGGAACGGCGCAGGCGCGTGTCTACCAAGGGACGCCTACGGGCGCCTATGCGGCGAGCCCGGTCGTCACCGCGTCGTTGCCCGCTGGTGTGAACACCATTGTTGAGTTCAACACCGGAACTGTGGTGAGGGCCAAATTCGAGATCGGCAGCGTCGCCACGCCGTACAATCGGCAATCGTTGGCCAAGAGCATGGCCGATTGCCAGAGGTATTATCAGAAAATCGGTGGAACGGTTGCTTTTGATATCATAATACAAGCGTACGCTAACGCAGCTTCTTCATCGGCTACTGCTCAAATTGCTTTCCCTTCTATGCGGGCAGCGCCAACAGTAACCGCTGTAGGAGGTTTCTCAATAGGTAACTGCACGGTTTCCTTCTTCGCCAGCTTGCAAGTATTGTCTGTGCAACTCACAGCTACCGCTGCCGGCAATGTGTCTTGGTACAATGATACGACCGCTAAGTACCTAACCCTCAGCGCGGAGCTTTGACCATGACCTATACGCAAGTCTGGAACTATATGACCAACGCCCCCAGTCAGACTGTCATCGTCCGTGACGAGGACGGCGCCTTCATCCCCATGGACCAGGATAATATCGACTGTCAGGAATATGTGGCTTGGCTCGACGAGGGCAATGAGCCGACGCCCTACACGCCGCCGCTGACTGTGGGGCCGTCCGATGGCTGAAACCCTGACGCCAAATTATAGCTGGACAAAGCCTGACCCTGGCGCGTCGGCCAATACCTGGGGCGCGACCCTCAACAAAGACCTCGATGGCATCGACGCCCAGGTCTACGCCAACCAGCAGGCCGGGCTGCAAGGGGCCGTGCCGATTGGCTCGATCACCATGTTCGCGGGCGCGACGCCACCGACCAATTGGCTGATGTGCGACGGTTCGTCGCTCGCCACCACCGGGACTTACGCGGCGTTGTTCGCCATCATCGGCTACGCCTTCGGCGGGAGCGGCGCGAACTTCAGTCTGCCTGACCTTCGGGGAAAATTTCCGCTTGGCGCTGGACCCAGCAACGCCTTGGCCTCTGCGGCTGGCTCCTACAGCTACACCATCGGCGTCGCCAACTTGCCCTCGCATGCGCATCCGATCACCGACGTGGCCCACAACCATGGCGTCAACCAATCGCCGCACGCGCATGGCGATCCTGGCCACACTCATGGCGTCTCCGATCCTGGTCATCAGCACACCGTCGCGAATGTCGCGCTGGGCAGCGGCACCAATATCCAACCGGGCGCCGGGTTCAATCAGGTTGGCACTCTTGGCACCAGCGTCAACGGAACTGGTGTTTCGATCCAAGCCGCCGGAACCGGCATTCAGGCGGCGAACGCCAACGTCTCGCTCAACGCTTCCGGCACCGGCCTGTCGACCACGCAGGTTGTCGGTTCGGGGACGCCGATGAGCATTATCCCCTCTTACGTCGCGATCAACCTCATCATCAAATTCCGATGAGCAGCCAGTTCCAACCGCTCCAGATCCCGCCCGGCGTAGTCGCCACCGCGACCAAGAAGATGCGGTCGAGCAACTGGTCCGAGGCCAATTTCATCCGTTGGCGCGAGGGCCAGCTCACGCCGATGGGCGGGCAGGCGCAGCTCACCAACGTCGTCGGCGGGGTCGAGAAGTATCAGTTCGCCTCGCGCTGCAAGGCGATCCACGGCTGGTTCGGCCTCGATGGCCAGTACCACATCGCCTATCTCTGCGAGACGAAACTCTACGTCGACACTGGCGGGAGCTTAACCGACATCACGCCTACCGGCGGCATGACCGCGCCCACCGGGTTGGTGGGCGGCTACAGCGACGCCGATTACAACGTCGACGCCTATGGCACGCCCCGGTCGATCCCCAGCTCGGTCGCCATCACCAAGGTTCCCGACGCCTACAGCCTCGATAATTTCGGCTCGATCCTCTACGCGATGACCTCGGCCGATGGGCGGCTCCTGATGTGGGACCCCAGCCAGGGCGTCCCTGGGAACGTCGCCAATCTCGCGACGACAGCGGCGTTCGTTGCGACCTCGCCCAATATCACCATGGTCGCCAACCCCGGCTCCGTCACGCCGGGGATGAGCGTCTACGACATCACGACTAGCAAGCCAGTTGGCACGGTCCTGACTTACACCGGGACCGCTCTGGTTCTGACCGCCAACGCCGCCAACGCGGGAGCGTCTGGCGACACGCTGGCGTTCGGCAACGTCGCGATAGTCCAGCCGCCTTCGTCGGGGCGCGGCCCGGTGCCGCACGGGCGCTGCTTCGTAATCACGCCGGAAAGATTTGTGATGGTGTTCGGCGCCACGCAGGACGGGACGGCGGGCGGCGGCAGCGCGCGGCGTTTCTCATGGTGCGACCAAGAAAACCCAGGCGCGTGGGACTATAGCAACGTCACCTCCCAGGCGGGCTTCCTCGACATCGAGCCTGCGTCGCCGATCATCGCCGCCATCGCGACGCGCGTCGGCGTCCTGATCTGGACCGCCAAGAAGGCCTACGTCTCGCAGTTTCTGGGCATCCCCTACGTCTACAATTACGTCGAACTCAGCGACGCCTGCACGCCCTGGTCGCCGCAGTCGGTATCGACCACTTCGTCGCTCACGCTGTGGATGGCTGAACAGGGCGTGTTCTCGTTCGACGGCACCTCGATAGCGCCGGTCGCGTGCAAGGTGAGGCCGTGGATCGACGACGACATCGATCCGATCCAAGTGCGCGAACTCAGCTTCTCGGCGCACCTCGGCGAGTTCAACGAATGGTGGTGGTTTTTCCCGCAGCTTAACTCGCCCTATAATTCGCGCGCGGCTGTGTACAATTATAAAGATGGGTGGTGGACGCAGTGTCGGCTGTCGCGCTCGGCAGGCATCACGTCGAGCTACACCTCGCACCCGATCTTCGCCGACGACTTTGTGACGTTCCAGCATGAGGTTGGGAACGTCTACGCCAACGCTTCCATGCCGGTCGTCTTGCCGTTCGCCGAGACGTTCGACCTCAGCCTGACCAGCGGCGCACGCCTGACCACGGTCAAGCAGCTCATCCCCGACGTGGAGGCGGTGGAGGCCGACGATCCCGTCACCATCGCCAACGCCATCGCCAACCTCCGCTATAGCCTGTTCTACCGGAATTCGCGCAGCCTCGGCGCTCCTGAGCTGCAATCGCCGCTGGTCCCGGTGCGCAGCGACGGCTATGTCGATTTCCGCACCACCGGGCGCGACATCCGCCTGCGCATCGACGTGGCGAGCCCGGTCATCCAGCCGTTCACCTTGGGACAGCATCTGATCGACGCCGTGCCGCGAGGAGACCGTTGATGGCGAACCAGCCCACCGCGCCCGGCCTGCATCCGCCGCCTGAGTTGCCCTCGATGCCGGATGTGAGCGCGACGCTGACCAATTATCTGCGCACTTTCTCGCTGTGGTGCCGCCAGGGCTTCGCCGCCAAGCTCAACGCCAACTCCGCGCTGCCAAAAGTGCTCCTGCTGTCGCCAAGCGGCAAGGTGTTCAGCATCGCAGTCGGCGACGATGGGCGGCTGACCTCGACGCCGATCGCGCTCGCCAGCGGCGACCCTGGAACGCCCGTCACCTTCGCCCCGGTCACCGCCTCCGCCATGCTGCAGGCTGCCGCTCCTGCGGGGACGACGAGCGCGACCTACGTCATGATGGGCCTCGGCCACGTACTTTCGTCCCAAGTCGCCAGCCGCCTTTGGGTGTCGATAGATGGGCGCATCGCCAACAACACCAACGGGCGCGAGACGGACGTGGTGGTCTGCTGCGGGATCGGGACGCCGCCCGCGAACGGCGCTCCCCAGGTCGGGACCATCGTCAGCCAACCGGCGGCCTTCGTCGCCACGACCGGCGGCGGGGCCTTCGCGCCCTTCTCGCTCACCGCGACGGTTTCAGGGATCACGCCGCAGACAAGCTATTGGTTCGACCTCGCGGTGAAGGTCACCGGAGGAACCGGGAACGTGAGCGACATCGACGCCTGCGCGATGGGTCTGCCATGACCGACGCCGAAGCCGCCTCCCTTCCGGCCTCGCCAAGCCGCGCCACGCCGGGACCAGCCCTGCCTAGCCGTGGCAAGCCGAGCCCTGCCTTGCCTTGCCGTGTCGCGCCTTACGGCGACGACGCGGCATCCTACCACAGAAAGTTGGCCCGGCTACTCGACAGAATGGGCAATGTGTATTTGCTCGACGACATCCTCACCGCTATCGCCGAAGGGCGCATGCAGAGCTTCGTCGAAGGCAATTCCTGGGCGATTACGAAGATTGCCGACTTTCCGAGGGCGAGGCAGTTGGAACTCATCGCCTATGTCGGCAATCTCGCGGACCTCGACGCCCTACACGCCAAAATTCTGGCCTACGCCGACGAGGTCAATGCCGGGCTGATTTCGACCTATGGGCGGATGGGCTGGCTGCGCGAGGGCAGCTACCGCCGCCTCGGCTGGCGGCTGAAGGCCCGAAGCCAGCTTTATCAGCGAGGAATGTAGCATGGGCGGTTCCGGTTCCACCGAGCAAAGCTCGCAGCAGCAGAACATCAGTCAGGTGCAGTTGCCGCCTTGGGTCAACCAAGCCGCGCAGCAGAACTACGCCCTCGCGCAGAATGTCGCCAACCGGCCGCTCACCCAATTCCAGGGCCAGCAGGTGGCGGACATTGGCCCGCAGATGCAGCAGGCGTGGAATTTGGCGGCGCAGTCGGGAGGCGCGGGCGCCGATCAGTACAACGCCGCGCAGGCTGGCTTCCTCACGGCGGCTGGCACGCCCGCGACCCAGGTGACGCCGCAGTCGCTCGCGTCCACAAATTTGCAGCCCTATATGGACCCATACACGGCTTCTGTAATTCAGAACACGCTACCTTTGATGCAGCAGCAGAACGCGCTGACCCAGAACCAGCAGGGGAACGCGGCCAACGCGGCCAACGCCTTCGGCGGCTCGCGGCAGGGCGTGCAGCAGGGCGTCGCCCAGGCGCAGGGCGCGCTCAACATCGGCCAGATGGCGGCGCAACTGAACCAAGCGAATTTCGGCCAAGCGCAAGCCGCCGCGACCGGCGACATCTCCCGCAACCTCCAGGCGCAGCAGGCCAACCAGGGGGCCAATCAGGCCAACATCAATTCGCTGATCCAGGCGGCCGGGGGCCTCGGAGGCCTGGGCAGTCAGGCGCAGCAGAACCAACGCCAGCAATTCCTTGAGCTGTCCACCGCTGGGGCCCAGCAGCAGACGCAGGCGCAGGCCCAGATCGCCGCCCAGATGGGCCAGTTCAACGCCGCGAACGCCTATCCCCTCCAGCAGCTCGGCATCCTGCAATCGGGGCTGACCACTACGCCCTACGGCTCGACGACGATGGGCTCAAGCACGGGGCAGCAGCAGACGACGACGACCCCGTCGCTGATGTCCGACGTGCAGAGCGGATTGCAGGGCCTGGGCAGCATGGTTGGCGCGGGCGGCCCGTTCGCCCCAATGATGTCCTCATTGTTCCCCGGCTCAGACCGGGGCCTCAAGACCGACATCACCAAGGTTGGCGTCCACGCGCCGACTGGCATCCCGCTGTACAGCTATCGCTACAAGGGGGACCCGAAGAGCTTCCCCAAGGTCACCGGCCCGATGGCCGAGGACGCGATGCAGGTCGCGCCGCACGCGGTCCAGACTGTCGGCATCCACCAGCCCACCGGGCAGGCGCTGCATACCGTGAATATGGCCGCGCTCGATCAAGCCGGGCCGGTCCCCGGATCAAGTCCGGGGATGGGCGCCAACGACAACGGGCCTGCGATCCGCCCGCGCCGCATGCCGGGCGCAGGGGGCGGGTTTGCGACGCGGGTGCCGGGGCCGCTCTCGCCGACGACGCCCATGGGTCTGACCGGCGCTCTGGGATCCAGCATGCGGGCGCAGCGCATGCGGCCGAACGCGCGCATGGCGCGCGTCGCTGGAGGCTTGAGTGGCTGACGAACCTGCATTCCCTGATATCGCGCGAGCGCCGGGAGGAGACGCGCCACGCGCGTTCATTATGCATCACACGGCTGGAAGAGGTGATCCAGCGAGTGTCGTTAACTTTTGGAAGCAGCAAGGGAAGGGGTACGGCGCGCAGTACATCATGGATCGAGATGGCGTCATTCACGACACTCTGAAAGAGTTTGGCTACAACGGCTCCAACGAGATCCTCAATGACCCAACCCATAAGTTGTCAAACAGTAATGTCGTTGGGATGGAAATCATTGCTAAGAATGATGCTGATGTTACTCCGGCACAGGCTCAAGCAGCAGCGCGGTTTATACAGGCGCAATATCCAAATACGCCAGTTTTTGGCCATGGTCAGGTCAATCCAGGGCATAAAGAAGCGACAGAAGGCTTAACTGCCGTCAACGCGGTCAATGCCTTACGGAACCCAGATAACGCTCCAGCGCCCGGCGCCCTGGCTGGGACGAACACGACTGGGTCGCCAGCCCGCCCGGTGACGACGACGCCGGGGACGACGCTCAATTCGACGCCGATGGACATGATCGCCAATCTTGAGAGCGGCAACCGCAACATCCCGCAGGGGATTGTGGATCGGAACACTGCGCAGGGGACCCCGGCGGGCGGCTATTTCCAGATCATCGACCCGACTTGGCAGCGGTACGCGGCGACCGCTGGCGTCGATCTGAAGCAATACCCCACCGCGATGAGCGCCCCGCGCGATGTGCAGGTCAAGGTGGCGAGCGCGATCCCGGTCGATCAGTGGGGGGCGAACACCGTCAACGCGCTCACGGCCAAATATCCGGGGATCGATATCCACCAACCCCTTGGCGCGTTTCAGTCGGCGGCAATGGGCGGCACGCCGCCCCCAGGAGCCACTACGGTGGCCGCAGGCGGCCCTTCCGCCCCTGCCGCCACCGGACAGCCTGGACAGGCCTCAGGGGGCCTAGCGGGCTCCCTGCCGGGCTTCCAGCCCGGCTCCCCCGCCGCCAAGATGGCGGCCGGGGCATTGCAGTCGGCGTTCCCGCCGCCCCCAGAGCCGCCGCCGATGCCGTCCATGCAGATGCCCCAGGCGCAGGCCGTGGGCGGCCCGATGATGCTGGGGGCGGGCGGCCAAAACGTGCCGGGACGCTCATCGGCAGTAGCCCAGAACACGCTCGCCCAGTTGGCGGCGTTAAGCAGGGGGGCCGCGCAGCCGCTGGCGCCCGGCTCGGCGCCCGGCCAAGCGACCGGCATCCCTGGCCTGCCGGGGACGACGCTCAACTCGCCCTCTCAATTGCAGATGTCGCTGATGACGGGCGCGATGTCGCCCTACGACCTCTACGCCAACGCCGGGATCGGCGGCGGCTTCGGCACAGGGAGTTCATGACCATGGCCCAGAACCTCGGCCAGCTCACCGATATGTGGATGGTCAACCCCACCATGTTCGACCCGACGCAGGCGTCGAACCAGTTCTCCAATTTCAACAACGCGGCCATCCCCTACCCGCCGACTTACAACGGCGTGCCGGTCAACGCCGCGACCGGCCAGCCGATCCAGAGCTTCCTTGACTGGCAGAAGGCCAACCCCGGCGGCATGTCCATCAACTCCACGCCCGCGCAGCCCGCGCCCGCGCCCGCGCGGCAAGCAGCCCCGGCGGCTAGCGCCAACCCTTATCTGGTGGGTGGCGGACAGAATATGAGCTACATCAATCCTGGGGCTGGGGTTGTCGGCTACGGGCCGCAGCCGGGCAACGGCGTCGGATGGGGAGGGGCGAACGTGGGCGGCGGCGGGAGCCCCGCCGCGCCTGCCGGGCCGCAGGCGAGCGGGCCGCCCAACAATTGGCAGGCCGCCATTAACGCCCTCGCCAACCCCGGCCGGGTGCAGACCATGGGCGCGAACGTGCCGCTTATGACCGGCTCCCAACCGGCGGGCGGGGTCAATCAGGCGTTCCTCAATCAGGCGGGGGCGGGCCAGGGCATGAACCAGAACTTCCTGAGCGCCCTGCGCGCGATCCAGGGCAGGTGAACCATGCCGGGCTTCGCTAATCTTTTCTATCTCGGCCAGCCCGACCCGGCTCAACAGCTTGCGCGGTTGCTCTCTGGGCAGCAGCCCCAGGGAGCGCCTCCGCAAGGCGCGGCTCCTCCAGCAGGCCCCCCTCCTCCTGGCGGGGCCGCTGCCGCCGATCCTAACGCCGGTCCAGCTCCCAATCCTGCTCCCGGCGCTCCCCCGCCGCCCGGCTCGTCGCCGCAACCCCAGGCGCTCCAGTCTACGCCCGACATGTCGGCGAGCTACTCGCAGCTCGCCAACCCCAACTTGTTGTCATTGTACGTTCAGATGCAGCAGCGTCAGGACGCGATGCAGGGGATCAACCAAGCCTTTGCCCAGATAGCCGCCAACCACGCGCCGCCCTCGATGCGCGCCGCCATCATGCAGGGCGTGCAGGGAGGCGGCGACGCGGGCCAGATGGTTGGCAACCTGATGTCGCTCTACCAAGCCCAGACCCAGATGGGGGCGACGCAGAGCCTCCTCGCGCAGGCGCCTCAGATCGCGCAGAAGCTCAACATGGATGAGGGGATCGTGCGTTCGACGATCCTCGCCGGTCGCGGCAACGAACTCATCCAGGCGCTGGAGCCGACGCCTGCAACACGCGACATCCAAGCGAAGCACGACATGTTCATCAAGAGCGCGGTTGCCCAAGGGCAAGATCCCACGGCGGCCGAAGCGACATGGCAACGCGACTACCTGCCGTTCATCATTAGCGGCGGTGTGGGCGGCGGCGACAGCGCGACCAGGAGCTGGCAAACGGAAAGGATACGTTGGCACCAGGACAACCCTGGCCAGCCCGTTCCGTGGGGAAACGACGATCCTCAGTCGTTCGCGCTCTGGAAGGCCAAGCAGGACGAGCTGGGCAAGGATCAAACGGAGGCGGCGAACAAGCGCCCGCAGTATGTGCAAAACCTCACCGACTTGCGCAACGGGCTTGGCGATATCGTCGGCCTCAAGCCGAACGATAGCTTCCAGTTCAACCCAGACGGCAGCCTCGACACCAGCAACCTCGACCCGGCCAAGTATAAGCTCTTGCAGAGCGCGCTACAGAAGCCGGGGGCGCAGGCGTACCTCTCAGGCGATCCGAGGGATTTGACAACGCAGGGCGAGGGCGCGTTGCTGTCGCCCGAAGAGAAGCATGTCCTTGACCAAATCAGAGACGTGACCAATCCGAAGGCCGTCTTCGGCTCGCTCAGCGGGCGTGCGCCGAGACGCAGTCAATCCGACGTCACGACAATCGGCTCTGGCCTCGAAGGGATGACGAACCTTCGCAAACCGCCTGCGGACTGGTTGAATGGCGTGGTCAAGACGGTCCAGGCGACCGACACGGCGACCGGCAACGCCTACGGCGCGTCTGGCGAAGCGGAGAACGCGCCTGCTTACGCGAAGCCCTACATCGACAGCTCCTATTTGCAGGGCGGCTCGATGTACCCCTTCGGCAAGAAGCCGACGCCGATGGGCCAGGACCAGATCAACTTCGCGACGAACCAGATCAACGGGGCAAGCGACAAGGAAGGAATGCGGCAGAAGCTCATCCATCTTTATCTCGCAGACAACGTCGATCCGACGCCCCTGCGCAATCTGAGGTTCTGAGATGGCCGACGACGGTCTGCCTGCCGGGGCGCCCAGCGGTTTTAAGTACATCACGCCGCTGCGCCCGGCGTTGCCAACATCCACGCCTGCGGTCGCGCCCGCGCCTGCAGCCCCGGCGGGCGCCCCCAGCGGCTATAGGCCGCCGCCGCCCCTCGCCGCTGCGCCTGCGCAGGGACCGCCGGGCTATCTTGGCTCAACCGGCGCGACCGGCGGCGTTCCCGCGCCGACGCCGCAGGCCGACTGGAGCATCGATTGGAGCAAGGGCGGCGAGGTGAAGCTGCCGCAGTCGGTGCAGGACTGGGGGAATATCGCTGGCAATGAGGCTACGATGGGGACCATCATGAGCCTCAGAGCGCAGGCCGACGCGGCGAGGCAGCGGCTCGGCCCGGTGACGGCGGCGAGCGCGGATGTGGCGGGCAACGTCGTAAGCCCGACGACGCTGCTCAATGCGCTCCCTGGAGGCGCCCCAATCGCCGGGGCGGTGCATGAGGGGATCAAGAGCTATGCGGCGGGCAACCCCTGGACGACGATTGCCGACGACACGGCCACGGGCGCCATCTCAGGCTTTGGCGGTCAGCTCGCCGCCAAGGCCGCCCCTGCCGTCCTGCCGCAGCTCACCAAGGCGGGCATAGAGCTGGGTCCTGCCGCAGCCATGACAGCGGTGGCGCACAAGCTGTTCGGCGAGCCCTACAAGGATATCCTCACCGCGCTCGGCGGATATGCGCTCACCCGCAACATGAGCGAGGGGGCGGCCGAATACGCCAAAAACATCGCGGCCTCGCCCCTAACGCAGCAGGCGATCAAGAGCCTTATTCTGGGCGGCTCGTCGGCGGCGCGGACGGGCCTTGGGCCGTTGGACCAGTTGACGCCGTAGGGCCGTTGATGGCGTCAGTCAGCCATTGCAGAAACGCTCGCAAGAGGCCGAGGAACACGATCATGCCGAGAACAAACAGGAAATAGGTCATTGGGTTTGATCCTTTAGTGGGTGAAGACGCGGAACAGGACCGCGACCGTTAAAACGAGATTGAAGCCCACCATCCAGGTCTGGACGGCGGGCAGCCAAGCGCGCAGTTTCAACAACTGGATACCGGGTCAGTGAAGAAGTTTGGCGAGGCCGTAAGCAAGGCCGCCCGCGACCACGACTACCGCTGCTATCGCGACGAGCAGCGTTGAAACTGCGGCTGGCCACGCCCAAAGGCACCCAGCAAGGACGATTGACCCGCCCCCGATGAGGAAGCCGCGCCAAATATTTTGGTCAGGGGCGTGTTCGGCCTCCTGCGAGACGGTGGCGAGGATGACGGCGATGCCGACCAATGCGAGGAATGCGTAAAGTATCATTTCACGTGTCCGACTATGAAGTACATGGCGACCATGGCGATGACCAACACCGCCGTCATCCCGAACGACCATTTGATCCAGGGGTTTGGGATCGGCTCCATCGTCAGTCTTTCTCGAGCGCCTCGACCCGGCGGCGCAGGTCGCCATAGGCCCCCCATAGCGCCCGCAGGTCATCGCGCAGCGCGGTCACAGCGGCGTCGATGCGAATGACGCGCATCGCGACTACATCCAAGTCCTCGCGGATATGGCGCAAGTCAGTTCTGAGGTCGTGGATATCCTGGCGCATCGCCAGCATCGTCCGGCCGATCCATTGCAAGTCGACATTATCGGGCAGCTCGGTCATTGGCGGCCTATGACGATGATGATCGGAGGCTGGGTCATTAGCCGCTTAAGATTGCGGCCGAAATCGAATGCGCCCACGCTGACGACGCCCATTGCGAGGGCTGCAAACACCGCCAAGGTTGCATAGGCCAGCTTAGTTGCCATCGGGCCAACATATAAGCACAGCCTTGGCGCGCGCCATGACTATTTCGGCCAAAAACTTGCCTTTATGAGCCAGCTTGCTCTCGGTCACCAATTGAGCTTCGGCTTCGGCTCGATCTCATGAAGAGCCTCGCGCGGGAGATGCCCCTCCAGAACGGCCTGCCGTATAAAATGCGCCCGCTCGCGCGCCCACTTTTCCCTCAGCTTCTCGGAGGCGAACTGCGTGGCGTTGAACCCTTTCTCCGTCAACAGTCTGCTCAACCTCTTCACGATCAGAGGCTCGCCATCCAGTTGGGCATAACCGCGCTTCGCCAGTTCAGCCACAATACGTCTGATAGGCGCATCCCAAGGCAAAACTCCCGTTCGAAAGATTGTGTCCACTTCGCTGAAGATTTCCTGACTTTGATCTGACTTAGGTTCGGCAGGGTTGAACCACGACAAACGGGGCGTATCGTCCTGCCTGATCAGAGGCGCCGTGGTCGCGGGCGCTGCTGCCTTAATTGCTGCCTTGGCGTCCTCACCCTTCCTGATGGTGATCTCACTTCCGTTCGGGTACCTGACGGTCATCTCATCCCAGCCGTTCCGCTCGGCGGCTTTGATCGCCCGGTTAATATCCTCCATCAACGGTCCGTTTGATTTAGTGGGCATAGGTCGCGCGCTCTCAAGTTGTCCTTGGGCCAACATATAACACCCCGCGCGCGTTGCGCCATGTCGGCGCAGGCCAAAAGTTTGCGCCCATAGGCCAACCCAGGTGCGGGACGGGTGGTAAAAAAGCTCAACGGTTTCAGGAGGGTCGGTTTCTCCCGCACCTTTGCGAAAAAGCCCGGTTTTCCGCCAATGCCGAGTTCCGCGTCGGCATTGGGTGCGGAAACTAGGCCCAGCAAAACCGGGGCTTTCCAGGCGCTTACTCAGGCTCCGAAATAGGGTGCGGGAATTTTCAAGCGATGTCGCGTTCAAAGAGATGCGCGCTGCCTTCAGCGGCCCGCTTGTCGTTGAACGTCTTGACGTACTTCGCCGCGACCGCAATTGTGAGGCCGAACAGGGCCATCAGGTTATGCTCGCGAGCGCCCTTCTCCAGTGCGCGCGTGATGGCGGTATGGCGCAGGCCATGGGCGGTGCAGTCGGGGATGCCGATCTCGTCGCACGTCCTCGCCACCCAGCCGCTGACGTAGCCAGCGTCCAACTTCTCGGCGGTCTTCTCGGCGCCGAAGAAAGTCGTCTTGCCGCACGGGCCAGCGTCAATCGCCGCCTTGAGGTTTGGCGTGACCGGGACGGTGAAAGCCTTCTTGGTCTTCTGCCGCTTGGTTGCTATGCAGAGTTCGCCCTTCGGGTTGGTGAAGAGGTCTTCGGGACCGGCGGCGCATGCATCAACGCAAGCCATGCCGGTTTGCATCAGCTCGTAGATGATGCGCCCGCGCGTGCCGATCTTGAAGTGGCGCTCCCAGGTCTGCTGCTCTGCCACCGTCCAGGCGTGATGGCCTTCCTCCTCGTCGCTGCGTTCGATCCTCTCGATCCCGACGCAAGGATTGACCTGAACGGGCTTGCCATTGAGAACCTTGCTCGCCTCGGCGCTCGCGGCCCAGTCGTACAAAGCCTCGATGATGGCGATGGTCTTGTTCGCCATAGCCTTCGCGTCTTTCGCGGCGATACCGTCGCGGAGATCGATGATGTCCGTGCTGCTGATGAGGCGGAACGGTTGGCCGCCGTGCTTCAGGCTGACGTGCGTCAAGATCGTGCGATGTTGCTTCTTGGTGGCGTCAGCGAAGCCCTTGCCGGTCTTCGGCTTCATCCAAGCGATGTAGGCGTCGATCAACCATTGCAGGCTGTTCGGGTCATTGCGCGTGAGCTTCGCGGCCTTCGCGGGCATGGCGACGGCTTGGCCATGGCGGCCATACTTGGCGGCCCGCAGCGCCTCTTGAAACGCAGGCGAACCGAACTCGCCGGGGAGGCGGACACGCAGGCGCTTGCCGTTCTCGTCGCGCTGGACGGGCCGGTATACCCACCAACCACGCTCATGGCCCTCCCGGTTGTGGCGGCTTAGCTCCCAGTAGAGGCCCTTCTCAGGGCGGTAGCCGTGAACGAGCGCGCGGAAGGACCGCTGCCGTTGTTCCGGCTTGAGTTTGCGTGACATTTTTTCCCTTACCAGTCTTTCCAGTTGTGAGGCTCCCGCTTCGCCTGTTCGGTATCCGGTGCTGGAGGTTGGCCCACGGCCAACTTCTCCAGATAAGCATCGTCTATCATCATGACAATAGCCCCCTTGCCCACCTCGATGCGGACTGCCTTGACCCCCATCCGCTTGGCGGCCCGCAGCGCGCGGATGTAGTCCTCCATCAGAGGGCCGTTGGCTTTAGTGGGCATGGGCTTTTTCCATGGCTTCGATCTGAGGCCATGCGTCCGCTTTCGCCTCGTCAGCTCGCGTGAAGCGAGGCAGCGAGCATAGGCCTCGCTCGCCGACGACGATCTCCCAGGCGCAGAGCGCGACCGGCCGCCAAATGATCCGCACCGTCAACCCGAAAGTCGGCCGATCATCGATCATTCGCCACGACTTAAGGTTCAGGAATGCGGTGCGGTCGATCATTGCGTGGCCTCCAGGGCGGCCCGCAGCAGGAGCCGGGCGCGGGCGGGCTCATCCGCCTCGCCGCCGTCGAGATCGGCCCTGGCGAGGCTGGGAAGGGGAATTTCGGGAACATCCTGGGCCGCCGTCACGCTTGTGACAGGGCGTGACGTGACGTGACGGGCTGCTGTGACGCCGCACCGCTGCGGCCAGGGGTAATACCAGCGCGAATAATGGTGGCAGGCCGCCGCCTCGACCGGCATCGAGGCCAGAAGCGCGGCGGCGAGCGCAAGGCCGCGTACGGTCATCTGTGGGGCTCCTGCTTGATGCCGTAGCGCCGGGCCAGCTCGGTCCTCCCGGCGCCGACGACGCGGTGTTTGCTTTCGAGGCGCTTCGCCTTGGCGATCTCGAACACGTCGCGCCGCGTTTTCTTGTCGTGGCACTTGAGGCAGAGCAGTTTGCCGTCGTCTGCGGTGAGCGGGCTCCGGTTGTCGTTGGCGGGCCGCACGCCTTCGGCGACGACATGGTCGATCTCGTAGTCGGCCCGCGTCACGCACTCGGTCCCGCACTGCTCGCACCAGATCCGCCCCTGCATGTCGGTCGCCCGCAGGACGATGGTGCGCTTGGATGCCGTCGAGAACGAGATGCGGATCATGCCAAATCCTCAATCCCGTCCATCACGCCGCCCCCCTGAGCCGCTCAGGCTCGACGCCGATCAGCTCCGAGATCCAGCCTAGGATGTCGTCCTTCGAGCGCTGGAACTCGGCCTTGTCCATCCGGTCGAGGCCGTGCATGCGCTGGCTGCGCGCCTTGCGCACGATCACCGTTTGCCCGCGCGTCACGACTTGAGCGAACTCATCCTCTCCCCTGGCGTAGGCGGCGACCCGCAGCGCCGCCTTGGCGTTCCCAGCGTCAATGATTGTCTCGCGATGCCAGCCGGTGGCGATCAACGCCGCCTTGCGCAAATGTTCGGGCGTCGGGAATGTCTCAGCGAGGTTTTCAGGCAGATTGCCATGCGCCTCGCTGATCCACGCGAACTGCTGCTGGTGGGAGATCCAGCTCCGCTCGCTCGCCTCTTCAAACCAGTACCGGCGGCCCTCGACGAAGGCCTTGGCCGCCGCCTGGGGCCGTAGCGGGACCATTTCAGCGCCTGTCCAGCGAAAGGCCATCATGGGCGCTACGCGGAGTTTTCGGGTTTTGGCTGGTTGTTGAGGGTGAGCGCGTCGTCCTTCTCGTCCGGGGGGAAAGCCTTGGCGTGCAGCGCCTCAAGCTTGGCGATGGTTTCGGCGCTCATCGGCTTGCGGCCCGGCTTGCCCTCGCCGCACCAGTCGTCGACAGTCGTCAGCGGCCATGTGTCGATCTCGTACACATCGTTGTGCTCAAGGGAGTAATCGGTCGCTCCGAGCCCTTCTTCGACGTGGGGGATATTGGCGGTCTCCTCGGCCGCCCAGGCGATTGATCCGGCCAATTGGCCCGTTAGCACAGCTAACAGCGGCTGCGGGATCGGGGCCTTGCGGCGGCATTCGCCGCGCGGCGTTTCGTAATCGAGATCCTCATCGTTGAGGACCGCTTTTTCGACCTGCCAGCTCTCGACATACCAATAGATGCAGTCGGGGCATTTGAAGCCACTGTAGCGAGCCGCGAGGTCGTTTTTTTTGGTTTCGCGATATTGCTCCCAGGCGTCTCTGTCGGTGGTCATGCCGCCACCGCGTATTCGCGCGAGAGCTTGGCGATTTTCGCCTCAAGCTCTCTGATAAACTGCGTGATCTCGCTCTCAAGCTCGCCGATCAAGCGCGGATTGCGCTCGACGCGACTAATCCAAAGCTGCATCGCGGGCGGGAAGTCTGAACTAAAACTAATGTAGTCGCACCATGCGCGCCCAGTGCAGGCCATTTGCCACTGCATCTGCACGATGTGATCGTTGCTGATCGTCTTGGTGAGGAGCGTGTCGAGATGCGCTGCGGGCAGCGGAGCCTTGATTTCGATCAGGCCCGTGCCGCTGACGTAACCGTCGGGCGAGGCGTGGGACGCCTTGACGAACGGGTGCGGCACCAAGCCCACCTCTTCGACCTCGACGCCACGGACCATCTCGTAGAGCATGCGCGCCTCAGGCTCGCGCGCGGTCCCCTGGAGCATGGCGGCGGTCTTGAAGATCTCGACCGGCACGCCGGTCAGGCGCTCAAGGACCTTGCTCGCCATCAGGCTGTCGCGATCCGCGCTGTAGCCGGTCTTGGTGCGGCGCACGACGCGCGGCGCATCCGATGCGCCTATCGAACCGCAGCGCGCTTGGCGCCACTCATCCGTTCCCTGCTGGAGCATTCTTGCGCGCCTTCTCTGCCTTGGCGAGGCCGAGGACTTCCTTGGCCCGCGTGAACTGATCGACCGTCATGTCGACGACCTCGTCGACGCCGACGAGCCTAAGCAGCGTCGCTTGGCTGCGGCCCGTCTGATCGATGAGCTTTTGCAGCTCGTTGGCCTGCTCGACGCTGATCTTGGGGGACGGCTCGCCCTGTCCGTCGTTGTCGCGCCCGGCGGCGAGGCCCAGCCCCTGCTTGAGCGTGTAGCGTTGCAGGTAGGTGACGGTCGACGCGATGGACTGGTTTGAGTTCTTCTGCCCCGACGTGTCCTCGACGCCGTCGAGGCTGTTCTCCTCGCTGTGGCCGTCGGCGTGGGAGAGAATGCAGGTGACGGTGATCTTGCCGCCCGTCTGAACGGTGCGATGGCGGTAGCTCAGGCCGTATTTGCTGAGGATTGGGTCGACGACAGCAGAGATGTCGGCGAGTTCCTCATGCTTATAGGACGTGCGCCCGCGCCCATCCTTGTGCGGGTAGTCGACGATGTGCGTCTTGATGATCGGCGTGAACTCGCCCTTGGCTTGGCTCATCGCAGAATTGAAGGCGCGCTCGGCGGCGCGGTCCTCCTCCTCGCGCCGGGCCTTGAGCAGGCGGTCGAACACCTCGATGTTGAGCTGCGGGTTGGTGGCGAGCCGCTCGATCATGGCGAGCAGGCCGCCGCCCCCGGAGACGACAGTCGAAGGCACATCCGAGGGCGGCGCAGCGACCGACTGGTAAGGGACCTCAGCCGCTGATTGATTATCGCTCATGTCGGGCTCTCTGCAAAGCCCAAGGTTGTCCCCGCGCCATCGCGCCGTCAACGTTTAACAGCGCGAATACTTGTGGACGACCGTATTGCGGCCAATGTTAGACGTTTTACCACGCTGCGGCGCGGACATTGTTAGATGTTTAACACGGCCGGATCTACTAGCTCAAGTAGGTTGGCCCCGGTCTAACCTTGAGATTGCTTGTGGACGACGCAATTATAGGATTGACGAAAGAACAGTAGGCGGTCCACCATAGCGGCATGCCTCAGCCCCACTATCGCCCGCCAGACCAGCCGCCATTGGACGAGCTGGTCCGCCTGCGTCAGGCGCGGTACCCCGACATGACGCAAGCGGAGTTCGCCGCGCAGCTCGGCATCACCCGCCTGCACCTGATCTCGATTGAGAGGGGCCGCCGCAGGCCATCAATGGAACTGGTCCTGCGCTGGCTCGCGCTGCTCGCGCCTAAGGCGCGGCTCGACATGTTCGGCGATCTGCCGGTGGTTGAGAAGCGCATCCGCATGCTCGGACTGCTCCAGAAAGTCTCGCAGAAAACCTTCAAAGCAGCCTGAGGCGTACAATGGGACGGAGGCGACGCGGCGCCCCGGCGCCATTAGAACAGGCCATCCAGGCGGCCGTCGTCCACCACTGGCGCATGCTCGGCGTCCCAGGCTCCCTGGTCGCCGCCATCCCCAACCAGTTCGCGCATGGCCAGCCGGGCCTGACGCGCGGCCTCGCCGACCTCCTCGTCCTCGCGCCTGAGCTTCCCGTCGGCTTCATCGAACTCAAACGCGACGACGACAGCGATATCAGCGACGAGCAGCGCGACTTCAGCTCCCTGTGCATGGCGCTCGGCATTCCCTACGCGATCTGCATCGGCCGCGACGAGCCAATCATCATGCTTGAGGCCTGGGGCGCCGTGCGGAGGGCCGCCGCATGAGCGACGCGCGCGACAGCGGCCTCGTCACCTTCAACGCCGACGGCAAGTTCGACTTCCAGCTCAACCGCGCGAAGCTCGACGAGCTTGCGCTGGCGCAGCTCCTGCTCGACGGCAAGATCGAACACAAGTGCGAGCGCCATCAGCCGTGGGACTTCGGCAATATCTGCATCGAGACTGCCTGGAACGGTCGCCCGTCTGGCCTCTCGACGACCGAGGCGAGCGTCTGGGCGCAGGAGCTGAAGCACCGCGACGAGACCATCGTGACGCTGCTCTTTCCGGTCCCGGTCCTGCGCAGGCTCACCCGCTATTACGAAAACGATCCGGTGCGCAACAACCGCTTCCGAAACGGCGGCGACGGCGGCCTCTCCGATGGCGTCAGATTGCCCATCGGACCGCTGCGCCACTGGGGCAGGATCGTCCTGCAGATGGAGATGATGGAGTTCGCAAGGGAGACGCTGCGATGACATGACCTGGACGGCGCGTATGGCCGAACGCCGTCCAGGCCCACTTTGGTGAGGAGTTGATCAGACCTCACTTAGGCCGTTAGCAGAAATCTTCAACACTTTGAAGACGCAAGTTTTCAGAGAACGGGATGGGTTTGCCGCGGGTGCTGCCGGGGCCGAGCAAACCAAGGTGAACCGCCGCGCCTCGCGCGCGGATGAAGTAGTTCCTTACCTTGCTAATGAAGTAGTTCCCTACCGATTAAAGGTAGTTCCTTAGCTCTGAACCGTCAGGTTCCTTCTCGAAGTCTTCCTTTGGGGAGTATGCCTTGGTAAGTAGGTGGTTACACGCGCGCGAAGCAAAACCGAGGCCAAGTTTTGGCAAAGTAAAGTCGCGGGAGAGTTTTTATATTCGCCGGGACTTTCCGCGCGAGTTTGCTGATGGGGAGAGCATGGGCGCTGGGTGGCTGCTGGAGGGAGGTCGTGAGAAGGGCGGTTATCCGCTGGGCTTCCATGATTGGCCGCTTGAGCGCCGCAACGCTTGGTTTGCTGGGTTCAATCTTGGTTACGGGCGACGGAAGCGGTGAGCAAGCGCCGGAAGTCGAAGCTCAAGGGCATGGCCGAGGCGGGGGATCCATGGGCCATTGAGACGCTAGCCAAGGCGCGGGCGCAGGTCATGGCGCCTGCGAGGCCGAAGGACCCTGCCTTCGCGGAGGCTATGCGCGACGCCATGGACATTCGCCAATGGACGGATGGACCAAAACCGGCGCCGTGGCGGGTCTACCGCTTGGCTCAGGCTCTGGCGGGCCATGCCTGACGCGCCGCGATCGCCGGAATTGGTTTCGGTCCTGCGCGATCAGGCGTTCGAGGAGATCGAGCGCGTCGCCAGTCTGGTCGCGAGCTACGCCCGTTCGACCGGCGAGGCGGCGTTCCGGGGCGACGAGACGACGATGGCCGTCCACATCAAGCAGCTCCGTCTCTGCTGCCTCAGCCTGATCAAGACCTACAAGGAGAACATGGGAGGGACGGATGGTCAAAACGTGGCCGGAAACGCGGGACCATCGCACGCCAATCGTGCGGATCAGCGATCCGGCGATGTCCTGGCATGAGGTCGATCTCAACGCCCTCCTGGGCTGCTGTCGCCGCGAACTGGCGTTCCGGCAACGCTGCTATCCGAAGTGGGTGGACAAGGGGACGATGACCGAGAAGAAGGCGCAAGCCGAGATCGAGCTGATGCGTTCGCTCTGCGACTTTCTCGTTCACTGCGTCTTTAAGGCCGTGACGCGGCGGGCGAAGGCGCCCCCGGTCTAAACCTTCCCGGCTTGCGGCCATGGTTGAGCCTGTTTGCAAGCCCCAGCTCACGCGCCTTGTAGACTGCCGTTGGATAGCAAACGCCGATCCGTTCGGCGCAATCTTTGAGAGGCGCTCCCTCGGCCCGTAATTGGTGGAGCGCCGCTACCATCTCCGGGGTCCAGTGAACTGTCATCTGAACCCCTCAATGCTCGATGCGGCGGCACTCGACGGCGAAGTGGTGGAGCTTGCGGCGCTCGGCCTGCATCTGCTCGATGACATAGCCGATAACCTCGTCGAGCTGCTCGACGCCGATCAGCTCGATCATCGTGCGCACCAGCTCCTCCCAGTGCATGCGGTCGAACTGGTCGTCTGGGCTTCGTCGCTTGCGCATTGGCTCCTCGCTGTCGGGCCAACGATGAGCGTGTGCGCGCTCGCTATCAAGCGGAAAGCTTGAGTTATTCACTCAGGAGTAAAGAGGTAAAACGTCTAACGTCTAACGTCAACTGGCGCGGGCGCGCCGCGACTTCTCGCGCTGGGCTGGGGTCATGTTCCCTCTGCGAACGCCTTGCTTGGTCGCCTGAACCGTTCCCTTCTTCAGGTTGCCCGCCTTCTGCATCGCCGCGACGCCGACGGCCCAAGGGTTGTTAACGTCGCCCTTGGCCTTGAGCTGCTTGACGACGCGGTCGAGAATTTTCGGCATGTTGAGGCCTCAGGCGTTCTGCCACCAATTGCGTTGCTTGACCGCGCGGGCGAGCTGGTCAGGGTTCATGTCTGGGCGGCCGAGGTTCTGCCACCAGTTGGGCTTGCTGACCGCGCTGGCGAGGGCCGTAGGGTCCATCTGCGTGCGGCCGGGCGGAGCGGCGAGCGGGCCGTTGATGATGCGCATGCCTGGGCTGCGGCCTATAAGCGACGGCGCGGCTGCTGGAGCTGCGGCTGCGGGCTGGCCGCCGCCGAACAGACCGGCGAGGTTGAGCGCGGTCATCTGCGGGGCGCCGCCGCGGCCAAACCCGCCGGCGGCGCTCATGTTGGGCCGGTCGACAGGGACGAAGCGCGGGTTGGAGGTTGCGCCCTGCGCCGTTGCGCCGCCGGTCGCCAGCGGGCCAGGGACGGGCCGCGTCGCCGACACCGGCTGCGCCGCTGCCGCAGGCACGTCGGGGTTCACGGGCGCGTTATAAGGCCCGTAGGCTGCATCGGTGCGCTTGACGCCTGCGTTGTAGCCGCCGCTAGGACCGGTGACGCCCCATCCTTGTGGCCCCAGCGCGCCATAGCCGCCGCCGGGGCCAGCAGGCGCGGGCTGTGGCTGCGCGACGTTCGCCGCGACTGGCGGCTGGGAAGACAAGTTAACAGGCCCGACGTTGCCCGGCCCTGGCCCGCTCGTCGGCGCGGGATTGCCGAAGTTCGTTATCGGCGGGTTCCCTGGCGGCGGATTAAAGCTGCCGTCAGGATTGGTTGCCGGGACATGCCCGGCAAAGGCCATGTTGCTGGCGTTGGCCGAGGGCATATTGGCCGGGTTCTGCATCATCGTCGCCGCCTGCGCGGGACTGACGCCGAACATCTGGGAGAGATAGTTGAGCCAACTTGTGCTGTCCCCGGCCCCAGGCTGGCCGCCAGCGCCCTGCGGCGTCGCGGCCGGGCCTCCGGTCGGCCCAGCGCCCTGCCTCGTCCACCAGGGCAGATCGTCGGTCAGATCGGTCACCGCCATGGCGGCCTCCTAAGTCGCGATGAAGTTGGACGGCGGCGCCGTCGTCGAGCCGGTGGCGTTGGTCGCGGTCACCACGCACCGGATTTGATGTCCGCCGACATCGGCCGCGACGAGGGTATAGGTCGCCGATGTGGCCAACGAGATATTCGTCCCGTCGCGCGTCCATTGGTAGGCGTAGCCAGTCGGGCTTCCGGTCCAGTTGCCGCTGGTGCAACTGCACACGGCGCCGATGACCGGCGGCTTGGCGTTGGCCTGCGCATAAGGCGTATCGATCACGGCCGGGGCGTGGGCAACGCCCACAGCGTCGTCCATGCCAGAGATGATCTGGCTGTTTGAAAGGCCGCCGCCCTTGGCGGCGTTGATGAGCAGGATCAGGTCGTTGCCGAGACGGCTTTTCCACCCGGCGGCTGGCGCGACAAGGCCGTTGGGCTCGCCTGCTGTCAGGATGGCGGAGCGCGCCTCGATGGTCTGATCATGCACAGTGCCGTCGGAGCCGAGAGCGGCCACTATCGCGGTGATCTCAGCGACGGCGTTGGTGTTCCACTTGTGGATGCCTGTGATCGGCGAGCCGCCAAAGGCCGAGGTGGGGCCTGTGTTGCTGTAAAGCAGAGCGACCTCGCCAGCGAAGTCAGTTTCGCGAAAGCTCATGGCGCTTTCACTCCCGCTTGGTGGGCGGCGTGACGCCGGGGACCTGCTTTTTGGCTTTCTCCTCGGGCGGGCGCTCGTCGATGGCTTCCATGTACGCCGCTTCGCCATGGCTCTCGATCCAGGCGGATCTTGCGCGCTGCTCCTCGGCGATGGTCATGCCGTCGGCATAGGCGCCCGGCGGCGGCTTTTCGTCGCGCGGATCGATGGCGGGCTTGGGAGTGAAGGCGGGCGCGGCCTTCGTTTCCTTCGGTTCATCCCAGCGCGGCGGGGCTGCGTGAGCTTCCAGCTTCGCCTCCTGCGGGTCTTTTGACGCGCCGGGCGGCTTGGGCGGCGGTTGTGGGGGAGGGTTGGACGGCCTGGGTGGCGTCGTGGGCGTCGTGGCCATTGGGTCAGCTCCTTCATGTTGGGGCTGACTGGCGTCAATAGCACAACGGGCGGCGCATGAAAAAGGCCGGAGATAATCCCCGGCCCAAGTCTTGAGTTGCTTTAGGATCTGGCGAGCTTACTCCGCTTTGGCCTCGGCGTCAGCCCCCGGATCAGGTCCGGGGGTTGGGTCGGCGGGGACGCCCAGCTCCTTGTCGAGGCTGGTCTCGGCCTGAGACAGCGCGCGCGCCAGCCTTTGCCAGCGCTCGCCCTTCTTGCGGTCCGCCGCGCGCCTGAGCGTCGCCAGGAGCGCCTCCGGTTCGTCGAGTTCGATCAGGGTTTCGACCGTCTCTTGCAGTTCGTCCATGTCCATTCTCCTCATCGACGAGCCGCATAAATAGGCGTCATCGGAGGCCGGGAATAGAGCGCGCTGGCGGGGATCGCGGCGGGCCTCGGCGCGTTCACGCCACGCCCTGAGCTCCGAGGCCGCGAGCGGCAAGCCGCATTGCTCGCAGCGGATGTGGTTGTGGAGTTGCTCGGCCCCGCAGGCGGCGCAGCGCATAACCATCACTGCGCCTCGCCAATGCTCTGGCTCGCCGCCAGTATGGCCTTGAGCGCCAATACCATCGCGGATCGCTCCATCGCCAAACGCTAATCCCAAAGTTGGCCCTGGCGCAATCTTTACTCCGCGGCTGAGTTTGCTATCGTGCAAAACTATGGGCAAACGCCGCGCCGACGCCGATAGCCGCCGCTTCTTCGACGAGTTCGAGCATGTCCGCGTCTCACGCTTCCGCGCCATGGGCGTGATCGACCCGGCTAAACGCACCGCCCTGATCCCGTTCCCCAACGGCAAGACCAAACTCATCTACACAAGCCACGTCACGTTCCCCAATGGCGGCGGCTGGAGCTTCTTCGCCTGCCCGAAATGCGGGAGACGCGCAGCCACGCTCTACCTGATCGACGACGCGCCGCGATGCACTCGATGCTGCGATGCAATGAACATCAAGCACCCATGCCGATACGGCTTCGGCAGAGCAGCGCGCATGCAAGCCAGCGACAAGCGCCTCGACCAGCTCATCGCCAAGCTCGAAACACGCGAGCGCTTGCAGCTCAAGCCGCACCCAAAATCATGGGGCGGCAGAGCGCAATTCGTCTATCGCAGCCGCAAGCTCACCGAACACATGCAACGCCGCATGATCAGCCTCAGGCTCGAACAGCTCGCCAACCAGCAATCGAGCGAGCGTGCAGCCGAGGGCGATGTCCTCAAGACCTACAGGCCATTGGCCGACGTAGCCCAGACCATCGATGTCTCAGCCATCTGGCGCGCAAACACCACAGAAACCCTGCAACAAGCCCTCGATAATGCCCAGATAGCCATACTCTCAGCATTAGAGAGCAACGATCCTCAACAACGCTTGAACGCAGCCAAGCTGCTGCTCCGAACCAAACAAGCTAGAGAGCGCGGCCTCTAAACACAACATAACATAGCATTTGCCCGCACTCTGAGCAGGCGCCCGGTAATGCTGAGGCGTAACCTACTGTAATCGTTGAGGTTTTTGAGTTACGAATACTTGTTAGCCCCAAGTATACTTCAATGACTGTGCTTGCGCGTGCTTTATCTTCTGGCAGCCAGAAAGATCGCAGCCAATCCGCCTTGAAGCAGGCTGGCGAGCTGGCACGGTCACGGCATGCGACCCGCAGTCACAACCGCGCGCAACCGCGCCACAACCTGATTTTGCCACGCGAGCGCGGCGCGGGCTGAAAAGTGCGCTGGCGGGGTCCGTTATGGGTCCGCTGCGCGATGCGTCTTAGGGAAAGTCAAGCAATATCAGCGCGTTATCTAGCAATGCGCGCTTATTGCCAATAAGTAGATCTACCTTTAGCCGCCCTGAAAAAGCTAGCGAACGGGTTGATGTGATCAACGTTAACGCAACCGGGTCTGGGGACCCTGCCTTACGTTTCTGGGAAACGGAATTGACCCCCCTATAGGTGGGTGTTGAGGGGAGGCCCCCGTAGGGGGGGACCCCTCCCACCATTCCCCCTCTTTTCAGACTACTTCCACGCCCTGTAGGTTAGCATTGGGTCTGTTAGAACTATTCTAACGCTGCTGTTAGAACTATTCTAACGCGATGGCGATCAAGTTGAGTTGCCCTGACTGTGGGGCTGGATATTTCGTGCGGGAGGGCCACGCATGCATCAAGCAATCTGCGACTGTGGAAGGAACTCTGACAACAAATGGTTTGTCTATTCCGATGCGCCGAGGGACGGCCGGTGCCGAACCTACATTGTCTGCCCCGGCTGTGGTGAAGGGCCATACGAAGGCTGGGCGGAAGTCTGGCGGGAGGCCGCCTGGGCCGACCCCGTGGAAGGACCGGAGGTCCGCCTACCATAAGGCCTACATGAAGGCGTACATGCGGGGCTGGCGGGCGCGGAAGGGGGGAGGGCGCGATGGCTCTGACGTTCAGCCAACCTAGTCTGGGGACGCCCTCGCCCGAAGTCGTCGAGGAGATGAAGCGGCTTTTCCGGCAGGCATATGGGCTGCGGGAAGGTCTATCGGTGGAAGATACGGGCAGGGGTTGGTTCCGTTGTTGCGATTACGCCGGCGGCTCGGACTACGTTGTCGCTTATTACAAGCCGGATAAGCGGTACAGATCCGGCCAAAAATTGTGCCTCTTCATTTCGCGCGCCGAAGCTATTCGCCAGCTCAAGTTGGCTTAAGCCTACTTAGGTTTTTTGGCTTGGAGGCCTTCCTTGATCAGCTGGCGGATGGCTTCGGCGCGGGAGGGGAGGCGATTGGCCCAGCGGTAGTCGTCGATTTGGTCGACGAGTTCCTTTGGCATAGGGACGATGAGGCGTTTGGGTTCTTCGGCTTTGCGGGCCATGGCCCGGATTTGTGCATCGGGGCCAACGTGGCGTAAATGTGCCGGGTATGCGGGCGGCATCTTCGGCATAAGGCCTGCGAGAGGGACGGGCATGACCTCGGAGCGGCTCAACGATTTGATCGAGCATTGTTTCCGGCTGCACCGGCTGGACAACCGGGAGGCTCATTACCGCAACATTGCGCGGTTTCTGGGGGTTGAGCCGATTACATTGCGGCGGTGGCTCACGGGGGCCAGCCCGGTGCCGCCTCCCCAGATTTGTGGGTTTGCGGGCCAACCTGTAAGACCTTTAACAGTAAAAGGCGGCGTGCTTGTTAGATGTCTAACGGTGAACATTCGTTTCCGGGAAGGTGAGAATGTTAAACCTAAGCTGGCTTACTGTTAAACGTGGGGCGGATACCATCTGGGCGAGAGCGCCGCAAAAGCGCGTCACCTAGGTTGTGACAGGTTTATGACGGTGATAGCCGCGCTCTTGTTCGAGAGGGGAGGCTTCATTTGATCCGGGTGCAGAAGCGCGGCGAGCCTCATTCGCCGAACGAGGCCGACGAGCGCCAGGCTCAGGCCAACGACAACACGCCGTTCGACGAGAAGGCGTGGCGGCGCAAGTACATGCGCAACTACATGCGCGAGTGGCGGCGGCGGGTGAAGGCGCTGAAGGACGGCGACGGATGATTAGGGTTTGGGCCTATGACGACGGACCGCGCGGGCCTGGGATGGAGGGAGGAATGAGCGCCAACGACAACACCGCCTTCGACAAGTACGCTCGCGCCGAGGATAAGCTCAACCTCGTCGACGTGATGGCGGTCGCCGACGCGGTGGGGCGGGCCGAGGAGGCGCTGGCCAAGGCCATGGCCGGAGGCGGCCAGGACGAGCGCGACCGGTTCGTCTACGCCGTCAGCTTCGCGCTGGGGCGTCTCATGCGCGTCCGCTCGCGCATCCGTGGCGAGGAGCCGGAGCCCGATGCGCCTTAAGCTGAACATCGACCCGCTATGACCTACGACCACTGGAAAACGACCAACCCCGCTGACCAATGGCTGGGGCCAGAACCGGAGGAGGACGACGGCATGAGCAACGAGGCCCGCAACATCGTCAAGACGCAATGGCAGGCGGCGCAGCGCGGCCTGCTCACCATCTGGACCATCTACGACCGGCCGAAAGATCATCCCGACGGCTTCATCGCCCGCCGGTTCGAGGTCGGCGGCGGCGATACGGTGGCGACCCCCGAGATCCTGACCGGCGAGCTTGAGGACCTACGCCAGACCTTCTGGAAGGCGGGCCTGATGAAGCTATCGCGCCAGGAAGGCGACGAGCCGCAGATCGTGGAGAGCTGGGTGTGACCGGAAATTGAAGGCGTAAAAGGAGGAGATCATGATCGGGTCATTCGTCGGCGCGCTGATCGCGCTCGCCGCCCGCGTCGCCGACAAGGGCGCGGGGCAAATTGCCGCCAATCGCTGCAAGTCGGAGGACGAACAACGAACGAACACGGATCGAATGCAGGCGCTCGTCGATGGGCTCATCCGCTCGCGCGCCCAGCTCATCGACCACATCGAGCTATTGGAGCGCGAGCTCGCCACTGAGCGGCATATGTCGGCCCATTGGCTCGCCGAGGCCCAGCGCCTGATCCGCGAGGCGCGGGCGCAACGCCAGGCCGATATCAACCACGCCCAGGCGCAGCAGAACAGCTTGCTCGCGCACGCGCAGTGCTACCAGCAGCAGCCCCTCGCGCAGCAGCTCGGCGCGCAGAACTTAGATGCGGGGATATGGTGCAATTGCGTCCCCTCGCGCGCCCAGGTCTGGGGCGCGAGCCACAGCTTGGTCAATCAGTTGAACCGAGGAGAATGACGATGGCGAAGTACAAGCGAGGCTTCACCGCCAAGTCGCTACACCCGTCCGACGAGCGCCCGCCGAACCTCAAGGGCCGCGTCTACAATGAGTTCCGTCCAGACGCAGCGCGCGGCTCGACGATGCCCCCGCCAACCGGCGACACCGAAGAGCCGCGCTTGAGCAAGAGGAAGGGGCCGCTGTCGAAGGGCCGACGGTGACCGGCAAGCCTGAACGGCTCGGCGATGCGCCAATCGAGCCGGATTATCGTGAGAAGATGGTCGCCGTCGCCCAGGCGCTCGACGAGCTGTTCAACGGCGAGGCGAGAGGCTCAGACCGCAAGACGGGCTTCGTCCTCCTGGTGTTCCCGTTCGGCGAAGGCGAAGGGCGCTGCAACTACATCTCCAACGGCGCGTCGAGGCGCGACATCGTCACGATGATGAAGGAGCAGATCAAGCGGTTCGAAGGCCAGCCGGAAATGGAGGGTCGCGCGTGACCGACGAGGGCGTCACCCGGCTCCCGGTCAAGTTCAAGACGCCCCCATCGGACGAGCGGACGCTCAAAATCGTCCAAGGCGGCTTCGACGGATGCAACCACAACTTCGTCATCGTCGGCTGCGAGATCAAGTACGTCACCTACCTCGTCGATCCGGCCGCCGCCGAGATCGAATGCTCGAATTGCAAGGCCAAGCTCAATCCGATGTGGGTCCTGGCGCGGCTCGCCCACGACGAAACGCGCTACCATGAGACGGCCAAACGCTATCAGGAAGAAATGAAGCGCCTGTCCGAACGCACGCGCGCCAAGTGCGAGTGCTGCGGCTATATGACCAGGATCAGCCGACGGTGAGAGACTTCGACCCCGAAACCCTTCGCCCGATGATCATCGCCAAGAAGGGCGACGTGCGCGCCATCGCCGAGGCGATCGACGCCGACAGCGAGGACTTGCGCGCCTTCATCATCAATACGCCGCTGCTCAGGCGGGCGCTCGACGAGGTGATCGCCCGCGGCGTCGACCAGTCGCTCTCCGTCCTGTTCAAGGGTCTCGACGACGACGACCACTTCGCCAACCAGCTCGGCGCGGCCAAGGAGTTCTTGAAAACGCGCGCTGGCCAGCGGCGCGGCTTCCATCACGCGGGCGACCTGGAGCTGAGAATGCCCGCCAAGGGCGGCGCGCTCACCCTGACTTGGCTCCCGCCTGAGGACAACCGCGCCCATCAGCCGCCGATGATCGAGGGAACGGTGGAGGACTGACGCCAATGCGCCAATGCGGCGACTGCCAGCTCTGCTGCAAGCTCCTGCCAGTCAGGACGCTGGGCAAGGGCGCGGGCCAACGCTGCCAGCACCAGCGCCACCACAAGGGCTGCGCCGTCTATTCCACCCTCGGCCGCGTCTCGCCCGAGTGTAAGTTGTGGAATTGCCGCTGGCTGGTCGCGGACGACACCGAGAACCTGTCGCGGCCGGATCGGTCGCACTACGTCCTCGATCTCATGCCCGACTTCATCACCTTGCGCGACGATAAGACCGGCGAAGCGCAGCATGTCGAGGTCGTGCAGATCTGGGTGGATCCCAAATACCCCGACGCGCACCGCGATCCGGCCCTCAGGGCCTACCTCGATCGCCTTGCGGAGAAGAACGTCGCCGGTCTGGTCCGGCGGAACAACACCGAGGCGCTGACGATCTTCCCGCCCGCGCTCTCGGCCGACGGCCAGTGGCATGAGGTGACGAGCGACTTCCGCGACAAGGACCATACGCCAGAGGAGAAGGTCGCGGCCTTGGGCGAGATGGTCATCCACTTTGCGGAGTGACGACTGACGCCAGCGGCTTAAGATGGGCGCTATCGGTTGTCACAACCGCATGATAAGCCGAAAGCCGGTAAGGGAAGTTCTCAACCACAGAGGCAACCCACCATGACGCGCGTCGTTATCGTCGGCGAAATCTATAACGCCGATCTCTCCATCGGCGGCGGCCCAATCGTCCCGCCCGGCCAGCCCCCTGGCATTTGGGGCGGTCCCCCCTTGTATCCCGACCAAGGCTTGCCAGGCTGGCAACCTCGGCCAAGCCATCCCATCGCGCCAGGCGGGCGGCCTCCGGGCATTTGGGGCGGCCCGCCGCTCTATCCCGACCAGGGACTGCCCGGCGTTCCTCCCGGCTTCTGGGGCGGCGTCGCCCCACCCTATCCGGATCAGGGCCTGCCTGGAGCGCCCCCAGGCTACTGGGGCGGCGTCGCGCCGCCCCGTCCCGACCAGGGCCTGCCTCCGGTCGGCACGCCGGTTCCGCCCGAACTGATGCCCCCGCCAGCCGTGCCGGAAGAGATCGCCGGCCAGTACATCGTCTCGGTCTACAATCCCAAGACGACGGCTTGGACGACCAAGAGCTATCCGCCTCCAGGCTAACTTGACCTTCGCCAACGACAACGAGCCCAGCGGCGCAGACGCGCCGCTGGTCATCCCCTACCGGCCGCGCCGCCACTTCCTCAGGCTGCACGCCTCCGAAAAGCGTTGGATATTCACCTGCGCCCATCGCCGCGCAGGCAAGACGGTCGCGCTCGCCAATCACCTGATCCGCGCCGCCTACCTCAACGGCAGGCAGTGGCCGCCGCCGCGCTACGGCTATGTCGGCCCGTCGTTCGAGCAGGCGAAGGATCTGGTCTGGTCGTACTTGAAGCAGTATACCGCGCCTATCGACGGCGTGCGCTTCCTCGAAGGCGAACTCGCCATCGTCCTCCCCCACAACGGCGCGATCATCAAGCTCTATGGCGGCATGTCAGCGTACGAACGTATGCGCGGCATGTACTTCGACGGCATCGTCCTCGACGAATATCCGTTGCTGCAAAAGACCGTATTCTCCACCGTCGTCAGGCCGTGCCTCGCCGACTACCGGGGCTTCGCCATCGTCAGCGGCACCTCCAACGGAGACGATCACTTCAACGCGCTCAGGCTCCGCGCGATGGATGACGAGCGGTGGGACGTGTTCCTGATCCCGCTGTCGGAAACCGGCGAGGAGGCGCTGTCCTACGCCGAGGCCAAAGAACTCACCCAGGACATGAGCCCCGACGAATACGCGCGCGAGATGGAGTGCAGTTTCGATGCGCCCGTCGAAGGCGCCTACTTCGCCGAAGCCCTCAATACGCTCTCCCTCCAGAACCGCGTCTGCCCCGTGCCGGTCGATCTTTCCAGCCCGGTCATCACCGCGTGGGACCTCGGCGTCCACGACTATTGCTCGATCTGGTGGTGGCAGAACGTCGGCAAGGAGGTCCACTTCATCGACTACGCCATGGGCGTCGGCAAAGGCCTCGACCACTGGGCGGGCGTCCTGCGCAAGAAGAGAAGCGAAGGCGGCTTCGAATACCG
>Ga0307475_10000173_pt1 | contig 38687 bp, 26 predicted proteins | sample atmos_gasesECM1C_FD_203317 | JGI IMG/M metagenome (GOLD analysis project Ga0307475, IMG submission 203317) | Hardwood forest soil microbial communities from Morgan-Monroe State Forest, Indiana, United States - atmos_gasesECM1C_515 | ecosystem: Environmental > Terrestrial > Soil > Temperate... | reverse complement strand
CCTTATCAATTATGGGTTACTTATCTCGTGCAGCTGGTGAAGATCGATTCCGATCTTGAACCGGTCAGCTCCCCGCTGGTCGTCGAGAAGGAAGACAACTATACGCAAATTCTGAGTGAGAGTTGAGGAGGTGCAATTACCGTGCCCTACCAAGTTGTGGCGAATGGCATTTCGTACACGGTTGTTGATGATTGCAAGACGACCCTCTGGGCAGTGATCACCGGCCAGGTTACCGATGAAGCCCTGGGTGAATTTTCCGTCCCGGGCTTCGCCGTCGAGCTCTCGCGTGACGACTTGGGCTACCGCACTACCGAAAAAGGGCTGTACGCGGTTACTGCCTACGCCGAGCGCTCGTTCCCACAGCACAGCACCGTCAGCTACCCGGTAGACTTCACTCTTACTGCTCCTGGATTCGACGATTTTTCCACGTCGGTCACTATTCCCGCGGCGTCTCCTTTTCCCGTTTCAGCGCTCACGGTCGCTATGCGACGCAAGCCAGTGGTGATTCAGGGACGGGTGGTTAGCGCCGCAACGCGCGCTCCGATTGCCAATGCCACTGTTCTTAGCGCCGATAATCCTGCAACTCCAACCGTTCACGCCACGGCCCTTCGCACGCCACTTTCGTTTGCCCATGCCCTGAATGCTCCTTTGCAAACCGTAACTTTTAACGTTAATGGCAGCACCACTCTCCAAGAGCCCATCGCCGGTGGGACGCGCGTGATCAATCTTCTCTCACGCTCAGGCATTGGCTCAGGCCCGGGACTCAGCTCCGTTCTCCGCATTTCCAACGCCGCGAAAACACAGGTTGAATACGCGTTCTTCGTGTCTATGGGCCCCGGACCGGCAGGCTCCCCAGGGCTGGTTTATTTGCGCAATTCACTCAACCGCTCGTATCCGAAGCTCGGTTCTACGGTGGAATTGGTTACACCGAATCCAAACGTTCCCAGCGTGGGAATTTTGACGGATGCCCGGGCCGGCGACGGCGTGCTGCTCGCCCCGCAGTTGTTCACTACCTCTGTCGCGATCGATGCCCCTTCCCCCGCTTTGACCGAGTATCAAGAAGCGGGAGCGATCACGGACGCTGACGGGTATTACTCGCTGGCGGGCATTGGCCGCCTCCAGGAAATCTTTCTGCAGGCTGCCGGTGGAGCGAATCAGACCCAAGGTTGGTACATCGATTACGGCCTGCCATGCAACGTCGTAGATTTTCGTCTGTAGCGAAGATGCAATTTCTGAACAGGAGGCGCTATGCCTGAGTACCTTTCGCCTGGAGTTTACATAGAAGAGATTACCGGCGCACAGCCCATTGAAGGCGTAAGCACCAGCACGACCGGCTTTGTGGGCGTTACGCAGAAGGGTCCACTCGATACGTTGGGGCCGGTCCTGGTGACCAGTTACCCCGAGTTCGAGCGGACATTCGGAGGTTACTTCACGCCCGGATTCTCGGGTTCCGGTTACAACTTCCTTCCGCACGCCGTAGCCGGCTTCTTCAACAATGGAGGGCAGCGTCTCTACATCAAGCGAGTCGCAAGCTCGGGGACCGCTGTCGCAACCGCCGCAAACGGTCTTGAGAACAACGCGGGCACGCCAACGCTTATGACTCGGCTGGTTAACACCGTGCAGTCAGGTGCGATGTCCGTGAAGCTGAAAAGCTTGCTCGGACTTGAAAACGGAACGACATTCACGTTGACCCAGGTGAAAAACGGCATCACGACCGCGTCAGGGACGTTGACCGTATCCAGTTACAACGGCCAAAAAAATGTTGTTTGGTTTGCTCCTGCCCTCACCAGCTCCTTTGATGCTCAGTACACCACTGTGGCGCTCACCGGCGCTACCGCAGTCACGGCTCAGGGTGCACCCGCAAATTCGGCAGGCGCTGCGCTTGCGCCCGTTCCAAACGCGGTGAACTTTGCCTTGCAAGCCGCGAGTCCGGGAATTTGGGGCAACACGCCGTCCGATCCTACGGTTGCCGGTTTGAGGGTCCAAATCGCATCTAGCTCGCGGGCTCAAGCGCAGGTACAGGGAGTTAGCAATATCAGCGGCGGAACGAACAATCTCGTGACCCTGAGTTCTGCGCAGAATTTCTACTCTGGAGCGATCGTGGAGTTCGATCCCGGCGGAACTTACACCGTGGCCGGCGGAACAGCAACACCTGCGGCATTTGCAGCCGGCGACCTGGTCGTTCAGACCGGGACGAATGCAAAGGCCACCGTCGTTGGAACCGTCCCTGGTGCAGGTCCGATGATCATCACCGGACTCATAGGCACACCCAACGCTGCAGGTACTTGGGTAGACCAAACAAGCGCAACCCACCCCGTCTTTACGCCCACCGCGGCACCCGCAGCAAACCCTGGTGCGAAATTCTATGGCAAGGTACAGAGCGTTCAAGGGACCACAGGGATTCAGCTCGTCAACGGGCTGACTGCCGGACAGTTAGCCGCCGTCACTGCAAATCTTGCCTTTGCTCCTCCTCTGCCGATCTGGGCGCGCACGTGCGAATTCGATATTGCCGCGTCTTGCGGAAATGTGAGCGAAGCGTTTCGTGGCCTTACTCTGGACAACACCACTCCCTATTTTTACGCGACAACCATTGTCAACGGATCTTCCCTGCTCAGCGTGGCCACGCCTTTCCCCTCCGATCAGTCCACGACGGATCCCAGCACGATGCCTGTGGCTTCCGACGGGGCGAACGTTGTAATGGCGGGAGGTACAGATGGCAGCGCGCCGACAGCCACTGATTTTGTTGGCAACGACGGCGGTCCCGGAAACCGCACAGGAATTGCGGCTCTTGCCGATGCCCTGGGTATAAGCATCATCGGTGCGCCAGGCATCACCGACCAGGATGTACAGAATGGGCTAATCACTCAATGTGAGTTGTTGAAGTACCGCTTCGCAATCCTGGATCCCGCCCCTTCGTCGAGTGGCGGAACGCCCAGTATCCAGGACATCCAGAACCAGCGGGATTTGTACGACACTAAGTATGCCGCGATTTATTACCCGCGGCTCATTGTTACTGACCCGCTCACCAGCATGCCGCTAACCATACCACCCAGCGGCCATATGGCGGGCATCTATGCGCAGACCGATAACGCACGCGGTGTTTGGAAGGCGCCCGCCAATGTCGTCATCAACGGCATCGACAGTTTGGAGACCAAACTCAGTAAAGGCGATCAGGACATTCTGAATCCCGAGCCTAACAATATCTGCTGTCTGCGGGATTTCGAGGCTCAGGGCCGCGGTTTGCGAGTGTACGGCGCCCGCTGTATTACCAGCCTGACCGAATGGAAATACATCAACGTCAGGCGCTTGTTCATTTTCCTGGAAGCCTCGCTGGATCAAGGCACACAGTGGGCCGTCTTTGAGCCCAATGACCAGACACTCTGGAACCGGCTGATCCAAAGCGTCTCTGCTTTCCTGACCACGATTTGGAGAGAAGGCGGCCTGATGGGTTCGAAGGCTGAGGAAGCCTACTTCGTGAACTGCGGCCGCAACACCATGTCGCAGGACGACATCGATAACGGCCGGCTGATCATGCTAGTCGGCGTGGCTCCGGTATTTCCTGCTGAGTTCGTGATCATTCGCATCGGGCAATGGGCCGGTGGCTCTTCCGTCCAGGAACTCTGAGCGATTAGGAGAAATAAATGTCTACAACGCGCGTCGATCCGTTTCGTGGCTACAATTTCCGAGTCGAAATCGACAACACCAGTGTTGCCTCCTTCCGCGAATGCGGCGGGTTAACGGCCAACACTGATTCTGTCGACTATCGCGAAGGCAAGGACGTACCGCTCTCGGTGCGCAAACTCACCGGACTCCGCAAGTTCACCAACATCACGTTGAAGCGCGGCTACACCGCCAATCAGGATCTTTGGAAATGGTACAAGAACGTCCTCAACGGCGTCGCTGACCGCCGCAACGGTGCCATCGTCCTCCAGGATGAACAGCACAACGACGTGCTTCGCTGGAATTTCGAAAATGGCTGGATCTGCAAATGGGAAGGCCCAGCCATGAATGCCACCAGCAACGACGTGGCTATCGAGAGCATCGAGATCTGCCACGAACGCCTTGAGCTCGCCTAAAAACCAGGAGAACTTCAAGACATGCCGACCTACGCCACACCGGGCATTTATTTTGAGCGCGTGGACAACGCCACCCAAGTGGTCCAGCCGCTCCGCACGGACATTGCTGGATTCGTCGGCATTGCGCAAAAGGGTCCTGTTCACAAGGCGACTTTGGTCGAATCCTGGAAGCAGTTTCAAGCTGCCTTCGGCAGCTTTATCTCCAACGGATATTTAGCGTATTCGGCGAAGGCATTTTTTGACAATGGTGGTGAGAGCCTGTACGTGGTGCGTGTCGCGGCGCCAAAAACCAGCACGCCGGCAAACGGTATTCAGCCCGCCGATGGGATGAGTTCTGTTGTTCTTTCGGTTGCGGGATTCGCCAAAGGCGCGCTTGCAACTCTACAGCAAACTGCGGTGGCGAACGCTGCCGGCCCCCAGCCACCGGATCGCTTGAGCTCCATCGTCAACAGCGTGGCGGGATTCTTGCCCGGTTCGGCTGTGAAAGTATCGCAGCCGGCTCCCGCTCTTCGAGCTTGGCACAAAGTCAAATCGATTGACGTGACCGCCAGCCGCATCTACTGGGAAGTTGCCCTCGAGTCTTCTTTTCTCCTTGTTCCGCCTATTACCTTCACGAACTTTCATCACGATGATCGATTGGTGGACAAAGTGGACGCCTCCACAAATACCTTGTCTTGGACCGAAAGCATCGCTCCCGAGTTTGACGTTACCCAGCCAATGCAAATCGATACCGGCCGCTCTAAGTCTCACGGAGTGTTCTACGACGCTAAAGGCCGGCCCACTATCGAGATCAAAGCCGTCGATCCGGGCAGCTGGGGCGACAGCATTCAGGTTTCTGTTTCGCATTCGAGCCTCGCAGCTACTGCGACATCCTCTGCCGCTCAGCCGTCCAGCGGAAAATATTCCTATGTGCAGTCCGTCGTTGGTTTTCCACCATATTCGCTTGTCAAAATCTACCAAACCCATCCGGCCGCGCCCATCATTGATTACAGCACCGTAGTCCTCGCCGACCCCGCCACCAACATGCTGCAATGGGACCCACCATTGCCCGCCTCGCTTGACTTTACGTCATCCATCAACTTTGAAACTGTCGAATTCGCTTTGACTGTTTATGTGAACTCAAGCCCCAAAGAGATTTTTACCGGCATGTCCATGAGGTTAGGTCATCCACGGTACGTCAAATCTGTCATCAATCCGCAAATTTCTGTTTCAGCGCAACAGAAGCAAGTCCAGCTTCCCTCACAGTACATCCGGGTCGAAAACTTGCATTCCTGCTCGAGCCCCCCGGCCAATCTCCCGGACCCGGGTGCTCCACAACTTGACGAAGGCGTCTTGGACTTGTGGGGCGGACGGGACGGGATTGCTGCTTTGCAGATGATCGACTTCACGGGTGATCCAGGCAGCGACCAAAAATGGGGGATCCGGTCCATGGAAGATGCCGACGAAATCTCCATCGTGGCCGTACCGGATATTTTGATCGAGCCTGCGCCACCAGTTACCTACTCGCCTTTGCCAAAGCTGCAGCCGGATCCCTGTTTGCCAAATGCAGCTGCTGCCCAAATCGCTCCGCCTCCGCCCCCGCCCCCGGCGGAGGCTGCTCCAAGCTTCACGCTTGACCAGGTTTACCAGGTCCAGCAAGCGTTGCTCCAGCACTGCCAGCTCATGCAGTTCCGGTTCGCCATTCTCGACCCGCCGGATTTTGGTTATCCCAAGCTCCATGTGGACCTGGGTGAAGTGCAAAGCTGGCGCCAGCGTTTCACCACCATGTACGCCGCCTTGTATTACCCGTGGATTCTCGTGCGCGACCCGTTGCAGCTCGAAAATTCCGTCGTTCGGCGCGTGCCGCCGAGCGGACACGTTGCCGGGGTCTTCGCAAACACCGATTTGACTGCCGGCGTTCACAAAGCGCCGGCCAACACAGAACTTCAATGGGCACAGGACTTGACCACCGACGTCACTTCAGAGATGCAGGGTTTCCTGAACCCCATCGATGTCGATTGCATTCGCTCCTTTTCCGGCCGCGGTTTGCGAGTGTACGGCGCGCGAACGCTCAGCGATCTAGCAAGCTGGCGCTTCATCAACGTGCGTCGCCTTTTCTTCATGATCGAGCACGCATTGCTCATTTCCATGCAGTGGGCGGTGTTTGAGCCGAACAACGTGCACCTTTGGAACCTTCTCCGCACTTCCATTTCAGGCTTTCTCGAAGCGCAGTGGAGAAAAGGCGCGTTCGCCGGCAATACCGCCGAAGAATCCTTTTACGTGAAGTGCGATCAGGCCAACAACTCGCAAGCCACAACAGCAGCAGGTCAATTGTTTGTGGAAATTGGCATCGCTCCCGCCCTGCCGGCGGAATTTGTCGTTTTCCGCATCGGCCAGGTTGGAGACACGCTGGAAGTTACGGAGTAGCGGAGAAAAAGTATGGGCAGCACTCCTCAAGCTGTTCGCGTGGACCCTTATCGGGCGTTCAATTTTCTGATCAAGCTGGTGGACTCTTCGAGCACGGGTTCTCCGCCACAGCAGAGCCAGGCTTCTGGTGGATTCAGTGAGTGCTCGGGCCTCGATATGAGCCTGGATATCGAGGAATACAAGGAAGGCGGAAACAACGGCTTGATCCTGCGATTCCCAACGCGTGTCAAATGGTCGAACCTTCGGCTCAAACGGGGAGTCGCCACTTCTGACGAGTTGTGGCTGTGGCATTTCGGCTTTGTGCGCGGGCAAGTCGTTCGCCGCGATGGGGTCGTTACGCTTCAGGATGAGCAGCAAAACCCAGTGAAGTCGTGGTCGTTCACGCGGGGCCTTCCGGTGAAGTGGACGGGGCCAAGCCTCAACGCCGCTCAAAACCAGATTGCTATCGAAGAGCTCGAAATTGCCCACGAGGGGCTAAAGCTCCTGTGAGCAGACAGGGATGAGACCGATGGATGTGCGAATCAATGAAGTGCAAAGCAACGTGAACGTGGGGGACTCCCGATCCTTGATGGATCCTCATGTCATGCGGGAAGTCGTTCGTGCTTGTGTGAAGGCCGTGAAGGAAGAGCTGGAACGCGATAAGCGCCTCGAGAAGGAACGTCAGCTGACTTCCAGGGATTCTGCCTGAGCTGAAGAGAGGGAATTCAAAATGGCCAATCCTTTGAAGGCGACATTTCAAAAAGTGAAATCGGACGGGAGCTTCGATGGTACGCCAATCGAAGTGAGGTTCAACCCCACCGAGTATACCTTGAACAAAGGCGCACAAATCGCCGAAGTGACCATTCCGGGGCTCGATTCGCCGATTCTACAGTTTGTCCGTGGGCAAACCGAGACGCTCTCACTGGATTTGTTTTTCGATTCCACCGAATCGGGGATGGACGACAACGCAACGTCCGTCGCAAAGCTCACGGACCAGTTTTATCAGCTCGTGAAAATCGACGGGAAGACGCACGCGCCCCCGGTTTGCTTCTTTTGCTGGGGCTCTGATTTTCCCGGGCAACGATCCTACGCGTCGATGGGAGGAGGGACGGGCAGCCAGCAGCGGCACGGTTTCAAGTGCGTGGTGGAGAGTGTTCGCCAGAGATTTACCTTGTTCAGCCCCCAAGGTGTTCCGCTGCGCGCGACCCTCACGGTCGCACTCAAGGAATACAAAACCCTCTCCGAGCAAATCGCCGAAATCAACAAGCAGTCCGCCGATCACTCGCAAACTCACGTGGTTCAGCTCGGCGAGACGCTGAGTCAGATTGCCAACGAAGTGTACGAAGACCCCTCGCAGTGGCGAGCGATCGCCGACCAAAATGCCATTCTCGATCCCCTTGACTTGAAACGGGGAACAGTTCTGGAGATTCCCACGCTCACAGCGTGAGGTGACATGACCACGGCCCCCATTCCGATTTATAGCCAGACCGAGACGTTTTACGTCCCGCGGTTCGAGGTCTATCTCGACGGCAAGAAGCTCGATGCCAATATTCTCAATGATGTTTTGCAGGTGACTTACAAGGACAGGATCAACGATATCGATTCTTTCACCATCGAGGTCAACAACTGGGACGCCGACAAACGCAGCTTCAAGTTTGCGCCACCGCAAAAGGGTTTCGAAGGAGTCTTCGATCCCGGCAAGAAGATTGAGATATGGATGGGCTACTACAAAAATGTGCGGCGAATGATGCGAGGAGTCATCAACGGTCTGGAGCCGAATTTTCCGGAGTCTGGGGCATCCACGCTTTCTGTCCACGGATTGAATGAATTGCACCTGTTCCGCACGGAAAAGCACACCTATTCCTGGACGGATGGAACAAAAACGGACACAGATATCGCGGAAGAATTGTGCGGGCGCCCCGTGCAAAAGGGCGCGCCCGGACTCGGCATAGGTATCGATACAAATCCGTCTCAAGACGAGGAGCCGTTCGAACTTGTCTATATGAAGAGCCAGTACGACATCGATTTTCTGGAGCAACTCGCGCATAGGCATGGCTACGAGATCTATCTGGAAGACGAAACGGACACGCCGACGCTGTTCTTTGGCTTGCCCAGCAATCCGGGAGCGCCCACGTACCAGCTTGAATGGGGCAAGTCGCTGATTAGCTTCCGGCCTAACCTCAACACTTCAATGCAGGTCAACAAGGTCGTAGTACGCGCGTGGGACCGCAAGGCAAACAAGGCCATTGAAGAGGAGTACACGCTGCAACAACTTTGGAAAGACGAGAACAAATCCCAAGCTGAAATCGCGCGCTTATCCGCAATCGCGAAGACTTACCAGAATCGAACCGAAGTAGTCACCAAGGAGCCTATGCGCACGCGCGCGCAAGCCAAGAGCCGGGCCAAAGCGGTTCTGATCGAGAAGAACAACGAACTCCTCGTAGCCACAGCCACAACAATCGGACTGCCGGACCTGCGCTCCGGTTGCTCAGTCCAGATTCTCGGGCTAGGAGTTCCGAACGATTCGGCCGGGGCATCCAGAGGAGCGAGCTGCGATTTCAACGGTGAGTATTTCGTCGAGGAGTCAACCCACACAATCAGTGGCAGCGGATACCGCACGGAATTCTCAGCTAGATGGAAAAAGGCGGCAACGTAACGTCAGGAACGAACTATGACAATGATGCCAGGAGTGGTGAACGGAGTCGTGAAAAGCGTCGAGGATCCTGATCAGCAGGGACGCGTGCAGGTGAGCTTTCCTTTCTTGGGCGGACAAAACGACAGCACGTGGGCGCCAGTGGCCACGCTTATGTCCGGCGGAGATCGCGGGTCGTGGTTCATGCCTGAGGTGGGTGACGAAGTACTCGTGGCGTTCAGCCAGGGGGATGTCGAGCATCCTTTCATTATCGGGTTTCTCTGGAACGGCCAGGACAAGCCTCCTGCGAGTGACATCAGCACCAAAGTACGGAGACTCCGGACGGTCAGCGGCCACCAGATCGATTTTGATGACATTGGTGGCGAAGAAAAGATCGTTATTACCACCAAAGGCGGCCACAAAATCCTGATGGACGACACGCCACCTGGGAGCCTAACGATATCCACACACGGCGGCCATCAGATTCAATTGGACGATACGCCCGCATCGATGGGCGTTTCGATCACCACCAAAGGTCAGCAAGAAATCCAGCTTCAGGATGTGCCGCTTCCCAGCATCAACATGCAAACCGCCGGAATGAATCAGATTACGATCACCGACGTGCCTCCGGGCATCACCATTAACGCTCCTGCAGGCATCCTCAACGTGACTTGCGCAATGGCCAACGTGATCGCGGAGTCCGCCCTCAACGTGACTGCTCCCATCGCCATTTTTGACGGCGTGGTGCAAGCGCAGGCCGTGATTGCAGAGGCCGTGGTCGGCGCCGCTTATACGCCGGCTCCAGGCAACACTTTTGGATTGTAGAAGAGGCTTTCATGGCGCTGGTTGTTCCAATCCCTCAGCTCCAACAGGACGGAAATTCCACTTCTATCCTGGTGTCGGAAAAGCAGATAAAGCTTTCCTGCAGTCCGGTCACATTTGCTGACAGCACTCCCCTTACGGTTTTGAATCAGCCCAAGGCAACCTTCCTCATCTATCGCTTTCTCCTAGGCGGAGTTCAGCAGGTCCTGGATGTACCGGGCAAATCATGGGCTTCCTCAGGCCAGCCGGTTGCGCCTCAGAAACTCTTCTGGAACGACAAGGCTCAATCATGGCAAGCGGTCATCGTTGCCATGGGAAACAAAGACAACGCCAATCCACCAAACGATATTTTTGGCAGCGATCCGGCAACCGGGTTCCCCAAGTACGCCGCGCAATGTTCCTTTACAGGCATAGACTCGGCCAAAACGCAACAAACCGGTGACAGTCCCTTGAGCGCTCCCGTTGAAATCCTCGCCCCTGGTCAAAACAACGTTGCGGGGCTTTCTATGACCCCCAACGATCCGGCCAAGGCCACTGAGATCGAACTATTCCTTAAGGACAGCACCTTCGTGGAACAAGGCCGGATCGTCATTTTTCAGGACTCCACGGGCTTTCACGTTAAGTTGACCGCCGGTGGGGCCAGTGTTGCCCTGTCAAGTTCGGGTGAAATCGTTCTTTCACCGTCCAGCGGCAAACGCGTCCAGGTAAACGGAGACATGGCGGTTTCTGGAGGAGTGTGGATCGGCGGAATTCAAGTAACTCCGCCCTAGGAGGGGGAAGCTTGGCAATGGTATTCCAAACCGGAATCAAAAGCGCCGAGGCAGCAAGACGTTTTCTCGGCGTTGGCTGGCAGTTTCCCCTCAGGATCACTGCTGCCGGCGGATTCGATTTTTCCTCCGGAGAGCAGAGTATCGAGGAGGCCATCTGGATTCTTCTCGGCACCGCCAAAGGGGAGCGTCAGATGCTTCCTCGCTTCGGTTGCGGGATTCATGACCTGGTATTCGCTCCCAACAATCCGGCAACGCGCGGCAACGTGCAGCACCTGGTGAAAGACGCGCTCACCGAGTGGGAGCCGCGCATTGACGTCCTGGACGTGAACGTCAGTTCGGCTGCGGGTGAAGACAATACGATGTTGATTCGCATCGACTACCGAATCCGCTCGAACAACACTTTTGGAAATCTCGTTTATCCGTTCTTCCTCACGGAAGGTCCGGGAGCATAGGATGCCGCTCGTCGCGCCCAATTTGGATGATCGCCAGTTCGCGGACATTGTCGCGGAAGCGAAAACTCTGATTCCGCGCTATGCGCCCGAATGGACGAACTTCAACGAAACCGATCCGGGCATCACCCTCGTTGAATTGTTTGCCTGGATGACGGAGATTCTGGTCTACCGCCTCAACAAGGTTCCCGATCGCAATTACATCAAGTTTCTGCAGCTGATTGGAATTGAACTCGAACCGGCACAGCCGGCGAGGGCGGAACTCACCTTTACGCTGGCTCGGCCGGACATCTCGACCGTCATTGTCCCATCGGGAACCCAAGTTGCCGCCCAAGGGAGCACTGGACAGCCGGTGGTGTTTGAAACGGATCAGGCGCTCATTGCCATGGGTGCCCAATTAACTCAGATAGAGACGTCTGACGGGTTCGGCTACACTTTGCAAACCAAGAAAAATATCGCCCAAGGCCAGTCGTTTTATCCTTTTGGACCAAAGCCTCAGCCAGGCAATGCCTTGCTCCTCGGCTTTTCCTCGCCGAAGGCTTTACCAACCGAGCAGATCAATCTGGCGGTCACGTTGTTTCAAGATGGTCTGACGCCGCCGGTCATGAAGTGCGGCACCGCCATTCCCCCTCCGGCAACCTTGGTCTGGGAATACTACGATGGCGCTCTATGGCAATTCATCAATATCGACAGTGATGGCACGCGTGCATTTTCCCAGGCTGGCCACGTGCTATTCCCCGGTCCGGGGAACCTTGCTAAAACGGCACCCAAAAGCAATGTTTTTTTGGCTGACGGTCTCTACTGGATCCGCGCCCGTGTCCAGTCGGCCAGCTATGAGATGCCGCCGCAAATCTCCGCCATTCGAACCAACACCATCAGCGCGACGCAGGCCATCACTTTTACCGACGAAGTCCTCGGCACCTCGAATGGGCTTCCGAATCAGACCTTTCAAGTGGCGAACACTCCGGTAATGGTTCTGGATACTCCCGTTCAGGTCACCAATTCCGACGGGGTGAAGATTTCTGTCCTCAGCCTGCGCCTGGAAATCGACGAAGGCCAAGGCTTCATGGTGTGGCAGGAAGTGGATGACTTCTTTTCCTCTGGTCCCAACGACAGGGTATTCACGATTGATCGAAACACCGGCGTCATTACAACGGGGACAGGGGAACACGGACGAATTCCGGTCATCAATCAGACGAGTACAGATCCAAACGTTGTCGCGCGATCCTATCGAGCGGGCGGCGGCATTCAGGGCAATGTTGCCGCCAATTCCATCACTCAACCGCAAACGTCAGTCCCATCCGTCGATACCGTAAAGAATTACGATCCTGCAACTGGCGGCACTGACGAAGAATCCGTAGCGGACGCCAAACTCCGCGCTACCCTCGCCTTGCAGAGCAAAGATCGCGCGGTAACGCCGGAGGATTTTCAATACCTCGCGACGCAGGCGCCTGGAGCAAATGTCAAACGCGCGTTTGCGCTGGCCTTGTTCCACCCCAACTTTCCCAACGGGCCAATCCCCGGGGTTGTAACCGTTATCGTCGTTCCTAATTCTCCCGATCCGGCTCCGACTCCCAATCAGACTACCCTGAAAGCGGTTTGCGCCTACCTTGACACTCACCGGCTGCTGACTTCCGAAGTGTATGTGGTCGGTCCTGTCTACCGAAAAATCAAGATCCAAGTTCAGCTGGCAGTCGATCCGAGTTTCGATCTGGCAACGGTGAAGAACACCGTGCAGTCGAACCTGACGACTTTCTTCGATCCGCTCAAGGGCGGCACGGATGGCACCGGTTGGCCGTTCGGCGGAACAATCTACTACTCCGATGTGTACCGCGTGATTATTCAGACGTCCGGCGTCCAGCGCATCCAGGACAACCAACTGCTGATTTTTCTCGACGATCAGCTGCAAACCTTCTGTCGCGACGTGCCCATCAAGTCCGGCGAGTTGCTGTACAACGATCCCGCGGGGCATGAGGTTGATGTGTCTTACAGCACGAGTTAGAGGACGCGATGATCGACACGAAACCACACTTCCTGTTGAATGGCCTCGCCGGCTGGCGCGCCGCTGATCTTCAGAACGCCATTCTGGCCAATGGCGGCGACACTCTAACCCTGCAACCGCTGCCGGGTTCCCTCCGTCCGCTGGTTGATCCGCAAGGCAGCTTTGGCGGATTGCAGGCGGCGATCGGAGTCGCAGTCGACTGCGAAAATCGCGTCTACATCCTTGACGGCCAGGCATGCGTGCTCAAGCGCTTCGATCGCTGTCAGCAGAAATTCGTGACCTTACCTTGCATCGGTGGCGCCGGCTCGGAGCCTCGCCAGCTCTTTTCACCTCACGGATTGGCCATTTCCCGGCACAACAACATCTACATCGCGGACACCGGAAATTGCCGTGTTCAAATCTTCTCCTTCAAAGGTCTCGCATTGCGCAATGTTTGGGGGCCTTTCCAGGTTCAACAATCCGGCAGCGGCATTAGCATCTCCCTGGCTGTTCCTTCCGTGTCGTTCGCGAATCCCAACCCGGATTGCTCGGGCCGTCTCAGCTTCCCTGAAGGGACCTGGCAGCCTTGGGATGTGGCCGTTTCAAACTGCAACTGGACTTACGTCTCTGACTATGCCAACGGCGTGGTCCATGTGTTTGACCCTCAAGGGTGCTGGACCGGCGCGTATACAGGCGCAAGCCCTACAAACCCACGGTTCGTCAAGCCAACCCGTTTGGCGCTCGACCGGGACGGCCGAATTTACGTGCTTCAGGAATCTGCCGGCTATGTCGTGGTCCTAAACGCCGACGGAACCTTTCAGGGCACCGTTGACAAGCCCTCGGATGCTGCTGGCGAGTTCTGTCCGGTTGCGGTGGCCGTTGATGTGAACGGGAACCTGTGCCTGAGCGACTGCGTAACTCAGAAGTTCTATTTTTATCAATCGGATGGAGACGGCGGCTGGTGTCCCACGCCGTGTCCCTCCTGCACCGGCACCGTGGCCAGCTCGTTAATCTTTGACCGTTCAGGCAATCCCATTTTCGCAGACGGCGCGCAGCGCGTTTGCCAGTTCGCGCCTCAAGGCACCTATCCCACCTCCGGGTATTACTTCTCCGAAGCCCTGGATAGCAAGATCTATCGCTGCTTGTGGCATCGAGTCGTTCTGTGCGGCTGCGTCCCTCCCGGAACCTCCGTTCGCCTCGATACTTTTACCGCAGAGTCTGACAAACCGATTGATGAGATTGAGAGCTTGCCGGAAAGCCGCTGGGCCACCGCCCAGATTGATACTGATACGCAGTCCTGCGAATGGGACTGTTTGTCGCTGAGTTCCCCAGGGCGCTATTTGTGGCTTCGATTGAGCCTCGAAGGGGACGGTTCGGCAACTCCAGTCCTCGAGAACGTGAAAGTCTATTATCCCCGGGCTTCTTCTCTGCAGTATTTGCCCGCGGTCTATCGGGAAGACTCCGTAAGCGCTGACCTGACGGCGCGCTTTCTCTCGATTTTCGACGCACTTCGGAACTTTACTTCCGGGCAGATTACAGACATTGCCCGCTATTTCGACCCCAAAGCAACTCCGGCCAATCCTCCGAACGTGGCAGGGAATGATTTTCTTTCGTGGTTGGCCGGGTGGCTGGGACTCAGCCTGCAAAACAATTGGCCTGTTCGCAAGCGGCGCGAACTCGTGCGCCAGGCTCACCGGCTCTTCGACCTCCGCGGCACTCCGGAGGGATTGAAACTGATGATCGAGCTTTACACCGGCTTCAAGCCGCGGATTCTCGAGCTGTTCCGCCTGCGGCGCTGGCTGATCGTGGACAACGCGAGGCTGGGCGATCAATCCGCGGTTCTCGGCAAAGACATCATGAAGCGCCTGCAAATCGGTGAAAACTCCGCCATCGGGTCCTTTCAGCTGATTGACTATGGTAACCCCTCGCTCGATTTCTTCAATTCCTACGCCTATCAGTTCATTGTCATTGTTCCTCGCTGGCCGGGGGCGAGCGATTCGGATCAGATGGCTTTGCAACAAATCATAGACGTGGCCAAGCCCGCCCACACACAGGCTCAGCTGCGCTGGGATGAACCGCGCTTCCGCGTCGGTCTGCAATCGTTTGTTGGCGTTGATACGGTTCTTGCTAAATACCCCGCCGGCGTCATCGAAGGGCAGGGAAAACTTGGCTACGACACGGTTTTGGGCAGTCCGGAGGAAAGCCTGAAGCGGCCTTCCTCGAGCGTGGGCCGCTCATCGCGAATCGGTTGTAACACGGTACTCAACTGAGAAAGCGAGGTCGCATCTATGGGCGACTGCAATTGCAAGCACGGAGCCAGCGGAGCAGGCGGAGTCTGCGTCGAGTGCGATATCCCGCAGCTGGCTCGCAACAACTACTTCACGGGAAAACTGCTGGTGGAGCGCGACTTCACCGACGAACAGCGCTATCTCATGGGCAAGCAGCGGCGCCACAATCAACGCCTCCACGGTTGGGGCGCGGTTTGCGGGCTGAAGGTCAAGCCGCATCCCACCTGTCCGGACCGCTACGTGATTATTGAGCCCGGCACGGCAATCGACTGCTGCGGCCGCGAGATTCTCGTTGATGCGGAAGAGTATTTCGGTTTCGAAGCGCAATTCCTGGCGAATTGGCAGAAACAGAACGGACCGAACTCCCAGCCTGATCCGGCGGTTGCCCACAAGATTCAAATCTGCGTTTCTTACAAGGAGTGCGGCACGGAGGACATTCCGGCGCTGTTTGACGATTGCAGCTGTGACGCCACTTCCTGCCAACCCAACCGGATCCTTGAGAGCTGCAGCTTCGACGTTCTGATCGATCCTAAGACCACGGGCACGGATGGTCTGAATATCGATGTGAATTGGTCCTGCACGATTGGCCTTGCGAATGTCGTCCGCGTGGTTGCGAACGGCGCGACAAAACGGTTGTATGTCTTGACCTCTGATTCAGCAGCAAACACGGCGACGCTTTACGTAATCGACGCCACCAACGACTCGATTCTAGCCTCTCAATCATTGCAATCATTTTTGTCGCCACCATTTTCGAATTGCAGTGGCCTTGATGTGGCTGTTTCTCCCGCGGGTGATTTTGTATACATTGCGTTGCAGCCTCAGCCCGTAACTGCGACTGCCAAACCCCGGCCCGTCATCCTTGTTCTAGCTACTAGCAATCTCACGACCGTGGTGAATACGCTCGGTCCCTTCGGAACGAGCGCAGACGCAATCCGCCTCGCCGTCGCTCCTGCACCCGATGGCCGCCTGTTCGCAGTAATTCCGAGCGCAGGAAAAGTATTCGTTTGGGACACGACCATTAATAAGAATCCCCCAGCACCCGCACCGGCCACACAGGTCACTGTTGGCTCAAACCCGGTCAGCATCGCTATCAGCGATAGCGGTTTGTATGCCTACATCGCCAATTCCGGCGACGGCACTGTTTCCGCCATCCCCCTTGCGACTCTCACGCCGGTAAATCCTCCCGTGAGCGCTGGACTTGGCGGCTCAACGCCAACCGTTGTTGCCGTTGCTTCTACCACGGGTGGTGACACGCTTGCGGTTCTCGACACGACTAATACCAAAGCTCTCTACCTCATCAGCATTCCCAGCGGAGGGCCCGGTTCTGCCGTTGCTATCGGCAGCCCCGTTACGGCATTCGTCTACTCTCCAATCGATGTCCGCCTCTCTCCGGCTGGACGCTGGGCCTACGTGTTGGAACGGGACAGCGCTGCGGCGAAGACCGGTTACATTCAGGTGGTTGACGTGCACGCCGTGCAACTCAGCGGGCCAAACATTCTGGGAAGCGCGGTGTCCGCCGGAATCCAACCGGCAAGCGAGACTCTCAGCCAAGACGGCACTCATCTTTATGTCTCCTACAACGGCGACGGCAAATCCATTCCTGGCGGGGTAGCCATCCTCAACGTGGTTCAAGATGATTGTTGCTCTCTGTTTCAGCAAACCATCGAAAGTTGCCCCGACTGCACCGATGGAAATTGCATCGTTCTTGCCACCATTAGTTCCTACAAATACGGTCAGCCCATCGGCCAAACCGACATCGACAATCTCACTGACCGTCATCTGCTCACCAGCACCGGCGTCCTTACGCAAGCCGTTCAGTGCCTGTGCGAGCAAGGCGGCGCTGCCGGCACTCCAGGTCCGCAGGGTCCGCCAGGCGTCCCCGGCCCTGCCGGTCCAGCAGGTGCTCAAGGTCCCCAGGGAATCCAAGGTCCTGCCGGTCAAACCGGTCCCGCCGGGCCGGGCCTAGGAACCGGCCTGGTCCAAATATCTGCTTTGAGCTGGGTGCATGGTTCAAACCAGCAGTTTAGCGGCTTATTTAAGATGCCCGCCGCCGCTGCGACTTACCCTTTGACAGCAGCCGCTGCGACAGTTGGTGGCACGACTGTCTACACGGGAACATTTTCTCCTCCGATACCTCCGAACTTCCCGGTTCAAATCTCAGGCTTCAAGAACGCTACAAACAACGGCGCTTTCAACGTTGTGTCGTGCAACGCAACTCAACTGACGGTGCTCAGCTTCGGGGGCGTTGCGGAGACGCAACAGGCAACTGCGTTTGCTCGTGCCGTCGAAGCTTTCGTGATTGCCTTCAACGGCCAAATACGGATGCCCAGTGCTTCGGATGCGCCGAAGATCTTTCAAGTCCTCATCGACATTAATCATAGCCGGGATGCCATTCAAGGCTTCGAGAATCCGTTCATTATTTCGGGATTCATAATGGCGGTAAACGTGACCACAACCGGAAGCAAAGTAAACACTGCTTCACCGATTGTGCCAGCTCCACCTGCGACCTCCGCGTTGGCATTCGTTTTTGACACCACCAAGAGCGCTTACCAGGGATTTGCTGGCTTAGAGGCCGGAAATCCCAATGTGTGGTTCCGGCTGCGAGGAGACTTCCTGCTGGACACCGGCACTCCCGCGCGGGCAATTAGTGCGGAATTCGTTCGTTCTGACTTTCCCACTGGCCAGCGCCCGCCCGGCAGCGGGCTTTGTCTCGAAGGGGGTACGTTTGAGAGCTGGCTGCAGGTCCTGCACTGAAAGCAGGCCTTGCTTTGATTGGCAGCGATTTTAGGTTCGGAACGATGGCGACTCTTGAATCTGTTTGTGGTTTGAACCGAAGAGAGGTTTGACGGGCCGAAAGATTCCGTTTTGCGGAGGACTCCGATGCCAACAACAACTACGACGAGGCGCATTTACTCGCCAGGCAGGCCCGCTGCGGGTGCAGCCGCTCCCGCGCCGGCGAGTCTCGTAATGAGGGGCGGTCCGGTTATCGCGCCGCCACCGCCAGCGTCCACTGCGACGCAGTGCTGTTGCGCCGCTTGCACCGGTTTGCCTTGTCTGGACCGCACCCGTTTTTTTTCCGGCCAGCTTCTTACCGCAGCCGATCTTAACAATGAGCAATCCTACTGGCTCGCCAAAAGCCGCCTTCACAATCGCTATCTAATCGGATGGGGCATCGTGTGCGGCCTCGAAGTCTCCTGCAGCGAATGCGATGGATGGGTCAACATCGCTCCGGGGTATGCGATCGATCCATGTGGTAATGACATCATTGTTTGCAGCGCCCAATCCTTCAATGTCCTGAAGGCCATTCAGGCTTGTTGTGCCCCATCGCCGCAAACCGCCAATTGTGCTCCACTCCGCTATACGCCGCCGCCCGCGTGCCAGCAGCCCCAAAAATGGTGCATTGCCATCCAATACCAGGAACAACCTTCCAGATTAGTTACGCCTCTTGTCCAAGCCTCCTCGACCAGCGCCTCTTGTTCCTGCGGAGGCACTTCCAAAGGTGGCTGTGGATGCGGTTGCGGAGGCACGAAATCCAGCGCCTCCAACGGGTCTTCATCCAGCTCTTGCTGTACCTCCTCGCAAATGAAAACTTCGTCAACTGTCCCAGCTGGAGCCTGCGAGCCCACGCGCATTAACGAGGGCTTTCAGCTTTGCCTCGTTCCCGCACCACAAATGACTGCCGGTCGAGCAGTCGCTCCTCAACCGGGTACTTATAGTTATCAAATCGCGAACTGCATCAAGGGATTAAACGCATTGACGCAAATGAATCCCATCTCCACCCTTGACCCCAATGATCTCACAAAGTCTTACAACGCCGTTTGCAGTTACCTGAATCAGGTCAATCAATATTTTCTCCAAAACCAGTTTGTCACCCATTGCAATCTGCTCGACAACCTGAATGCCCTCGCCCAATCTCTTTTGCCGCCCACGAATCCGGACGCCTTCCCCTCATATCAAATCGCTTTGTCAAAACTGACGCCGATTTTCTCCCAGGCCCTCAGCGACTGTAAATGTTCCGCCCTGCAGACTCCTTGTCCACCGGACCCCTGTGACAACCGCTTGATTCTTGCCTGCGTTACCGTTGACAACGGCGTCATCACTGGGATTTGTCCGTTTGAAGGCCGGCGCCAGCTCATCAGCTACACCGCCCTCAACTATTGGCTTGGAAGTCTTTTCAGTGGCCTCGTTTCCTTGATTAACCTCAGGCTCGAAGCCGAATGCTGCGCTCCTACCGACTTTGCAGCTACGGGAAGCACGTTCTCCTCCCAGGTAGCCTACGACAAAACCAACCTCACCACCGATAGCTTCAACAATCCTGCTCTTCTCAACCGGATCTTCACCTCCTTCTTTTCCCAGCAGGTTGGTGCCTCGCTTGTCAACGTTGTTACTCCCCAGGCTCGCGCCGTCGATCTGCGGCCTATGATTGGCCAGTCGAGCCAATTCGTGCTCCAGTCGCTCACCGCACAGGGCTTCACTACCAATATGACTACCAAGAACGTCGACGGCGATCCCTCTTGGGATACCGCGGCCGTTGCCGTGGCCGCGCAAACCGTGCCCGCTGCCGTTTCCGTTGGACAGCCCCTGACCGTTTACACCAAAGGGCCCGATAACACGGTGGTTGGCATTGAGGTCACCGATCCGACCACCATTCTCCAGAATCAGGTAGCTGCGCTTACCAAACAGGTTAGCGACCTCGGCGCTCAAGCCGCTGCCAAGCCCGCTCCGGCTCCGGCCCAGCCTCCGGCACCACCTGCGAGCCCGACTCCAAGCCGGGCTCCGGACCAAGCTCCATCGAAACCTCCAACGCACCCTCCCACGCCGCCAAAGAAGAAACGGTGAAAATTGCGTCAGCAATTCGAATGAGACTGAAGGAGGGCAGGGCACGTGGCATACAACACAGATATTGAGCGCTTGAATTACTACGAAGGCGAAATCCTGGGTGCCACTGATTTCCAGACCGAACAGGAATATTTACGCGACATGCGCCGCCGTCACAATATCGGCCAGCATACTTGGGGCATTGTGACAGGTCTCGACATTGTCCAGATCCCCAATAACAACAACGCGCCGGATGGCCAGCCAGCGGTGGATATCTTCATCCAGCCCGGTATGGCCGTTGACGCCTATGGCCGCGAGATTGTGGCCCTTAGCAAAACCCAACTAACGCAAGACCTGTTCGCGCCTTACGTGGACATCAATATTCCGGTCTCGCAGCCGATGTATGTTTGGATCTCTTATGCGCAGGTGATGCTCCAACCTCCCGCCGATCCCTGTACCGTCGCTAATCAGCCCAACTCCTTCGGACGCGTTCAAGAGGCTTTTGCACTGACGGTTACGCAAGATCCCAACGGGCCGGCCAACGATCTCATCGTGGTGGACGGCAAGACCATAGCCCCGCCAGCACTGCCCGGCGATATCGTTTTCCCCGCTGACGATTCCATCCCCTACCAGGAATTCTCCACTGACGATTCCACTGTCAACTGGTACATTCTGCTGGGTCAGGTCCTCTGGTATCCAAGTTCCGGAGTGTTTGAGCAGACAGCCGACACTACTGCTGCAACCGGCCGCCAATACGCGGGCAGCGTCGCTTCTGCGATCCTCTCGCCCGACGATAGCTTGAGAATTCAGGACCGTTTCGCTCCCTATCCCCTGCCCACGGATCCGACGAAACCCAACGGCCAGTTCTATGGTGGCGTCGGCGTCGAAGTTGCCGGATCGCTCAAAGTAGACCGGCTTCTCGAAGCCAAACAAAATGTTTTGATCGACGGAGTTCCGGACGCGGCAAACCCGAATCTCAGCCCTTTAACCATCAACGCAAGTTCTGCCGACCAAAGCCTCGTGCAATTCCGAGACTCCTCTGGGACGCCCCTCTGGAGCATTTGGGAGACGCCCAAGGCTGCAAATCCGCCGGGGCTCAACTTTGGAGAAACGGACAACACGGGTAAGCCATCGTCGAGCGCCTTGTTTATTCAAAAAGGGGGCAACGTTGGCGTCGGAACTCCCAGCCCCTCGCAGAATCTGAGCGTGAATGGCGGACTGAACATCGACCAGGCCCACCAGAACAACGGCGGCAGCCTTAGCCCCGGTCTGTCCTTTGGACCTAATGCCGCTACTGCACCGCCTACTGAAGGCATCGCCTCGAACCAGTCCGGTAGTGGCACGAACGCTTCCGGGCTGGACTTTTACACGACAGGCAAGCCTCGTGTGAGTATTTTCTCCGACGGCAAGGTCGGCATCGGAACGGCGGACGCAGCCAGTACGCCAAGTACAAAGTTGCAGGTGGAGGGAAAAACTGACCCAGAAGCCGCCGTGGCCATTCGGAGGCCGGACAACAGCAAATTCATGCGCGTGGGTGTAGGCAGTTCGGGAGTGGCACTGGATTTTGATTCTACCTCGTACTTTGTGATCCAGAAAAACACTCAAGGTATCAGTGGGAATTTCGCTGGTCAGGGCCTGCTATATGTTGGAGGCGACGGCAAGGTCGGCATCGGTACAGGAAGCCCCTCACATCAGTTGGAGGTCCTCGACACAGGCAGTACCGGCCTGCGCATCCAGACCAATACTTCAGGAGGAACCGTTGCTTCTTTCGGGGGACTCGGAGACTTTCAGATTGATGCGCCAGGAGTCGTGGGCGGTAGGTTGACCGTCAAAGAGAGCGGCACCGTCGGCATCGGGACTGCAAGCCCCGCACACCAGTTGGAGGTCGTCGACGCCGGTAGTACGGGCCTGCGCGTTCAGACGAATATCCCCGGTGGCACCGTGGCCTCCTTCGGGGGACTCGGAGACTTTCAGATTGATGCGCCAGGAGTCGTGGGTGGCAGGTTGACCGTCGATGGCAGCGGGAACTTGAGAATCGGGGCCAATTTGAGTGTAAATGGCAACCGGACCTACCTGATCGGCCAGGACGGGGCTTCTCTACACTGGATCATGTGCGGCGGGACAGCGGAAACGGTAAATAACGCTATCGGTCTCTCATTTAACAGTGCCGGAGGGTCCGGGACGATCCAGCTTGGCCACAACTGGGCATTTAGCGGAGGGCTGAAGGTTGGCTACTTGGCCGACCGGTTCGTAAGCCGTGGCACTCAGAAACTTGAGCGAGGAGACGTAGTCGTCCTACACACGAGTCCAGCCTCACATCCCCACGGGGCTGGCGGTCGCATTCCCCTGCCTGAAGTGCAGGTTACAAACAAAGAGTGCGATACTCGCGTTTGCGGCATCGTCGACGATCCCGTTGTGAACCCAACTCTGTTAAATGATCTCAATGCAGCGGAGTTGGCTGGTTGTTCTGTCGGAGTTATGGTTACTCTTGGTGCGTACGCTCATTGCAAGGCCGACGCCGATGCCGCCCCAATTTCTCCAGGAGATCTCCTGACAACAAGCTCGACACCGGGACATGTGCAAAGACTTTCAGCCGGCGAAAAAGTTCAGCCCGGCTCCATTATTGGCAAAGCGCTAGGGCATCTCAAGAAGGGCAAAGGGCAGATTCCGGTGCTCGTGTCGCATCAGTAGCAGGTTACAGCAGATTGGAGGCGTTTATGCGCGAAAGGCTTCAACAACTCAGAAATGAATTGCAGAAAGGCGAGCATGAGCTCGCACGCCTGGATCAGCGGCGCCAGGAACTGCGCGACACTATTTTACGCATTTCGGGTGCAATTCAGGTGATTGAGGAGCTGCTGGCGCAAGAGGCTGCACCCAGTCCGCAAGCCGAGCTCGCTGCGACAAACGCGTGACACCTCCCCTGTCTCAATGCGAGGCCCAAATCGTCGTGGGCCGCTGGTCCGGGACTTATCATGTCCCTCGCGACTGTCCTGCTCCACAGGAGCTGCAGCGGCGCGTTGACCATATTGTTGCCGCCCGTCTTGCCTCAGTCTGCAATTCCTATTTGGAAGGCTCTCTCAGCGTTTCCGATCCGTCCGTCTGGCGAATACGAAATCTCACCGTGAATTTCTCTCTTGACGCAGGCTTTGCTGATTCCCATGTTATCGCCAGGGAATGGGGCCTGCGGCTTGCGTCGCAAATCAGCTACGTTGTGGACCGAGGCGAAGAAAGCAATTCGATTCTGCGTTTTCCGAACCGCGCCGCTTACCTGGCTCAGTTTCTTGCCGACCTCGCCGCGGGCCGTGCTTGGGGAAAGTGGTATTACGAAGAGTTTGCCGACTTGCGCGTCTTATCGGAAAGGCAAGCCGTCTGCACGGTTTTTCTTCGCGGCGATGTTTCCGCTGTGGAATTGCTTCTGCAACTAGCTTCCATCGGCCAGCTCGAATCCGTATTGCATTCTATAAACGATCGTGACGCCCGCATCATTTTCGATCTTTGCTTTGAGAGCGCTCCTACGGCTCTCCGTGAGGAAGCCCAAAAATGGACAGGCATGGTATTGGAGCTGTGGAGCAGTTGTCCGCTCCGTGCTGGTTCGCGCCAAGAGAACTTCTTCCGCGATGCTCTTCGTCTTCTTGTGCGCACCCTCTCGCAATCTCCGGCGGGACGCGGCGACGTGCAACTGAAAGCGGTCATCCATGGACTGCTTGAACTTCGCCGCGTTCTCTCGGAAATTCATTCCCCTGCGGCAATGGATTCCCTTATTGAGAATCTGGCCGAAAATGATCTTCCATCGGCAGTCGAACTGGCCACACGAGCAGGCGCCTGCGATCCGGCCGAGGCTTTGGCTTTCTTTGCCGAAAGAATGCGGGGCGATGCCGCCTGGAGCCTTCAAGCAGCAGCCGTCATCCTGGGAGAACCTCACCGGGAACAATTCCTCACGTCCAAAACCATCTGTGAAGGTGAATCCCTTCTGTCATCGTTCGGGGGAGTTTTTCTCCTTGGTCCTTCGCTAGCCGCGCTGCAATTTGATGAGATGACTCGCGCGGCCGCCGGATCTTCCGGGTCGCCCGAAAAAAACGCTGCCATGCTCCGTCACCTCACGGCGATGAAATGTTTAGGTGGAAGCCGATTCTTGGAAACGGCGGATGATCCGGCGCTTCGTCTATTCTCCGGCTTTGAAGGGACGTCTTTCCGCCAAGCTATTGAGATTATGGATTTCAGTCCATTGAATCTGGCTGGGGCTCGTGATGCCCTCCTCCAGACTCTTCTGAGTCTTGGTGAAACGCGTCCGCCTATCCTTTACGCCGAGCTTGTTTCCTTTCCAACGGACAACCTCACGTTCATTCTCCGCGACCTCACTCATGATGAGTGGTTTGACGTCACGCCTCTTTCGCCATCAGGCACCGGCATTAGTGCCGTAGTGCAATCCAGCCTTCAGCGCATTTCCGGTGTTTGTAAACTGAATCGCCCTGACCTTTTCTTAAGCGATTCCCTGTTTTCTCTCATGCACGATTCTCCAACACGCGGAGATTTCAGTCGCGGCGGCCGGCTACTTCGCATTGACGACTCGACGAGAGAGCAACTGGGGAAACTGCTGGGCTTGAACCACTCTCAACTGGCTTTCCGTCTAGGTTCAGCACAACAGCACTATCCTTATTTCTCTCTTTCCGGCGATTGGGCTGGCTTCCTGTTAGATCCATTCTTGGACTGCACCTTCACACTCCTTTCTCGCGCAGCCCTCAGACATTTTTCTCACAGGCTTTTTGGATTCGAATCCAGCAGCCCCGGGCACCTTTATCAGAATTTCCTGTCTGGCCTTGCTGAAGTCCGCTGCATTGACCGGCGCCTTGAAGTGCGCCTTCCCTCCAGCCCGCTCTCTCTAGTTCTTCGCATCGCCGGGGTACAGGAACAGAAATACGCACCCGCGTGGCTCAAAGGAGTCGAAGTATGGCTTCGCCCTCCTCAGGAATAGCTGCGTCAGCCGCGGTCGATGCCCCTGCCGGCTTGCCGTTTCGTTCCGCAACTGAGCATTTGCTCGCCGAGCTCGATTGCTTGAAGCTGCTCCTCCATCGCCAGGTACTTCGCCTGCGTGCTGCGAGCCTGCTGCGTGAGGATCAGTTCCGCGGCCTGTATATCTCCGACGAAGAAGTCGACGCCATTTTGCTTCAAGGTGTTCCCCGCGACCCGCAACCGCCGCCTGACCGATCGAGTTCAGCGCCTACGACGCACGACCTGGGCATTCGAATTGACTCTGCCGCAACCGAGCTCGCCTCGCGTTTGCACGCTTCTGAAGCTGCAGGCGCGAACATTCCTCTCTTTCGGTTAGCGCGAATCTTCGGTCTCTCGCCTTTCGAACAATTCGCTCTGCTTATTTGCGTCGCTCCGGAACTGGACATCCGTTTCGAGACCCTCTTTTCCTATGTTCAAAACGACGTCACCCGTAAACGGCCGACTCCCGATCTGATCCTCAAGCTTTTTTGTACTTCGCTCCAGGACTGCCTGGCAATGCGCACCACGTTTTCTCCTGCTGCAAAGTTGCTCCGTATTCCGCTAATCCGGTTTAGCTCAGATCCACCTGACCGCGAAGCCACCTTCCTCTCCAGACCACTCCGTGCAGAACAGCGCGTCGTCGACTACTTGCTGGAACAAGGCGAACTCGATGAGCGCCTCCGCACTTTTGCCACTGTTAGCAACCCAGCACTCTCCTTCAACAATCTGTACTTCCCAACTGCGCTCATAGTTGAATTGCAGAAGGTGAGCCACTCTCTCGCCGAGCAGGGCGGCGTTGTTCTCCTTCATGGGCCCAAGGGGTGTGGAAAGCGCTCGATTGCCGGGGCCATATCCATGGAGCAGCGGAGGCCGCTCCTTACGGCTCACCTGGAACAACTGCCGTCCGATCAATTGTCACTGGCTCTAGCGCTTCAATTGCTTCAGCGCGAGGCGCTCTTGCGGGGTGCGAATCTTTTTCTCGCTTCGGCAGAATCCGTATCGGGTTCAGACGCATCCGCTCAGCAGAAGAGAAAAGCCTTCCTTGAGGCTCTCGATCCCAGCGGATTTTTGGTTTTCGTTGGAAGTAACTTCCAGTTTTCTTTGGCGGATGCTTCGGCGAAGTACACAAGCCTTAGCTTTGCGATTCCTTCGCCGGACTTTACCCATCGCGCTCTCCTGTGGGGTGAGGCCCTCGGAGCCATGGGCCACGGCACAGCTCCAGACGTGGACGCAGCCGTCTTAGCCAATAAGTTCCAGCTCACCGGCGGGGAAATTTATAGCGTTTGCCGCGAAACCGCTGGCCGCGCAATCCTCCGCGATTCCCGCGTGGCCATCTCTCTTGCTGACATCGAATCCGCCGCACGAAGCCAGTCCAACCAGGGTCTTCGCCGCCTCGCACAAAAAGTCAATTGCATCCACGACTGGCCCGACCTCGTTCTCCCCGCGCGCTCCATTCGTCAACTGCGCGAAGTCTGCTCCTCCGAAAAATTCCGTCACATTGTTTATTCTCAATGGGGCTACAACTGCCGCCTGGCCCAAGGCAAAGGCCTGAACGTCCTTTTCTGCGGCCCCAGCGGCACCGGAAAAACCATGGCCGCCGGCATCATCGCGCGTGCTCTGGCTCTCGATCTTTACAAAATCGACCTCTCCTCCGTCGTCAGCAAATACATCGGCGAAACCGAAAAACAGCTGAGCCAGATCTTTCATGAAGCCGGCTCTTCCAACGCCATCCTCTTCTTCGACGAAGCCGACGCGCTGTTCGGCAAACGCTCCGAGGTCAAAGACGCCCACGACCGCTACGCCAACGTCGAAGTCGCTTACCTGCTCCAGAAAATGGAGGAGTACGAAGGCATCGTCATTCTTGCCACCAACTTTCGCCGCAATTTGGACGATGCCTTCACCCGCCGCATGCACCATATCGTCGAGTTTCCGTTCCCCGATGCGGATTTGCGCGAGCGCATCTGGAAAGGACTCGTTCCACCCGCCGCGCCACTGGCCGACGACGTCAATTTCGGCTTCCTCGCCCGCCAGTTCGAACTCTCGGGCGGCAACATTCGCAATGTCGCTCTCGCGGCTGCATTTCTCGCCGCTGAATCCGGCGGAAAGATTTGCATGGAACACTTTATTCTCGGTACCGCGCGCGAATTGCAGAAGCTTGGCAAGATGCCTTCGCGCTCCGAGTTTCGCGAGTATTACGATTTGCTCCGTTCACGGGCTTGATTCTCTGTGCGGCAGAAACACGTGGAACGCATCGCTGAAATCTCGAAGCCGCATGAACCCGTCGCAGCAACCGTCGGCCACGCCTGGGACTCAGCCCCTGCCTCCGCGTCACTCTCTCCAGTTATGCAGCTGCAGCAGCAAGCAGGGAATCAAGCCGTGCAGCAACTTCTGCGCTCCGCCTGCATCCAAGCCAAGCTCGCCATCAGCAACCCCGACGACCCCGAAGAACGCGAAGCCGACAATATCGCCAACACCATCATGCGAAAACACGCAGGCGCCCCTGCATCAAGCCCATGCCCCTGCTCTGGCGATGGCGAAATGTGCGAAGAATGCCAGCAAAAACAAACGCAGCCAACCATCCAACGACGCCCTTCCGCGCCCCCTGCTCCCGCCCACGTCCCCCGCATCGTCAGCGACGTTCTTCGTTCTCCCGGCCATCCTCTCGACTCCGCGACTCGCGCTTTCTTCGAGCCCCGTTTCGGCCACGACTTCAGCCACGTCCGAATCCACACAGACTCTCACGCCGCCGATTCCGCGCGCTCAGTCAATGCCCTCGCCTACACTGCCGGCTCTCGCATCGTCTTTGCTCCTGGTCAATATTCTCCCGACTCAACTCCCGGCCGCACGCTTCTCGCCCACGAATTGGTACACGTCGGGAAGGGCTCCAACGATGACGACCTTCACAGGCAGGTGGATCCCGGAACTCTGACAGTTGGTGGACCGGCCCGCCCCAAGTCTGACTGGTATGAGTATCGCTCTGTGCGGATGAGCACCGACCCTGAATTCATGAAGAGCGAGATGCGGCACTTGATCGCACGTCGCGGACTGCAGGGCGCTGACGAGTGGTACCAAAACCTTATTGCGGAAAAGGGAGTAAATCCAGAGACCTCCGGATTGGGCGTCTCGGCCACGACCTATGGCTATCGGGGACGAGTGCGTTCTCCATTGGACATGCAGCGCGATATGCAAGAGGAGCAGCGTCGGCTGGCGCTTCCTGAAGCACTGCCGCTAGCGATGACCGTGTATCCCCAGATCCGCGCTGAGGCCTTGTTCTTTTTGTCCACTTTTGGGGATCGAGCAAAGAAGACGGCAAAGGACACCCTGGAAGCAAACCGCGAGCAGACCGAGAAAGAGGCACTACGCTACGGGCTTTCGGGGCAAATGGTTGAAAAAATTGTAACGGTGGCCACCAGTATGGGACCGATGTCGATACCCACCATGGACCCGCAGTTTCAAATGGATCCCACTCTCCCCTCCAGCGGCGGTTTGCAAAAGGCCGCAGGCATCCTGTTCCAAAGGCGGCAGGAAATCGAGAAGAAGAAAAGCGAAAGAGACTCGCACTTTCACAATTATTGGTTTGCGGGTCTTCTGGTTATCGACACCGAGTACTGGTCGCTTACCGAAGAAGTGAATCGCATGGAAAAGGACTACAAGGATTTGCAGTCGTTCGTCACGGACCAGTACCCAATTCTTGGCAGATACTCAGAATTGGATGAAAGCCTCGACCCGCTCAAAAACATTGCGACTCAGGGCCCTGGACCTGAAACAGCAAATCTGATTGGCGCACAGATTTACCGCACTGTCCGCGACATCAACAAGTCCAAGCAAGGGCTGGACGATGGTGATGTCAACGTGTGGCGCCTGGAATCTATTGTCGGGCTTACGGCTCATTCAATGAGCGTCGAGCCAGGCTCCATGGCGGACCGGCTCGTGAAGGATAAGGTCGTAGATGAGCAGCCGGGGATCCTGCAGGGCATCGCTCTCGCAGTCCTGAACATCGCCGCTCTTTTACTTGCGCCTGTCACCGCTGGAGGAAGCCTGGTAGTAGCGGCAGCAGTCAACGTTGCCGTGACCGCTTCTCATGTCCAGGAATATTTGTTGCAAAAGGCGATGGCGGGCTCCGCTCTACAAAGGGCTCAGGCGCTATCTCAAACCGATCCATCTCTGTTCTGGTTGGCCGTGGAAATTGTTGGCACGGCTTTCGATGTCGGAACAGCAGCTTCGGCAATGCTTAAGGCATTCCGCGCACTCGCACCAGTGGTAAAAGCCGCTGAGGCGGCAAAGACCGGCGAGGAGGCGGTTAGAGGTACCGAAGCCGTCCGCGCGGCAGCCCGGGAAGTGGGCGCCGGCGAGAAGGCTGAGGCCATCATTGCACACATAAAGGATGCGCGCGGCGGCGAAGAGGCGGTGATCAAGGACCTCGCAAAGCTCCCGGGCGAAAAGGAGGCCCTTGGGCAGCTGGGTAAAGCTGGCGCCGCCGAAGCTGCCGAAGAGATCGGCTCCGCCTCGGTAAAAGCTGCCGAAGGACCGATAAAGGTCAGCAAAGCCGGTCATATTTTCCTGTGTGAATCTCCGTGCACCATCCTTCGCGAGAAGTACGCCAATATTTTCATCAAGGACAAGAAACTCAGCAAGGAATTGATGGAGCTGGAGACTCGCGGCAAAGAAGTGAGCGCCGCGTATGAAAATGCACAAAAACTCGGCTCGAAGCAACTCCAAGAGGCCAAGGAGATGGCCGATCAGCTGAAGCGTGATGTCAAGGAGTTCGAACGCAGCATCGGCAACGCGTATCCCGAAGCGATCTCCGCGGCGCCTTCGGATCGAGCCGCCATTCATGCCCTACAGGAAGCTGAAGGCGAAGGTGCTGTCGCGGCTGGAAGACTTCCGAAGGAGCCTGCGGAGCTCGAGAAATTCCGGCCCAGTGATGACAAGCTGCCGGCGGGAGTCAGGAAAAACGATGAGCTCTGGACAGACTACAAGAAGTACTTCGACGATCGCCTCAATGCTCTGAAACAGGGCCAGGCGGGAGTAAAGCCACCTCTCTCCTGGGAGAATTACAGCGAATTTCTCGGCAAATTCAGGCGCGGGACACAATACCAGGAACAAGTCCTCGGTACCTTGAAGTCGGAGGCCGTGACTCGCTTTTCCCAGATGGAGAAACCCGTGGTGCTCTCAAACGTCGGGGTCGCCGGTAAGGCCGAGGGGGAAGCGACGAAATTTGTGGATCAACTCGTCGTCGACGAAGCCACAGTCGGCGTCGGAAAAGCGCCAAAAATCGAAGTTTTCAGCAACAAAAGCCGTCAGTTCGACGAGTTGTTCCAGCAGGGCAAGGTATCCGAAATCCGCCAGCAGGTCGTTGCCGATGCAAAAGAAGCGATCGACAAATACGGTGGAACGATCACGCTTCGGCGAAGGTTCGAAGGCGACTCGGCGTTGAAGACTCTGTTCAACCAGGATATTAAGGTCGGGAAAGTTACACTTGTTTATGATAAGAGTCTGACGACAAACCCGAAGGTACTGAAACTTATCGAGGGGGCCAAGTCTCCCGGAGTGGAGATCATTTTCTTGTGAAGGTCGTCGACTACATCACGAAGGACATGCTCGAGCTGAGAATATTCGCGGGGCGGAATCCCGTTGCGGATAGTCTCTCGGGCATTGCACCCTTGTTGCGGTGCATCCACGAGCACTCAAGCGACCTGAGGCCGGAAGAATTCATGGTCGGTAAGAAGAAGGGGACATTTTCACCCGAAGCAGTAGAGAAATCACTCTCAGGTTATCGTTGGACCGGCCAGGCCCTTATTACGCTCAGCCGCGGAGCAGATCCGCCAGTCGAATATGCGTTGCATATCTTGTCTCCGGGCTGGGATGTCGAGTTCTGGATGGAAATGTCTGTGCCCCTTAACCACTTTACCGAGGCAACGAGCTCGGCCGCGCGTTCTGCTTCAGCAGTCCGGTTTATTCGATCGTTGGCAGAAGTCATGGATCTGCGGTACGGCTTTTGCCACGAAGGAAACGATCTCGAACTCGGAACCGACCCGACCCTGCACAACCCGGGGGCGCCGAAGAAAATCTATGATATGTACTGGCTCAATCTCTTTGGCACTGACATCGTCAACGCGGTTGGAAAAGACCGGGTGTTTTCCACGCCTTGCGACCGCATCGAGCCACTTCTGGATGGCGGCGCCTTGTTGTTGACACGCCCGACTCCTGCCGATTCCACGTCGCGAGTTGCCAGAGATGTGCAGGCCCGCGCTCTGGCACACCTTCGCGATGATGTTTCCTACGATGCGTGTCTCGCTCAATTGCTCGAACGCAGCGAAACATTGCGCCCAGTCACGCCTTCGTTCGATCCCGATGTCCGCGAATTCCTCGAGTTGACCTTGCGCAATTTCGGGCCCGCGGAGAAGCAAAAGTGGATATCCCAATTGAATCAGTATCGGCCTCCGCCGGTGCGCGAATGGCTGTCTGCATCGGAGTCGCTCGAACCAGACGTCGAGAACGTCGAAGACACCGTAGCGACTTATGGCGACCTTTATGCGGAAAGGCTTGTTGCGCTCCTTCACCAGCAGATCCCGTCTGTCACCAAACATGACCCGAAAGTTTTGCCCGAGCTTGACTATCACTTTTGGAATTTGAACTACGCGGAATCATTTCGGCGAAAGGACATTGACGGCGACCTGGTCCCCGCGATCGGGGCCTACGTTGGCGAATTGCTGGTAGGCCATTTAGGTGGAAAATGGGTGCCGCGTCGCAATCTCGACGAAGCTCAGGTTGTGATAGGTGGACGTGCCTTACTGCCTTTCTCACGCGCGCGCCATTACCTGCAGACCCGGCAGTCAGTCATGGATTTCTCTCTCAGCCAATTTTACCGATCAGCGCAACGCTTCAGTTAGGCTGGCGTTTCCAGGCCTTCACGGCGCCTGTTCCACTCTTTTTGGAAAAGCTATTTCCCGTCTCTATTCCTTTTCTCTTCATGGCGTCGCACACTTCTATGCGCTCGAACAAACTCGATCCCCATTCGTTTCATGCAGGTTCTCATCCTTTCCGCACGGCGCGAGGTATGCCAAGATGAGATTTTCCTTGCCTTCGGCCCCATCGATGATCGAAAGTAGCCATCATTAGTATTAGGCTTGAACATGAGGCTAGCTCTCGAACCCGAGCAGAAGTCAACCGAGACGCGGCGGCGCAGGTCTAACTCCTCAGCATTCCTTCAAGAGGATCGTCGGTCGCTGCCGGACTTCCAGCGCCACGCAGGCAATCAAGCTATACAGTCGCTCTTTCGCTCCGGCATCCTGCAGCCGAAGCTCACTGTCGGTGACATCAATGATCCTGCGGAGCGCGAAGCCGACGCCGTCGCTGCTCACGTGATGAGTGCTTCGGCAGACAACAAAGTGCCCGGCCGCTCGAGTATTGTTCAGCGTCACCCCGGCCAACGTAAGGCCGCCCCAGGCGTTCCCGCGATTGTCGAACAAGTCTTGCGTTCCGCGGGACAACCTCTCGATGCAGCAGTCCGCGGCTACTTCGAGCCCCGCTTCGGCCAAGATTTCAGCCATGTCCGGATTCATACCGGACCTGAGGCCACCTCATCAGCTCGCTCCGTTGCGGCCCTCTCCTATACCGCAGGCTCAGATATTGTCTTTGATTCCGGTATGTATTCCCCCGAGAGCAGCCACGGTCGTGAATTGTTGGCTCACGAGCTGGCGCACGTAGTTCAGCAAAAAGCCGACACGAGCTACCGTCCCGCAGGCGAGCGATCTATACCTGGGAGCCGGGACACAGTGATCCACAGGAAACCTTCTCCAACCCTGACACAGCCCGGCGAAATCCAAGATACGCCGAAGGATGAAGAGCACCGGCGTCAACGCGTGGATACGGCGGTACGCACGCTGTTTGGCCTGAGCGGTCCTGGCTTGACCGAGGCCAACGTAAGCTTTCTCGATGACAAACAGTTCGCGGCGCAGTTTCCGGCTCGCGACCTTGTGGATACTTTGACGTATATCTTTTGGTACGACGGCGGAAGCTTCAGCACAGTCCCCGGCAAGATTCTAAACAGCTATGCGGGAAAACCGTGGGACGACCCGTTCCCACCGAACCCCCGGGCTGACATGGTAATGGTGCGCAACCTCGTCCACCAAGGAATCAAGGATGGCTACTTTTGGTACCACTTCCTCACCGATCCGCTCACAAAAATCTCACCGCGCGATCTAGTCGCCCTTTATATAGCAGGAAGAACGGAAATAAGCGGGCCTAGAGCGAGCCACGGGATCAAAATTCAAATGTTCGACCACGGGGCTGCAGCCAGCACCCTCGTCCATGAAACCTGTCATTTCTATGTTTCAGAGGCTTACCGGAATGCAGCTCTTGGAAGGAAAGATAGTAACGAAATCATCGGGAGTGCAATGATCTCTAAGATTCTATTCGAGGGCTTCGCCGAATACTTCGCCCGGGAAGTCATGGATGCGAATGCGGAGGAATTTGGCCCTCAGTCCAGAGCCTACCCGTTGGAATACAAACAAGTGATACGCCTCGTCCAAACGCTGGGCGAGGATTCTGTTCGGAGTGCCTACTTCAAAGGCGCGGCAAGCGATATAAAGAACCTTATGGCCGTCGTCAACAAATACAAAGTTACCAATCCGGATTTGTTGGTCCCGTAGTGCGTATTTTTTGTTTGGAAGGCCGCACAGGCAGGTTCGGAGAGATTGTGAAGGCGGCGGTTTGCTAATTCACCCTGACCTGTTCGCACAGACCAATCCTCGTTTGGTTTGTTAGCGTTACGACCTTCTCAGTTGCCCCAGGGGCCCTCATATGCCGCTTATTGTTCAGCGAGTGTTCAGCAGAATTCCGTCTCCAACCTGTGCCTCGGCAGAATTAGGAGCTCTTTTGAAATGAATAACATACAAAGCGGCGATGTAACATTGTTGGTCAGATTCAGCTGCTGCGGAGTTTTGGCGAGGATGAAAAGAGCCGCCAGATGGCGCATCGCGGAATGGCAGCAGGAGGCGGAATCCTGATGAATCATGGGCGAAATAGGAATTCGCCAGCCACAGGCCGCGTCAGCCGCTCGGCCTACGTCATGAGCGCCAGAATGCAAGCCATAGCCCAGTGAGCACAGCGGCCACGACGAAGAGTAAAAGCAACAACTTCACTACAGCCCATAGAATCCCGGCCGAGAAAACAGACACGACAACCAATGCTGCCGCAACAATCGCCGCAACAATTAACCATCTACGGATCACTAACCAGTAACGGGAAACCAGCTGAGGAACAGTGAAAGCGTCCTGCGTCTCCGTCCATCGCGATACCAAGTCAATCAGAGGAAACATGAAGACCCCCTCCACAGTTTTGCGGATCGCTGGGACTTCGTGGAGCTTTTGGATCGCTGCCTCTGCGACCACACCCAGATAGCCCACCCCGATGGACGCAGCAGCGCATATCAACACGAAGGCAGTCATGGGCTGGCCTCCCACGACGATTGGATCAATAAGAACACAAACAGACTGAATACACCCAGCATGGTCACCAGCGGGCGAAGCACCCAATCCTTTAGTCCACCTTTCTTCATTCCTTCCACAAGATGGGCGAGTTTCATATTCGATCCTAAGGCGAGCAGGTTGACAGCCGAGATGACGAAAAGCGTCGTGGGTCTGTTAACGTTCCAGGCAAGAGGCACAAATCGAGGCCAGTATTCTGCACCACGCAAAGCCTTCGAGGCCGTGTCCCACAAGAAGCCGTATGTGAGTAGGTTGAGATCTGGACCGATTAAAGACACAGGCAGTTTCCCGAAAACCCGGAGGGCTGTCACGAACACCACCGTGACAAACACTGTGAGGACGGCGTAAAATAAATTGTCTAGCTGAACTGACACGATCTGCCTATTACCTCTCGTTCCAGGTATTAGGTGATGCTATTTAGGCATATGTGTATACTGCTAGGCAGTACGTGTCAAATAGATTTCTACAGTATACCCAGGAAGTTGTACTTCTAACGGGCGATGGCCGTCGGTCACTGAGCTGAAGGAGGCCGCGGCGTTTTCTCCTCCTTCGCTCCTCTCGTTGAAATCTTGCTGGATGGTGCTCGACCCCTGTGCCCAGTTGCTCGGGGCGCTAACTCTTCTTCCCATTTCCACTAAACCCGTTATTTACTCCGGCAGCTCCCTTTAGGACGTCATTCCAGAACGGCGCGCCAAGCGAAACCAGGCCGCCCATCAGCAACAAGCCAACGATTGTCTTCAGCCAATGGCTCGAAAAGTCGTCCGGATACAGGTTCGTTCGCACCAGCATCGTATCGGTGTTGAGGACTGTGGCGATCTGGTCGCGCGTCGCCTGATACGATTCTTTCAAAGCCGTCGCTTGGGCCGACGGGTCATCGCTTGTGCCGGCCTTCGCATTCGCTTTCGCTTTCGCTGTCGCGTCGTCCGAGACGATCGTCTGGACTTTGCTCATGATCGCCTGCTGCATGGCAGGGTCGGCCGAGATGCTTTCATAAAGAAAAATCACGTTCGCGTTGAGAATCAACACCAGAACAACGCTCAGCAAAGCGGCGATCTGCTTATTCTTACGCTCGTAGATCTTCTGGAATCTTGCCAGCGCGCCCTGATAAGCGCCGGCGATATTGTCTTTAATCTTGTCCAGCGACGCTTGTCCGCCTTGCACAAGCTTTTGCACCTTTTGCTGGTCAAACGGGATGGCATCGAGCAAGCTGCGAAAGTCTGAAGTGCTGAAATTCTCGACAGCGGTGACGTCGAGTCCACGTACTTTCAACGCGTTCTGGACATCAGCGGAGTTGAGCATGTCGCCCATGAATTCGTTGAGGGCCTGCATCATGGCTTTTGGTTTCGTTTGAAGAAAATCCTTGATGAATTCTTGGATGGCCTGAACTATGACACTCAAAGCGAAAATGAGGGCAATGACTGCAGTCACAGACTGAAGAGTACTCATGGAGACACCTCGAAGTCAGATTTGCTCTTGGTCTTTGTGGGCCTCGACTCATTATGACGAGCCCGGAAGAGTTGCCCCGGTATACACCCGTCTATCCCACAGAGTCAACAACGTTCTAGGTTATAACGAGTGATTGACTGAAGGGCAACCTACTTGCCGCAGGGTCAAACAACAACTTTTTCGGAAGGTCCATTTATTGGCTGGAGCTCAGCAGTCGTTCAGCAATCGAAACGCGAGAACTATGCTGAACTCTAGAAACCAAAAGCCGGAGAGGTGGCTGAGTGGTTTAAAGCACCGGTTTGCTAAACCGTTGTAGGGGCTAAAACTCCTACCGGGGGTTCGAATCCCCCCCGGGCTTTGCACTGGACTATTCGGCGAAAATTCCGACGGCGTCGAAAGGTCTTGGAAGTGGAGAAGTAGATCATCAGGTCTTGGGAATCCTTTCGCGGACTTTCACGAAACGATTGTACGGTGAGGTAGACGGCGGCGTGTATATTTCCGGAGTTGCTCAAGGCACGAGCACGAAGTCAGGGTTGATTTCACTGATTGGTAGCAGTGGGCTCGGTCCTTCTAGCGGTGGAGACTTCAAATGGAGTCTTCTTGAAGAGATAGACTACGCCACGCCTGTAACAGAATCGCCGACGTCGCTGACCTCAACCCTGCTGCTTTCGCGGACACTCAACTCAAAGTGGACACTGGTCGGAGGTGTAAATGTCGGAATCACGCCATACGATTCAAAGTTTGGTTTCACGTTTGGGGTCAAATACTCCGGCAGTTTTAGATCGAAGCGGGTTGGCCGGTAGCCGTCGTCGGGGCTTCGAAGGTTTATAATGTTTGGCAAACAGGGAGGCCAAGATGTTGACGAGAATAGTCGTTCTTAGTTTCCTGATCTTTTTCGGCGCGCGCCCTTCCCTAGCGCAGAGAGACATGCGCGACGGCAGGTTAGGGAACACTACAAGTAGCGGGGCGGCGAATAGGGCTGCGGAATCGTTGGACGCAAAAAACAACCCAGAACTCTATCGATTGTCGAAACAAATGCGTGAAGGTGTTTCGACTCTGCAACAAGATTTGCAAGCGACGCAACAATTGATTCCGTCGTTGACTCTAAACGAATTCAGCCAAATGAAGTTGGCATCGAAAGAGTTTAGGCTGAAGTTTGCGCAGCTTGTCGCCGCCAGACAATCCGCGCCGGACCTACAAGGCGCACTGCGAGACCTCAAGATAAATACCGATTCTCCACAGTTCCGCCAAAAACTTGCGAATGTTCAAAACCGCGCAAATACTGTGGCGCCTCCGCAGTAGGAAAGATATCTCGCGGCAATCGTCGATTTGTTCTGGGTAGAGTTAGCCCCTATGACAGTTACAAGCGACGTTCACATTTTGAAAAAAACAGGGTAGGCGACTGTGCACGAATGCATCGTTTTCGAGGCATTCGGGTTAGTTTTGAGCGAAAAGCAGACTCCCCGATTTGTTGGAAACATTGGTAGTTAGAACAAATGGAAAGAGCTGTTGGACCACCGGATCGTGCGCCCAAGGCAGGCGCGCTACTAGGCTGCGCTACGCCCCGACATCTGCACGTCACTGATTTTACCGCACTTCTGCATTTTCCACGATCGCATCTCGGACTGTTCAGGAAACCGCTCAGGATAGCTTCAAACCTTGGCGCGGCGCGCAGAAATTATTGCGTTCCAAGCTGCTGAAAGCAAACAGCGCCAGAATTCCTGGAAGCAGCGCGCACCTTGCCTGGAAAGCAAGCGCGTTCTGGCTATAACGGTTGTTTCGAACCGTTGCGCCTGCAAGAGCAACGGTGTACCGAACCGTCGCATAGATGATACGTGCTTGCAACCTTACTGCTTTTCGGATATGAATCGTTCTCAGACGCAAGACCGAGGCCACAACAAACTAGAAGTTTTCCCGCGCGACCTTCGAGTATCTCTTTGGCGAGGAGACTGCCATGCCTGCTCCAGACTCCCTGTCTGTGATACAGGAAACCTTGAACACGATTCAGCGAAGTCTCGGGGGAATAGAACAAAGGCTGGCGACGTTAGAGAGCACGGTCTCCTCCACGAGCAAGGAAACATTGCTGGAATGCTCGCGCGTCACGAAAGCTACCCTAGAGATTGTCACCAAGATCGCGGCCCAAAAGGAAGACCCAGGAAGAGCCGACAAAAATGAATCGGAAAAGCACGACTCAATCTGGGAGTTCTTCAAAACTTTGGCGGGTGCCCTCGTTGTCTTTGCAGTTCCGGTTTACGTTGCCGGGTGGGGCTTTCTGTATGCGTACTACCAGGATTTTGGCCTAGGCGTCTCGGATTTAGACATACCTCTGTATGAAACTCTTATTTACTCTTTTCGGCCTTTCTTCGATAAACCGATCTGGACGGTCTGCGCTTTAGCTGTCATTTTCGTGATTGGATTTATCTTGAATTCAAGTTCTGCGAAAAGACTACGCCGCAGTCCTGTACGAGAGGCGGTTTTGTTGGTGCTATTTGTTCTATCCACTTACGGCTTCTTCCGGTGGGGTGAATGGGTCGGCCAGG
>Ga0307475_10000169_pt1 | contig 38868 bp, 31 predicted proteins | sample atmos_gasesECM1C_FD_203317 | JGI IMG/M metagenome (GOLD analysis project Ga0307475, IMG submission 203317) | Hardwood forest soil microbial communities from Morgan-Monroe State Forest, Indiana, United States - atmos_gasesECM1C_515 | ecosystem: Environmental > Terrestrial > Soil > Temperate... | reverse complement strand
TCGCCAGCCATACGCCTGTGCTATCGGGCCGCTGAAGAAAAAACCGAGTGCGCCGCCGACTGGCACGCCGAGCATGAAAAGCGCGAGCACTCGAGAGCGACTGGTCTGTGGAAACAGATCGCCGAGCCAGCTCGTCGCGGTCGGCGCGCAGGCTGCTTCGCCGACCCCAACGCCTACACGGGAAAGGAGCAGTATCGCGTACGTGGTGGCGAGGCCTGCGGAAGCCGTCATCGCGGTCCATATGACGACTCCCCAGGCCAGGAGCTTCTTGCGGCTTGCAGAATCCGCGATGCGCCCGAGTGGCACGCCGACAATGGCATAGATCCAAATGAAGGCGCTGCCGACAAGGCCGATCTGGCTGTCGTTGAGATGGAACTCCTTGCGCATAGGTTCGACGAGCGCGCCGGGAACGTGGCGGTCGTAGAAATTGAGGATATTGATGGCGAAGAGCACCACCACCGAGAGCCACTGACTCTGCTGCTGGGATTTCTGTGACAAGGCGCGAGCATGCTAGCACAGGCGGCTTGAGTTGTGGTTCGGGACTGGTGGCTAGCCAGAAACTCCCAGTCTTAGCCAGGGAAGGAGTTCGACATCATCACTAGAAGGTCAAGTCCCGACTAACGCTGCGGTAACCGGAAACTTGCTTCCCGCCCCACACCGGATGGTCCCGGCCTGCGTTTTGGCATTATCCTACTACGCAACCGGGACGATGGCCTCGACATCGTTTTTTTCGCAGAATCGAATTTGTCAGTCAGCTTCACGTGAGCGGCAGGGATTTTGCCGACGGCCTCGGGGTTCTCGACAATCCAGATTGCTTGATCCGTATCTGCAACGAAGACGGCCCGCTGTGGCTTCCATTCTAGGTGCCCCACGGAAGCACCGCCTCGTCAGCATTTCTGGACGCAATCCGCCCCGCCGGGCCGTGTGTGTTTGCTTTCCGCAGGCCTCATCACTGATCCATCCTGTACGATACGGGTTCGCTTTTAAAAACTGATTCAACCGCCATGAGACCAAACAGCACCAAAGCGAAACCAATTCCGCTTTTTTTCACTTTGCGCCTCCCTCTTTGAGAACCTGAATCAAGGTCAGATTCAGCAACGCTAGCACGGTATGCGTTGAAAGATCCGGAGCCAGTCAATGTCAGTGAAGAAACCAGCCAGCACCGACCCCAGCAATCACAAGCTTTACCAACCACCCGGTCGCGTAGGAGGCTACGAACACGCGATGCAATTTCATGAATGCGGCATTGGTTAGAATCAACGGCAAAGGTCCTGTCAGCCATACGGCGGCAGCCAGTCCAACAGCCTTCGCTACGGAGTGAAGGTCCAGCCAAGCGATGATAGCAACGAAGACTGCGCAGGTCAGGAACGGTAAAGGACTGGTCAGGGCAATCGCACGTCCTTCATCGCCCTCACGCCAGACTTCGGGATAGGTGTAGCGTCGATGGAGCCAATCGCCAGCAAAGAACCAGTCCGTCAACGAGGATACGACACCGGAGCCAATCACAATAAGCACGAACCGCGTCCAGTTCATCCGGCCCTCCAAGCGGAAACGCACGCCGCGTGTAGACTGTTTGGCGAGCATTCTTACACAGGTGAAGCTTGGAAGTCCGGTAAATGCGGTACTCGGACAAGTGAGAGCCTACTGCTCACAAGTTCTATATCAGGAATCTTAGGGAAGTCAGGACTGCGGTGGTTGAAATGGAGACGACAAAGAGACGGTATCGCCAGTTAGGCGTAAAGCTCTCTGGTTCGCGACTCGAAAAGCGCCCGTAAGCTGTAAATTGCTCTGCTTTCAATCCGTACAGTACCACCCAAGTACCTGAGACCAGGCCCAGTCATGCTGATACCGTCGTCGGTTGACCTCGTAGAACGATCAAAAACAAATGGAACTGCAACTTTTCTCTTCAAGCCTCAAGTGAGTTGGGCGCAAGTATGCGTGTGCGGCTCTCGGGTTTTCAATGTGAAAAGCGTCCACTAAACTGGCTGAACGCAGCGAACTTCGATTCTGGGGTCGGGTTGTTCCCGGGCGTTCGTAGGAGATTGTCACGGCATGGTTGCCCAGAACAAGCAACCGTAGTGCTTGATCTCAATTCGGTGCGTCGAAAATGGCTAGGCTTATCCCGCCCAGTCGCCTACCGGACAAAATCTTTTTCCCGTCGGGCGACCACCGAGGATTTGTAAATTCACCGGCAGCATCCGTCAGCTGGCGAACACCGCTGCCGTCCCGATTCATGACAAAGATCTGAAACCCTTTCTCTACGTGCCGTGAAAATACAATCTGTTTGCCGTCAGGAGACCAGGAAGGCCAGCCGTCTGTGGACGAGGCCCCGGAAAGATTGTGGTCACTTGAGCCGCCGGCATTCATGAGAAAAATCTGCGAGACTTCGCCCTGCTGTCGTCGATGCAGAATGAACATTCCGTCGGGCGAGAACGACGCGTAGGTATATCCGCCACCGCGAGTGATTCGTTGCAAATCGCTTCCGTCGAGGCGGATCGTGGCTAGATCAATAGAGTCATCCCGCCTCTCGCCGATGAGGCGTTTCTGGTCGGAGGTTTTGTCATCTTTTTGGATCTGCCCGGCAAAGTGGGTCGTATTGAACAGGATTCGGGAACTGTCAGGCGACCACATGGGATGGATGTTCTGACCCAACCCGTATGTCACCTGCCGCACATCACTTCCGTCCGCGTTCATGACGAAGATGTCGGAGACATCGCCATGGACGGAAACGAAGGCAATCTGACGGCCGTCTGGGGACCAGGCAGGTGAATCGTCTTCATTCATGCCACTCGTGATCTGCCGCATGTCGCTACCGCTACCTTCGCTCCGCGCATCCAGGATGTGGACTTTCATACCGCCGTGCCGGTTGGAGATGAGTACAATCTGGCGACCATCCGGAGACCAGGATGCCTCGTAGTCCACGAGGTAAGTAAGCTGCGGAACCCGCTTGAGAGGGAAGTCTTCCACGGTCGCGAGGACCGATATGCCGTAAAGCAAGAATGCAATTGTCATAAACTTCAGAATCGTAAGCATGATGTAATTTTCGACTTTCCGAACCGGATTCGGTTAGCAAAATAAAGGAGCGTCGAAGCTACTCCAAGCCAAGTGATTTCTGCGGCTGCACTCTGCGGACGCAGATGCGTTCCATCGCAGAGGAGAGCTTCTACTTGCGGTGCTGGGTTCACTTGTCCCATGACGACTTGCCGGGTACTTGAACGACAGAGCAGTCGTAACCCGGCTTTTACTGGTCGGAGCAGACCCGCAGAACCACAAGAGTCATGTCATCGGACAGCGGCGCGCCTGCTGCGTGGCCATCCGCGGCTTGCATGATTCCCGCGACCACTGCCTCGGACTCCTCGGACACTAGCCCACGAGCCGCCTTGATCAGCCGTTTCTCACCCCATTCTTCGAGCGCCGAGTTTAGGGCCTCGGTAATTCCGTCCGTGTACAAGAGCCGCATGCCTTCCGGGTGCAAGCTCACTTCCGCTTGCTCGTAGTTGCACTCAGGTATCAGGCCAACCACTGGCCCTCCGCCGTCATTCAGCCGTTCCACGTTCCCGCCTTGCCGGAACAACATGGGCGCGTTGTGTCCAGCGTAAGCGCTTACCGGTAAAGTGGGTCCCGGTACCCAAGTTAGGGGTGATCCACTCGCTGCACGTACATTATTTGCACAATCTAGGCAAAGTACTTTCAGGATTGGACGCCAACACACTGTGCGGAGAAGCCAACCCCCTACTGCTCTCAACTGGATGTTCGCCGGGCTCTTCGACTTAGACGCGCATCAGGCATGCTGGCTAGGGCTCGACGCCTGGCATAAGACGTGCTCGGCCATTGGTTGCGGGCTATCTGGTCGGACGCCTACTTCCCATGGCCCCTCAAGGCGCGAGGGAGATTTTCAGCAGGTCCAGTACAGATATTCCGGGCCATTCCTCCCATGATGCCTAACGAATCGCCGCTGCCGGAACCAAAGCCTAGTTCGATACGGCTTTCCTGCCCCGTGTGCAATGGCATGCTAGTGCCGCTCGCAGGAAACTCGGCGGTCAAGGCTCTCGAACGGCATTTGGAGCGCGATCACTGGTATTCTTGGCAGGTCGCGCACGATGCGGCAATGGACCAATTCGCACTCCAGAAAGCCGTGCTGGACTAACACTAGCTCCGATTAACTGCGGTCATCGGACAAGAGGTTCCAGCTCGCCCTTCACACCACGAGACCGGGTGGTCTATCCTATCCTGTGATGTCAAGCACTCCTGTCGCCCCACTTTGCTGTGTGACGATGCCAGGACTTGTTCTGTCCGCTTACATCTACTGGTCGAGAATCTCTCGACCGACGCTACCTCATGGCTAACGCTTTGGGTCTGATTTCAATGTTTGTTTTGTCGGCAGTACGGGCATTCGAAACTTCTTTTTGGGTCCTCCACGCAGTGAGTTTTGAAGTTTTGAGAATCTCAAGGGCGGCAGACGTCGGGATGCATCTGGAGAATGACTACCTATCCCCTCCGTGTCCGGTACCTAAACTAGACAGCCAAAGTAGCACTGCTTTCCGAAGACGAACCGCAGGCGCTGGCATGGTTTCCGATTAGCCGACGAGCCGCTCTGAATTGGTGTATATTCCGTCGCAGCTTGGGGCCAGACCGAAATTCAAAGCCAACGGAGGAAATAGATCATGCGACCCATTTCCCTAGCAGTTGTTCCTGCGGCAGCGATCATGCTCTTGGCATCCGTGGGCTTATCCCAGCAGGCTCCAACCGCGGGTCCTTACAAGGTGCTGAAGACAGCCAAAGTCGGCGGCGAAGGCGGATATGACTACATTTTCGCAGACGTCGAGGGCCGTCGTTTGTACATCCCGCGCGGTGGTGCGACGGGCCAACTGACGGTCTTTAACCTCGATACGCTTGAACCAGCTGGCGCGATTCCAACTGTCAGCGCTGGCGGCGCCACGGTCGATCCCAAATCCCACCACGGGTTCTCCACCACAAAGCCGATCACGATGTGGGATGCGAGCACTTTGAAAGTAATCAAAACTATTGATGTAGACGGCCGCCCCGACGGAATCATGGTTGATCCCTACAACGCGCGTGTGTGGGTGTTGAGCCATCAACCGCCTCATGCAACAGTGATCGACGCAGCGGAAGGTACCGTCGTTAAGACCATCGACTTGGGAGGAGCCCCCGAGCAGGCCGTCAGCGACGGCAAAGGAACCATCTACGTCAACATCGCGGACAAGGCAAATATTGCGGTGGTGGACGCGAAGGGCTTGACCGTTACAACGCATTACGACGTCAGCTCAAAGGGCACCGGCGGAAGCGGGCTGGCATTTGACGCCAAGAATCGCGTCCTTTTTGCGTATTACCGCCAGCCGTCACCTACCGTCGTGATTGTGAACGCCGACAATGGCAACATCATCAGCACTCTCCCGACCGGCATGGGCGTGGATACCGTAGCATTCAATCCCGCCACGATGGAAGCCATCAGCGCCGAGGGCGGTGGCTCGATGACGTTCATCAAAGAAAATAGTTCCACCAGCTTCGTGGTAGAGCAGACGCTGCAAACCATGTTGGGCGCAAAGACTCTCGCCCTCGACACAAAGACGAATCACCTCTTAACCATGGCGGCTGAGTTCGGTCCGCCTCCGCTTAGCGCGCCGCCAGGACCCGCAGGCCGCCCTGCCCGTGGTCCAATGCTGCCAGGTTCCTTTTCAATTCTGATGGTGGGCAAGTAGAAGACAGCTTGCCGGAACTGTAATCACCGGAGAAACCCGGTTACGCGATTCTAACTGTCATAGTGACTCTTGCCGAGTTTCGAGGGCCGTGCTGCCTCGGGTCAAATCTCGCAACGCAGTCTTCTTGCACAAACACACAGCGAACCAAACTACGAAGCAATTATTCGTGACGAAGCGCGTCCAATGGAGACACGCGAGTGGCACGTAGCGCGGGAATGAACATGGCCGCTAGCGAAACGGTGATCAGCCCGATCGAAACCGCGCCGAAGATCAGGGGATCCGTTGCGCTGACTTCATACAGCAGGCTTTTCAGCAGGCGCGTCAATCCCAGTGCGCCCGCAATCCCTGCGATCAGCCCAGCGGCCACGGGGACCAATCCCTGCCGCAAAACCAATGCGAGCACGTCGGCGGAACGGGCGCCGAGAGCAATACGAATTCCGAATTCGCGCCGCCGCTGATCGACCAAATAGGCCAGCACGCCGTAGATGCCGATGGCCGCGAGGAGTCCTGCGAGCGCGGCGAATACCGTCATCAACTGAATCGAGAATCGTTGCCGGGCGAGCGAATCAGCCAGGATCTGATCCATCGTAAGCAGGTCCACCGGCAGATTGTAATCGAGTGCCGCGACTTCGTGACGGACCGCGGAGACGAGCGCGAGCGGATCACGCGCGGTCTTCGTCACGATTGCCAACGAGCCGAATGGGACCTGCGGGCCGAAATAGTAGATGCGCGGCTCAGGGGGAGCAGACAAGCTGCGAGATTTCGTGGCGCCAACTACGCCGGCAACAGTGAATGTGCTTCCGGCTAGCGGGACAGTGATTTGCATCCCGATCGGGTCGGCGTTTGGGAACAATTTCTCAGCGGTGATCTCATCTATGACGGCAGCGCCGGGCGAGCCCTGCTCGTCGGAAGCGGCGATGTCGCGGCCGCGCAAGAGCGGGATTCCGAGAGTCTCGAACAAACCGGGCGAAGCGCGCGTCTGCCAGATGATCTGCTGCGGTTCATTTGGATTTCGCGGATGGCCTGCGATCTCTACTCCGCCGCTTCCCGGGCCGCCATTGTAAGGAAGGAAATCGATCGTTGCGGCGGAGCGCACACCGGGAATCGAGCGTACGCGTTCGAGCACCGAGCGCGCGAAGGCGGCTCTTTGCGAGGGTTCTCGGTATTGTGCGACCGGCAAGGATACAAACGCGGTCAGCACCTTTTCGGATTGGAATCCGGGACTAGTGTGTTCTAAGCGAACGAAGCTTCTCACTAAGAGACCGGCGCCAATCAAGAGCACCAGAGAGGCACAGACTTCGAAGGCGACCATCGACTCGCGCAATAGTCTGCGTCCTACGGTCGATCCACGCGATCCTTCTTTGAGCGCTTCCGTAAGATCGATTCGCGAAGTTTCGAGAGCGGGCGCGATGCCGAAGAGCATGCTCGCGGCGATCGAGGCGAAAAGGGAAAAGCCCATAACCCAGGCGTTGATGGAAGGGCGGACTCCGTGAATCAAATCCGCGGGGCCGAACTGCGCGTAAAGACGAAGTCCGTAAAGCGCGAGCAGCGTTCCCGCACCGCCGGCGATGGAGGCAAGTAGCAGACTTTCGCTCAACAGCTGCCGGATTAGTCGGAGCCTAGACGCGCCCAGCGCCGAGCGGGTGCCGATCTCCCTGCGGCGCTTTATCGCACGGGCAAGTAGCAGGTTGGAGACGTTGGCGCAGGCGATCAGCATCAATGCGCCCACCGCCACGATCAGTACCAGCAACGGCGTCTTTAAATCACCCGCCTGCTTTTCCGCGAGCGGCTCCAGGTCGAGAGAAAACCCGTGATCCATCGAAGCCTGATTGGGGTACTGTTCGACAATGAAAGTAGCGATGCGGCGAAATTCATCGCGCGCCTCTTGGATACTCCATCCGGGCTTGAGCCGCCCGATCACGTCCATATTGTGCGGACTGCGCGTGCCTGGCGCAGTTTCGGAGGGAGCGAAGGCGAGCGGCATCCAGAGGTCGGCGGCAACGCGATAATCCAAAATCGGCCGGATTACGCCGGCCACGCGATAGCTTTCGAGATTGATTTGAATGTTCTTCCCGACAATGGATGGATCGCGGCCGTAGCGGCGCGTCCACAATCTTTCCGAGAGGATGGCAAGGTGATCTCGGCCGGGCTGATCGTCGTCGGAGGTGAACAGGCCGCCAACAACCGGAACGACGCCGAGCATTGGAAACGCGCTGGCGGTGACCCGCAGCGCCGGTACGTCCTCGGGCTGGCCGTCACCCGTCAAGGTCGCAACCGCGCCGGTTACCGCTGCGACCTGGCTGAAACAAGTGGCTTGGCGCCGGAATTCCGCGTAATCCGGCGCCGTGGGCGCAATGCCGTGCAACGCGTAGCGAGGCAAGGTCTCCTGCACGATGACGAGGCGGTCGGGATCTGGATAGGGCAGCGGATGCAGCAGCACCGCGTCAATCGCTGAAAAAATTGCGGTGTTCGCACCGATCGCCAGGGCGAGCGTTAGGATCGCAACGAGGCTGAAGCCGGGGCTTTTCAGAAGCTGACGGAACGCGAACTGAAGATCGTGCAACATGGTTTACCGACGTTGGGACATGAGAAACCTTTACGACCTTGGTGCTTCATTCGAGAACGTTCTCTATTCTAATCGAAATCCTCTCTAGCGCCTGGCAGCCGTAACCGGACAACTGCCCCCGGTAACGCCCCTTGTCGGAACTTCCACGGAATGGACGCCAATTCACTAGCGACGCGTCGAAGACGCAGTCAATGCTAATCAGTTTGCTATCGGCTCAGCGCATTACAAGTTACTAACCTAGCGAAGCTTCACGCCGCGGCAAGTCGCGAAATGCAAGCTGGCGCGTTTTGCTTGCGAGGATCTTTCTCGTTTTGAGGCGCTGAGGAAACACAGGGGACCGCCATAGATTCCCCCACCCTTGTCCAAATTGGCTTTTCTCTGCGGCCCAATTCGGACGGTATCCGAGGACTCCCCAGCCTGATTGCGTAACGATGTAGAATGAAATCCATGACCAAGAAAGCGATCTCCCCTGGCGCGGTACACAGTGTACCAGCGGATTTACGAGAGGCTCTCATTTCCGACCCGGTAGCGCGGGCAAAATGGGAGGACATTACGCCACTCGCGCGCAATCAGTGGATCTGCTGGGTTATCTCCGTCAAGAAACCGGAAACCAGAAGGCAGCACATTGAGCGGGTACGCACGGAACTTAAGGAAGGAATGCGCCGGCCTTGTTGCTGGCCAGGCTGTCCTCACCGCTGAGATAAAGATCGAGGCGGTCGAGGACCTTTGGACCGATCTGGATCGAGCGTTGCGCAACTTGTCGAAAGCTCAGTGAGTCCTGATAAACGTTAGGACCCAATCGGAAGTGGCCCGGCAGAAATAAACGCGGAAATCGCCGAAGTTGATTTTGGCGCGGGGACTTTACCGATTTGGCGACTCTCCAGGAACTTGTTGATAAGTCCTTTCAAATCAAGCAATCGTCCCAGACAAGTTCCTGGCACTAGCGACGCGTCGAAGCGCAGTCGATGCTAACCACTGGACAGAGCAGTGGTTCAGCGACGAGGCGGATTTATAAGCAGTTGTCGTAGTGGAGAGCTCTATTAGCTCGCCGAGGGTTACGCATCGCCACAAGATGACTACGTCTCGAGCAGTGTGTCGCCCCCGATGCTCGAAGTCGCCGTCCCTTTGGAGTCCGCGCTTTAATAGCGCTCGGATTCGCTGCTGCGTTTCAGGCCAACGCGATTCTCTGCGCGGCGAATTGAGACGCTCGCATTCGATTCTGCGATGATTCGCAACCGCGTGAAAATCGAAGCCTCCGAGTACTCAGGAGCAAGGTTGACGCTACGACCGCTTGGTGCCTTACTTTTTCCGTAGATTGTCCTGTGCGAGTCTCTCCGCTGTCACCAATGCATCCGGAGCTCTTACCTTTACATTGGGCTCAATGCCGATCTCTGCCCAATCGTTCTTCGCAAAAGGATTAATCGTTTTCGTTTCAGGGATGCCCATTCCGAAGTGATCGTCAATCCGATGCCAAACTCCTGAGTGCGCAGCACCCCCGGTTGTCTCACCCACAAGCGTGGCCCGTTTCAGCATCTTCAAGTCATAGGAGAAGTGCTCGGCACCGGAGAAGGTGGATCTGGAGGTCAATATGTAAGCGGGCTTGTCGGCCAGGCTGTTTCCTGGAACTGGCGAACGTGTCCAGGACCGTTCCGTCGTATTTTCCCTGGGGTTGTACATGTACTCGGGATGGTCAAACAGGTAGGCGGCAATCAACATAACCATCGCTGGCTCGCCCCCACGGTTGTCTCGCAAATCAAAGATGATCGCGTCCGCGCGGTTTAGAGAAGCCATTGCCGCCTTTGCCGTCGACTGGCACACCGAAGGATCAGGAAATGAGTTGAGCTTCAAATATCCGATGTTGTGCGGCAGGATCTCGACTTTTTCAAAGGTACAGTTTAGTTCTTTCATGGCCGCGCTGTAACGAGCAAGGCCTTCCGGTGTTTCTCCTGCAGGCTGTTCAGGTAGAGGATCATGGCTGTAGTCCAGCGTCAGATGCCTGTCCGGGCTCACGTCCCTCATCTGTCGAGTCAGCAGAGCGGCAAAAGCGTCACCATCCGTCACATTGTCATCGTCACCGCGCTTCTCGTGCGCCAATAGTGCATCGGCCATCTTCTGTGCGTTCTCGCGCTCAACGTAATACTCTCTGAGAATGACGACCGCCGCATCGATCACGCGCCGGCGCTCCACCGCATCCATCTTGAAGACCTTCGTATCATTCGTTGCACCGGCAGCAGTCTGCCCCTCTGTGCGCGAAGCATCCTCTTGAAAGAACTTGGAATCAGTCTGGAACCGGCCAGTCGCGGCGATCCCTAATCCCACATAGTTTCCGGCATGGTTGAGAAAAAGCCAGAATGTAGCGAGGGCAAGACACGACAATACGCTTCCGAAAAGCATCGCTCCAGGGCGGGGTGGTCCGACTTCAAGAACGTAAAATACAGGCACGCCGTTCAAATGCTGTGGGGCTGAAGCACCGAAGGATGCGGCTTGGGCATATCCGTACTCTTGTGGTATGGAAATTACCAAGTCAACGATCAGGTCAAGCCAAAGCCGCAGGCACGGGAAGAATCCTTTTTCGTCGCGCACGCGGTCTCGGAAGAGTTGCAGGGCTTCGCTACCGTAAGCCTCGCGAAATTGAGAAGGATAGAGGTGCAACAACCAGGCATAGATCTGCTCAGACATAACGCCCCCTCAATATCTTTTTGGCGCGAGCGACTCGCAATAGATCGGCAAGTCTCTCTGCCTCTGAGCGTGCCAGTTTGCGTCCCGCCGATGTGATCCTGTAATAGCGCCGACGCTCCGGCCCGAGTCTCGAGTCCTCGCGTGAGTCAACCTGGTCAATGAGCTCCGCTTCGAGCAGAGTCTGGATGGAACTATAGAGCGTCCCTGGGCCTAGGCGCATGCGGCCGTCGGTCTGATCCGCAACCTGGCGCATGATGGCGTAGCCATGAAGGTCGTCATCCACCAGCGAGAGCAGGATTTGGAAAGCGGCCGAAGGGAGCGGGTCGAGTTTTCGTTTTGGCATAAAGTAGTATCGATAATCAGTATATCGATGAACGACTATACGCCAAGTGCCAGCGCCTCTGCAACCCTGATCCCTGGGAAACAGCGTTCGCGTCCACACGGAATCCGTCGCGAAAGGTTGCCGGCCAATTGGACGAGAACGCCACCTACAACGACGAGGTAGCTGACCAATTGGAAAGAACTAGAGTCAATCCAATGCAATTATTTGAGGGACGTTTTACACCTACCCGGTGATGTGAATAAGATGATTTCCGAATCCATGTTGGTTAACTCATCAAAATGATCGATAGTCCTCAAATCCGACCGACGATTGCGCGGACCAGTTCCATCGTGTGGCAAGACGCGATTCCCAAACTGGATGCCGGTTCGATTCCTATCGCCCGCTCCAGAAACCCCGGTGATTCAACTGCCCTTGCGTCGCTAACCTGCCTGAATCCGCCCCACCCTCCACTGAGACTAAAGCAGGCTGCGCGAACTTGGGACCTCGCCCTTGCGACCGTGGCCCTGCATCTCCACCGCGATTACCCGCCGCTTCTCCGCCAGAGGCTGCACCCATCGTTGCATCTCGTCGATCGTCGTCAGCCCGCCATGGATCAGCACTAACAGTCTCCCGGGACCGTTGGGTTTCTGCAAATCGTTTCTAGATCAAACGCCGAGCTCAGTTTTGCGTGCAGGCAACGGGTTCTGCAGGACCCGATGGAGCGAGGGGCGCATTAGAGAGCGAATAGCCACCGGTTCCGGCCACGGTCGCGTCGAGGACAGCGGGACAACTGAACGTAACGGTCTCTGAATCCCCATCGATAATCGTGTTGGAGGCGGAGTTCAAGTAGGTGCAAGGGATGCCGACTCCAAGCAGCTGGCTCACCTCACAAACGCGGAGCACCTGTTTCGATCCGCCGGTTTTGCAGGTCAGCTTGACTTTCGATCCTGCAGGACAGGAATAAGCCTTGCTCGGAGGCGTGAAACCACAATCGCGGAGCGGCCCAACTTGGCCGCGGTCGCACGGATTATTGACGAAGCTGCCCGGTCCTTGTGACACCGAAACTTGTCCGACGTTGTTCGTTGCATAGTTCGGCGAGAAATTGCAGCGAATGCGCGAAATCGGATTCCCCTGAGCGTCCGTGAGCGATGTCGGGTCGAACACCAGTGCCGACAGATTCGTTGGATCAACAGGCTGGTTATTTGCGTCGAGAGTCTGTCCTTCGCAGAGAAACTGCTGCGGATTCAGCACATAGGTCAAGTCATGAGGCTGCGTGGTATCGACATTGGTGACATCGACCCATTGTCCGCTGATTCCGAATTGATATTCGTCGCCCCACCCCGAAGAAATTCCTTGGAAGTTGCAGGTCTGATACGTACCTGCCAATGGCGTGGACTCATCGTTGTGATAGCGGTTCGTATCTTCAATACAGAAAGCTCGCTTGACGCCGGTTGCAGTGTTGTAAGCGAAATTGACGTAGTAATTGAAGTCCCATTCCTGGTCGCAATTCCCGAATTCAAAGACGTTGCTGAGCAACCAAGGGTTGTTGGGATTCGTGAGGTCGCCAATGTGAATCGGCTTCGCACCATCGTTCCGTGTATTCGTGGAAAAGGTCCAAAGCCTGCGCCAGCCGGGCTGCGAAATTGTGCCGTATTTAATGTCACAGGAATCCGGCGTAAAAAACCGGTAGTACACGCGGTTCTCGTCTACCAAAGCTTCGTCAATCGCGGCGAGGTCGGGCCCAGTTTTGTTCGTAAACTGCCCCTGACGGAAATCCGCTGCAATCTCCGGGGCATAGGCCACGCGCGTGAAATGCATGTTGGGCTGTAGCATGCCCACATGATTCGTGAGCGCCTGTGTGCAGGACTCCCTCGGAAATTGCGTGACGTGGCACGCCGAGGTCGCCGGCGTTTCCACCTGGCACGTCTGGTCGTAGAAATAATAGACGCTCTCTTCAAAAACGCTGTTCGGCGGAAAGCCGAACTCGTCGAGGCACGCATACCCAGTTCGTTGCATCACCAACTCGGGATCCGCGGGCAGGTCAAACGGTTCGTCCCAGGTTCCGCCGACCGCACTGAGCGCCGGCTCACTGGCCCCTGGAGAAGCCGGGTCGGTGACGATATAGGTCTGAAAATGATAGGGAATAGCGACATAGTCGTGCGTGCCAATCTGCACACGACGCGGTTCGTCAGTGAATTCAAACCTCCAGGCTGCATGAGGTGGAAGGGGCAGATCGCCGCGCGCCGGCGGCGCGGTGTAGAAAAATTGACGGAAAACGAGGCGATAATAGGTCAAGTTGACCTGCTCTGAGGCCCGCTTTACCCAAAAGTTCTTGTCTTGTGAAAGGACCCAAGCAGCCGCGGCTTCGCGCTGAGGACCCGCCGGGATTTCGTCCAACTCGACTCCCACGCTCGTGTGCATGTCCATGTGGACAAGCGCGCCTGGCGGATTGGCGGATCCAGCCGTGGATTGCCCGCGGGCGCCCCGGGCCAGCAGCAGTGCTGCGGCCAACCCGAGAAGCACCAATGCTTCCGTTCCTCGTATCAGACTCTTGAAAAACATACAGACCTCCTTCGACGTTGTGTGCCGCTGCTATCAGCCTCAGGATGAATCCCACTCCTAGGGAAGTGTTGCCTGCATCGGCCGCAACAGCCACGTGGCCGGTGGAGCGGCTGCCCCGGGAACTGCGGGATCTACTTCTTGCTACTCACATAAGCGAAAACGGCGGGCAAAGTGGATCAGGGAATCGATGAGAGAACCGTAGGCTCCTGGAAAGGCTCGTTCCGAAGCATCCCCGTTAGGTGAAAACTGATTCCGTTTGACCTGGTTCGTTGCTGGTTTTCGCTTCTTAGAAGAAGGGAAGACAGCTCAATGGCATTCATCGCCTTGGCGGCGCCATCGCGCCCAAAAGAATCGACAGACCCGACGGCCCCATGCACACCTCCACAGCAATGTGAATTGACTTCGCTCGACACTTACTCTAGGTTGTTGGGCAAGTGGGAAGTCCCCAGCGTAATCAAGGGTGTGCGTGTGTCCGAATCGTCGCCCCAGCCTGTTAGCGCCCTCCTGAGTAAATGGCGCGCTGGTGATCCGCAAGCGCTCCGAGACCTCATCCCCCTGGTTTATCAAGAGTTACGCCGAATCGCACAGCATCACCTACAGCAGGAGCGTCCGGACCATACTCTCCAGAGTACCGCCTTGGTTCACGAGGCGTATCTCCGTCTCATGAAGCAGGGGCCCGCCGAAGTTGCGAACCGTGCTCACTTTCTGGCAGTAGCGTCGCAGTTGATGCGACAGATTTTGGTCGATCACGCGCGCGGACATCGCGCCGCCAAACGGGACGGTGGTTTCAGGTTAGAACTCAACGACGCAATAGGCGCTCAGAAACCGCAAAACATGGACCTTGTTGCATTGGATGATGCGCTCAACGAGCTTGCCAAACTGGATCCTCAACAAACCCGGATCGTCGAGTTGCGCTTCTTTGGTGGTTTGTCGATAGACGAAACTGCGGAGATTGTCGGCCTCTCGTCTACCACCGTGAAACGCGAATGGGCCACGGCGCGCGCTTGGCTACGCAGGGAGATCCGGAGAATCGAAAGCCAATGACTTCCGAAGAATGGCAAAAGATTAAGTCGGTCCTTCAGACTGCCCTCGAGCTGGATCCTCCCGCACGCGCCGGCTACTTGAACTCCGCATGCGTAGGACAAGCCTCCTTTCGTAGCGAGGTGGAGTCGTTGCTGCAATCGCACGACGAAGACAGCGCTTTTCTTGAAGCTCCGGCCGCGTTTGACGCGGCTAATCTTGAAGTCGTCAGGACCTCAACGAAACTTGTCGGGCGTCGTGTGGGCCCATACGAACTTCTGGAGCAGATCGGTGAGGGCGGGATGGGCGAGGTCTATCGCGCCGTGCGCGCCGATGGAATGTATGGCAAGGAAGTAGCCGTAAAGCTGATTCGCAGCGGCTTGAACACAGACTTCTTTGTCTCGCGATTCAAGAACGAACGCCAGATTCTGGCCGGTCTTGAGCACCCGAATATAGCGCGGCTACTGGACGGTGGAGTCACCGAAGAAGGCCTGCCCTACGTTGTTTTGGAGTTTGTTGCCGGGATGCCGATAGATGAATATGCCGCTCGACACGCCCTCTCCATCACCGAGCGCCTGAAATTGTTTCGCAGTGTCTGTTCAGCAGTGCAGTACGCCCACCAAAACCTAGTCGTGCACCGTGACTTGAAGCCGGGAAACATTCTTGTCACAGAAGGCGGCGTTGCCAAGCTACTCGACTTTGGTATCGCCAAAATCGTAGATTCGGGCGAAGAGACAACAAAGGATCGAACTCTGACGCTGATGCGAATTATGACTCCGGATTTCGCCAGCCCAGAGCAGGTTCGCGGCGAATCGATCACTACCTCGACTGATGTCTATTCCCTCGGCATGATTCTCTACCTCCTTCTCACTGGCCACCGCCCTTACCGCGTAATCAGTACAGCGCCCCATGAAATCATCAAGGCAATTTGTGACAAAGATCCGGAAAAGCCCAGCACAGCCGTGACTCGACTCGAAAAAAGTGGGGACGTAGCCAGGACCGCTCCGGACGGCCACGGCACCGGGCAACGGGAATCCGCGGTGGAGAGGAAGAAGCTCCACCGCACCCTGGCTGGTGACCTGGACAACATCGTTCTCAAGGCGCTGCGAAAGGAACCGGCGCGTCGTTATGCTACCGTCGAACAATTTTCTGAAGACGTGCGCCGTCACCTGGAATATCTGCCCATCATCGCCCGCAATGATACGCCCGGTTATCTGGCCTCAAAATTCATCATGCGTCACAAGGCCAGTGCTGCGGCCACCGTAGCAGTTGCCTTTACATTGATCGCAGCGTTGCTGATCACTCTCGGAGAAGCCCGTATTGCTCAGGGGCGGTTCAACGATGTCCGCAGCTTAGCTAATTCGTTGATCTTCGACGTCCACGACTCTATTAAGGACCTTCCAGGCTCTACACCGGCGAGAAAATTGATCGTTGATCGCGCGCTTCAGTATCTCAACGCCTTGGCTCAAGAGTCTGGCAACGATCTAGCTTTGCAGCGGGAATTGGCAACCGCCTACGAACGTGTTGGGCTAGTACAAGGCCATTACTTGCAGAACAGCTTGGGAGATACCCAAGGCAGCCTCATCAGCTATCAGAAGGCACTCGCAATTCGGAAGCGCGTGGATGGTAAATCAAGCGACTGGAACGACCGTCTCGCTCTAGCCCAAAGTTATCGCCTGGTCTCGAACCAACAATGGGCCCTTGGAACCTATGCGGATGCGGTCCAAAGTATTGCCGCCGCGGTTGCGATCTCGGAAGCTCTGAACAACGCACACCCCAAGGATCTGAAGATCCTGAAAGAGCTTGGATCTGACTATAAGATCGCCGGTCAAAATATAGAGCACGGCTACGCAGGCCGTGGCGGTGATTCCGCGAAGGCTGAAGATAGTTATCGCAAAGCCGTCACCACCGATGAAGTCATGCTCGCCCTCAGTCCGGACGACTCTGATGCTCAACACGCATACGCGACAGATCTCGTCAATCTTGGCATCATTCTGACTTACCACGAAAAGGACCTTAATGCCGCGCTCGCGTGCTTCAAGAAAGAGTTGGGAATCGACCAAAAGCTGCGGGAGCGCTCCGCAGACACTCGCTATGCCCGAGGCGTCGCTGTTGCCTATAGTCATCTTGGGCAGGCTTACGACAGACTAGGTGATGCCGCGCGATCTGTTGAAAACTTTGCTCAGGGACTGGAAGTCTCTAGGGAACTAGTTCGTGCCGATCCCAAAAACACGCTATTCCAGCAAGGCCTGGCAATCGCTTACGCCAATACTGCCAATGAGTTGAGTAAAACAGGCAGATTTGCCCAAAGCACCGACTATGTCGAAAAGAGCGACCAAATCATGCGCCAGCTTGTTGCGTGGACCCCTGAAAACAAACAGCAACGCGGAATTTTTGCAGCGATTCTTCTCGACAACGGAATTACCCTGGGCAATTCTGGCAGCTTAGACGCGGCACTCAAACATCTCGAAGAAGCTCGCGCGTCCTTTGAGTCCCTTGAGAAGGCAGATTCGCTTGATCATGGAATCCTGATGCGTACCCTGACTTGCACGGAAAAAATGGGCGAAGCGGCGTCGCGTGCCGGCAACTCGAAACTCGCCGCAAACTATTTTCATCAGGTCCTGAAGGAGGTTGAACCTGAGCTTGCGAAGCAGAATGCGGACGCCAGTGTTCCTTACCTGGCGGCGGACTCCTATTCTGGCCTGGGTGACCTTGAACTGCGCAAGGCTCACCAATCTCGTGGAAACGCGGCGACACAAAAAGCTAGGTGGACGCAGGCCCGCGTTTGGTATCTCAAGAGCTTGCAGGCTTGGCGTCGCGTCGATCATCCCCTCCCTGTGGCACCCTCCGGCTTCGACGCCGGCGACCCGGCCAAAGTGGTCAAGAACTTGCAGCTTTGCGACGCCGCACTCCGGAGAGCCGAGCATCCTCGTTGAGTCGACTAGTCTGAGTAAAAACCATCGACTTCCTCCTTTTGAGCGGCCCTTAATAGAGAGGGCCGCGTTTCTCTGGAATTTTTCGCGATTCATCAAGGGGTAAAGCTGCCAGCTGGCTTGCTACTGATTCCGCGCCGGAGCGGATTAAGGCTTTTGCAGTTAGGCGGCCTTCGCTCTGGCGGTATCGCCCTGCGGCACATTACACGAAGCGCAGGTTGGTTCCCACCGCGGTGTGCTCGGCCTTGTAGCAGATACGCCGCTGGTGCGACCAGGAGCGGGCGCGGTGGCGAAAGCTGGAGAAGCTGCGCTGCGGGAGCTCCGTGCGACGATAACGGCGCTTCAGTTTTTTCTGCAGCGGCTCGGCGCGGTTCTGAAAAACGCAATTGGCGCGAATGCCCAGTGTGTATTGGATTCCGAAGAACTCGCAGAACTCATAATTCGGGCTCGCAACGAGTGGGAACCTGATTCTGCTGGTTCGCCATGAGCACTATTGATGCAAACGCAAACAACAAAACAACGCGAAGGAGCATGGTCCTGCCTCTGGTACTTGGACACTGCCGAGCGCTGGGACAGTTTTTTGGTAAGGTCACGCGCCAACGCGCCCGTGCCCGCTTTTTCGTCCACCGCATCATCGCAGTCGGCGAATACGTGTGGGCGCACGTGAACTTCCTGAACTTGTTCAACGATGACCCGCAGGGTCGGGAATCGTTGGTGTCGATATCTGCAAAGTGGACGCCGACGGAAAGGCTATAGAGCATTGGGACACCCTGCAACTGGTCGGCAACCCAAAAGACTCGGCCCCCTTGATCGCCCCGAACATCCCTCGCGCCAATCCAAGTGGAATGTTCTGAACTGAGGCATTCGTCGCTGACGGCTCAGGTATCGCGTTTGAGTAAAAACGTCTGCGCGACAGCGCATCTGTCAATCGTTGGACACCGACCATGCCACGTCGCACATTAAGACATACCTCTCGTCGCGTAAGTCCTTGTTAGTCTGCGATGCAGCGCAAGACGGTCACAGCTTATCTTGGAATCACACTTGCAACCCTAACTCAAAGGACAAAGTGCAAAGGAGCATACGATGTCGGTCGCGCGAGCAATTTCAGAACATCACGGAGACAGCCGGAATTTCACTTCCGACGCTGCTCAATTTATGAGCGACGAGGCGCTCGTCGCGGGTGCCAAGATGGGCCACGGAAGTGTCTTTGACGAGCTTCACGAACGTCATCGCGAAAGGATGTTTCGGGTTGCTCATCGCATCACGCGACATCGAGAGGATGCCCAGGATGCGGTTCAAGAGAGTTTTCTCAGTGCCTATGTCCACCTCAAGAAGTTTGACGAAAGGGCACGATTTTCAACATGGCTGACCCGCATCGCCATTAATGCCGCGCTAATGAAAATCCGCAAGAATCGCGTCTCCCGGGAAGTTGGGGTGGGAGACGCCGCAGATGGGGTCGAACTGAGCGGCTGTGTGCCAAATCCAGAGGAGATTTGCGCAAGAGGCGAGCAGAAGGCAGCGCTGAGAGACGCAATCGCAAAGCTGCGACCGACACTTCGAAATGTTATCGAACTTCACGACTTGCAGGAGTGCTCCCTGCATGAGACCGCCGAGGCACTCGGGATCTCCGTCGCGGCAGCGAAGGGGCGACTGTTTCATGGACGAGCCGCATTACGCAGGACACCAAAACTGAGAGCCGCCGCTCAGTAGCATTGATGAGGGCTTACTTCTGTATTGGGGGCTAGGCACCATTCGCACAATCACTCCCCGGCCCCCGCTTGTCAGCCTGTGCGTCGGAGTGAAAGATCACCGAGGTATAGCGCGCTTCCCGTTTTGTCGAATTTCGAATTATTGTTGGAAGACGGGAGGAGGCCCGCTTATCCGTTTCCATTTTAGGCTGACATTTACTTCGACACGGTTGGCGATCTTAATGAAGGGAATGCTCTTGTTCATCCCGTAGTCTTTGCGATCGAAGGCCATTGTGCCGTCGATGCTTCCGGCGGTTGATCCTTTGCCATTATCAGTAAGAGTGAGCTTTTCGGTTTTCGAGACACCGCGAATCGTAAAGTCTCCTTCCAGGTCGAATGTGTTTGGACCCGTCTGAACGACTTTCGTGGATTTGAAGGTAATGGTGGGAGAGTCTCTCACGTCAAAGAAATCCTTGCTCTTCAATTTGTTGTTTTTTAGACCACTACCGGTGTTCACACTGTCGGCTTGAATCTCGATCTCTAAAACGCCGCTCCTCACATCCGTGGACGAAAACTTCATTCTTGCGTTCCATTTATCGAAAGTGCCTTTAATAGGCACGGAGGATTCGACACCAAATTTGATGGTGCTTTCGACGGGCGTGACTTCGTACACCGGAACTTGGGCACGGTTTGCCGAGGGGAAAATGCAAAACACAACCAACCATAGAACGGCCATCGGTAACTTGTAGGTTCTTACTCTCGCGAGATGCCGCTTACTGTAGATGTGGAACCAGCTCGCTCTCGATGTAAGCCGATTTAGGTTCATAACCCTCTACCTCCAATTCACTCTGTTCCAGCGACTGAGCCGGCGCGTCACCCTGTGGAGGAATGAATTCGTTTGACCATGGCTCGGATCTCGCGGTTCTCGAAAACCTTGGCTCCGCGGTCAGTTCCTTGGACGGTGACGTCCACCATGGCACGTGCCAGGTCGTCGGCACGAATCACGTGGTTCGGAAACAGCAACTGAAACGCGGGGTAGATAGCGCGCAATAGGCGATAGCTGAAATTCGGTTCTTGCCGTGGCTCTACGGGGTAGATGTATGCGGGCCGGAAAAGGTAAACACTCGGGAACCCGGCCGCGTGGAGTGCGTTCTCGGCCTCTCCCTTGTATCGCGCGAAAGCGATCCGACTTCGTCCTGACGGGTCCGCGCCGCTTCCGCTCAAGAATGACAAAGCCACGTTCGGGCTGCTGCCACGCAGAACTCGCGCGAACTCGATCGTGTAGTCCACGGTTATCCTGCGTAGTTCGGCGTCGGACACCGCGCCGGTATAGGCACCCAAACAAAAGACTGCGGCGTCCTGACCTGAAAGCACCTGCGACAGTGAGGAGCAGTCGGCGAAGTCACGATGCAGAACTTCTTGAAGCTTTGGATGTGAAGTGCCCAGCTTCCGACGCACGATAGCAGTGACACTTCCAACGGTGGCGCTCTCGAGCGAGTAGCGAAGCGCATATCCACCGACCATTCCAGTCGCACCCACGAGCAGTAGCCGCCTCTGACTCATCGGTGTCATGAGAGCGCTCGCTGCTCCAACCAGTCGAGGTTGAGGAGGCGCTCCGAAAAAAGCCATGCGCCGTCCAACTTGACGAACGTGTCGAGGTAACGCGGCGACGCGAGCATCAAGCGTCGCTTTCCGCCGTCCACCGTGATTTGATGCGCTAGGCAGTAAGCTTCCCCGTTAACCCGGTCGGATGTAAGCGTGAAGATCGTGCTCTGTCCGACGAAGTGAGTGGTGGCGTTGTACTTGTTTAGGTCTGCGAAGACGGGAGCGAGCGCCTCGCGCGAATGCAGGTCCTGGGAGGCCATCGGATCCTTGGCGTTCATAAACACCACGAAGTGCGTGTCCGGCGTAAGGAGAGACATAGTAAGGGCGGTCTCTTCCTGCGCCAGCGCTTGAAAATTCTGGGCCTCTTCAGGATGGTCAAGTATGCGTTGCATAAGCCCGAGCGTGCGAAGGCGCAGTGCCTTCTTGAAAAGTGTCTCCAGGTATTCTGCCAAGTCGTCGTCAAACAAAAACAGGGCCTCATCGGTATCCGTGGCGAACTGTAGAGTCACTTTTAGGTCCAGCCTCAAGTTTTCGGCGACGTCTCGGATAAACTGTCTTGTCGTTCTGTATATCGGAACACGGCGGTCATAAACATCGAGACCTCCTCTGCCAGCTGGTCTTTCTTGTCGGCTCGCCATTTCAGGCTTTGTTTCTTCCTTGATCGCTCTTACGAACGCAAGCAAGGTTTCTTGATGGCTTCTCAACTCTGCCGGGGTATAGCCCTTCGTTTGCCATGATGTCGAGTCACATAAATCGTGGTGGCGAGTGCCGAGGAAGGCCGCATTTTTTTCGTCAATATCCTCGGGGGCTTCGATGTGCGCAATTTGGCCCCGCTTCTCTGCACTGTCATTGTCGAGTCCAAAGCAGAGCGCACATCTGCGCTTGCATTTCACTAAGACCGCGGTCTCTACGGAGTCTGGAAAAGGTTTTCGTGGCATCGTCTTACAAAACCTACCCTCTATGATTGCGCAAAATCGACCGAGGATATGCGAACGTGCACAGTACGTGCACAGTTGCACCATTTTTGTGCAGTCGCTAATTCTGCAAACTTGCACAGTTGCCGGATAAAGCAAAAGGGCTCAAGCATTTAACTTGAGCCCCTGTGGTTGCGGGGGTCAGATTTGAACTGACGACCTTCGGGTTATGAGCCCGACGAGCTACCAGGCTGCTCCACCCCGCAGAAGCATCATAACACACAACTTAGATTTTTCTACAAATGCCCGTTTGCAGGGCTGTCGTTATACTTGCCCGACGAGCTGTTCGAATACTCCGCGTCGCGCGTTGATATTACGCGACTTTGCGGTCCTCGGCGCTTTTCAGGTGCCCGCTTAGTGCCCGAAATTCCGAGCGACCAACGTATTACTTCCGGTTTGTCGTGATCCGCCCAGAATTGTCGGTAAGCACTCATGGAACGGCCGTTTGCAACAATTCTGAATTTCCGGTGAAAGGGTCGGAGCGGCGAGTTAGGGTGCCTGCCAGTCTAAGGCGTAGATTTCCTTGGTGCCGATGTCGCGAAGCAGAAGCGGCGAATCGTCGGGCGCGATGCCCAGCCAGAAGTTAAAGTAGCCGGTTTGCCGGAAGTTTTTCATGTCGGCCACCTGCTCGAGCTTCCGATCGCGAATCCGTATTCGCATTGCCCACGGCTGGTTTTCCCCGTGCAAGAAGTAAACATAGTCGCCGTTTTTCGACCAATTGGGGAAACCCAGGCTTATCTTCGCAATCTCCTCCCACTTCTGGGTCGCAAAATCGAAAAGCATGAGGCTCTGGGATGCGAAAGGCAAGGCAATGAGATAGCGTCCGTCGGGTGACCAGCGCGGGGAGAAAAGGCCCTCTGAGCCAGGCACCGTCGAGATTTGGTTGGTCTTAACATCGAGGATGAGGATGGTACTGTTGGCAGCAGTTGATCCGCTGGCGAAGGCAATTCTGGTTCCGTCGGGCGACCACGTCGGGTCCCACTCCTCTTGGGTGTCCGTGGGTAGCATTTCGCGCGGCGCTCCCCCCTGGTTCGCAACGATGTACAACTTCGGCTTGGGGCCGGAAAAGGCAAAGAAAACGATTTGCTGGCCATCAGGTGACCACCTAGGTCCTACGGGGGTGAGCGGCGGGTAGGTGAGCTGAATTTTTTGGCTGAGGTCCGATTTGCTCCTCCAGAGCGCTCCCTCCGGGAAGCTGACATAAGCTACCCACTGACCATCTTTAGAAAAGCTGACGCTATCCGCTGAAATCCCGGAGAGAAATGGAATGAACTCCCCTGCCCTGGTGTCATAGCGAGCCAACTCCCCACGCGCCAATGCGCCCACCACGAACAGCTTTTTGCCATCTTTGCTGGGCAAAGGCAAAGAGAATCTCATCGGCCCGGAGGTCAACTGGACGGGTTGGCCATTCACTTTTCCAAGGAAATTCCCCTTTTCCGCAAGGGCCCAGATATTGCCCTGTGACTGAAAAACGAAATATCTTCCGTCGGGAGTCCACTGGCCGCAACACTCCTCGGGAGGAGTGTGCCAGTCGGGGACCAAGGGGTGCAGGTTCGTCCCGTTGACCGACGAGACCTGGTAGAGACGGCCACTAGGCGTCAAAGCCCCCACAGTCCCGACATTGAATCGAATCACTGTGCCGTCCGGCGACCAGGCAGGATAGTAGGCTTGATCTGGCGCGGAGACTAGCTTGTGAGGTTCGGAGCCATCGCGCTTTGCTAGGAATAAGTCGTGTCCGTCGGCGTAAACAATCCTTTGGCCGTCGGGAGACCAGGCAGCGGCCTGCCCAGCGGCCTCTCCCAGTCTGCGAGGTGAGCCGCCGAGCACCGGGACCTCCCAGAGCGGCCCATGGAAAGCGGTCTGGCCGACCTCGTCCGCCACAAGCAGGTTTGCCCCGTCGGGAGAAACTGCAAGCAAGGACATAGTCGGTGAGGGAACGGAGACGTGCGCTACCTCTCCACCGGAGCTGGACACCTGCGCGATGAGAGGAATCGACGCGGGATATTCATTAAAGAAAATTCGTGACCCGTCCGTACCGACCAGACCCTTTCGATGACCGTCGTGAGTGACCGGGACGTAGCCTGATACCTTGGGCGGGGGGAGAGGGCGAGACTGCAGATAGATAAGGGGCAGGATGACGAGAAGACCCAATCCGCCGGCAGCGAACACCAGACTCTGCCATTTAGGCCGCCCGGTTTGGGAGACGGTCGCCTCACGCCGGAGGCCACCGGTCCGCGCCACTGCTGAAGATTCACCACTACCGGCAGATGCGGCGGCGGGGGACCGTCCCGACTCCGTGTCCCGCTTCAGCCGTTGGAGGTCGGCACGCATCTCCGCCGCGCCCTGATAGCGCAGGCTGCGGTCTTTCTCCAATGCCTTGTCGATGATCGCTTCGATTTGCGGCGGAAGTTGCGAATTGAAATGCGACGCCGGCCCCGGGTTCTGGTGCAGGATCGCGCCGCATATTTCTCCAGAGCTTGAGCCTTCGAACGGCATATTGCCTGCCGCCATCTCGTACAACACCGCGCCAAACGAGAACAGATCGCTCCGCGCATCCAGTTCTTTCGCACGAATCTGCTCAGGTGACATGTAAGCAACCGTGCCCAACATCGTTCCCGGGCTCGTCAGTTGCTGGGAATCGATCTCCGTCACGGTATTCGCCAATGCAATTTGGCTAGAAGGACTGCCCGGCGGCGCGACCTTCGCCAGCCCGAAATCGAGAATCTTGGCGTGCCCACGCTTAGTTACAAAGATGTTCGCAGGCTTGATGTCGCGGTGAACGATCCCCTTGGCGTGGGCGGCGTCGAGCGCGTCGGCGATGTCGATGGCGATGCGCAGAAGAACGTCCGTTTCCAGGGGACGCCCTGCAATGCGGTGCCTCAGCGTCACGCCATCCAGAAACTCCATGGCGATGAACGAACGATCATCATGCTTGCCGATCTCGTAGATTGTGCAGATGTTCGGATGGTTCAGGGCAGAAGCTGCACGTGCTTCGCGGCGGAAACGTTCCAATGCCTGCGGATCTTGCGCCACATCTTCGGGGAGAAACTTAAGTGCGACGAAGCGCCCGAGCTCGGTGTCCTCAGCTTTGTAGACCACGCCCATGCCGCCGCCGCCGAGCTTCTCCACAATGCGGTAGTGCGAGATGGTTTGGCCGATCATCAGAAGATTCTTGGCTTTCGGGCCCCTTCATCTTACGAACGCGGCATTCGCGAGTCAACGAAAGGCAGCTGCGGCGCGGTCGCGTCGAATCACTCCCGGATGGTTCGGCAAACCTTACCTTACCTGATTACGGAAGGGTTGCCTGTGATCCGGGCGCAATCCCGAGAGGTATCGTTAATCGGCTGAGAAGAAGGTCACTTGTGCGGGAAGCCCGTTAGGCTTGGTGGCTCCGTGCCGCATGCTTGTCGCTTTACAGGTGCCCGTTAAGTGCCCCAAATACCCCTATTTTTGGCGGTTTTGACTTGCAGAAGGAGAGCTAAGTTCTTTGAATCCAGCGGGGCCATATAGGTTATGACGCGTTATGAGCCCGACGAGCTACCAGGCTGCTCCACCCCGCAGAAGCATCATAACACACAACTTAGATTTTTCTACAAATGCCCGTTTGCAGGGCTGTCGTTATCGCTGCCCGACGAGCTACTAGGCCGCTCCAAGCCGCGCGTTGCTATTACGTGACTTGGCACTCTTCTGCGCTTTGCAGGTGCCCGCTTAGTGCCCAAAATTCCGAGCGACCAGCGTATTACTTCCGGTTTGCGATAGCGTCATACGGGAGGAATCCGACGCGCCTGCGCCGGTCTTGCTCAGGGTCCGATAGTGCGAGATGATTTTGCCGATCATGGTTGCTGATTTGCCATGTCTACTATTGCCGCTTCGTATATTCGGATTTGGCAGCTAAGAGGATGGGGATGCCGGGCCGGCGACCAATTTTGCGAAGATCCTACGGCCACTGCACGTCGAGTGCGTAAATCTCTTGCATGCTGGTGTCGCGGAGCAAGAGAGGAGAATTATCGGGTGCCAACCCGGTCCACGCGCCCCAAATCCCCCACGCCACGCCTCTGGGCAGATTAGCGTTTGCCACACGTTCCAGCTTGTGATCGGCGACCCGCAAGCGGAAAAAAGGCGTCCCCTTTTCGTATGGGCTTGAAAAGTAAAGGTATTTCGCGTCTTTAGACCACACCGGGAAACCATGGAAGTGGCCGCTATCTATTTCACTCCAAGTCTGGGCAGTTAAATCGAACAGCATCAGCTTCATCGAGTCGTAGGCATTAGCGTTGATGAAGCGGGCATCGGGCGACCATCTGGGAGAGCACAATCCCTTCGACCCAGGGAGGGTTGAAACCTGGCGCGTGTGCAAATTCAGAACATAGATTGAGGAACTGGGAGAATACCCAGACTCGCCAAACACTAGTGACTCTCCATCCGGCGACCAGTTCGCATCTAATTCATCATTCTCGCCCGGTATCAATTGTTCCGGGCTGCCGCCGTCTGCCGGAATTAGGAAGATTTGCCAAGGTTTGCCGGGCGTTGAGCCTGAAAAAACAATGCGCTTCCCATCCGGCGACCAGCGCGGCACGGCCGCCTTCACGGGCAAGTTGGTAAGCTGAAGCCGTTCGGTTCCCTCAATGCGGCTACGCCACAGTACGCCTTCGGGGAAAGTCACGTAGGTTACCCATTTCCCGTCCCTCGAAAAGTCCAAGCCCTCCGCGGAGATTCCGGAAAGAAAAGTCACGAACTGTCGCGACTTGGAGTCGTAGTGCATCAACTCACCCCGCGACTGCTCCCCGAGGACGAAGAGCCGTTTGCCATCCACACTGGGAGAAGGTCCCCAGAAATGCATCGGTCCGGCTGTCAATTGTGCCGGCTCTGATCGGGCCCTGCGGAGAAGACCATGGCCTTCGCGGATGGCGCTGATGGTTGCCACGCCATCGCGGATCGAGTTGTATACGAAGTATTTCCCGTCGGGGGTCCAGGCTCCGCAGCATTCTCCGGCTCTATCGTTCCCGGGCGGTGTGCTCCCGGCAGCAAACAAGGGATGCAAATCGGTTCCTGTGGGGGAAACCTCCCATAGCGAATTCAGCTGGTTTTTGATCGCTGTGAAACGCAGAACCCTTGCGTCAGGAGACCAACGCGGTTCGATGAGATCGTATCCGGGTAAAGTTACGATCCTGCGCGAGCCGCTTCCGTCGGCCTTAACTATAAACAATTCTTGGGCCTTGGAGTAAGCGATCGTCTGCCCGTCCGGCGACCAGGTGCCATTCCACCCCATGACGTCGCCCAAACGCCGAGCGAACCCATCAGGGAGATGTAGAATCCAGAGCGGAACTTCCGCTTGGGGCTCATTCCAAGCGGTGACTAAAAGCTGGGATTGGTCAGGAGAAATAGCCGAGACGTTGATGTGGTTAGCGCCTCCAAGAATCGCAGGTAGTCGCACAACCTCGCCACCGCTGACAGACGTTTGGGCAACTACCCAGTCACCCGGTGGCGCCTCGACAAAGTAAATTCTGGATCCGTCGCTAACCTGGGCCGAAGGAAAGCAATTATTAACGCATTTCGCGATGCCGTCGTTCGTGATCTGGACGTAACGCAAGACCTTCGGTACAGCGGGCGCTCGGAGGATCGACACCAGGATGGAGGCTGTCACGACGATTCCTACCATGACCACTACTCCAGCCCGAATCCCCAGTATTCGATTGCGTGTCCGCTCCGTTGGACTGGCGGCCAAACGCGAAGATGAATCGCCCGCGGCGCCCACCTCGCGTGGCTTATCTAGGTGTGTCGGCGCGGTACGCGGGATCGGTCGCACGGCACCAACGAAACGGTAACCTCTCCGGGGAACCGTTTCGATGAACGCTGGGTTCTCACCCAATGCCTTGCGCAGCAAAAAGATGTGGTTGGATAGGCTACCCTCTTCGACGAACGTGTCGGGCCAGAGCATCGCGATGAGTTCGTCCTTCTCCAGCACGCGTCCACTGTTTTTGACCAGCAGGTGGAGGGTGTCGAACGCTTTCGGCGTGAGCACCACTATCTCGTTACCGCGCAACAACTTGCGTTCGGCGGGGTCTAGACGGAAGGGGCCGAATTCGTAGAGCCGCATTGTCTCCTGGCTTGGCGTCTCTTTCGCGGTGGAAGACGACTCGCGAAGAACTTCGGAAGCAGCTCGCCGGCGTGTTTCCTCGCTCACGGTCCGTCTCGCAATCCTTGTGAGAACTCTTGAGAATTTGTGAGTTCGCCCAGAGGACTTCCGGTATAGCCGTAAGCTAAGTTGCGCAAAGAAACAGGCGGAAGGCCGGGCCTTTGGTAGATGCTACCTCCGATTTCCGCTTCGTTCAACCTTAGTCTAAGGAGAGTCAAAAATGTTGCGCAACCCAGTTTCAAAGAGAAGTGTTATCTCGATTTCGGTGAGCCTGATGGCGCTGGCAGTGCTGGCAACCATGACCCTTTCTCTGGTGCCCAGGGCGGCCCATGCAGACGAGCGAAACGGAGAACTCCATGTGACAAAGAATTGCTCGGCGTGGACGCTCGACAACGGTGCCTTCTGCACGATCACGTCCTCGAACCTCCCTGAGATCGAGGTCGGCTCGAAGGTCTTGTATGCTCAGGCCCCTGTAGGTTGCGATAATGGTGGTACCACCTACCCGTGCACGGTCCCCCTCCCAACTCCCGAAGGCGCCTACATCTCTGTGGACAGTAGCGCCGTCCTTTACGTCGGGACCGGCAACTGGGCGGTCGGCCGCTGTACACTTGACAATACGGGCAATTCCGGGCTGTGTACGTTCTCGGACGGGGTCGGGCGGTTGAGCGGATTCCGGGCCCGTGTCGATGTATCGTCTACGGACGGCCTAAATTACAACTGGAACGGAACGTACAGCTTCAATGAGAACCACAGATAGCGCCTAACAATGCCCCCGGCCGCCGCTCATTTGCGTGATTGGGCGGCGGCCGCCGGATGGGGCTCGTGCCGTTCTCCAACTAGCGAATCACCTAGGAGACGCGCAGGCATGACAATTTGGGATTCGTCCCAATTCAGGAGGCGGATTGTCAACCTGCGCCCGATTGCCGATCCGCCCGCAGGAGCGACACACACTAGCCAGTCTAGGGAAGGCTTTGATTTATTTTTGGCGGTTTTGACTTGCAGAAGGAGAGCTAAGTGCTTTGAATCCAGCGGGGCCATGTAGGTTATGACGCATTATGAGCCCGACGAGCTACCAGGCTGCTCCACCCCGCAGAACCGCTATATCGGATGCGCGCGTTCACGTCAAACAACTCTAGACTGGCGCTTTTAATTTGCGAATGAGAAGGGAACGTCTACCACTCATTATAAGGCGTGCTGTCGAAGGGCGAAACTCGAGTGGAATTGGAATGGACGTCAATCATGCCCGTGCTCGTTTGATCCGGACTCAGCACCAGGCTGTCGTATTGCGGCACCCAGTCGGCCGCTCCCGTCATTGGATCCGTGGGAACCCTGCGCAAATAGCCGGCTTGCACCAAATCGTCCAAGGACTGTGGAGCCGCCTGCTTGTCCAGCGTGAAGTTATCAATCGCCTGCCGCATGACCCACAGGTCTTGCTTCATGGTTGCCTCGCGCGCGTGCTGCACCGATTTCTCATAACGCTGCGCCGCCATGCCAATCAGGATCAGGATGATCGTGATGACGATCATCAATTCGATCAGCGTGAATCCCGGCTCGCGCAAGCCGTTGGGTTGCTTTTGCCTCCGCGCGGCCCTTCGTGTTTGCAGCCACATTTTCAAAGTAAATCTCCGCTCCGCACCACCACTCTGAATACTTCGTTCCATCGAGCGCCGTGTTTCGAGCTTACATCAACTAGCCGAGCACTACCTTGCTCCGGAACAACGAACACGCTGTCATTTGCAGCAGAATTTTCAATTCCTAATCCCCGCGCGATCTACCAGTAGGTCGAATCGGAATACTTTGTCCCATCGAGCGCCGTACCTGTCGACTTCGAGTAGACCTCATACACATTCTTGCCGCCCCAGCTTGTCGAATCCGGATCGTCCTGAACGGCACGCAATCCCCATTCCGCTTGCCCAGTCATCGGGTCCACCGGAATCTTGCGCAGAAAGCGAATCTTTCGATCGCTGCTTGCGCCGAGCTGCACTCCCTTTACCAGCGTTTCCAGGTCCGGCGGATAGCCCTCGCTCCCAATTTCGACGCGAATCTGGTTCCTGTCGGCCGTGTCTTTGTAGCGGTCGATCGCGTCGCGCATCTCGCGCAGATCGCGCCGAAGCTCCGCTTCTTTCTGCCGGATAATAGTGTACCTGGCAATAGGCAATGCCGCGGAAGAGAGAACCAGCAGGATGGCGCAAGCGATAATCAACTCCAGCAGGGTCATTCCTGCCTCGCTGGAAAACCGCTTCCGTTGGGCTCGTCTATCGGTTCGCTGGGTGCTTGAAGTATCGCTCAACATAGGTCACTTAATTTGATTACGGTTGTACTTGTAGCGTTGCTTCGCTGGTTACCAGTGGTATGGGTTTTTGCTGTGAATCTTTAGCATTCACCTGCACGATTGATAGGTTCGAGGAACCCGGCGCAATCCCCTTGACAACGATTCCGATCAGCGTTCCGCTGCCGCTGACTCCGGGTGTGTTGGGCTGGCGCGTCGCGGAAATAATGGCCTGCCCCTTGTCCTTAAAGACTTGTTGGACGATTGCGATCTCTTGCGTTCCTCCGGAAAGGAATCCGCCGTGCCGCACTTCCTCCACGCTGATCACCGCGGGGTTGTACTGCAAAAGGAGGGGAATGGAGAAGAGGTCGTTCACGTTTTCAACCACTACTCCGATGGTGGCCGTTTGCCCCGCTTTCAGCGACAGACTCGCAGGTTCAAAGCGCATCTTCGCCGTAGGGGCTGCCTGAACTGCTCCCGCCGCGGGTGCCGTGCCCGATGGAGCAGGTACGGGCGCTCCTATATTTTGATTCGTAGCCGGTGGCTGCTCCGGCTTTGCGGGTGGCTGTTGCGCCGGCGCGTGGATGTCACTTTCCCGCTTCACTTGCACTAAAGACTCGGACCCCGAGTACATCGATCGCAGATTCGCCTTCGTGATTTCCGGGATGCGCACGATCCGCGGCGTCAAGACGATCAGCACTTCGTCTTCTTGGATCTCTTTCTTGTCATCCGAGAAGAGGTAATGGAGCAGCGGAAGTTTCGCCAGGCCCGGGTAGCCGTTCAGGCTCTTTGTCTCCGTTCGCTGCACCAAACCGGCAAGTACGCTGGCTTCGCCTTCCCGCAAGCGGATGTCATGTTCGATGGTTCGCTGGCTGATGATGGGCTGCGTAATCCCGCCAATCGTCTCGTCGCCAGTGTGCGATGAAATTTCCACCTTCAATTTCAAGCTGACATCGCGATTCGGGTGCACCCGCGGCGTGATGTCTATGTTTACGCCGACATCCAGGTACGTGAACTGGGTATTCACGAGGGGGCTTATGCCGCCGCCTGCGGTGGTTCCCGCGAGTCCCAAGCCAGACGAAAAACTTCCCGTAGCGATAGGTATGCGATCGCCAATCTTTAGCTTGGCGGTTTGCCCGTCTACCGAGCGGACTTCCGGGTTCTGGATGATCTTTGTGTTCGTATCGCTCAACACCGCGTTTGCCGTCAGGGTAGGCAGAGTAACGGCATAGTCGTTGGAATTCAGGTGGCGCAGTTGGTTGAGAGTAATTCCGCTGTTGGTCGTCGTCGAAGTAGTTGAACTGCTCGTCGAACTGGCATTCGGATTGATCGCAATCGACACCGTTTGCCCGGGGAGGATGCCCAAGTCCCGCAACCGGTCGGTGCGCGCCTCCAGCACTTCGACTTGCACGACTACCTCGGGCTTGGCCTTGTCGATGTCATGGATGATTTTCTCGGCCAGGATCAATTTGTCCGGCGTATCTCGCACCATAATGGCATTCTGCGAGTTGAGCTGTTGAATGCGTTTCAGGTCCAGCAACTGCCGGAGCCCGGTGATGATTTCCGTGATGTCCTGTGGCTGCGTGGTGTTGGAAAGATAAATCGTCTTGACTACTTGCTCTTCGTAATCCCGGCGTTTCTGCGGCTGGTCGGGAATCACGAAAATAATATTTTCCGTCACCGGCTTCACGAAAGCCTTGCTCTCCATCGACACGACTTCCAGCGCCTGCTCCAGCGTCACATTGTTCAATTCCACCGAGATGCGCCGGGCAGGGAAGTCCGGGTCATAAACCACCGTCAGTCCGGCGAGTTTTCCGATGGTGTCGAAGACCACTTTCGCGTCCTGGCCAGGCATCTTCAGGTTAATGGCCGCGCGCGAAAGAGGCTTGATCTCTGCCGGCATCGCCGCCAGCCCTTGTTCGCTTGGATCGGGGGGCGGCTCAGCGGCCGCATCATCCGCGCGGTTTTTCTCCGCGATCATTTCGAGGGTCTTGCGAAGTTCCTGCTCTGCCACCGCGCTTGCCGGATCGATCGCCCCTGCCTTTTGGAATTCGGCCGCGGCGCCCTGCAAATCGCCCTTTTTCCGGAATTCCAACCCTGCCCTGACGTGCTGCTGGCTGGCCTCGAACCTCGCCGAGTTCAGCCTGATTCTGTAGGCGGCATTGTGGGGGTCCGCTTTGACGGCTTTTTGGTAGAAAACGTACGCGGCGTCGTAGTCCTGAAGCGTCTCCGCCTTCCTACCCTGGTTGAAATCCGGCTGGCCCTTCGGACACCCTGCCGTGAGCAGTCCGAACCCAACGCACAAAAATAGGCTTCCCCAGCGGCTCATGCACTCTCCAGGGCCTCGACACGAAGCCCAAGCATTCTAACACTCGCGTTAGAATCGCGGCAATGATACTGGGGTTGGCCGCCTCGCAACAAATAACCTTTCGTTGTGTCGAGAGTGACAAGATTTAGCACTCCAGTTATGATGGAAAGTTGTGGCCAAGCCTTCTAAAAAGTCAGAAAAGTCCCCGAAGTCCGGCGAGCACATCGTCGCTCAGAACCGTGCCGCCTCCTATAACTACCATATTCTTGAGAAACATGAGGCTGGCCTAGTTCTTCATGGCACCGAAGTTAAAGCCCTTCGCGAAGGCAAAGCCAATATTCGCGATGCCTACGTCGACTTCAGGCCGAGCAGTGCCTGGCTCGTTAACGCGCACATTGCACAGTATTTGCCTGGTGGCCCGTGGAACCACGAACCACTGGGTGCCCGAAAGCTTCTGCTTCACAAGCGGGAAATCCATAAGCTTTCCGGGCGCACCGAATCCAAGGGTTTAACTGTCATCCCCTTGAAGATCTACTTTCGTAACGGGATCGCCAAGGTCGAAATCGCCCTGGCGCAAGGCAAGAAGTCTTGGGACCGCCGCCAGGACGAACGCACCAAGGAAGCTCGCAGGGAAGTCGAACAATCCATGTATAACAATCGGAGGCGATAGCGCACCATGCAGATCAAGTTGGAGACCCAGCCGTTTGCCGCACTCGATACCGAGGCCCTGGTTACCTATATTTTTGAAGAGCCCGATGCGGTCCAGGGCCGCATCGCGGAAGTCGATAAGGCCGCCGCCGGCCTGCTCCGCAAGCTCGCCAAGAGCGGCGAATTGACCGGCAAGACGCTGGAATTCACGCTCGTACACGCGCCCGCGGGCTTAAAAGCCGCGCGCTTGCTCCTCGTCGGAGCAGGCAAGCGCGAGCAATGGAATAGCGCTACGCTTCGCAAGATCGCTGGCGCCGCTCTTCGCTATCTGAAGTCTCGCTCCGTTAAGAACTTCGCGCTGCTCGTTCGAGAGAGTCACGCCACCGAAGAAGCGGCCCAGGCTGTTGCTGAAGGCGCGCTAGCCGCCAACTTTGAAACCGACAAATACAAGACCGAAAAGAAAAACGGGAAGAACGTCGAAACCTTTTCGATTGCTGGCTTCTCCGATGCGGAACGCGCGGCCGGAGACAAGGGCCTTTCGAGAGGCCGCATCATTGCCGATGCACAAAACTTTGCGCGCGACCTCGTCAACGAGCCTTCCAATAAGCTCACGCCGCCCATCCTTGCGGAAAAAGCCGAAGCCATGGCCAAGGAAGCCGGCCTGGCCGTCGAAATCCTCGACGAAAAAAAAATCGCCGCCCTCAAAATGGGGGCGCTCCTTAGCGTCGCCCAAGGTGGCCCTGAGCCCCCCCGTATCATGGTCGTCACCTACACACCGGCAAATCCGAAACCTGGGGCTCCCGTGATCGGCCTCGTTGGCAAAGCTGTCACCTTCGATACCGGCGGCATCTCCATCAAGCCCGCCGATGGCATGGAAAAAATGAAGTACGACATGGCCGGCGGCGCCACCATGCTCGGCGTTATGCGTGCCCTCGCAGCGCTCAAGCCCAGCGTCAAAGTTATTTGCGTTGTCCCTTCTACCGAAAACATGCCCGGCGGCACCGCGCAAAAGCCCGGCGACATTCAGACCGCCATGTCCGGCAAGACTATCGAAGTCCTCAACACCGACGCCGAGGGCCGTCTCATCCTTGCCGACGGCATCCACTATGCCAAGCTACTCGGCGCCACGCATCTTATCGATGCTGCCACGCTCACCGGTGCCATCGTCGTCGCTCTCGCTAACGTCAACGTCGGTGTCTTCGGCTCCGACCAGTCCTTCACCGATAAGCTTTTAGCCAGTGCCAAAGCCACTGGCGAAAAAATGTGGCAAATGCCCATCGACGACGACTATCGCGATTTCATCAAGGGCTCCTTCGCCGACATCCAGAACATCAGCAGCGGCAAGGGCGGCGGCGCCATCACCGGCGCCATGTTCATCAAAGAATTTACAGGCGACAGCCCGTGGATTCACCTAGACATCGCCGGCACCGCCTGGAACGACGACGCTAAGCCCTGGCTCGCCAAAGGCCCAACGGGCGTGGCCCTCCGCACACTCGTGCATCTTGTGATGTCTTATTGACCCTATATTTGCTCTGTTGGGGGGTGCCTTGCCCGCGGCGGGCTCTGATGCTTTTACTTCCCGAATTTCCTTAACTTCATTTACCTCACATTTTTTCCGGCGCCTCAATCCCCAGCAATCCCAGCGCCAGCACCAGTTGCGCCTCCACCAATTCCGTCAGCTGCAACAAGAACGCACGCTTTTGCTCATCCGTTTCCGACAATATATGGTGCTTGTGATAAAAATTATTAAACGCCTGCGCCAATTGAAACGCATACTTCGCCAGGAAAGCCGGCTCCTGCGTGGCAATCGCCGCTTCCACCGCGTAATCCAGCGAACCCGCCGCCACCAATAACTCCCAAAGCGAATCTCCCTCCGCTCCCCCAAGCAACTGCCCGGCGGATTCTCTCGATACCTCCACATTGGCTGCAGCTGCCTCTACGCCCTTTCGTCGAATCCCGCGTATTCGCACGACCGCATACTGACAATACGGCCCGGTCTCTCCCTCAAAACTCAACGCATCCTTAAAATCAAACGCGATAATCGCGTTGCGCGTGAACTTCAGCAGAAAGAATCGTAGCGCCCCTACCGCAATCGCATGGGCCGTTAACTTCTGCTCCTCTTCTTTCATCTCCGCGTGCCGTTGCTGCACTTCCGCCAGCGTCGCCGCTTCTAACTTGTCCAGCAAATCATCCGCTTTAACCCCAAATCCCTTGCGTCCGCTCACTTCCACGTACGGTTTCTTGGCCTCTTCCGGCGTAAGCTCGTAGGCCATCTCTGCCGCGCATCGCGGCGTCAGCGCCACAATTTCGTACGACAAGTGAATCGACTGCTCCGCCGCCTCAGCATGTCCCAGCGCCCGCAGTCCCGCCGCCACCACTTTTTGCAAATACGCCTGCCGCGCATCAATCACGTTGTAAACGCTCGAAGCCGGCTCGCCAAAGTTTGGCGCCTCCGGATCATCCTTCTCGCTAGTCGTGGCCCAAACCGTCTGGCCCTCAGGCGCATTCGGCCATTTCCGGTAATGAAAATCCTTCCCCAACAACCCGAATTTCCAAAGCTGGTAAGCAATATCCTTCCCGACGTACGTCACCGTCCCATTCGACCGCACAATAATCTTGTCCTGCAAATTCTCCTCTTCTTCCTCCGCACTCTTTTCCTTTACTTCCTTTACTTCCCTAACCTCCTTAACCTCCTTAACCTCCTCTCGCCACGGCATGATCCAGCAACCCGCCATCTTCCCGCCAGTGGCCAGTTGAATCGTCCCGGACTTCTTCAACATCTCAAACGCCGCATCCCAGAAGTGCAGGTGCAGAATCTCGCTCTCCCGCGCCAGCAGTTCATACTCGATTTCCAGCCGCGCCATGGTTCGTAAATGGCATCCCACAATTGCGTCCGCCACCACTTGCGCCACTTCCGCATCCTCTCCTTTACCTTCTTCGATGGCCCGCAGAGTCTCCCCGCGCAACTTCGTTGCCCGCTCCTTGTCTTCTGCAAAAAAATGCGTCGCCTTCGCATACAAATCCCAGCAGTAGTAATCAAACCTTGGTTCCTGCGCTATCGTCTTCACGCTGACCGCCGGTCGCTTCTCCATCCTCAAGAATCCGATCACCACGTCCGCCACCTGCACGCCCGTATTGTCGATGTAATTCTGAATCTGCACGCGGTTCCCCACATGCCGCAGAATCCGCACCATCGTGTCCCCCAACACCGCGTTCCTCACGTGCCCGATGTGGGCCGCCTTATTTGGATTAATGCTCGTATGCTCCACGATAATCTTTTTCTTCTCTGCACTCTCTGTGTCTCTGCGTTGCGCCTCTTTTTCCTCCCGGTTTGCGTTCCGCCAGAACACGCCCCGATCAAAATAAGCATTCAAATACCCGCCCCCAGCCACCTCCACCTTCGCGATTCCCTCAACCTTCCCCAGCTCGTTCGCAATTTCCTGCGCAATCAACCGCGGCGCCTTCTTCAACTTCTTTGCCAGCTCGAAACAGACCGGTGAAGCCGCCTCCCCCATCGCAATCTTCGGCGGCCGCTCCAACGCAACGGCCAGCTCCACCCCATATTTCATCCGGATGTGCCCCGCCAGCGCCTCGCGCAACCGGTTCGTCAGTGTTTGATACACGTGTCCTCTTTTGGAGTGCGGCCGCTTGTTGTCACTTTTCCGGCTTTAGCCCATTTCCAAATGGATACCCGAACAATCGTTTTCCGCTTCAATTCTCGAGCCACTCAGTATAGAGAGCCCGTCGGACTGGGTCAAAGACACCGCGCAATCCCTGCGGGGGCGGGCATTCCGGCTGTCCTGCCGCTTGTCCAATACGGCCCTTGTTTTTTTGTCTCTTTGGAGCGCTTTTCGCTTAAATTATATTACTAGATCGTATAGTTAACACATTAAGCCAACACAGCATCTAAGCTCCGCATTCGCCCCGAAGTGTCCCTGAATTCACTGTGAAGCTCCCGCTCACCGGACTCTCCCGCCCCGACTGTTTGACACCCTTCGTATCCGCCGATACTATGAATTCTTCTCCAACGGGACTCGAGCAGGGCAGGAAGTTCCCGCGGCGGCATCCCATGAAACTCGCTTATTTCGATTGTTTTTCAGGCATTAGCGGTGACATGGCGCTCGGCGCTTTGGTAGACGCCGGCTGCGACCTGGAACAACTTCGCGCCGAACTCCGCACCCTCCAGGTTCCCGGCTGGGAGCTCACCGTCGAAAAAGTCTGGAAAAACGGCATGGCCGCCACCTACGTCAAGGTCAAAACCAAAGATCAATCGAAGCACCGCTCGCTTAGCGCGATCCTCGAACTCCTTCAAAAGTCACAGCTTACTCCCCAGGTTCGCGAACGCGCCTCCGCCGTTTTCACCAAACTTGGCGAAGCCGAAGCCAGCGTCCACGATGTGCCACTCGAAAAAATTCATTTCCATGAAGTCGGCGCCGTGGATGCCATCGTGGACATCGTCGGCTCCTGTATAGGCTTTCACGCACTCGGCATTGAAAAGTTTGCGTGTTCAGCGCTGAACGTCGGAGGCGGCAGTGTGAAAATGGCGCACGGCGTCTTGCCCGTTCCTGCGCCCGCCACGGCGAACCTGCTGCAAGGCAAGCCGACCTACTCCAATGGCGTGCAAAAAGAACTCGTCACTCCCACCGGCGCGGCCATTGTCGCTACGCTTTGCGATTCCTTCGGCCCGCAACCTCCGATGAGCGTCACGGCCATCGGTTATGGCGCGGGCACCGCCGATCTTGAAGGCCAGCCCAACGTGGTGCGCATCATGATTGGTGAAGCTGCGGAAAAAACTGTCGCCGGTTTTGATGAGGAAATTGCCGTCATCGAAGCGAACCTGGATGACATGAATCCGCAGATTTACGGCTACTTCCTGGAAAAAGGTTTGGCCGCAGGCGCTCTCGACGTTTACACTACGTCGGTTCAAATGAAAAAGAATCGTCCCGGCACGCTGCTCACGGTTTTGTGCAAGCCGCCGGACACCAACGCGTTGATGTCGCTCATCTTCGCGGAAACAACTACTTTCGGCGCGCGCACCTACCGCGCCCAGCGCCGCACACTGCCGCGCGAATTTGTCAGCGTCGCCACAAACTTTGGCGACGTGCGCATCAAAATTTCCCGCGTCAACGGCCGCATTCTGCACGTTGCGCCCGAATATGACGATTGCCGCAAACTGGCCGTCGAAAAAAATGTCCCCCTCCAGCGCGTAATCAGCGAAGCCCTCCGCGCCTACGAGTCGTCGGGCTGATGTTTTCTTTGCAGCGGCGGCTTTACGCCGCCAGTTTTTTCTGACTTGGGACTTATAACGTAGAACCGACAACTGACAACATTAAAAAATGCCCGGAAAACCAAAATATTATCTGACCACGCCGATCTATTACACGAACGGCTTGCCGCACATCGGCCACACCTACTCGACCATCGTGTGCGACACCATCCGC
>Ga0307475_10000167_pt1 | contig 39084 bp, 36 predicted proteins | sample atmos_gasesECM1C_FD_203317 | JGI IMG/M metagenome (GOLD analysis project Ga0307475, IMG submission 203317) | Hardwood forest soil microbial communities from Morgan-Monroe State Forest, Indiana, United States - atmos_gasesECM1C_515 | ecosystem: Environmental > Terrestrial > Soil > Temperate... | reverse complement strand
TCTTCTCGGGCTGGACGGCTCCAGAGGCCAGCAGGTAATCGGAGATGGTTTGTTCTTCGTCCATACCCAAATGGCGAGCGTAGGCGCGAACGAAGCCCTTATTAAAGATGCCGCCGGGGAGTTGCTCGAAGTGCTCTTCCTCCAGAGCCCGGAGGAAGCGGGTGCCGATTTTGGTGGACAGGGAAATGTCATCCAGCGTGACTTTTCGCTGCTCGCGTTCCCGTTTCAATCGCGCGCCAAACGATTCCAAGCGACCGCTGCCCTTACCGGACGGTCATGACTTCAGTCCGGTTTGCCCATAAATATATGATAAATCGCGGCCCGCGGAACGGATGAAAATAGCGGGGTAGCGAACCGGAGTATTAACCACCACAAAATAAATTGGACCCTCCTCCCGGAAACGCGCTGGGTGCCCTTTTGACACGTGGCGTCTTGACACGTGGCGTCAGGGGTACGCGTTACTTTGGTTGGTTGCCCGCCCGTTCCAGCGCCCCTTATAATTTCAGCACTTCCCGCTCGCATCGAGGACCGCTGTTCATGACCAAGGCCGCCGGCGCCGATCGTAAGGTTCAGGAACTGGGCATCTTTCATGATGTTGCCAAGGCCCTGACGTCTTCGCTCGACCTCGATTCCATCCTGCAAACCATCATGGAAAAGATGGCGGAATACTTCCGCCCCGACACCTGGTCACTACTGATGGTGGACGAAGAAAAGGACGAGCTCTACTTCGCTATTGCGGTCGGAAGCGCCGCCGAGGCGTTGAAAAATGTACGCCTCAAAGTAGGCGAGGGAATTGCCGGATGGGTCGCCAAGCATGGCGAGCGGCTGATCGTCCCTGATGTGATGACTGATCCGCGCTTCGCCAAGCGCATCGACGAAATGACGAAGTGGGAGACGCGTTCCATCATCTGCGTGCCGCTACGCTCGAAACTCCGCGTCCTGGGCGTGATCCAGTTGGTTAATGTGGATATGGACCACTTCACCGACCAGGAGTCGTTTTTCTTGCAGGCGCTCAGCGATTATGCGGCCATCGCCATTGAAAATGCCCGCTCGGTGGAAAAGATCCAGGAACTCACCATCACCGATGATTGCACTGGCCTCTATAACGCGCGCCATCTTTACAAGACGCTCGAAACCGAGGTCTACCGCTCGGCGCGCTTTGGCTATGAGTTCACTGTTCTCTTCATCGATCTCGACCACTTCAAGCAGGTCAACGATACCCACGGGCATTTGATCGGAAGCAAGCTGCTGGCTGAGATCGGATACCTTATCAAGGCCCAGCTTCGCTTAATCGATTACGCCTTCCGTTACGGCGGCGACGAGTTTGTGATTCTTTTGCCGCAGACCGGGAAAGATTCCGCGCTGGTGGTGGCCCGCCGTTTGCGTGACAGCCTGCGCACCAGCACGTTCTGTCAGGAAGAAGGACTCAATCTCAATGTACGCGCCTCCATCGGTGTGGCAACCTACCCGCACGATGCCAAAACTCCGCATGACGTGATCCGCCAGGCTGACGAAATGATGTACTTAGTCAAGAACACGACCCGCGACAATATAGGTATCGCCCAGCGTGGAGTGATGAAGTAGGGCGGCTGCTGGCTGCTGGTTGCTAGCGCCTAGCTTGGCCCCATTAGGTGTGGCGCGAGCGCCCCGCCCGCGAACCTCAAAATGGCCCTTTGTCCTGCTCAGCGGCTACAAGCGCGGCGCGATTCTAACGCCGATGTCGCAGGTTGGGAATTCGCTAGTTTGGTGTGAGCGTAAGAGACCCCTCGATGGTTCATGCCGCTGCGAGTAAACACAGGGTCCCTCGACTGCGCCGAGCGATTTCGCTTCGCGAATCGCTTACGGCTCCGCTCGGGATGACAAAACTGCGCGGTGCGATTTCGCTTCGCGAATCGTCCTGCTCCGCACGATTGGTGGCCTAGCCGGGAACCGCCAGCAAGAAATGTCAATGCAGTATTACTGATTTCGCAGTTTTCCTGGGATGACAAATCTAGGAGAGAAATTATTTCACCGGCGCAGTTGCCGGCTGTACCACCGGTGCGTTCCGCAGTTGTGTTCGGCTCGGTTCCAGCGGTAGCCACTTGCGAAGCTCCGGCAGCGCCGCACGCGACACTACTTCTCCAGCACGGATCAGCTCGGCGCTGTGCTCGAAATCATCGTACTTGTAGCCTTTGACATCAGGCTGGATGATCACATCAGCAGCCTGCCTCCAGCGATCGCCGTTCGTGTCCTGGGCGATGGAGAAACACTGACCGATTACATCAAACAGATGCCGCGGTGCGTCTCCGTTAACCCACGTTCCCTTTAAGTGCACAGCCAGAACGTGTTCGGCTCCCATTTCGCGCAAAGGAACCGTTGGGACGGGGTGAGCCAGCATGCCGTCCACCAGTAAATGGCCACGAACTTTTATGGGCTGAAACATTCCAGGGTAGGCGCAGCTTGCTCGCACCGGATCAACCAGCGGTCCCGAGTGAAACACCACTCCGGCACCAGTGGAAAAATCCGTGGCCGTCACCGCCAGCGGAATGCGTAATTCTTCAAATGTTTTGACCTTCAGAACGCTGCTGAGAAAACCGATCATGCGCTGGTTGCTGGCAAAGCCGTAGCGTGAAAGAGTCCAGCGGGCAAAGTGCTTGAAGCGCACCCGGGTTGCCATGAGTTCCAGTTCGGCGATGGAAACTCCACTGCAATAAGCCGCGCCGATCAGTGCGCCGACGCTAGTTCCAGCCACAAAACCAATTGGAATATTTTCTTCTTCGAGAACTTTGAGTACGCCGATGTGAGCAATGCCGCGGGCAAACCCCCCGCCCAGAGCGACGCCGATGCTCGCCGTAGCTGGGGCCGGCTGCGGCAACCCGGAAAGGCCGCGCCCGAATGCCCGCACCGAACGAACAATCTTGTCCAGACTCTTCACGGGAAACCCCACATCCTCCCGGTCTTGCCCGGTACGTACTATCAAATACCTAGCAACTTAGATGCCAGCGACGCCCCACACGTTTCCACACTTCGGTGCGTTCCGCGGGTTACCTCCGGAGACACGCTGCCGGGGCTCTCCGCCGATGACTAACTCCCCTGATCCTGATAACTTGTGGCCCATGGCACGGGAGATCTCCGCGGGAGGGGTGGTAGTGCGCCACACTGCGGAGGGCTGGACTATGGCCGCTATAGAGCCGCAAAGAGACCCAGTGGCCTCCGGGGCTGCGAAGAAAAGGTCACAAAAAGTGTTACTCGCTTTGCCTAAAGGATTGGTCGATCCCGGCGAAAAGCCCGAGCAGACGGCGATTCGCGAGGTTCGCGAGGAGACCGGAATAACGGCAGTCCCGGTCACAAAATTGGGCGACATTAAGTATGTTTACGTGCGCTCCTGGGGAGACCAGCAGCGCGTGTTCAAGATAGTCAGCTTTTATCTATTGCGATACCAGTCCGGCCGCATTGACGATATTTCTTCCGAGATGCGAATCGAGGTCAAGCGTGCGGCCTGGATCGCCCTCGACGAAGCTGCGCGGAAGCTTGCTTACCGCGGCGAACGTGACATGGTTCACCGCGCTCAGGAATACCTGGAATCTCACCCGGAGGCTTAACAGTAATGATACGAACCACGCACATCGAGAAACATTTCACCGCCGGCAATTTTGTCCGGGACGTGGTAATTGGAATGTCCGACGGGCTTACCGTGCCCTTCGCCCTGGCTGCGGGACTTTCCGGAGCGGTCGAGAACACGCGCCTGATCGTGGTCGGCGGACTGGCTGAGATTGCCGCCGGTTCGATTGCGATGGGTTTGGGTGGTTATCTGGCGGCCCGGGGTGACGCAGAGCACTATGAGCAGGAGCGGGAAAGAGAAGAGCGTGAGGTAAGAGAAATTCCAGAAGAAGAGAAAGCCGAGGTGAACCAGGTTTTCCAAGCCTACGGGATGACTAAAGAAGAGAGCACGCCCGTGGTTGAGGCTCTCAGCCGCCGCCCCGACGCCTGGGTGGACTTCATGATGCGCTTTGAGCTTGGATTGGAACAGCCGGATCCGCGCCGCGCGGTGACCAGCGCCGCGACTATCGCCGGAGCGTATGTTGCCGGTGGCATGATTCCTCTCTCGCCTTACGTCCTGCTGTCCAGCGCGTCGCGTGGATTGGTGCTTTCGGCCATTGTTACGCTGGCCGCGCTCGGCATCTTCGGATACATGAAAGGACGCTTCACGGGCACGTATCCCCTTCGCAGTGCGTCCCAGACCATGGTGATCGGAGGACTCGCGGCTGCGGCTGCTTTCGTCCTGGCGAAGATCATCGCTTAACTCGCGGGTACGGCAGCTGACAACTTGAGGCCCTCGAAAGTGGCCTCGAATCCGTAGCCTTCCGGCGATGCGCACATGACACCAACTTCAGCAGCGCGTCCGGGAACCAGATAACCTTGCCGGACCGACGCGTACTTCTTTCCATCAAGGGAGCAAAGAAGTTCGAGCGAATCTTTGGTTCGTATCGCCCGCCACCAGACTGGCCCGTCGTTTGACAGATCGTTCATGGTCGACCAGTCAGAGAATTCACGGGTGAACACCACGCTTGCGTGACGCATGCCGTCGACTAATTCCGTGCCGCATTTCATCCAATTCTCAGCATCCACTCGGACCATCAGTCCGGCCTGGTCATAAAGATCGTGGTAGTTTCCTGCGATGCGAGCCTCGAAGGTGAAATCTCCTGTGACCGGTAGATGAAAGAAGTGACCATTGTCGGTCACGTATCCGTAAAAGGTTTTGCGCCAGAAATCAGTTTTCGGCTTGGTGTGCACGATTATTCGACTTCCAGAAACTTTCCACGATGCCGGCTCGTTCATCCACTTCATGCGGGCAATCAGCGCGTCGGTCGAGGGCTGCTCTTGCGAAGCCGCAAACCTCAACAGACCTGAAGCCTGCATCACGGCAACCCCGCTCAGTCCGGATAGCTCAGCGATAAAATCACGCCGGCTCGCGTTGCCCATGGCGATTCTCCTTCAATGTCCGCAAATCGTAGCCGAACCTGTTTCGAGGCGCAAACCTGAAGAGAACCTTCGTCGTATCTTGGACGAAGGTTCAACATCCTCCATAATGAAGTTCGTGAAAGTGCCATTTTCCGTGCGTGCTGTCTCGCTGGGTATCGCCTTCTCGATGTTGTGTTCGCTGCAATTCTCTGCCAAGACCAACACGCCCACTGCTGATCCCAACTACGTATTTGCGCTGGCGGCGGCCAACCGCTTTCTTCGCGCCTGGCAGACACAGGACCACGAGACTGGCCTGGTGATGCTGACTGATGCTGCGAAACACCACACGTCTGAAGATCGCTTGCAGACTTTCTTCTCTTCCGAGTCCGCAGCGCAACCAGCATTCGAGATCAATCGTGGCAAGAAGCTCAAGGCTGGACGCTACTCTTTCCCCGTAGTCTTGTTTGATGTCGCCTCTGCCCCGCGAAAGTCGCATTCTCCTCGCCGTTCCCAAATCGTAGTCGTCAAGACTGGCAAAGATGACTGGGCCATAGATAAACTGCCCTAGCCATGAAAACTATCCATAAGGTTGCCGTCCTTGGAGCCGGAACTATGGGCGCTCGCATCGCCGCGCATTTTGCCAACGCGGGTGTTCCCAGCCTTCTCCTCGACATCGTACCGTCTGATGCCGCCGGCAACCGTAACCGGTTGGCTGTCGCCGGACTCGAGGCCGCCAAGAAATCCAAGCCCGCGGCTTTTATGGATCCTTCGCTTGCGCGCCTGGTCACAGTCGGCAACTTTGAAGATGATCTCAAGCGTTTGAGCGACGTGGACTGGATCATCGAAGCGGTGGTCGAGAACCTCGATATCAAACGAGCACTGCTGAAGAAAGTTGAGGCCATTCGGAAGCCCGGCACGATCATTACTACGAATACCAGCGGCCTGCCGGTGGGGAAGATTGCTGAAGGTTTTTCCGACGAGTTTCGGCGGTCGTGGTTTGGTACACACTTCTTTAATCCGCCGCGCTACATGCGGCTGCTGGAACTGATCCCGACGCCTGAAGCAGACCGCGCCGCGATTGACGCTGTTGCCCGTTTCTGCGACGTCCATCTGGGCAAGGGAATTGTTCTCGCCAAGGACACGCCTAACTTTATCGCCAATCGGATTGGGACATTTTCTGTGCTTAACGTTATTCGACTCATGCAGGAGATGGACCTTTCCATCGAGGAGGTGGACGCGCTCACGGGTCAAGCTGTCGGCTGGCCGAAGTCAGCTACTTTCCGCACCATCGATCTGGTCGGCCTTGACATTCTCAGCCACGTGGTCAGCAACATGACCCAGAACGTACACGACGAACGCAGTGATCTCAAGCTTCCGGACTTCTTTCGGCAGATGCTCGAGCGCAAGTGGCTGGGCGATAAAGCGAAGGGAGGTTTCTACAAGAAGAGTGCAGGGCGGGGGACCGCGCCCTCGTCCGCGGAAGGCAGCAAGGAAGAACGGCTAGCCCTCGACTGGAAGACTCTCGAGTATCACCCTGTGAAGAAATCGAAGTTCCCAAGCCTCGAGATGGCGAAGAATGTTGAGCAAGCCGGACCGCGTCTCCGCATGCTGTTGGGCCTCGACGGCGGTGGGCCGCAGAAGGGCGACAAAGCCGGTGCGTTTCTCTGGTCTGCTCTATCGGATCTTTGGACCTACTCCGCCAACCGGATTCCAGAAATTTCCGACTCAATAATCGAAATCGATCGTGCCATGCGGATGGGGTTCAACTGGGAACTTGGCCCGTTTGAACTTTGGGACGCCGCGGGCGTCGAAGCCACAGTTGCGCGCATGAAAAAAGAAGACCAGCCGATCGCGGCGAACGTCGAACATCTGCTAGCTGCTGGGAAAAAATCCTGGTACCTGGACGATCCCAAAACTGCCTCGGGCCGGGTTTACTGGGAACTGAGAAGCGCGAAGTACGAGCCGGTCAAAGTTCCAGACGGTGTGTGGTCGGTAGAAGTCGCGAAGAAATCTAAAGGCGTGGTCAAGAAGAATGCTGGCGCATCTCTCATCGACATCGGCGACGGCATGGCCTGCATAGAGTTCCACTCTAAGATGAACGCGATTGGCGCCGACATCGTGCAGTTCATTCTGCAAACCCTCAAGCCGGTAGGCCCGGGCGACAACTTCGAAGCTTTTGTGATCACAAATGACGCCGCGAACTTCTCCGTCGGCGCCAACGTGATGCTGCTGCTCATGTCGATCCAGGAGGAAGAGTGGGATGACATCGATCTCGCTATCCGCCAATTCCAAGGCATGACTCAGGCCATCAAATTCTCACCCAAGCCCGTGGTGGCGGCGCCGTTCGGCATGACATTCGGGGGAGGCTGCGAGATCTCGCTCCACTCCGCTGCCCTCCAGCCTCACACTGAACTTTACATGGGGATGGTGGAAGTCGGCGTTGGTCTGCTCCCTGGCGGCGGTGGCTGCAAAGAAATGCTGCTGCGCGCCGTGGAGACCGCAGAATCTATTCGCCCAGGCGGCCGTGGCGAGTCCATTGAGCTGCTGGAGGCCATGAAGAGAGCGTTTGAGATCGTAGCTACAGCGAAAGTTTCAACCTCCGCCCACGAAGCTCGCGGGCTGGGTTTTTTGAGCCATTCCGACGAAATCACGATGAACCGCGAACGTGTTCTCTCGGAGGCCAAGGCTCGTGCTCTGGAACTGGTTCGCGCGGGATATGAGCCCCCGCAGCCCCGGACCGACATCCCCGCCCCTGGCGAAAACATTTTGGCCGCGCTCAAGATGGGAGTCCATCTCATGCGCCAGGCCGAATACATCAGCGACCACGAAGTAAAAATCGCCACGAAGGTAGCTGAGGTTCTCTGCTGCGGAAACGTAACTTCAGGCACGCCTGTGAGCGAGCAGTACATTTTGGACTTGGAACGCGAGGCGTTTAAGTCGTTATGTGGTGAGCGCAAGACGCAAGAGCGAATTCAGTACACGCTGAAGACGGGAAAGACACTAAGGAATTGAGGTTTTCCGTGATTGGTCGACTCGATCTGGGAATGACCTGCTGAGGTACTAAGACGTCGAGAGTCTGCGGTAAACACAACCCAACGCAAGTACACAGTTAAGGTATCATCCTGGACTAAAGAGCAGGAGGTTATCGCTTGCCTTCACAGCGCTCTACTCTCAAAAGTGAAGTGGTCGCGCTAAAACGGAAACGCATTGTTGAGGCTGCGCGCCGCCTTTTTTATGAAAAAGGATACTCGCGCACAACGCTGGATGACATCGCCGCGCGTCTCGAGGTCACCAAGCAGTTCATCTATTCGTATTACAAGAACAAGGGCGAACTACTACACGAGATCGCACAGCAATGCATCAGAGAGTGTCTGGAGGCCCAGTCCCGGGTGCTGGCGAGCAAGCTATCAATCCCGGACAAGCTCGCTAGGATTATCGAGGACGTTGCCCAAGTTATCATCATGAACCAGTCCAACACCATCATCTATCTGCGTGAGGAAATGAATCTGGACTGGCAGATCGCGCAGAGAATCCGCGAACAACGGAACGAATTCGACCATCGAATGATGAAGTTACTCAAGGATGGAATGCGGACCGGCGTCTTGCACGTGGTCGACGAGCGAGTAGCGGCGCGATGCATCGGAGGGATCCTGGTCTGGTGTGCCCTGTGGTACCGCGACTTGGGCGTGCTCTCCCCCGAGGCGATTGCGCAATTGGTCAGTCAAAACGTGATGAGGATGGTCTCGCGCAATTCCAAAAGAATGGCGAAGAGTGCCTAAATTTGACTTGAACCGTTCTGTCTTACGAGACGGGCCGCGGCCTGGCATCGGTAATCTAACCCAGTATTAAAGTAAGATTAATATACTGGACAGTATGCCGCGCGTCGATTATCTTGCGTACGATCAAATATGCGGCTAGCCAATAAGGTCGTGGTGGTCACAGGCGGCGCCAACGGCATCGGACGGGCGCTTTGCCGGCGGTTCGCGGCTGAAGGCGCAAAGGCCGTTGTGGTGGCGGATTTGCAGGCCTCAATGGCCGAGCAGGTGGCCAAGGAATTCGGCGGGATTGCGGTGCAAACGGACGTCGCGCAGGAAGCTGACGTAGTGCGGTTGGTGGAGCGAGTCACCCAGAAATACGGCGTCATCGATTTGTTCTGTTCCAATGCAGGCGTCGGCGTCAGCGGAGGCGTGAACGCTCCGGATGGAGACTGGGAGCGGAGTTGGCAGGTCAATGTAATGGCTCACGTGTACGCAGCCCGGGCGGTGCTTCCTGGCATGCTCGCCCGCGGCGAAGGCTATTTGCTGCAGACCGTGTCTGCCGCTGGTTTGCTGACCCAACTCGGTTCAGCGCCCTACTCGGTGACTAAGCACGCGGCGCTGGCTTTCGCGGAATGGCTGGCGATAACCCATGGCGATCAAGGAATTAAAGTCTCAGCCTTGTGCCCCATGGGAGTGCGGACCGACATGTTGAAAAGAGCGGAGTTCGGCGGAGGGGCTTTCTTGCTGGAATCCGCTGTGGAACCAGAACAAGTGGCGGAGGATATAGTCAAAGGGCTGGACGAAGAGACCTTCCTGATTTTGCCGCATCCGGAAGTCGCCGAGTTCTTCGCTCGTAAGGCGACGGAATACGACCGCTGGCTGCGCGGTATGAGACGCTTGCAGGCCAATACACAGCCGTTGAAAACGGTGGTGTAGCCGCCAATGTTATACGAGCTGGGCGAAAAGTTATCCCTGTACGCGGGTGGCCTTGCCTTTCCAGAAATTCTCCCGGAGTTCGCGTTTCAAGATTTTTCCGGTTCCAGTTTTTGGCAACGGACCTGCCGTGAATTGCACGATGTGGGGTATTTTGAATTTTGCCAGCCGAGTCCTTAAGAATGACAGCAGTTCCTCTTCGTTGAGGTGCTGGCCTGGCTTCAGCACGACGATGGCTGCTGGGACCTCGCCCCACTTGGCATCGGGCGCAGATACGACCGCGCATTCCAGTACTGCGGGATGGGCGAAGATCACCCTCTCGACCTCGATGGAAGAGACATTCTCTCCGCCGCTGACGATGATGTCCTTCTTTCGGTCCACAATGTAGACGTAATTCTCTTCATCCCACACCGCCATATCTCCGGTGTGCAACCAGCCGTTCGTGATGGCCGCTTTGCTCGCCTCCGGTTCCTTGTAGTAACCGCACATTACGTTATCTCCACGAACGACAATTTCCCCGACGGCCTGCATATCGCGCGGTACGTCTCGCATCTGTGCATCAACCACGTGGACCTCACACCCAACCAACGGCCAACCCGCGGCCGACAGGTGGGTCAGCCGGTCGTCCTCGTCGCGATACTGCACCGTGCCTTTGGTGTGGGCGGTGGTGGCTACTGGACAAGTCTCGGTAAGACCGTAGCCCGCAAACACCTCACAGGGGAATGCCTTTTCCATTCGAGCGATCAGTTCGGGAGACGAGGCCGCCCCTCCCAGCGTGATCTCCTTGAGGCTGGAAAGATTGAACTTGCCAAGTTCCGGACAGTTGAGCAGCGCATTCGCCATGGTAGGAACCAACGTCATTCCTGTTGCCTGTTCCTCCTCGATCAGGTGGAGTACGTAGGCGGGTTCGAATCGCCGCACCATTACATGCTTGATTCCGCTCATCGTGATGCTTTGCGCCCGCCCCCAACCGTTGGCATGAAATAAGGGAATGGTGTGCAGCTCCACTCGCGTGTCTTCGTGATGGTAGGAACTGAGCAGTCCCAGCGTGTGGAGATAGAGCGTTCGGTGCGAGAGCATCACTCCTTTCGGAGTGCCGGTGCTTCCGCTGGTGTAAAACAACTCTGCGACGTCGTTCTCGTCAAAGGAGAAGGGATCGGGTCGCGCCATGCGGTCGCGCGCCAGCAGTTCCTCCAAGATTAAGTCCGCCTGCGCGACTGGTTTGTCGAGGCTGACATAGCGTTTGACCGCGGGGCAGGATTTCCGCAACTCTTGGACGATAGGCGCGAATTCACTCTCGAAAAACAGCATGCTGGGGTTGGCATGGTTGAAGATTTCAACCAGCTCAGCCGGTTGGAGCCGCACGTTGAGGGGCATGACGATGGCGCGAATCAACGGCGGTCCATAGTAACCTTCCAAAAGCTGATTGTTATTGAAGCTGAGATAGGCGACTCGGTCGCCGGGACGGATGCCTTCCGCGAGAAGTCCGGCTGCCAGGCGTTCACAACGTTCGCCAAACTGCGCGTAGGTGTAACGGTTGGGGCCGGAAACCACCCCGGTTTTACGGCCGTAAAGGTCGACCGCCCGGTAGAGACATCGGATGGGCGTGAGCGGCACATTCATATGTTGGGCCTCGAACCCTGACTCGATTCTTCTCCCTGCGCCGACGATGATCTGCTAGCTTGCCACAAGCGGCAGGGCTTGCGGCATGATACACGACCATGGAGATGTATACGTTCCAGTATATTTCCTACACCATCGAACAGAAATAAATTACAGGCATTTTTGTTGTCGCGGTACTGTGGCAAATACCGGTTGACAAATCTTCAAGATCGGGAATAAAGTTGCGCGTTTTTCAATCTTGCTTTCCTGCCGTTAGAGGCACAGCTAAGGTGGCAGTCGTAGCAAGACTTTTAGAAAGCCATCCCCATCGTGAGGTTCCCGACGTCCTACCCCAAGGAGAAACCCATGCGGAGTTTGATCAAGCCCGTTGAAACATTGATAGCGGTGTTGGTGACCGTTCGACGGGATCACTTTCTAGCGCGCATCTGGTTGGTTGAAAACGGAAACCGCATAATTTATTCAAGTAGATCAGGCTGTTCACGGACAATGCGCGCCCACAGCGGCTGAAACTGGAACCAGCCCGCGGCGTGGCTACCGATCTGCTGTTCTGTGATTGCGGCGCTCGCCGCATCAATCTTTATCGGTGTACCAACCGCTTCGGCGAGAAGCTGCGCCTGGCAGCTCCGTTCCATAGTGATGAACCACCACGCTGCTTCGTCGACAGTGTGTCCCACGGTAAGCATTCCATGATTGCGGAGAATCACCGCTTTTTGCTTGCCCAGAGCTTCAGCAATGCGTTCTCCCTCCGATGTTTCGTAAACCACCCCGGTGAAATCGGCGAATAAGCCATGATCTCCATAGAAGGCGCAGGAATCCTGGGTGATGGGATCAAGCAAACGACCCAATGAAGACCAGGTCTTTCCATATAAAGAGTGAGCGTGGGCGGCGGCGGCGACATCAGGACGGGCCGCATGGACTCGCGAGTGAATGGCAAAAGCCGCCCCATTCACGGGATATTTCCCTTCCACAACCTGGCCGCGATCATTGACCAGAATCAGGTCGGAGGCGCGAATTTCGCCGAAGTGCATCCCGAAGGGATTGACCCAAAAATGATCGAGGCGTTCTGGATCACGGGCCGTGATATGGCCGGCTACTCCCTCATCGAATCCGAAGCGCGAGAACAACCGGTATGCGCCGGCCAACCGTTGCTTGCGATGACGACGCTCCGCTTCCGCGGTGGCAAAAACCGGCGGTGCGGGCAGGTTGAGAGCACTTTGTGTAGCGACTGGCATCACTATCTCCCGAGATTACGAACAAACTATAGCGCGGCTCTACGAGGCTCGCAACGACGAGGCTCGCAACCACAGTGCGTCAGGCTCTAAGAATAGTAGCGGACAACCCATTCCGCCACACAGCAGGGCTTGCTCGCGCCCTGGCCTTCCACGACGACCGAAAACACAGCTTCGTGTGAGTCGGAAACCTCTTTCAGTGACTGCAGCGTGAAGCGCGCCCGGATTTTCGAGTCTGCGCGAACCGCAGCGGGAAATCGAACTCGATTCAAACCGTAGTTGACGCTCATTCGAACACCGTTCCGAATCTCTAGGGCCTGCTTCGACAAATGACTAAGCAATGAGAGCGTCAGAAAACCATGGGCGACGGTGGCGCCATAAGGCGACTCTCGTTGCGCCCGCGCCTGATCCAGATGGATCCATTGGCGGTCTTCCGTGGTTTCGGCAAACTGCTGGATGCGGTCTTGCCTGACCGTAAACCAATCTGTGGTCGCGATCTCGCGCCCTACGAAACCTTTGAGGGAGTCAAGATTTTCAGCAACCAGCGGGGGCACGAGAGTCTCCTTTTGCATTCGGTCAAAAACGGAGGCGCTATACCCGGCCCGTATCGGGGATACCTCTAGCTGCATCGAGCAACATGTAAGTCACGATCGCGGTACCGATACTATTGACCTTCGCGTCGGTGAGATCAACTCTGCCAACGCACAGGGTTGAGCCGATGCGAAGCAAGTGGGAACGGGCAAAGATGCGGCCTTCGGTCACGGGCCGGAAGTAGTTGACTTTCAGCTCCACAGTGGTTGCGCGACGCTTACCACCAAAGTGGCGGTTGAGGGCCATTCCCACCGCTACATCAGCCAGCGCCGCCGCTACTCCGCCGTGGGCTACTCCAGCGCCATTCTTCAGATCATCGCGAACTCTGCATTCCACAGTCACGCCGTCGGTATGAAGGCGCGTCAGTTTTACTCCGAGCAGCTGGTTAAAAGGGATTCTGGCGAGAGAGCCGCGAAGCTGATGAGCCGTAAGTTTCGGAGCCTTCATCGCGCATTAGATAATCAGAGAGCCGATTCTAGCATTTGGCCCCGCTGGGAAAAACTGTGAACAGACCTCGTACGAGTATGGCGCCAATGCAAACTCCAATCCCCAAATACTAGCTACTCTGCTCGGAAAGGAAATCCAAAATCGCGGCGAGCGCCGCTTCCGGCTGATCCGTGGTGAAGATGTGGCTTGCCTGCGGCAGCATCACGAGCCTCGCACCGGGAATGCGCTCTGCGATCAACCGGCCGTTAGTCGGCGGAACCAGACGATCGGACTCACCATGGATCACCAGAGTCGGAACTCTGATGGCGGATAAGCGGCTGAAGGCCTCCCAGGAAAGGATTCCCTGCAGCTGAGCCATATACCCTTGCAAACTTGTAAAACGCTTCCTGCGAATGGCAAAGTCCTCCTCGATCCGTGCGCGTGGAGTGGTCGGCGCGTAGATATACGACACCGAAGCCTCCATCGCCTGGTCGGGAGTCATTTTGCTTCGTGCCATCAGGAGATCTCTGGCTTCGGGTTCCGCCTTGACTGCGTTGGGCCCGCCTGGCGCGGTACAGCCCAGTATCAGCGAATACACCCGGCTGGGGTATTGCAGGGCAAACTCCTGCGCAATCATGCCACCCATGGAGACCCCGAATATATGAGCGCGCTTCACCCCTGCGGCGTCGAGTACCGCCGCTCCGTCTGAGGCCATCAGCGCCATTTGGTACGGGCCTGGGGGGACATCGCTCTGCCCGACTCCGCGGTTGTCGAGCGCGATGGTCCGATGGCGGATGGCTAATCGGGGCCTGGTTCGGTGCCACATGCATGAGGGGTAACCGAGCCCCATAATCAGCAAGACGGGCGCTCCGGCTCCCTGCTCGTCCCAATAGATTTTGACTCCTTGGTTCTCGACGAATGGCATTGAAAAACCCTTTCCATCTGGACTATCATCCGCCCGTCGACGGAGCTACAGCTCCAGCCAACTTAACCGCGAATGCGCGCAATACGTCAGATTTATACACGCACGGATTGTCATGTTACCGAAGACAAGACCGGGTTGGGTTCTAATTCAAATTTCCAATCCCTTTGACTGGGGACACTATTCATACTTAATTTATTACCGTTGGTAATAATTTCTAGTCCGCCAGTAAACTTTTTTGCTATACTTCGCGGCGGCCCCGGACTCCTGACGGGAGAAAAGGGCTCCGAGACTCGCGCGGTGGCGTGTGGTTGGAACTGAAAACGAAGGCATGGCGACTCCTGGATTACGAACTCCTGGAGCGGGCTTGCCTCCAGCTCGAAGGTCTAGATGCGAGGAAATATGATCCACAAAATGAGAGTCAGAGTGTTGACTTGCCTTCTCGTTACTTGCATAGGATCTTGGCTCGGTTACGCGGCGCTGTGCTTGCTGTTGCCGGTTAGAGCGTACAGCCAGGGCGTCGGCTCTTCGGGAGATATTATTGGGACCGTGACGGATTCCTCCGGCGCCGTTCTGCCGGGGGCTACCGTAGTCGTCGAGGATCCCCAGACCGGCTTTCGCCGCACCACGCTTACTAATGACGGCGGTCAGTTCCGGATAACCGGACTGCCTCCCGCTAGTTACGATGTGAGCGCCCAACGATCTGGTTTTAGTACCAAGATTCGGAAAGGGGTAGTAGTCGCTGTTGGAGAGACGGTTCCAGCAGACTTCAGCATGAACATATCGGCGGAAGCTGTCCAAGTCGAGGTCACCGGAGAGCCGCCGGTGGTGGAAACGGAAAGAGGGAGCCAAGCCAACAACATAAGCCAACGGTACATCACCGACCTGCCGATCGACCGCCGCGATTATCTTACCTTTACCTTGCTGACGCCGGGCGTCAGCAACTCGAACACCATTGCGGATAACGCCGACTTCCGCGTGAAGCAGACACCCCAAAGCGGACTGTCATTCTATGGAAGCAATGGCAGAGGGAACAGCGTAACCGTCGACGGAGGTGAGGCTAACGATGATGCGGGCGGTGTCCGCCTGACCCTGAGCCAGGATGCGGTGCAGGAATTTCAGATCAACCGTAGCAATTACTCGGCCGACCTGGGCGGAGCCAGCGGCGCTTCCATCAACATTGTGGCCAAGTCCGGCAACAACAATTTGCACGGCGGCCTCTACGGATTCTTTCGTAATGACGCAATGGATGCACGCGACCCGTTTGCGTTCAGTCCCGCTCTTACTCCTGGCGAGGCATTCTCGTCGACTGCCCAAGGCAGGCCAATCAAGAATTCGTTGAGCCGCCAGCAATTCGGGGGCACTCTCGGTTTCCCCATCAGCAAGAACAAAACCTTCCTGTTTGTCGCATACGAAGGACTGCGTTCTAATGCCGAGGATTCCGTGCCCTTGCTGACCAGCAGCAATATCTTTAATCCGACGGTACCACAGCAGACAATTGCAGCTGGTCTGGTGGCCCAAGGTTTGGGCACAAACGTTCCTTGCCTCAGCGGTCCCGTTGGCGCAGCAGTTGCAAAACAACTGGGTCTACCCGCCCCGACTCCGGTCACGTTCGTGCCGGCGGCCGCCTGCGCGCAGATACTCGGCGGCGTCTTGAGCGTGAATCCAGCTGCAGGACCATTGAGTGCATTCGTTGTGAATCAGTTCGAGACCAACGGAGGGTTGTTCCCGTTTCCCATACGGCAGCACGAAGGATCCGTCCGGCTCGATCACCGATTCAACGATGCTAATCAAGCTTCGCTCCGTTATAGCTTTGCGCATCTTGAGGAAACCGACCCCGACGTGCAGGCTTTGATCGGCTTTTCACGCGGCAATTCCATACTAAGTTGGGATAGCACGCTACAAGGCTCGTGGTTTCATCAGTTCAGCCAGACCGCCCAAAATGAAGCCCGGCTGCAGTGGAATTGGTACCAATTCAACGTGGACACCAATGATCTCGGCGGTCCCGGACTGGACGTTGAGGGGTTCGGTTTCTTCGGGCGTGGGATTTTTCTTCCCAGCCATACTACGGCGCGCCGCTATGAGTTCGCTGACAATTTCACCCTCATTCGTGGCCACCACACAATGAAGATGGGTTTTTATGAGCTGATTCGAGGCAACAACACGACCTCGCAGACTTTCTTTCCCGGACGGTTTGAGTTTCTGAATTTGCCGGGCAACCTGCTCAGTCCATGCTTGGAAGCACCCATCGCTTGTAATCTGCCGACAACGGCGCCAACCCCGATCAGCACGCTTCAGTCGTGGAACCTGGGTTTGCCGGCGTTCTATGAACAGGGTTTTGGTAATCCCAACTATGTCCAGATCAGGCCGTTCACCGCCGGCTACTGGCAGGATGCCTGGCAAGTGCGGCCCGGCTTTACCTTCAACTATGGCCTACGCTACGAAGTGGATTCACAATATGGGCCGTTAAATACGTATAAGAAGGACTTTGCCCCGCGGGTTTCGTTTGCGTGGGACCCGTTCAACGACCATAAGACGGTGCTTCGCGGCGGATACGGGATTTTTTATTCCCCAATCTATGCCCAGATTCCCGGTGTCGTGAAAACTCTTGGCAACGTAAACGGAACCCGTCTGATTGCCAATACTTTGGTATCGATTTTGGGCGTTCCGGGAAGCACCAACCCCTTCCAAAACTCTGCGGCGATCTACCAGATCCTATTTGCGGAGGGTAAGATTGGGTGCGGCACGCCGCCTCCGGGACAGGTCGCCTGCATTTCGGCTGCGGATGTACAAGCACCCCCCATTGGCTTAACAATCAGTAACACCGGCCCGCTCCCGCCCGGAACGGTGCTCTTCTCCGGGCAACCGAATTACCGGCCGCCCCAATCGCAACAAGCCTCATTCGGCATCGAACGGCAGATCGGAAACAGCTTGTCTGTCTCCGCCAGCTACATTTACGTCCACACCACCCACTTGCCCTGGGCAGTGGACCAGAACCTTCTGCCAGGGGCACCAATTGTTACCGGCACCCCTTGCTTTGCTGGATCTCCGCCAGTATGCGGCGCGGATGGTCTTCCCACTAACGGCCTTCCTTTCCAGGACTGGGGAGCAGTGGAGTGTCTTGCGAATCCTGGACTTTGCTTTGCTGATCCTACACACACGATTCTTCAGAACAATCAATATTCCTCCATCGCGAACGCGATCTACCATGGCGGCATTCTGGAAGTTAAGAAGCGATTCAGTGACCACTTCACCCTGATCGGGAACTACACCTACAGCAAAGCGATCGACGACTCGACCGATTTCAACAGCGACTATTCAGCATTTAACGAGGTGCAATTGACTGCCGAGCGTTCTTTGTCGGACTTCGATCAACGACACAAGGTGGTGCTCGCGGCAATACTAGACAGCCCGTGGCAGTCACGCGCACTTTCCGGATTTCAGTTATCACCGATTGTTTCCTACAACAGCGGCCATCCCTTTAACTTGCTGGCGGGCGCTGACATCAACGGCGACGGTCATTTCACCAATGACCGTCCCCCAGGATCTGGGCGCAACAGCGGCCTGGGTCCCAATTACGTGGACTTCGACATGCGCCTGAGCCGGGTATTCAAGTTCGGCGAGAAAGCGAGCCTGCAGTTTATTGCAGAAGGATTTAACCTCGCGAACCACACCAACTATGCCAGCGTGAACAACATCGTGGGTTCTGCTTTTGCTCCGCCGTTCAACGTGCACGGCACCGCCCACCTTTCACCGAGCCAGCCTTTGGGCTTCACCGCGGCCTTCCCGAAGCGTGAAATCCAGCTCGGCGCGCGCTTTAGCTTTTGATAGGTGTTTGTCGAGAGGAATGATATCGACGGGGCCGTCTGATCAGTATGCTAACGACCGGTTGGCCTCTATGGAGGTTTGGCTGGGTTCGTGAGCCAGCACTAACTCGCGGCGGGAGCGTCCGAGATCTGCACCATCAGTTTTCCGTGGTTGGAGCCATCGAATAACTTGTTGATCGCCGTCGGCGCAGCCTCCAATCCTGGGACGATGTCCACCCGATACTTTAGCTTGCCCGAGCTATGCCACTCGGTGAAGTTGCTGACCATTTCTTTTGCTTTCGCGGCGTGGTCAAACGCGAGAAATCCCTGCACCCGAAGCCGCTTGCTGATTATGGCAGCAAAATTCGACGGACCTGGAACAGGGGTGGTGGCGTTGTATTGAGAGATCAGTCCACAAACCACCACGCGGCCAAATGGGTTCATCAGGGAAAGCGCTACTTCCAGAATTTCTCCGCCGACATTCTCGAAGTAGAGATCCACTCGCTTGGGACAGGCGGCCTTTAGCTGTTGCTTGTAATCACCATCCTTATAGTCCACCGCCGCATCGAAGCCGAGATCTTTCACCAGCCAGTCGCACTTCTCTCTGGTTCCGGCAATGCCGACCACGCGGAGTCCCTTGATCTTGCCGATTTGGCCTACGAGTGAGCCCACCGAACCAGCAGCCCCAGAAACGAGTAGAGTCTCGCCCTGCTTGGGCTGCCCGATCTCTAACAGCCCGGCATATGCGGTCAATCCCACTAATCCGAACAAGCCCAAGTTCGCCGAAAGCGGAAAGGTGCTTTGCGGCAGCTTGGTCACGCCCTCGCCATTCGAAACCATGTACTCCTGCCAGCCGAACATCCCTTGCACTTTGTCACCCACCGCAAAATTCGGATGATTTGATTTTTCGACGACTCCGACAGCAAATCCGCGCATGACTGCGCCGATCTGTACCGGTGGAACGTAAGATGGACGGTCGACCAACCATCCGCGCATCGCAGGATCTAGGGATAGATAGATGTTGCGAATCAGAAACTGTCCCTCCTTCAGCTCCGGAATCGGTTCGGTGACAAGATCAAAATCGCTGGTGTTGATGAGTCCGACTGAGCGCGACTTGAGCCGCCACTGGCGATTTACTCCATGGGCATTCATCATGCGATCTCTCCTATAGGTCTTAGGGTCGGCACCGGCGCAGCGGCCGTTGACCCACCAGGTTCGCAACCAGCGAAACAAGTGGTTAGGCTGCCGCCGCTTTCTGTTTATCGAGATCAGCGAAAGTTCGTCCTTCTGACGCCAAGCGCTTCAGCAGCGGGGCAGGTTCCCATAGTTCGCCATGCTGGCGTTGAAATTCGCAGATGCGATCATGGACTTTTCGGAGTCCCACTGTGTCGGCATACCACATCGGGCCCCCGCGATATGCAGGGAAACCGTAACCGTTGAGATAGATGATGTCGATGTCCACTGCCCGCAGCGCGTAACCTTCTTCTAGAATGCGCGCTCCCTCATTGACCAGCGCATAAATGCAACGGTCGACAATCTCCTCGGCTGGGATCTGCCGATGCGAGATGCCGGCCTCGGCGGACCAGTTGCGTACCATCGCAGCGACTTCGGGATCGGGGATGGCACGCCGGTTCTCGTCATATCTGTACCAGCCGGCGCCAGTCTTCTGACCATAGCGTCCCATTTCGCACAAACGATCACCCGCAAACGCCTGCCGTATGCCGGGCTTTTCCAGGTGGCGATATTCCTTGCGGATGCGCCAGCCCACGTCTAGTCCAGCGAGGTCACCGGTCGCGAGCGGACCCATCGCCATACCAAAATCGTATAAGGCTTTATCCACGGCCTCGACGCTGGCCCCTTCTTCCACGAGAAAAACCGATTCGCGGACGTAGGGATGAAACATCCGGTTACCCACAAAGCCGCGGCAATTTCCCACCAGCACACCAACCTTGCCCAGTTTTTTCGAAAGCTGCATACAGGTCGCGATGACTTGTTTGGTGGTCGCCTTGCCACGCACGATTTCGAGCAGGCGCATGACATTAGCCGGGCTGAAAAAATGTGTCCCGAGGACCGCTTCCGGCCGCGCCGTTGCCGATGCGATTTCGTCGATGTTAAGCGTCGACGTATTACTCGCCAGAATCGCGCCAGGCTTACAGATGCGGTCGAGATCGCTGAAGACCTCCTTCTTGAGCGCCACACCCTCGAATATGGCCTCGATCACCAGGTCCACGCGGGCAAATTCGTCGTAGCTCAGGGTTGGCTTTATCAACTTCAATCGCTCCTCGACGAACTGTTGGGTGAAGCGGCCGCGCTTAACGGAATTCGCGTAATTCTTTTGGATGTTGGCCAGTCCACGATCCAGCGCCGCCTGATCCGCGTCCTTGAGCAGGACTGGAATGCCGGCATTGGCAAGCACCATCGCGATACCGCCGCCCATTGTGCCGGCGCCCACTACTGCCCCGCGATTCACAGGAATTACTGGGGTGTCCTTCGGAATGTCTGGAATTTTTGCCACTTCGCGCTCACCGAAGAACACGTGAATGAGCGCTTTCGATTGATCCGAGAAAAGACACTCAGTGAAGAGTTTTCTCTCGACCTGGCAGCCTTCCTCGAAGGGCAGTTTGGTAGCGGCTTCGACGGCATCAATCGCCGCCAGCGGCGCCGTCATGTTGCGCTGTTTCTTGCGGGCATTCTCACGCGCGGCGGCGAAGATTGGGGTGTTCTGCTCGAGCGTGCCGAGCTTGTGGTTGCGCTCGCGAGTTTTCGGTGCAGGCTTCGATGCAATTTCCCGGGCGAAGGCGATTGCGCCAGAGAGCAGATCGCCTTCAATCAGACGATCGAGAATACCGGCCTTCAGCGCCTCCTCGGCTTTGACCGGATTGCCCTCCGTGCACATTTCGACCGCCTTTGCTACACCGGCGAGGCGGGGTAACCGCTGTGAGCCCGCCGCTCCGGGAATGATCCCGAGCTTTACTTCCGGCTGGCCGACCTGGGCGCTCGGAGTGGCAATCCGGTAGTGGCCAGCCATCGCCACCTCCAAACCCCCGCCAAATGCGACTCCCTGAATGGCCATGACGATCGGCTTTGGGCAGTCCTCGATTTTCGACAGCAGCGACAATAATCCGTCGCCGCGTTTGGTCATGCCCGACGTCATCTTGCCGAATTCCTTGATATCGGCTCCGCCGATAAAAGTTCGACCAGCACCGATTATCACTCCCGCTCTGACTGCGTCGTCCTTGGCAATCTGGTCGATCGCGCCGGAAATTCCTTCCGGTACGCCCGGGCTCAACGCATTTACCGGCGGGTTGTCGATCGTGATGATGCCAATGTCGTTGTCTTTGGTGAGGTGGACTAGCTGGCTCATTTCAGTAGGACACTCCGGCGAGAAGTCGAACCCGCAATCATATGACCTTGGCCGGTAAAGCGTCAACGGTCGATTGGGTCTGGTTCTGGATAATAATTTGACCGCTCGGTCGATTTCATGTGGTCATAATGGGCAAGCTAGGGGTATATTTACGCAGTCTATCTTTGGCCGGCCGACCTCTGGATCAGAGGGTACTTCTCAGGCGATTTCGCCGACCGGCGCAGGAGAGCGATCATGACTACAGCCACGGCAAGTTCTCCCAAAATCAAAGGGGGAGGATTTCTTATTGAAGATCTGGCGCCGCATGAAATCTTCACGGCAGAGGACCTCAGCGAGGAACACCTCGCAATCGCCCGCACTACGGACGAGTTTTGGGCGAAAGAGGTCGAACCCAATTTAGAGGCTATTCGCCAGCAAAAACCGGGGGTGGCCCTGGCGGTATTGCGCAAAGCGGCAGAACTAGGTCTGACCGCCATTTCGATTCCTGAAAAGTTCGGAGGAATGGAAATGGATCTGCCGTCCCTGTTGATCGTTACTGAACACCTGGCTCGGGATGCTTCCTATGGCGGGTGGCATTCGTCACATACTGGAATCGGCACCTTGCCCGTTCTCTTCTTTGGAAACGAGCAGCAGAAACAGAAATACCTACCCAAGCTGGCGACGGTCGAGATGTTGGCTGCCTACGCGTTGACGGAACCATTGGCCGGGTCCGACAGCTTGGCTGCCCGCACTCGCGCCGATCTGAGTCCGGACGGCAAACACTACATCCTTAATGGACAGAAAATTTGGATCACCAACGGTGGCGCCGCCGACCTGTTTACCGTCTTTGCCAAAGTGGGCGGCGAAAAGTTTACCGCTTTTTTAGTAGAGCGCAGTTTTCCCGGTGTAAGCAGTGGCGCTGAAGAACACAAAATGGGGATAAAGGGGAGTTCCACCACGGCTGTGTATTTCGACAATGTTCCTGTGCCAGTAGAGAATCTATTGGGTGAGATCGGGCGAGGCCATATCATCGCGTTCAATATTCTGAATATCGGGAGGATGAAACTTGGCTCGGCGGTCGTGGGCAAGGCGAAGCAGTTGCTCTCCATATGCATTAAATATGCTCGCGAACGTAAGGCGTTCGGGTCGTCGATCGCGCAGTTCGGCGCCATCCAGCACAAACTAGCCGAGATGGCGATTCGCACTTACGCGACAGAGTCTGCAGCGTGGCGCATCGGAGGTCTGATCCAGAGTCAATTGGAGGGCTTCTCTTGGGCCCAACAGGACGCTTCGCAGACCATGCTGAGGGCGGTTGAGGAGTACGCCGCCGAATGCTCGATGATCAAGGTGTATGCATCGGAAATGCTGGATTACGTCGTGGACGAGGGTGTGCAGATTCACGGCGGGTATGGCTACCACCAGGACTATGAAGTCGAACGTGCTTATCGCGATTCGCGAGTCAACCGTATCTTCGAGGGTACGAACGAGATTAATCGCCTGCTCATACCGGGAATGTTGCTGAAACGAGCTGCGCGGGGGCAATTGGATCTCCTACCGGCCGCCCAGACAATACTCGCGGATCCGGTCGCACCAGACCACGGCGATGAAGAAATGCAGTTGGTGCGCAATGCGAAGAAGATTGCGCTCGCAACCATCGGCCTCGCATCGCAGAAATACAAGGCGAACCTGGAGAAGCAGCAGGAAGTCCTTATGAATATCGCGGACATTATTATGGAGGCCTTCGCGATGGAGTCGAGCCTGCTGCGCAGCCGCAAGCTTTCAGCCAATGCACGGGGGACGAATGCTGCCGATATGGCGACCGTTTTCTTGCGCGACGCGATGGCTCGCGTCGAAGTCTCGGCGCGAAATGTTATCGGCACTTGCACGAACGGGCAGGCTCTCGGTGAGGCAATGAAAATGCTGCAGCGATTCGCGAAGTACGAGCCGGTGGATGCGATTGGTCTGCGACGTAAGATTGCTGGTCGGCTGCTTGACGCAGAACGATACGTGATTTGAACGATCGCTCAGGAACTCTGGTGGAATTTGACCGTGCGGTCAGGATAAAGGAACGAGAATAGAGGTTTCGGAGCAGGCTTGACCCGGATCCTCAGCGATGAGTTCGCAACTCCGGAACCGTCAAGTGGGGAATGGCGTTGAACATGAACAATTGCAACTGTTCCTCCCGAACTCTTAGAACCGTATAAGAGGCGTTGTACAACACTCCAGCCAGCTGCATCACGCGCTGATCGGAAATATCAAGGGCCATTCCTGTCCAAATCGCAGTCGGCATCGCCGACGTGAACACTACGATATTCTCATCTTTTTGCCCGCCACGGATTGTGAGCTGACACGCCGCCACGCGATTGCGAAAATCTTTCCAGGTCTCACCCTGGGATGAATATCGGCCCTCCATCCATGCCAAAACCACCTTTGTGTCGCACGGCATCCACCGGCGATGGATCCGTGCCTCAGGCGAACTGCCGCTGGCGTGAATCTCCTCGGTAAGAGACTCGAATTCTTGGCGAAACCCGGCATCTGCCATGGACAACTGAGGCCCGATGTCACGATATATGCGGTCGAGATCGAACTCATTCCAGTTGGGTTCGACCACAATGTCCGGGAAGTCGATTCCGGCCGCGGTGTAGGCTGCACCCACTTCGGCGGCTGTCTCCTGATGCCTCAACATCTCACCAGCAAATGCTCGGGAAAACTCAATCTTCTGTGAGATGAAATACTTGCCCAGCAACCGCGCCTGCCTGCTCCCCAGTTCCGAAAGCGAATCGTACGAGTCACGCGTGCCGGCCTGCCCGTGTCGAACTAGATAGACTGTGCTCAACCGGACTGCCGCGTCAGTCGAGCGGCGAGCGTTACCAATTCGTCAACGCGTTCGCCGAAATTCCGGAATCGCGCGTCCTTCGTTTGTCCACGATGAAACCGATAGTAGATCTGCTGCAAGACCACAGAAAGTTTGAAGATTCCCAACACTTCGTAATATCCGATGTGGGTCAGGTCACGCCCGGTTCGTTCCTCGTAACGTTTGAGAAACTGCTTGCGAGTGTACCAGCCTGGATGGGACGTGATCGCGGAAATGCCATTCGTCTTTGACTGCGACACATTTACCCATGACCAGTAGCAAAGAGTCAGCCCCAAGTCGGCCAGGGGGTCGCCCACCGTCGCCATCTCCCAGTCAAGAACAGCTTCAATGCGATCCACCGAGCCGCGCGGCAACATCGCGTTGTCCAGTTTGTAATCATTGTGTACCAGCGTCGAAGCCGCCGATATCGGTAGGTGATCGACAAGCCACTGAATTACGCTGTCCACCTCAGGCATGTCTTTGGTCTTTGCCCGATTCCAACGCTCCGTCCAGCCTCGCACCTGGCGCTCCACGAAGCCTTCCGGCTTTCCCAGCACGGTCAAGCCCTTTTCCGCAATATCGATGGCATGAAGTCTCACCAAGCAGTCGATGAAAGCTTCGCTCACCTGCCGAGCGTAGTCCGGGATCGTCGCAACTTCGAGAGGAACGTGGTCGCGCAGTATGACTCCGTGTCGACGCTCCATCAAGAAGAAGGCCGCGCCGAGCACTGACGGATCCTCACACAGGTGAAAGACCTCGGGCGCTTGAGGAAAGTGCGGATGCACCGCCTCCAGGACGCGATACTCCCTTGCCATGTCGTGGGCCTTCGCCGCAACCGGCCCTAATGGCCCCCGCCGCAGTACGTACTCGCGTCCACCAGCCCGCAACAGGTAGGTCAGGTTGGAATGCCCGTCCGGAAATTGTTCGATTGCGATTCCGCGATCCGCGCCATCGATTTTGCCTCGCAAATAATCACTGAGCGAGCCAACGCTCAGTTCTTCCCCCAGGCGGACGGGAGCAGTGTCAGAAGGCACGATCGACATAATGTAGACCGGTCGGAATAATTTTTCATGCTAAACTTTTCTCCGGTTCCGCGGCCTCTCATCGCTTTGGGGCAAGATTAAAGAAAACCATGTATCTGGCCGACAAATTCACTAAGAAGAAGCTCGAGATTTTGAAATGCGCGGCGATCCAGTTTCGCCGGCATGGCTACCACGGCTCCAGTCTCACTGCGATCGCTCGCGCGTCCAAGATGACAAAGAGCAATTTTTACTACTACTTCAAGAACAAGCGACAGGTTCTTTACTTCTGTCACGACTACGTGATGGATCGCCTTCTAGAATTGCTCCACAACGTGGAAGAAAACTACTCCTCTCCCATAGATGAACTGCATGCTTTGCTGGTTTCGTTCGTTCGCCTGATGATAGACGAGCTTCCGCTCCACGCTGGAACAATGTTGGCGGGAAATTCGACCGCGCTGTCGGCGTCGCAATACGGCAAGATATGCGCCAAGCGCGACGAATTCGAGCAGGGCATTCGTCGCATTATTAAGAGGGGGATGGACAGCGGCGTTTTCCGGGCTGGCGATCCTAAATTGATCACGTTTGCGATCCTCGGCGCGGTGAACTGGACACCGACCTGGGTCGATCCATCTGGACCAGCTGATTCTGATCAAATCAGCCGTTCGTTTGCTGATTTCCTCGTGGGTGGATTGCTGACATCGGAAAGCCGGCGCCGGAGCACGCTGGGACTTACGGCAGCAGGTTCCGGGACAACTCTTTCGAAACGCACCAACGGCAAATTCAGAATCCAGCCCAAGGGACGTGATGTGCGCGTTCGGGTCCCAGGCAGGACACCACCCAAGAAATCCGGCCGGCCTAGCCATCTCGCTGTGTAGTCGATCATCCTCACCTATCGTAAGAGGCAACCCAAATGGACTTTGAATTTAGCGACAAAGTGAAAGGCCTACAGGAGCGTTTGTTGGCATTCATGGACGAGCACATCTACCCCAATGAGCAGCGTTTCGCCGACGAAGTCGCACGCGACCGATGGTCTCCGACCCGGGTGATTGAAGAACTCAAACCAAAAGCTCGGTCGGCACGCCTGTGGAATCTGTTTTTGCTCGACGCTGAGCAAGGCGGAGGCCTGACGAATCTCGAGTATGCGCCGCTATGCGAAATTATGGGCCGCAGTGCTATGGCGCCCGAAGTTTTTAATTGCTCCGCGCCGGATACGGGCAACATGGAAGTCCTGGCCCGATATGGCTCTCCGGAGCAGAAGGAACGGTGGCTGAAGCCGCTGCTCGCGGGTGAGATTCGCTCTTGCTTCGCGATGACCGAACCCGCCGTTGCCTCCTCGGACGCAACCAACATTGAGGCCAGCATCGTCCGTCACGGCGGCGAATACTTCATCAACGGCAGAAAGTGGTGGTCGTCTGGAGCAGGTGACCCCCGTTGCAAGCTAGCGATTTTCATGGGAAAAACAAATCCCACGGCTCCCCGGCACCAACAACAATCGATGATCCTGGTCCCGATGGACTCCCCAGGAGTGAAGATCCAAAGACTGCTGACCGTCTTCGGCTACGACCACGCCCCGCATGGGCATGGTGAGATCACATTTGACAATGTTCGCGTACCGATCTCGAACATCCTGCTCGGCGAAGGACGGGGCTTTGAGATCGCCCAGGGCAGGCTGGGCCCGGGCCGCATTCATCACTGCATGCGTTGCATCGGAGTTGCCGAGCGAGCGCTGGAAGCCATGTGCACACGTGTGAAATCGAGGATCGCTTTCGGTAAACCTCTCGCCGAGCAGGGAACGATACGAGCGGACATTGCGAACTCTCGCATGGAGATCGAGCAAGCCCGCCTGCTGACGCTGAAGGCCGCCTACATGATGGATATGGCAGGAAACAAGTCGGCCCGGGCCGAGATTGCGGCCATTAAAGTGGTCGCGCCCAATGTCGCGCTCCGAGTGCTGGACCGAGCCATCCAGGCGCATGGGGGCGCAGGCGTTTCGCAAGACACATTTCTTGCTGCCGCGTGGGCTGGGGTACGCGCACTGCGATTGGCCGACGGCCCAGACGAAGTGCACACCGAGGCAATTGCCAAGCTCGAACTCCAGAAGGAAAGATAGCCAAGGCTCGAATCGGCGAAAATCATAGATCGTATTGATCCGTCGTTAGTTATCGGCATTATTGGCCTCTGACGATGCGCGGAAGAGAGGGATTTTGTTCTTGTAATAGAACGAACGATCGCGCTATTTTGGAATTCGATTGACCGAATCTCGTGCCAGTTCGAAAAACGGGCGGCCGCGTGGCCAAAAGACGCGCAATAACATCTTGCGGAGCGCCGTGGATATTGCGTCGGTGGAAGGCCTCGAAGGGCTGACGATCGGGAAGCTCGCCGCCGTGCTGAAGATCAGCAAGAGCGGGCTCTTTGCTCACTTTGGGTCAAAGGAAGAATTGCAGTGCGCGGTGGTGGACGAGGCGAGCCGGATCTTTGTCGAGGAGGTGATTCGTCCCGCCAATGGAGCACGCGGGCTCAAGCGGCTCGAGATGCTTTGTGAGCGCTGGGGACTGTACGCGGAGCGAAGGGTGTTTCCGGGGGGCTGCTTTTTTTCCGCCGCGTCGCTGGAGTTTGACGACCGGCCCGGAAAGGTACGCGACCGGATCGTGCGCTGCATGAACCACTGGCTGCTCTTGCTCGAAGAGGCGGTGCAGCAGGGCCAATCCAGCGGCGAAATCCGAAGAGAGATTGGCGCGCGTCAAGTGGCATTCGAAATTCACGCGCTGGCAATGGGTGGAAATTGGAGGGCGCGGCTCTTCCGGGACCAGACGGCGTTCCGGTTGGCGGGACGCGCGATCTTCGACCGAATCCGAGAAATCGCCGAGGCGGCGCCTGCGAGGAAATAAATGCGACAGAGGTTGGCGCGAGCGGGGTCGATTCTTCTGTGGCTTACTCTGATATCGATCGCGCCATCTCTGTGCGCCCAGACGCATCCTTCCGGAGAAATTCCTCTTGAACGCTGCGACCGGCTTCCGATTGTGAAACTCAAGATCGGCGGGGCTGAAGCGCGATTCCTGGTAGATACGGCGGCGACGTCGATGCTCAACATCAAATCGATGTCGTCGGGGCTGTCCAAAAAAGTACAGATCACTTCCTGGACTGGCACGGCAATAACCAATGCGCGGGAGGTATTCGTGCGCGAGCTTTCGCTGGGCAATCACACCGTCTACGACCTCACGCTGGAAGCGGTGGATTTAACCCCGATTGCGAACGCGTGCCACGGGCAAATTGATGGAATCCTCGGTGTGGATCTGCTGGAGAAATTAGGTGTAACGATCGACCTGCAACGAAGCGTGGCCCGCATGGAGCCGCGGCATGCGTTTCCGGAGGCCTCGGTTATTTCAGACATGGAGTCGGCCATGCAGGGCTGCTGGAAGGCTTTCAACAACGCGGAGACCGACAGGTTAGAGCAATGCTTCGACCGGGACTTCGTAATGACTGTGCCGACGGCGGAATACCGAGGACGCGAACAAGTTGGGCAGTATCTTCGTGAGCGGTATTTTCAGGGAGGTCCGCGCGCGCGCCTGGAGATGAGAATGAGTGATCAGCGGGCCGTGGGCAACGTGGTGTGGACGCTGTACGATTTCTCGGTCGAATCAGAAGCGGTGCACGAGGCCGGGCGTGGAATGATGATCTGCCGCAAGTCTGGCGATCGCTGGTATATCCTGAGTATGCACGACGCGCCGGCTGCGTCAGAATCTCCGAAGTGAGGAATTCGGCGCCAGTCGGCGAATCTGGCCCGTCCCTACGGTTCGCCATTCCCTGCCAATCGTCGTAACCTTTTATCAGCGTCAGAATCTGACGGCGCTATGGCGCAGATCGGAGCACATGGGATGAAAAACAAGGTCGCGCTCGTGACCGGAGCTAATGGCGGGCTGGGAAGTTTCGTTACACGGGCACTGCTCGATGCCGGCGCAACCGTTATTGGAGTGTCTCGAAAGATCCAGCAATCGGACTTTAACCACCCGTCCTTCACGGCCCTGCCCGCGGAGATGTCAACGGCAGATGGCGCGAAGAGTGCAGTGGACAGCATCGTCGCGCGCTTCGGCAGACTGGATGTTGTGGCCCATACGGTCGGCAGTTTCGCAGGCGGAACGTCCATTGCGGAGACCGATGACACGACGTTTCAGCGAATGTTTAACGTTAATCTGAACAGCACGTTCTATGTTTTGCGGGCTGTACTTCCGGTTATGAGGAAGACCCGCAATGGACGAATTATTGGGATCGGCAGTCGCGCGGCGCTGGAACCCGGGGCGGGCGTCGGGGCCTACAGCGCATCCAAGGCTGCTATGGTGTCGCTGATACGGACAGTGGCCCTGGAAAATAAAGATGTGGGCATCACCGCGAACGTGATCTTGCCAGGCACGATAGATACGGCGGTAAATCGCCGGGCCATGCCCAAGGCGGACTTCTCCAGGTGGGTTCAGCCAAAGATCATCGCGAGCCTGACTATCTGGCTGGCGCGTGATGCCGGAAAAGACGTCAATGGAGCAGTGATTCCGGTGTACGGGGACGAGGTTTGAAGACGCTGCTGACTCAGTCCGCCGGAATCGCCATAGCATGCATCGGCCTCTTCCGGCGGGGTGATTCACCACTCTGCTGCATCAGCTTGGTAACGATTCCGGTCCATCCGGTCTGATGGCTGGCTCCGATGCCGGCGCCGGAATCACCGTGGAAGTATTCGTGGAACAGCAAAAGGTCGCGCCAATGGGGATCGGTCTGGAACTTCTCCAGATTTCCCAACGACGGTCGGCGACCGTTCTCATCCCGAACAAAAATGCTGGTCATACGACGCGACAGTTCGCCCGCCACCTCCCACAAGGTCAGCATCTTTCCGGAACCGGTTGGAAACTCGACCGTGAAATTATCCCCTAGATAGTGGTAGAACTTCTGCAGCGATTCGACGAGCAAGTAGTTTACCGGGAACCAGATCGGTCCTCGCCAATTGGAGTTGCCTCCAAAGAGTCCGGTGGCGGATTCGCCCGGCTCATAATCTACGCGGTGCTCCATTCCGTTGACTTCGAGCTTATACGGATGATCGCGGTGAAACTGGGACAAAGCACGGATGCCGTAGGGCGAAAGAAATTCGTGTTCATCGAGCATGAATTTGAGGATGCGATGGAGCTCGTCAGCATTGACAATAGAGAGTAGCCGGCGCGCGCCACGCCCGGGCTCGTTCATACACGCTACATTGTCGGTGAGGTCAGAACGGTTGGCGATGAACCACTCCAGCCGCCGCTTGAAATCCGGCAAGCGCTCGAGCACTTCCGGCTCCAGGGTCTCTACTGCGAACAGCGGAATCAATCCCACCATGGAGCGGATCTTCATGGGGAATTTAGCGCCGTCAGGCAGCCGCAGCACGTCGTAGAAGAAGCCATCCTCTTCGTTCCACAAACCAACGCCATCTTGGCCGCGATGGCTCATTGCATGAGCGATGTAGATGAAGTGCTCCCAGAACTTGCTGGCCACGTCTTCGTAGGCGGGATCGTCTTTCGCCAACTCGAGGGCGATGGCCAATAAATTCAGTGTGTACATCGCCATCCAACTGGTTCCGTCAGACTGTTCGATGTAGCCGCCCGTAGGCAAGGGCTTGCTGCGATCGAAGACCCCGATATTGTCCAGACCCAGGAAGCCGCCCTGGAAGATGTTCTTGCCGTCTGCATCCTTGCGGTTCACCCACCAGGTAAAGTTCAGCATGAGTTTGTGGAAGACGCGTTCGAGAAAGGCGCGATCACCTTTGCCCTTGCGCTTCTTGTCGATCTTGTATACGCGCCAGGCCGCCCAGGCATGCACCGGAGGATTGACGTCACCCAACGCCCACTCGTAAGCAGGGATCTGCCCATTGGGATGCATGTACCACTCACGGAGCATCAGCGTCAGTTGTTCTTTAGCGAAGTCCGAATCCAAGAGCGCGAGCGGAATGCAGTGGAATGCCAGGTCCCACGCCGCGTACCAAGGATACTCCCACTTATCGGGCATCGAAATTACGTCTGCGTTATAAAGATGGGTCCAGTCGCAATTGCGGCCCGTGAGACGCTCGTGGGGTGGGGCAGGGTTACCCGGGTCGCCTTCCAACCAATCCTTGATGACGTAATTGTAGAACTGCTTGGACCAGAGCATGCCGGCAAAACCTTGGCGCATCACGTTTTGTGCGTCCGGCGAGAGATGCTGTGGAATGACAGTAGCGTAATAGTCATCGGCTTCCTCGCGACGAAGTGAAAAAATTGCGTCAAGATCGGCAAACGCATCCTTGTTGTTGAAGTCGGAGTCCGCGAGGCGCAGGCGAAGAATTGCCGATTCCCCCGCTTCCAGGTTGAGTTTGTAATGGGCTGCGGCCTTGGTGCCAAAGTGCCGAGGATTGACCGCATCGCTTGCGCCATGCACGATGTAGTCGTTGATGCCATCCTTTACGTAGAGAGCGTGATTCTCCACTCCAAAGAGGCGGCGATAGTTGGTTTCATTTTCCGTGAACAGCAACTCGGGAGAGCCTTCGCAATGGAGCCAGCGCGTACCGGGCTGATCAATATTCAGTTCGATCATCGGGTCGGACGCAGAGCCCGCCCGGTGCAGTTCGGGTCGGTAATCCTGGCGTCCCCAAGACCAGGTGTTGCGAAACCACACCGTGGGTAGCACGCGAAGATTGGCGGCTTCTGGCCCACGATTCGTGACCGTGAGCCTGATTAGAATGTCCTCAGTGTCGCCCTTGGCGTATTCCACAAGCACATCGAAGTAGCGGTCGTCGCTGAACACACCGGTGTCGAATAGTTCGAACTCAGGCTGACGCTTGTCGCGACGGCGATTTTCTTCCACCAGCTGGTTGTAAGGGAACTCCGCCTGGGGATACTTGTAGAGATACTTCATGTAGGAGTGAGTCGGAGTGCTGTCGAGGTAAAAGTAGTACTCTTTTACGTCTTCGCCATGGTTGCCTTGCTCGCCAGTAAGGCCGAAAATCCGCTCCTTCAAGATAGGATCGCGCTCATTCCACAAAGCCAGAGCAAAGCAGATCATCTGATGGCGATCGCAAATTCCGGCGAGTCCGTCCTCGTTCCAACGATATGCTCGCGAAGGGGCGTGGTCGTGCGGTAAATATTCCCAGGCGCTGCCGTCAGGGCTGTAGTCTTCGCGCACAGTGCCCCAAGCGCGCTCACTTAGATATGGGCCCCAGCGTTTCCAGTGTTTTCTACGCGCACGCGACTCGGCCAGCCGAAGTTCTTCCTGTGTCATGACCTTATTAGAACACTCCCGAAACCTATTTTGCGGCTCGTCTATATCGATGACGGATCTTTCGAGAAGGGACGATGAATTATTGTTCCGCGGTTCCGCTCCCCACGGATTTCTCGTCTGCTGCGGTCCGTGCGGGGCTATCGTGTTCTTCGTTGCTCTTCACGACGTATTGCACAATGAGAGTAATTCGGCGGTTGGAAGGGTCGAGAGGATCGCTCGGTTTAGGCAGCTTCTGATCAGAAAAGCCCCTGACTTGCGACACCTGGTCCTGCCTGAGGCCGCTCTGCTGGATTAGGCGGCGGGCAGCGTTGGCGCGATCCGTTGAGAGCTCCCAGTTTCCATAGTCGCGGGTACCAGAGTACGGTTTAGAATCCGTGTGACCTTCGATTGATACCTTGTTTGGAAGCTTACTCAGTTCTTGGGAGAGCATGCTCAGTAACTCTATGCCGTCGCGGTTCGGGGAATGACTCCCGCTGTCGAAGAAGGTACCGGAAGCGGATTCCAGCAGTTCGATGCGCAATCCCTCAGAAGTCACAGTCATCTCAATCTGGTTCTTGAATTTGTCAAAGTCGCTCATCTGGCGGATCGACTTCTGCAGTTCCTCCTTGAGCTTCGGCATATTGTCTTTAGATAGGGGCCAAGTAGACTAACGTCTGTCGAAAGGATGGCACGTTAGTGGGCTAGTTCTGGCACCGAAGTGCTATTCCCACGAGAGCCGACAGGATTTAATTTGATGGGCGAGCAGTTCTGGGGGAGGGCTGCCCGGGCGTCCAATGACTCGAAAGAGTCGGGACGCCTGTTAAATTTTTGGGCGTTTATTTCAGGTCTGTCAGTTATTCGAAAAGGCGCGGATTAGCGCTGATATTTTCCCATCCACTCAGCTTTGCCCAGAATGTGACCCTGCATGGCCTGCTCGACTTCCTGCTTACTGGTTGCGGGCTTTAGGTCAAGTTTGCGATCCAGCGCATAGAGTTTGAAAAAGTAGCGATGAGGCTTGCCGGGAGGCGGGCAGGGTCCGTTGTACCCGATCTTGTGGAAATCGTTGCGGCCCTGGCGAGCGCCATCGGGCAACTCATCGATCTTGCTCACGCCTTCTGGAAGATTTCTGCCTGCCGGTTGCACATCGAACAAGACCCAGTGAGTCCAGGTGCCAGCGGGAGCGTCGGGATCATCCGCGATGAGAGCGAAGCTTTGTGTACCGGCCGGGGGTTCAGTCCAGGAGAGTTCGGGCGAGACGTCGGCGCTGTCGCAGGTAAATTTCTTTGGGATGTCGCCGCCATTCTGAAAGCTCGTGCTGGAGATCGCGAATGCCATAGTGCGTGCTCCTTGTGATGCATTGACCCAGACGGATTCAGCGGCGACCGCAATCGGCCCGCTTGTGAGCGCCACTAACCTCGGAGCGGCCAAGACCAGAACGGAGATCAACTTCACGAAGGTTGCTGGTGAGAATTGGTTTCGATGCACAATCCACGGAAAGGTCATTGCGTGGAGATGGTGAAATTTACGGTGATGCGGGCCTCGGTCTCGACCGCTTGGCCGGCCTGCAAGTAAGGCTTGAAACGCCATTGCTTCACCGCTTCTCGCGCCGCAGCAGACAGAATCGTCGGACCGCTGACAACCCTCAGTTCCTGAATGTTGCCATCCTTGCCGATTAGAGCCTGCAGCACCACCGACCCCTGTACTTTCATTTGCTTGGCGAGCAGCGGATAGGTCGGATCAACTGGCCGCGATACCACTTGCGCAGTCCCTGGCGAGAGATGCACCTGCGCCGTGGCGTTGGCCGCCACCGAGCCAGCGCTTTCGCCGGCCGCCCGGGAGGGAGCAGCGGCAGCAGAGGACGGAGGCGTCCGGGGCTGGAGGTCTACCTTGACGGAAGTGTTGCCAGGCAGAATGGTTCGGTGCTCATCCCCGGCGACCACTTCAACTTCCAGCGGAGGGAGTACGGCACGATTGGTGATCACGGGCGCCAAAGTCGTTTCGGGGACTGGAACCGCGGCCGCGGCGCGCGCCTTCGCCTTCGATTGCGCGGCCGCACCCGGCCCGCTGCGCATGTGGGTGCCCGCTTGCGTCGTGTCGCCGTACGCAGTCTGGTCTGTCGGTTCTGGTTCCGTGGCACCCGCGGCCGTGGCAGGGAAGAAGAACTGCTCCCAGAACGCTCGATCTTTCAGGAAAACTGCAATCAAGGCGACCAGCAGAAGGGCCAGCGCAATCAGCATTTGGCGGCGTTGTTTCTGTTCGAAGCCCACCTCAATTTGGAGGTCGCTAACTTCCGGTGGCGGGTTCTGCTGCAGCATGGGCATGATTCCAACCTCTTGCCCGGGGAGGATAGGCTCGCGCCATAGTATGCCTAAAAATTTGAGCCGAAGCCAGTAAAACCAAATATTTTCCGCGCCCGGTACGAAAAAGAGAGTACCAAAGTCACATCCTAATTCATCCGGAGACAAAAAAGCGCCCGACTGGCTGTCCGGGCGCTTAAAAAAATACGCGACCTGTCCGCATCTCTCAGGCCGACTTCTTTATCTCGACCGGGAACTCGATAACTCTCCCTCGCAGTTCCGTGGGGATCCATTTCACTCTCTTCTGAAATCGAGACGGAATATAGAACTCAATCACCTTGGCCATAACCATCCTCCGATCCACAGCAGCTCGCCGATCGTCATCTAAAGCATCACCGCGATAGGCGTCTACTTCAATTACCTATTTAGATGCGGGTTGCGGGATAAATGGGGCCAAAAGCGCGTCGTAGCCCAACCACGGCCTCCAAGTACCTGATGGAACGCCAGTTCCTGCTTCAAGTCTTCTTACATTGGTGGTAACTTTTCTGCACCCCAGACATCGCATGTGGAGGGTCGAGGGCACACAACTGTCTGAAGTTCGTGGAGAGCAGAGAATGGAGTCACGAATCAACGAACGTAAATTCAAACGAATCAATCGGCGGGAATTGCTAAAACTAGCCCCGGTCGTGGCGCTGGGTGCCTTTGCCATCCCAAAATTACAAGCGCCCCTGCTGAAAGCCGGCCTGGGATTCAGTGATTGGGCATCAGCGCTCCTCTTCCGCAAGGGGCTTTTAGCGCCAACGTACGCCGACTCCGAAGTGGCGCCCATCGAAAAGTTTTATGTAAATGACTACGACGTCGATGACCCCGGTGTGGACTTTGATAAGTGGACACTCACCGTTAGCGGATCCGTACAAAAACCAGGGGACTATAGGCTGGCGCAAATCCAGGCTCTGCCGAAAATCCAGCACAATACGCGACATGTTTGTGTGGAAGGTTGGGATGTAATCGGCAGCTTTGGCGGCGCGCGGCTTTCTGATTTCCTGCGAGCGATTGGAGCCGACACTACTTCTCGCTTTGTCTACGTTGAATGCGCCGACGATTACTACGAGTCGCTCGACATGGCCACGGCGCTGCATCCCCAGACTTTGCTTTGCTACGAGATGTATCACCAGCCGCTGACTCGGGAGCATGGTGCGCCGCTGCGGCTGCAGATTCCCACCAAAGTTGGATACAAACAAGCGAAGTATCTTACCGATCTGAAAGTGACCAACGTTCTGCAGAAGGTCGGCTATTGGGAAGACCAGGGCTATTCGGAGTTCTACGGACTGTAACGGAATTTGGAGACGCGAAGCATGCTTGAAGCAGTAATTGAAATCGAATCTGCGAAGTCGGATGAGACCACGCCCGCAGTCTATGAGCATCCCTGGCCCGTGCGATTCTGCCACTGGTTGAACGCAGTCGCGCTGTTCGTGATGGTGGGGAGCGGGCTGCAGATTTTTCGCGCCTTTCCCAGCTTCGGCGCCAAAGTCCCGCAGAAAAACTTGCTGGACTGGCCAAAATCGTTGGCTATAGGCGGATGGCTCGGTGGCGCGTTGCAATGGCACCTGACTTTCATGTGGATCTACATCGCCACTGGCCTCTTCTATCTCGGTTATCAAATATTCAGTGGAAACTACCGGCAGATTCTTTTCACTACGCGTGATGTTCCCGGCGTCTGGCCGATGGTACGGCACTATTTCTTTTTCGGGCCCAAGCCGCCGTCACGGGAACCTTACAACCCGCTCCAGAAGCAGGCGTACACCTCGGCGATCATCCTCGGCATCTTGTCGGTGCTGACCGGGCTCGTCATCTGGAAGCCGGTTCAGTTTTCGTGGCTGGCGTGGCTCATGGGCGGATTTCAGATGGCTCGGCTGTGGCATTTTCTCGTCATGTGGGCCATTTTGCTTTTCATCTTTGGACACCTGGTGATGGTTGTCCTGCACGGTTGGAATAATTTCGTGTCGATGCTGACCGGTTGGAAGAAGAATCCTGACTACACTCCCCGCTGACTGCCTTTGCGGCTGCTCGAGGTTATTTTGCAATGGCGATGCTGGAAGGAGCCAGTTCGGTGGATCGACTCGCCCCCAAAGTGGATGCGCACGAGGAAACCCTGATCCGTCGCATTCAGAATGGCGAGCAAGAATTATTTTACGAACTGGTTAAGCCTCACGAGCGCCGCGTCTACACGGCAGCGTTCGCGATTTTGCGCAACCCGGCAGACGCGGAGGAGGTGGCGCAGGAAGCCGTGCTTAAGGCATTCACGCACCTTAAGCAATTCCGGGCGGAGGCGCGCTTCAGCACCTGGCTGATTCAGATTGCAGTCAACGAAGCCCGCATGCGCCTGAGGAAGGACCATTCGGAGGTCATGGAACCAATCGGCGAACGTCAGGACGATGAGGGCACCTACACTCCCCGCGAATTTGCGGACTGGCGCGAGCTTCCCTCCGAGGCTCTGGAGAGAAGCGAGATACGTCAGCTTCTGCTGGAAGCGCTAGCCTCACTCAAAAGCAAGTATCGCGAGGTCTTCATCTTGCGGGACATACACCATCTGAGCATCGAAGAAGTGGCCGCGACCCTCGAAATCTCGCGAGCGTCGGTCAAGACCAGACTGCTGCGGGCCCGCTTGATGTTGCGGGACTTTCTCGCTCCAAGAATGGCCTCCGGATGGTTCGGACGAGAGCCTTTTCAGAAGGGAAATAAGCCATGGTAATCGGTTGTGAGCAGGTATGGCAGGAGATTTCCAATTATTTGGAAAACGAAGTCGATCCCTCCCTTCGCGCTTCAATTGAAGAACACGTTCGGGGATGCAAACGTTGTACTGCGGTCCTTGATGGCACTCGAAACATCATCCAGTTGTACGGCGACGATCGGCTTTTCCAGGTCCCCATGGGCTATGGATGGCGCCTGCGGCGAAGGCTTGCTGACTACATGCCAGGTCGTAGCGGCACCGCCTACGGATGGTTGATCGCAGTCGCCGCCCTGGGTTTGTTCACCGCCACTCTTGGCCTGGCCAGGTCCGCCGCGTCCGCGCCACCCACAGCGCGGTCAGAGCATGCTCAGCCAGGGAAGGGAATTCCCTCAGGTTTGACGGTGCTGGTGGCGGGACATGGAAAGCTTTTCCATATCGCGGGCTGTACATTTATTCATGAGAAAGATGGCCCAGTCCGTTCCATGACAGCGGGGGAAGCGATCAAAGAGGGTTACACACCCTGCACGCGTTGTCTTGGCGAGTACTTGAGCCGCCTGGCGAATCTTGTAAGGAAACAGGCTTGGGCTGTTCTGTTGTTGTGAATCTTTGCCGGCCTGTTCCGCGGACTTCCCAAGGGCTTGCAGCTCCTGCATGGCGCCCGGAACGATCATCGCTGGATTTTTCATTCGTGCTTGCATGATGAGTCTCCTCCTGGATTCTTCCGGTATATTTGCTGAAACGGATGCCGAACATCAGGTTGCGATGTTGACGGTGACTTCAGCCGATTTCCTTCGTCAATACTGTGACGAACAGCAGCGAATAAATGTGACTAAGGAAGGAAAAAAGGTGAATAAATACCACATCGCTCAGGTCAACATTGGTCGAATTAAGGCTCCGCTCGATCATCCCACGATGGCCGGGTTCATGGGGCGGCTGGATGAAATCAACGCCCTTGCTGATAACAGCCCGGGGTTCGTATGGCGTCTCCAAACGGGAGAAGGGAACGCAACGTACTTTCGGCCATACGATCACGATGATCGTATCCTCCTGAATATGTCGGTGTGGGAAACGGTCGAAGCGCTCAGAGATTACGTCTATCGCACGACACATGCCGAACTACTCCGGCAACGGCAGGAGTGGTTCGAGAAGTTTGCCGGCGTGTACGTTGCGCTATGGTGGGTGCCAGCCGGTCACATCCCCGGTATTGACGAAGCGAAAAAACGCATTGCTTATCTGGAACAACACGGTTCAACCGAGTTTGCTTTTACGTTCAAAACCATCTTTCAGCCAGACGAGAAGTTCCAGGCGGGAATTGACTGGTCATCGTTCTTGCCGTGCACTGCTGTTTAGTTTAAACAGGCTT
>Ga0307475_10000166_pt1 | contig 39107 bp, 44 predicted proteins | sample atmos_gasesECM1C_FD_203317 | JGI IMG/M metagenome (GOLD analysis project Ga0307475, IMG submission 203317) | Hardwood forest soil microbial communities from Morgan-Monroe State Forest, Indiana, United States - atmos_gasesECM1C_515 | ecosystem: Environmental > Terrestrial > Soil > Temperate... | reverse complement strand
TCCCCCGATCACGCCCAGAAAGTTTGGGGGCTGTGGGCGCTCGGCTTGATGGGCAATCGTGGCGTCGAAACCGCCCAAGTGGTGCAGGTTTTGACGGCGCACCTGAAAGACTCCGACGAAGACTCGCGTCACTGGGCGGTCGAAGGCCTCGCTTTAGTTGGCGCCAGCGACACGATCCCGGTTCTTCTTGAAACCATGCACGACGACGCTTCTCCCCGAGTCCGCGAGGAAGCCGCCTGCGCCCTCGCGCAGTCTGGCATGTTCACCCGTGAGCAGCGGTTAAGCGCCATCCCACAGTTGCTGAATTACATCGACGATCCGTCCCTCGATACCCAGACTCACGCCTGGGTGTTCCAGGCGCTGACCGACATCACCGGCCAACGCCTGCCGAATGACTCTGCCGCATGGCGCAGTTGGTACGAGAACAGAAGCGAACCGTAGAGACGTAGCTGGCTGTGTCTCCGCATGCATCACCTCGGAGCTCCAGGTCCGCATACGCCGCTGGCAGAGACGTTGCAAGTAACGTCTCTACTCCGCCATCTTGGCCACGTGCACATCGAACCCGGTCTTCGGCAGCAGCGATGTCAGCGCGAAGGCCTTGAATCCGTCGCCATTCACTTCCGTGTGCCGGTACACTCCGGGCTCACTCTCGATCGTCTCCCGGCGGCCTTCCATATCTTCCAGGAACGCCTGCGCCCGGTTCACACTCACATCAACGTCTTTGGCGCGCGTTACCACCGCCTCCGATGCATACGAGCGCACCAGCTTGGGCCAGTATTTCTGCAGCAGATCCGTGCTGGCAAAGATATCGGCCCAGATGATGCGCCCGTTCACCGCAACCACGACGCCCACCGCGTTGCGATCCCGCAGTTGCCGGATCAGGCTTTGATAGTTCTCTTCGATCGGTCGGGCTACGGCATCGACCTGCCGTTTCACCTCTTGATTCTCCATCAGCCTGGCGTAGGAATCGGTCCGTTCCACCTCAGCTGGTGCCGCAGGCACGCCAGCCATCGCACCGCTGACTACCGCGTTCTTCTGCTTTCTCACCTCCGCCCACACCTCGCCCTGATCCTTGTCTCCCATAGCCTTGGCGCGCACTGAGGGCTGCGCCATCATCGCCATGGGAGCATGCGTTGGACCGCCAGTGGCCGAACCATACATTGCCTCGGATACCCCAAAGTGTTCGCTGGTCGCGACCCACCGCCCTGGCTCCACGCAAAACACGCTCAGATCGACGGGATCGCTCTCCGCCGGAATGATGCGGTCTTTCCCGATTACGCGGTCCTGCTTGCCCCCGGTGACGATCTCGCCCGCCAGCAGCAACAGCGGGCGCTTGGAATTGTTGACCAACACCAGCCGGTTCACCTGCGCGCCATCGTATCGAACCGCTGGCATGGGATGTCTCCGCACCAGCCCTTGCACCGACCCGGCCTCGGTCACCACGACATCGCCGGACCTCAGACCTTCATCCAGCGTCAGAAATTCGCCTGTGGAATAACTCTTCCCTGTCACCACGGGGAACACGGTCAAATTCCCGTGCCGAATCGGCTCCAGGACCTCGTACCCGGATGCGCCGCCAATCTCTCCCGCGAGCGCTTGCCGCTGATCGACCGCCACCATACCGGCCACAATTACGAGCACCGCCGCCGCCAAAAGAATCTTCGGACTCATAACGTCCCTCCCCTGCCGGACGAGCGCACCCCTCGAGGCTTTCAATTCACACCGCAGGTTTCGCTTCCCCCGCAAAACCAGGGTTCAACTGCCGGGGCGCGCCGCCCAACTCGCCTTCGTCAGAAGAACGAAATATCCCGTGCATCTTGCGGCCAAAATTCACACTCCAAGCGTCTAAGAACTTGGTAGCATCGGATGCAGCGCTTTGCGCCGCGCATGGATTCAACCAGACAAATTCCCGCCGTGCAGTCCGTCGTGAACGATCTTCTGGCGGAGTTCCATGCTCGGGCGGGCTGCGACAAAATAGGCCTTACGCGCGAATCATGGGCGGCGATCCTCTGCGAGGTGGGCGCGAAAAACGTCAGCGAGACCTCTTCCGAGACTGAGGTCCGCACCTTTTTTCTCAGCCTGCGCATCGACGAACTTGCTCTCGCGCGTGCCTGCGCCGCCGGACACAATTCCGCTTGGGAAATTTTTCTGACTCGTTACCGCGAAAAGCTGTACCAGTCTGCGCTACGTATCGCCCGGGAAGATTCTGCGGCGCGCGAGCTGGCCGACACTCTCTACGCCGATCTCTACGGCACCAATACTCGTGAGGGCCAGCGCGTCTCCAAACTCGCGTCCTATACCGGACGCGGATCGCTCGAAGGCTGGCTACGCACGGTGCTGGCGCAGGAATACGTCAATCGCTACCGCCGCACCAAGCGCCTGGTAAGTCTCGACGAGGAATCGGAAGAGGGCATCCAGTTTCGCGCCCCCGATCCCGAACCGGTTCCTCCCGCCGACCCGCGCCTGGCGCAAGCCACGGATGAGGCGCTGGCGCTGCTTTCCCCCGAAGATCGCATGGTCCTGAGCGCCTACTATCTCGATGGACGGACGCTGGCAGAGATCGCCCGCATGCTAGGCGTGCACGAGTCCACCATCAGCCGCAAGCTCGACAAGCTGGCTAAAGCCCTGCGGAAGCAGATTCTGGCCGGATTGGGCCGCCGGGGTATGTCCCGCCGCCAGGCCGAAGAAGCCTTGGAAGTGGACGTCCGCGACCTGCACCTGGATATTCGCAGAAGCCTGGCGCAAGATTCTTCATCTCCCGCGTTCCCTGAGAAGGGAGTAGAAGCCCGGGTCCGTGAGGGCTCCGGATGAGGTGGCGGCTGTGCTGAGCGAGGACCTGGAAACTAGTGGCAAGAAGCTGAAAATGCAAAATCTCCCACAAATCGTGCGCGAAAGGCTGAGAGCAGCGCCGCCCGCCGTCAATCACCCTGACGCGGACGCGTTGACCGCCTTTGCCGAACGCTCGCTGCCCGACGGCGAGCGCGCCGTCCTGCTCGAGCATCTTGCCCGCTGCGGCGACTGCCGCGACATCGTCGCTCTTGCCCTGCCTGAGGTTGATGCGGCCCAAGCCGTCACCATCCCCGCTCGCAGCGGATGGCTGACGTGGCCCGCCCTTCGTTGGGGATTTGCTGCCGCCGGACTCGTGGTTATCGCTTCGTTTGGAGTTCTTGAATACCAGCATTCAAAGCCGGCAATGACGGTCGCGAAGAATTCTCGCCAGGAAGGCGTTACCGCGAAAGTCCAGTCGACGCTGCCGAACGCCGCGCCCTCGGGCGAACCGCAGAAGGCTCAGGACGTGCTTCCGCCCTCTGCTGCCCCGGTGGCCGGAACCGCGCCCGCCCAACTGCCGGAAGCAAAGCTTATGTCTCGCGTCGCCCCCCCCACGGCTTCCGAGCCGCAGCGTCGAGGTGCAGTCGGCGGTGCAATCGGAGGCCCGGTTGCTTACGGTCCCCACATGCCGATGCAACAGCAGCAGCAAACCGCAGACAATCGACTGCAGGCCTTTACACCTGCGGCGCCCTTGGCGAAGCAGCAGAGTGCAGGCGCTTCTGCGAGTCTGAGGGTTCCTTCCGCGTCGGAAACGGTGAACGTCGAGGCCGCTGCAACTCAGGTCGGAACCCGCCAGGATGAGGTGCGGGTTCAGAACCAGCCCTCGCCTCCACCGAGTCCGGCCGCGACGGAGCAGCTATTTGACAAAGATGCCGTTGGCAAGGCCAAGCCGGCGCTGAATTCCACGGGTCGAGACATCATTCAATTGGTCGCCCTCACTCCCCGCTGGGCCATCAATTCCGCGGGAGGCCTGCAGCGTTCCTTCGATCAGGGCAAGACGTGGCAAGATGTCGATGTGACCGCGGCCGCCGCGTTCTCCGCTGCGAAGGGCCTTACGGCAGCCAACACGGCTCGCACCAAAGAGTATTACGCGGACAAGAAAGCACTGAAGACACCTGCTGGGGCTCCCGTGTTTCGTGCCGTAGCCGTAATCGGAACCGAGGTCTGGGCGGGCGGATCCCAGGGCGTGCTCTTTCACTCCGTCGACGCTGGCAATCGGTGGGCCCAGGTTGTTCCCGCATCCGGAGGCATCACCCTGACCGACGACATCGTCGGCATGGAGTTCACCGATGCCCAGCACGGGAGAATTACAACTTCGACTGGCGAAACCTGGAGCACGAGCGACCAAGGTCAGACTTGGCAAAAGCAATAAACCGTTCCGGACTTCGCTGCGCTGATCCCCTTAGCTCTACGCTAATTCATTACCAAGGTGACGTTTACACAAAATAGAGCGGACCCTACGATCCATCTCGTGGTTCGGCAGTTCTGGGGGAGGGCTGCCGAGGCGTCCTGGACTGAAAAGTCGAGGGCGCTTTCTCTTTCTGGCCTTTTAAAACCGACCTTTTCGACCGGGCCGCCGTTTTTCAGGCGCAGCACCAGGTACTGCTCATCGATAAACCGGTCGCCGATCTTTAACGCTCGCGGTTCCGAACCGAAGAGCTCGAATCCCAGTGCACAATACAAGCGAAAAGCAGCGGTCTGCGTCGCTGCAACTGAAAGTAATACCTGCTCAAGGCCCTCCGTTTCTTCCACGCGCTTCAGAATCGTTTGCAACATCCTCTTGCCGACCCCAGTTCCCCTTCGGGCCGGCGTCATACAGACGCCCCAGATGCGCCCCCTGTGACGGGTCTTCAGATTCTGTTCGGTAAAACGCCGCCCTACCGATGAGCAGCCCTCCTTGCTCCGCACCCACGACGAACTGATCCCCGCCCTCGGAGCCGAGGCGCTTTCGCACCTCGTCCAGGCTGAGAGTTCGGTGCTCCGGCGCCGACACGCTGAAAGCCTCCGGATCACCCTCCAGCGCTTCCCGGCGAAGTCTCCAGTACTCGCTCGCGTCGTTCCCGGTCAGATACCGAATTTCGCTGGCTGCCATCGTTGTCATCGTCGCCTTCTCGCGACCTATTGCCCTCCGCGGCAGGCCGCGCAGTACCCACCAATCTCAAGCCGCGAAACCAGAACGCGGAACCGGCAGTCTTGCTCGACCTGCTGCTTGAGTCGTTCAAATCCGTCGCTCACAAACTCCGTGATCTTGCCGCAGCGCAGGCACGCCATGTGAATGTGATCCCGCCCCAGCTTGCGCTCGTAGTAATGCCCCTCGCCGTTGATATGCATCAGGTCGAGTTCGTCGATCAAACCCTGCCGCTTCAATAGACGCAGCGTACGGTAGACGGTGCTGCGATCGACGGTGGCATCGAGCCGTTGCGCCTTGCGCAGAATCTGGCTGGCATCCAGATGCTTGCTCGCCGTCTCCATCACACGCAGGATGGCGCGCCGCTGCTGGGTCATGCGAATTCCGCGTTCCGCGAAATGGGCCTGCAAGCGGCCCGGCATTTCGGTTTGTGGTAGTGGCATAGGTTCGAAACCCCATGTGTCGCAACTGGTCGCAATCGGACTGCGACGAATTCTTTGTCCGGACATGGACACAAGTGCCCTCGATCCGGCATTCTTTTGATGGTATCTCTAGATGCGACTCAGTTGCAACTAAATGAATCCCTACTCCCCGCGAAATTCCCGGCGAATCGCGGCGCTCTCCGCGTACGCACTCGTCTGCCTCGCCGTGCTCGCCATCGTCCCTCGACTCCACGCCCAGGAAAACTACTTCGTTACCTATTCCCAGGAACTGGAGGAGCCCGGCAACCTCGAAGTCGCCGCCAAGAGCGTCACTGGCGCCCCCAAGGGCGGCAACCCCTTTGCCGCGACCGCGCTCGAATTCGAGTACGGTGTCAAAACCTGGTGGACCACCGAACTCTACCTCGACGGTCAAACCACCGCCAGCGAGAGTACGCTGTTCACCGGTTTCCGGCTGGAGAACCGCGTCCGTCCCCTGCTGCGCGAGCACTGGATCAATCCCATCCTCTATTTCGAGTTCGAAGACATCAACGGCGCCGACAAGGCCGTGCTCGAAGTCGTGGGTCACGACAGCCGTTCCGACTTCCTGGCCCGCAACGACCGAAGCGAAAAAAAGCGCGAAGTCGAATTCAAACTCATCCTCTCGAGCAACTTCAAAGGATGGAACGTTTCCGAGAACGTCGTCGCGGAAAAGAATCTCAACAACAGCCCGTGGGAATTCGGCTATGCTCTCGGTGCCAGCCGGGTGCTCGCCCTGGCAGCGAGCGCCAAGCCCTGCAACTTCTGCCGTGAGAACTTCGCCCTCGGAGCAGAAATGTACGGCGGCCTTGGAGAACGCTATAGCTTCGGCCTACACGACACGTCCCACTACCTTGGTCCAGTTGTCACCTGGAATATTCCCCGCGGCCCAACGGTTCGCCTCTCGCCAAATTTCGGCCTGAACCAAGACAGCAACGGATTTCTGTTCCGCTTCATGCTCTCCTACGAGATCGATCAATTCCTGTCGAAACTCAGGAGTCCACGATGACCCAACGCCACCCCGCTGTGTTCCTCTTTCTTCTGGCATTTGTCGCATTGGCGTTCGCCGCCGCCGGGGATGGCGAATGGCTGCACAAAGTTCCTGCCAAGGATCGACTCCGCCCGAATCCGTTTGCGACCAATCCCGACGCACCTGCTGCCGGTGGCAAGATTTTCGCCGAGCACTGCGCCGAATGCCACGGAGAGGATGCCCAAGGCAAGACCCAGGGCAAACACCTTCGCCCCAACCTTCACGCCGATCGTATTAAGCAAGCCACACCAGGAGAGCTGTTCTGGTTGGTCACCAACGGCAGCCAGAAAAACGGCATGCCCTCTTGGAGTCGCCTCCCCGAACCCCAGCGCTGGCAAGTGATTACGTTCCTCAAGTCGCTGCCATAGGGGACCCCTGCCTCCGACCGGGCGGATTCTCGTTTGCGACCTTTATGCAGCTTCCGCATCAAAATACAGGTGCTAAAATAGTCAGCTGGACTCCCTCACGGGAAGCACTCATACAGATCGTCAGGCGCGGCAACGCCGCTCGCGGAGCGTCAGCCGACAGGGCGACGCTTCACAACAAGGAGAAAGAACATGGCAGGCAATGGAATCGTCGAAGTAACCGATGCAAACTTCGACCAGGATGTTTTGAAATCGGAGCAGCCCGTACTCGTAGACTTTTGGGCGACCTGGTGTGGTCCCTGCCGCGCCATCGCTCCCATCGTCGAGGAACTGGCGAAGGACTATCAGGGCAAAATCAAGATCGGCAAGATGGACGTCGACTCGAACAGCGCCACCCCAATGCGCTACCGGGTCACCGGCATCCCGACGTTGCTGGTCTTCAAAGGCGGCCAAGTGGTCGAGCAACTGGTTGGCTATAAGCCCAAAGAGGCCATCGCTCAGGCCTTGAACAAGCACATCGGCTGAAAACCCAATACTGTTCATACGACGCCCGGTTAGTCCCGGGCGTTTTATCTTTGGGAGCCACTTCAGCTGCCCTAGAATATCGGCCATGCGCCGCCTGTTTCGCATTCTTTACATCTTAACTATCATCGTTCTTCAAGTTTTAGCGACCACCGCTTACGGCCAAACAACGGGGTTGGACCAGTATCTCAGCGACAGGTACAGGGGCAAAAGGCTTCTACTCCGGGGATTCTATCCGCAAGACCGATTGCTCTACGACTCCGCGGGATCGCTCGTCGGCAAGGAAGACCATGGCGATTGGACATCGCACGGCTTCGTCGTTGTGGACGACGTTCATATTTCTGGGCCACGCCTGATCCTTGAGGCACGGCGGCTCTTGATCGTCGCGCTGGGCCGAACTTTTTAATTCCACACAGCGCAGCAACCAACTCCTGACGAGAAAGGAACTCAACCGGTTTCTGTCGAGATTACAGTTGATTTCGGGAAAGACATTCCTGCCGTCGAGCAGGCCGATAATGCACTATCAAGAATCTTTCTGAGCGCGAAAGACGATCTCGGCACATTGATTCCGGACTACTGGAAGCCGTGCGTGACTGCCAGCATCAGTGGAAGGCGCCCGGACTGCAGCTTTTCCCCGGAGGTTCTGGCAGTCCCCGGCATAGCGCCTTTGGCTTCGAGTAGCTCAACCGTTACGGCGACCTACGATTCGCCGGGTGCTCTCACAAATGGCCGGTTGTTTCGTGTCGGCGACGGTGTTAGCCCCCCGAAAGTGATCTTTCAGCGAGACCCAGAGTTCAGCCCGCGAGCGCGCCAGGCGAAATTTCAGGGCACCATGACCCTGATGCTGGTGGTGAACCGGGAAGGCGTTCCCACAAATATCCACCTCACCACCCCGCTCGGATGCGGTTTAGACGCGAAAGCCGTTCAGGCGGTGGGGGGGTGGAGATTTAAGCCCGCCGAGAAGGACGGACAGCCTGTGGCAGTGGAAATTGCCGTGGAAGTCACATTCCACCTGTACTGAAGAGATACTGAAGAGAGAAGAATCGCAGAGAGCGGAGAGGGAACTGAGAACTGCTAGTACTTCCGCAGAACCCCAATGACCCGCCCCTGGATATCCACTGCCGCCGCTGGCACGATGATCGGCTTCATGGTCACGTTCGAAGGCTGCAGCCGGATGTTGTCGCCCTCGCGGTAAAATCGCTTCAGGGTCGCATCGCTGGAATCCACCAGCGCCACCACAATGTCACCGTTGTGCGCTGTCTTGGCTTTCTCCACTAGAACATAATCGCCATCCAGAATGTGCTCGTCCTGCATCGACTCTCCGCGCACCTCAAGGACAAATACTTCTTTTGACCGCACGAAGTCCGCTAGAGAAATGGTCTCAGGATTCTCGACGGCCTCGATCGGCTGCCCCGCTGCAATCCGCCCCACCAGGGGCAGCACGACCGCGGTGTTGACGCTCATAGCCTGCTTCAGCCTTCCTTTCGGGGGCAACAGATCAATGGAGCGGCTGCGGTTATAGTCGCGAGTGAGCAGTCCCTTTTTCTCGAGATTGGTGACGTGCTTGTGCACCGTCGCCAGTGAAGACAACTCCAGCCCCTTGCCGATCTCTTCAAACGACGGAGAATACCCATGCTCTGCCACAAAGCGAGAGATGAAATCGTAAACTTGCCGCTGTCTGCGTGTGATTGCCATGGCGCAATTATTGGCGAATGGAAGGCGAAAAGCAAGCAGGAAGTGAAGCCATGTAAGACTCGCCGAGACATCTCCGGTAACTCAGGGTGCCCGCCCTTCTCGCGTTTTGTGCGAGAGGGTGGGGATTTTGATTCACGTTCTTTGTGTGCCGCCGAGCGCCGTCAGCGCCGCGACGATCTTGCCTGACCACTGCGCCACTTCATCCTCGCGCAGCGTCCGGTCCGGCGACTGAAACCGGACCCGCAGCAGGATCGAATATTTGCCCGATCCAATCGCTCCGCCACGGAAAATCTCGACCGGGTTGAACTCTCGCAGTGGGGCCACCCCGGCCGCGGCCACAGCCTGCCACATTTCCTCGAACGACACCGCATCGGCAAACACAAACGAAAAATCCCGTTCCACCGCCGGATACTTCCCGGGAGGCGAAAACCGCACCGGCCGCAGGCCGTTCTTATACAACTGCTCAAGATCAAACTCTGCCAGGAAAACGTCCTGCCGCAACTTACGCGCCGCCGCCACGTCCGGATGAATCTGCCCAAACTGCGCCACCACTGAGCTGTTTACTCGCGCTCGCGCGGACCGTCCCGGATGAAAATACTCCGAAGTTTGGCGGTCGTAGGTCGGTTCCCCCGCAAATGCGGCCAGCAGATTCTCCACGTCGCCCCTGAACCCGCGAAACGCCTCGGCCGCGGCAGCGTCTTCACCCTTGCTCACATCCAGCGCGCCGCTCGCCGGCAACGAACTTCTCACCGCAGTCACCGTCGCACCCAGGCACGCACGCTTTGGTTCGACGCGCTCCCCGCCTGATAACTCATACACGCTGCCGATTTCAAACAACCGAGCGTCGGGTACATCCCGATTCAAGTTCCACGCCAGCATGTCGAGCATGCCCGGCATGAGCGACGTGCGCATCACCGACGCTTCTTCGCTCAGCGGATTCTCCAGTTCCAGCACCTTGGTTTCCGCTGACGAGGAGGAAAACTTTTCCGCATCGGCATGCGAGATAAACGTCAGTGAGAGTGCCTGGTTGTATCCCAGCGCCAACGACCGCAGCCGAAAAGCCGCATCCATTGGCGCGTGAGGCAACTCGACTACAGCACCGCTATAGGCGGGCAGAGTTTTCTCAAACTTGTCGTAGCCGTGTAACCGTGCGATCTCCTCGATCACGTCGATCTCGCGTTCCACGTCGAGCCGCCAGCTTGGGATATGCACCTGAAACTGCTCGTCCTGCTGTCCCCTGGGGATCAGCTCGAACCCAAGTCTCTTCAGGAGACGGAAAACCTGTCCCGAGTCGAGATTGCCCCCCAGAATACGCCGCACCTCCGACATGTGCAGCACGACTGGAGCCTGCTCCATATTCGTCGACATCACGTCGACCACATCGCCGAGCACCTCGCCGCCGCCCGACTCCACAATCATTTCCGCCACGCGATCGCACGACAGCACGGTCGATTCAAAATCCGCCCCGCGCTCAAACCGGTGCGAAGCATCCGTGTGCAGCCCGTGCCGTCGCGACATCTTGCGCACAATCCCCGGATCCCACCACGCGGACTCGATCACGATGTTCCGCGTCTTCTCCGTGATCATCGTGTCGTAGCCACCCATCACGCCCGCCAGGCCGACAGGTCTTTTCGCATCGCAGACCACGAGGTCTTCGGAAGTCAGCTTGCGGTCGACTCCATCGAGCGTCTTCAGCGTTTCGCCTTCGCGGGCCCTGCGCACGATGATCCGGCCACCCTCTAGCAGGTCCATATCGAAGACGTGCGTGGGCTTACCAATCTCCCAGAGAACGTAATTGGTGGTGTCAACCGCGTTCGAGATCGGACGCTGATCAAGCAGTTGCAGCCGGTGCGCGATCTTTTCGGGCGAAGCAGTGATGCGAGTCCCGCGTATTACGCGCGCGCTGAATCGAGGACAAAGCGCAGGTTCTTCGACGGTAATCGGGAAGGGTGCGTCGTTTGAGGGTTTGGCCGACTGAGAGCTGAGAGCTGAAAGCTGTTTGAGCGGCAGATCGTAAATCGCAGCCGCCTCCCGCGCGACTCCGTAATGATTCATCGCGTCGGGCCGATTCGTCCCGATCTCCATCTCAAACACGGTATCGGCGCCCCTCCCGCTGATGCCCTCGACCGAAATCCCAACGTTGGTCAAGTCTTCAGCAAGACGGCGATCGTCGACCGCGAGATCAACAAAGTCGCGAATCCATTGTGGAGAAAGTTTCATGAGATCAGCTTCTAGCTGCTAGCTACTGGCTACTAGCCAACCAGCCCCGACGAGCTAGAAGCTAGAAGCGTTCTTACCCAAACTGCTGCAAGAACCTTACATCCCCCTGAAAAAAGAACTGAAGATCATCCACGCCATACTTCAGCAGCGCCAGCCGGTCCACGCCCATGCCAAATGCGAATCCCGAAACCGTCTTCGGGTCATAGCCATTGTCCTTCACGAACTCAAACACGTTGGGATCGACCATGCCGCATCCGAGCACCTCGATCCATCCCGTCTGCTTGCATGGACGGCACGGGTCCGCTCCACGCCGGCCGCTCCCCCCGCAGATGAAGCAGGTGACGTAAAGCTCCGCACTCGGCTCGGTAAACGGAAAAAACGACGGCCGGAAATGTGTCTTCACGCTCGACCCGAAAAGCGCCTTCATGGCATGATCGAGCGTCCCTTTCAAATCGCCAAAAGTAATGTTGGTATCGACCGCAAGCCCTTCGATCTGATGAAACATCGGCGAGTGGCTCGCGTCCGGAGGATCGTTGCGGTGCACCGTCCCTGGAATCACGATGCGGATCGGCGGCCGCATCTTCTCCATCGTGCGAATCTGCACCGGAGACGTATGCGTGCGCAGTAGCAGTCGCTCGCGCTGCGGCTTCAACTGCTGCCCCGCGATGAACAGCGTGTCCTGCGTATCCCGAGCCGGATGGTTCGGCGGAAAATTCAGCGCCTCGAAGTTGTAGTAATCCGTCTCCACCACCGGCCCCTCGGCAACGGAGTACCCAAGCTTCTGAAAGACGCCGACGATTTCATGCATCGTGCGGATGACCGGATGCTCCGCCCCAATTGGGCGCCGCACGCCGGGCAGAGTGATGTCGACCTGGCCAAGATGGCCGCCTAGGCCGCTTGCCCCGCCCTCCACAAATGCGCGCCAAGCCTCGATTTCCTTTTGGACAAACTGCTTAATCTCGTTGAGGTGCTGACCAAGTTCCCGCTTGGCGTCCTTTGGTGCGGTCTTGAGTTGATCATTCATTTGCGTCAGAAGCCCATTCTTGCGCGCCATCCAGCGATCGCGGACGGCTTTCCATTCCGCTTCCGATTTTGTTTCTCGCAACTCATCCCGAAATGCGAGTTTTGCCGCGGTAAACACCTTCAGCAAGGCGTCCGCCGAATAGTCGGTTAGCTTGGGAACGGTGTATGCCACGAGTTGCTGAACGCTGCTTCCTCAAATGTGCTTTGTCATCCTGAGCGCGCTCTTTGCGCGAAGGACCTATGCACTCCCGGCGGACTGCACAGGTTCCTCGTTTCGGTCAGAATGACAGGGAGTAGGTTAAGAAGCCAAACGGCACGGCTGAGGCCGTGCCCTTCCCGTATATGCTCTTGGACTTAATCCTGACGGCTAGGCGAGCGCCGCCTTCGCCTGACTCGCCAGGCTGGCAAAGCCCGCCGGGTCTTTCACCGCCAGGTCCGCCAGAATCTTGCGGTCCAGTTCGACTCCCGCCTTCTTCAGTCCATGGATGAACTGGTTGTAGCTCATCCCGTTCAGCTTGGCAGCAGCGCCGATGCGCACGATCCACAGCGAGCGGAATTGCCGCTTCCGCTGCTTGCGTCCGGAGTAGGCGAACTTCAGTCCGCGCTCCACCGCCTCTTTGGCCGAGCGGTACAGCTTCGATTTTGTAAGAAAATATCCGCTCGCACGTTCGAGTATCTTCTTCCGTTTCGCGCGGCGTTTGGTTCCGCGTTTTACACGAGGCATGTTCTTCTCCTTTTTGCTTTCTGTTTATGGCGGCTGGAGGCAAGGACGATTCGCCGTGCCGGCGATCTCTGGCCTCTTCACACGCCCGGAGGCAATCGAAGATTTTTTATTGCAGAACGAAAACCTTCAAGCAGGCTTCAATCTAAAATCTGCAATCTTAAATCTGAAATCAATAATGCCCCTCATTAGTACGGAATCATCCTCAGGACCTTGGCGAGATCACCATCGCTCACCAGAGCTGACTTCCCCAGCTTCCGTTTCCGTTTCTTATCCTTCGACGTCAGGATGTGACGCAGGTTCGAATGCCCCCGCTTCACCTTCCCGGTCGCAGTTTTCTTGAAGCGCTTTGCAGCGCCTTTGTGTGTTTTCAGTTTTGGCATAAAGTCCTCAAAAACAGCGATTAGCAATCAGCCGTTGGCAAGTGCCCATTGCTTGGAATTTCACTACTAAGACGCGGGCTTGGCCACCTGCGCCGGTGGCGCGCTTTGACCGGCCACGCTCGGGGCGGAAGGCTTTGGCTTGTCCGCCTTCTTCGGCGCCTCCACCTTTTTCGGCGCCAGAATCGCGTGCAGCGTATTGCCTTCCTGCCGCGGACGGAATTCCACGACGCTGTGCGCCTCCACGTCCTTGATCAGCCGCTCCAGAATCTGCCGGCCCAAGCCGGTGCGGGTCATTTCGCGTCCGCGAAAGAAGATCGTCGCCTTGACCTTGTCACCCTCATCCAGAAAACGCAGCACATGGTTCTTCTTGGTCTCGTAATCGTGGTCGTCTACGTTGATGCGGAACTTGACCTCTTTTACGGTGATCGTCTTCTGATGCTTCTTTGCCTCGCGCTCTTTCTTTTCCTGCTGGTAGAGATACTTCCCGTAGTCCATAATGCGGCACACGGGAGGCTGCGCGGTGGGCGAAATCTCAACCAGATCCAGATTTTTCTCGCGGGCTTTCTTGAGCGCTTCGTAAGGCGGCATGATGCCCAACTGCCCGCCTTCGTCGTCAATGACGCGAATCTCGCGTGCCCGGATGCGATCGTTTGTGCGGATAAAACGCTTGTCGATACCGTCCTCCGTACTCTAAGCGACTGAGAATAAAGAATTATAGCACGGAGAGATTGTGTGGGACCGGGTCTTTGACCCGTTCATGTCGACCGCAGCTCGACGGCTTTAATTTGCGGCCGCTCAAAGTAAAACTTAGCTCTCCAGAATCAACTGCGCGATCGCCTGCTCGGTGGTATGTGTGAGCGACAGTGCGATATTCTTCACGCCCATCTTGGCCGCGAACTCGCCTGCCTTCCCATGGAAAGTCATGGTCGGACGCCCGCCCGGCGCGCGCACTACCTCGCAGTCCCGCCAGCGCACACCGTGATTCCAGCCGGTGCCCAGCGCCTTCATCGCCGCTTCCTTGGCGGCAAATCGCGCCGCGTAGCGCTCCACGCGATTGGCCTTCGAATCGCAATATCGAATTTCTCCCGCCGTAAAAATGCGCTGCAGAAACCGCTGCCCAAACCGCTCGATCGCCTGACCGATGCGGGGAACTTCGGCGATGTCAATACCCGTGCCCACGATCATGGTTCCGAAGTCACCTCGTTTCCGCATCTTACAGCAACCGGTCGCCGCGATAGATCACGCGCCCGTCAACTATCCGCGCTTCGGCGGTCATTCGATGCCGCTTCACCGGACCCGTGTCATCAATGTGCAGCACTTCGTGACCGTGCGCCACCAGCCAGTCCGACACCAGCATGCGGTGGCAACGGAAATACACGCGCTCGGCGCACATGTAGGCCGTGCGAGAGCCTTCCGCCAGTGTTACGAGTTCGGCTATCGCGCGCTCGAACTCCGGCGTCAGCATGTAGTCGGCATAGTTGCGGAAGCTCTGGTTGCGTAGCGCGATGTTCGGAGACTCCTCGGGCATCTTCTTGCGGTATCCGCCTAGAGCTTTCATCCAAGCATAATGAATCCCTGCTTCAGGCGAACTCTTTTCTAGCGATTCCCGATTGAACTGTGGCAGCCGCCGAGACATAGGGAATGCGCGGATATCAACCAGAGTCCGAATGTGATGCGCCTGCAACGCCGCGATCAGTTCGTCGAGACCGCGGGTCGAATGTCCGATCGTGTAGAGGATGGCCAAGCCACAATGCTAACGAGGATGCCGGTCATAGCCCAACCGACTAATCCATAATCGAGTATTCCAGAAAAGGCTGGGTAATCTTTACGACCTGGTCATCGGGATTCGGTTCTTGCGCGGCGTCGAGAGGAGAGAAGTCAACCTCGACCTTGATGTACGGGCAATGCCGGTAGACATATCTCTGTTTCTTGCGTGTGAAGATTCCTCCCTCAGTCGTAAAAACGCGCAGCAGATCCCTGCGAGTCATTCCCGGTTTGAGGGTCGCAATCGACCGCATCACGTGATCGATCCACTGAGTGTGTTCGCGATCAATCTTTAGGTCGGGCCGGTCAATCTCAACCTCTTGAGCCAAAACACCGAGGGTAGTTATAAGCAGCACCGCCACGAGCCCAAACCGTCTCATGATGCATCCTCCTGCGTCACTGGCCGATCTTCAGCAGTGCTGCTTGCACCGCGTCATCCTGCTCCGCGAACACCGTCCTCAAATCCAGCAGCACGCGCCCTTCCTCCACTCGCGCAATGATCGGCGGATCGCACGCGCGCAGGCGAACAGCCAACTCATCAGCACTCAAGCCTTCGCAATCCAGGGCCAGGAGCCGGGTCGGCAATACCGCCGTCGGAGCCGCGCCTCCCCCAACCACCGACTCGCCATCGACCACTTCCACCATCAATTTCGACGACCGCGCCTCCGCGGCCAGAACCTCGGCCCGTCTTCCGATCTCCTCTTTCGTCAGACGCATCATCTTCAGTGTCGGGATGGCATCGTGGTCGCGCCGCACATACGCAAGGAGCGTTGCCTCGACCGCCGCGTATGTCAGCTTGTCGACGCGCAGCGCACGAAACAGAGAATTCGACCGCATGCCCGCCAACAGATCCGCGCGTCCACTGATGAGCCCCGCCTGCGGCCCACCCAGCAACTTGTCGCCGCTGTAGGTCACGAGGTCCACGCCCGCATGCAGGCTGTCGAGCACGCTGGCTTCGCCCTGAACGCCGAAGCCTTCCAGATCGACGAGCGCGCCACTTCCAAGGTCTTCCATCAGCGGCAAGCCGCGCCGCTGCGCCAGTTCGCGCAGTTCAGCAATCGAAGGTTGCTCGGTGAACCCGCTGATTTCAAAATTTGACCGGTGCACTCGTAGGAGCAACCGCGTGCGATCGTTAATGGCTTTTTCATAGTCGGCAACGCGCGTGCGATTTGTTGTTCCGACCTCGCGCAGAATCGCACCCGACTTCGCCATCACATCCGGAATGCGAAACGATCCGCCAATCTCGACCAGTTCGCCCCGCGAAACGATCACTTCGCCGCCCTCGGCCAGCGAGTTGAGCGCAAGCAGAACCGCTGCCGCATTGTTGTTCACAAGAATCGTCGAGACGCTCGACGATGTGGGCATCCGTGCTGGTGTGGCGACGGCCGCCTCGGCTGTCCCGTCTGGGCGAAGCCCGGCGGAACTTCCCGAAGCTTTCGCAGCCTCGCCCAGCAGGGCGCGAAACAGCCTTTCCACGTGCACATCTCGCTTGCCGCGGGCCCCAGCTTCAACGTCATACTCGAGATTGGAATACCGCCCGGCCGTCTCGCGGATATGCTCGATGGCGGCTTTCGCGAGCGGCGCCCGTCCCAGATTGGTATGCAGAATCACGCCGGTGGCGTTGACGACAACTCGCAGCGAGTGTCTGAGGTCCTGGCGAAGCCGCCCTTCGATCGCGCCGCACAACCCGCCAAGCGCCAGTTTGAACCCGGCCGCATCCAGCCGGCCGGAAGCGATTTCGTTGCGCAAACGTGCCAACACCGCACGCGCCGCGTCCGTGACTGCCGCTGTACCGTGCTCTGCCGCCAGCGCCGCAACGCCGGGCGTCCGCAACAATTCGTCGACGGAAGGAAGTTCGCGATACAGCTCTGACTTCGTCGAAGTCTTCATAACCTGCGCCCAATATTAGGCTGGGTGCCCCATTTCTCGCGCCTTCTCGGAGAAGCGGGGATCGGCTGCCGCGTTTTACAACGTGTGCAAATACGCCAGAAGATCCTGTACGTCCTGCGCGTTCAGGGTCTGGCTATACCCCGGCATTTCATTGCGCCCCAGGCGGACAATGTCGCTGACTCGTTCGTCGTTCGCCGGCAGCCCGCTCAACGAGAGATATTTATTCTGAAAAATTCCCTTTAGACTCGGTCCCTTCTTGCCGCGCTTGGAATATGGCTCGTGGCATCGCGCGCAATTGGAATCGTAAATCTTGCGCCCGGCGGCCTGCTGCGGGTTTAGATCGAGCTCCTCGTCCGACTTGCGCCGCTCCACGTCGCAACCAGACATGGCAATCACCGCCAGCAAGGCAATCAGCGCTGCGGCCAACGTCCAGTCACCACGGCTACGACGCTTCCCTTGCTTCATCAAGCTGTCTTCCTCCACCAACGAACTATCAACAAGCGCCCGAGATGGCGCGCCCCAAACCGCTTTACAATAATAGAGCAAGCGCCGACTATGCCGGTGACGGTCAAACGCGTGTACGAACCGCCGTCTCGTGCCGATGGCGAGCGCGTGCTCGTCGACCGGCTTTGGCCTCGCGGCCTCACGAAAGAGCGCGCCGCCCTGGACGAATGGCTGCGCGAACTCTCCCCTTCCGACGAGCTGCGCCGCTGGTATCACGCCCGCCCCAACCAGTGGCAGATTTTTCGCAGAAAATATTTGAAAGAGCTCGCACATCCGGAAGCTGAAGGCGCGCTGCGACGCCTCTACCTGCTGGCGCACAAGCGAAAGCGCCTGACCCTGCTATTCGCTTCCAAAAACGGAACGCACAACAACGCCGTCGTCCTCAAAGAATTGCTGGAGGGCTCGCGGAAGCCTCCCACCGGCACCGGGCCTGGCGCTTTTCGTGTGATGCGCAATCGCCAGGCTGCCATGAGACGCCGGTAGCAAGAGAGCCCAGCAGTTAGAAAGCCGCCCCAGGGACCCCTGGCCCTAACTCCTCATTTAGAATCAGTCGCCATGCGGTCTGTCTTCCAGTGGAGTCTCGGTGCGCGCTCGCTCGAACTCGGCAAGCGCACCCTGATCATGGGTGTGGTGAACGTCACCCCCGACTCTTTTTCCGATGCTGGCCAGTTCCTCGACCGCGATCAGGCCATCGCCCACGCCCAGCGTCTGCTCGAAGAAGGCGCCGATATAATCGACGTCGGTGGAGAATCAACGCGCCCCGGTGCCAGGGTTAGCCCCAACCCGCCTCAGCCTGTGGAGGAGACGCAGCCTGCGAAACTCGCAACCGGCGCTCCCGCGGTGAGCGCGGAGGAAGAACTCAGGCGCGTCCTCCCCGTCATCGCTGAACTGAAGAAAAAGGTTCCCGCCGCGCTTCTCTCTGTCGACACCTACAAGGCCAGCGTGGCCCGCGCGGCAGTAGGCTCCGGCGCTGAGATCGTGAACGATGTCAGCGGTTTCCGCTGGGACAAGCAGATGGCCAAGACCGTTGCCGATCTCAAATGCGGGGCAGTGCTGATGCACATGCGCGGACGTCCCGAGGAATGGCGCACGCTGCCGCCGCCGGGCGATATCGTCCTGCTGGTAAAGCGCGAACTAAAAGACTGGGCGGAGAAGGCTGTGCTGGCCGGTGTTCGCCGCGAGCGCATCGTGCTCGATCCCGGCCTCGGCTTCGGCAAGAGTTTTGAAGAGAACTATCCGCTGATCAGCCGTTTCAGCGAACTACAATCTGCTGGATTTCCGCTGCTGGCGGGCACTTCGCGCAAATCCTTCATTGGGCGCACTCTGGCGCGAGATGGCAAAGATGCCCCGCCCGAAGCCCGCCTCTACGGAACCCTGGCCACCCAGGTCGCACTGATCCTGAAAGGTGCGCACATCATTCGCACCCACGACGTTAAAGCAGCGGTCGACGCCGCCCGGGTCGCAGATGCGATTCTGCAGGCGCGCTAGGTTCGAGCGCCCCATCGTCGGCCAGATTCGCTACATGTTAGGAGAGAGTACCGGGCAGGGAATTCGACAGCAAGAAATACATCGAGCAGTACCTTTCCCCGGACCTGTCCTGAGAGTCGCTTTTCACTCCACGGTCTCCTTAACCTTCCCAGATTCGGCTTCAGGTTCTTGCACGGGAGAAGGCCTGAGTTTGTCCAAGACTCCATGACCTTGCGCCAAAGCCCCGGGCGTGTAACCCAACGCACCATAAAAAGGCGGCACCACACCGATCTTCTCCGCAACGCGAACCACATCGTTTCCAACTAGGTCAGCGGTCCGGCGCGGCACCGATCTGTAAATTTCAAAGAAAGTATTGAAACCGTGACAGAGACTGCGTGGAGAGAACCGAGAACAGGAACCACGCAGCCGGCAACTCGTGAGGGAATGGTGAATAACACATGACTCCGCAGGATCGAGCGCGATCTCCACGTCTGTTTCATTTATCGCCCCGTCGATGAACACGGCGACGATCTCCCTAGAACCCCTTTCCCGAATCCAGCAGAATGGTCACGGGGCCGTCATTGACCAGTTCCACCTGCATCATTTCCTGAAAGCGCCCGGTCTCGCAGCGCAACCCGAGGGCCTGAACCCGCTCGACAAAGCACTCATACAATCGCCGCGCCTGCTCCGGCGGCGCCGCGCTATCAAATGACGGACGCTTTCCGCGCCGCACATCACCATACAGCGTGAACTGCGACACCGCCAGCACGCTGCCGCCTGCGTCCTGCACATTGTGATTCATCTTGCCGTCCCGATCTTCGAAAACGCGCAAGCCCGCGATTTTCTCCGCCAGATAGATGGCATCCGCTTCCGTATCGCCATGCCCCACACCCAGCAGAACCAGCAGTCCGTGCCCGATTTCGCCACTCGTCCAATCGTTGACCGTGACTCTGGCGCGGCTCACGCGTTGCACGACGGCACGCATACGATCTCACTTCTCCTTGGCTCTTGCCAGCGTCCCAATCATAACGCTCTTGTCATAATGCGCCCGCCGTTTGACCCCGCCAACAGTCAGCCGTTAGGATTCATGAGTGCAATCGCAAGGCGACCAGGACGTTGCCGGAAGCGCCACCACCTTCCTTTACACTCATTCCCCCGGACCATTACACTACACACTCGCCTTTTTTCTTTTAGTTGCAGTGCGCAGACGCGCGGAGCCAGACAGGCATAGACGTCGAAGGCTCGGTTCCGAGCCGGCACGGATAAAAGCTGCGATTGCGTAACCGAACTACCGAATTCAAATTTAATCAGACAAACGAGGAGACACATGGCAGCCGTAGACGAGAAGGTAAAACAGATTATCGTGGAGCAGTTGGGAGTCGATGAGGGCGAAGTCACCGCCAGCGCGTCGTTTGTCGACGACCTGGGCGCCGATTCGCTGGACACCGTCGAACTGGTGATGGCCTTCGAAGAGGCTTTTGACATCGAGATCCCCGACGAGGACGCTGAGAAGATCCGCACCGTGCAGGACGCCGTTGATTACATCGGCAAGCACGCCAAGGCGGGGAAATAGATTTGGAACCCAGATTCTTCGACAATCTGCCCGGAAACTCCCTCGATAGGGTCGAGTTGATTATGGCTCCCGAAGAGGCGCTCGACGCCGAGATCCCGGACGAAGACGCCAAGAAGTTCCGCACTGTACGGGACGCGATTGACTACGTCAGGCGTAAGAAAGACGGGGATCTAAATTGACTCGCAGGGTCGTAGTCACGGGGCTTGGCCTCATCTGCGGCGTGGGCAATTCTACCGACGAAGTGTGGCAGGGCCTGCTCGCCGGTAAGAGCGGTGTCGCGCGCATCGCCGCCTTCGATGCCAGCAACTTCGCCTGCCAGATCGCCGCCGAGGTCCGGAACTTCGACCCGCTGAATTACATCGAGAAGAAAGAACTGAAGAAGATGGGCCGCTTTATCCACCTTGCCATCGCCGCGTCGGATGAAGCCATGAAAATGTCAGGCCTGAAGATCACCCCCGAAAACGACGAACGGGTCGGCGTTCACATCGGCTCCGGCATCGGCGGATTCGACATCATCGAGCGCGAGCACCTCGAACTGCTGAATGGCGGCCCCCGCAAGATCTCGCCGTTTTTCATTCCGGCTGCCATTGTGAATCTCGCCGCCGGACAAGTCTCCATGCGCTACGGCGCCAAGGGGCCGAACGAGGCCACCGCCACCGCCTGCACCACCAGCGCACATTCCATCGGCGATTCGTTTCGCATCATCCAGCACAACGATGCCGACGTCATGATTGCCGGCGGCACCGAGGCCGCCATCACTCCCATGGGTGTCGGGGGATTCGCTGCCATGCGTGCCCTCTCCACCCGCAACGACGCGCCTGAAAAAGCCAGCCGCCCCTGGGACAAGGATCGTGACGGTTTCGTGATCGGCGAAGGCGCGGGCATCCTGATCCTGGAAGAGTTGGAGTTCGCCCGCAAGCGCGGTGCTCCCATCCTCGCCGAGGTCGCCGGCTACGGGATGTCGGGCGACGCCTACCACATGACCCAACCCGCGCCCGAGCACGAAGGCGGATTCCGCGTCATGCGCAATGCCGTGCGGGATGGAGGAGTTACGCCCAGCGTCGTTGGATACGTCAACGCCCACGGCACGTCCACACCCATCGGAGACACGCTCGAAGCCCACGCCATCCGCAACTTCTTCGGCGATCACAAACTCGCGGTGAGCTCGACTAAGTCGATGACCGGACACCTGCTTGGCGGTGCCGGAGGCCTCGAAGCCGGCATCACCGTGCTCGCACTGCGTGACCAGACCTTGCCCCCCACCATCAATCTGGCTAATCCTGACCCGGACACCGCCGGCATGGACCTAGTCCCCAACCATTCCCGCAAAGCCGAACTCGAATATGCCATGTCAAACTCGTTCGGCTTCGGCGGCACCAACGGCGCCCTGCTGTTCCGCCGCTGGCATGAGTAGAAACAATCCCGGTGGCACGGTCCGTCGTCGGACGGGCGCCCTCGCCCGTCCAGGCGGCCCCGGTAGTATCGGGCCGCAGTGGCGGCTCCGCTGATTCCACGGCTCAGAACCTCTTCACTCCAAGCCCCTGATGCCACGCCAGTTCGCTACGTAATGTCCTTTCTCGCGTGCCTCAGAGCAGGGCATTGGCCCTTGGAACAGTCTCTGCGCTTGGTCCTCTGTGACTTTTCAACCTGCCCTGCTGCCCACACAATCGTTTCGGAAAGTGGAGTCTTCCCCGAAACATGGACAACTCTTTCGCCGCCGCCACCTCGACTCCGTCCTTCGCCCCCTTCACCCGCAAAGCCGCTGCTCGCACCGCCCTGGTTGGGCTGGACGAAGGGCACCGTGCTTTACTCGCGGAATGCTTCCGCCAGTTTGCCATTGAGACCGTGGTCATTTCCTCCGATGCCGCCGAGCGCCTGCGCAAGGAGAAATTTGAAGCTTGCGTGCTTGGTTTGGGCGATGGTGCGGATACTCTGATGGAAGCGGCTCGCACTTCGCCCTCCAACAGCCGTTGCATTCTCTATGGTGTTGGAGGCAACGCCCAGGAAGCGATGCGCTATTCGAAATACGGCATCAACGCCATGTTCCAGGAACCGCTGGAACGGCCGACAACGCTGAAGCTGATCCGCGCCACGCGCCTGCTGGTACTGCACGAATTTCGCCGCTACGTTCGCATCCCGGTCATGACCGAAGTTGCCGTTGTTGGTGACGGGCGCCGCGTCTCCGCCTCCAGCATCGAAATGAGTTCCGGAGGCATGTCGGTCAAGAGCCCGGAAGACTTCTCCATCGGCGTGCCGGTCGAAGTGTCGTTCTCGCTGATGACACTGCCCCGGGTCAACGTGCGCGGCGTGGTGAGCTGGCGCAAGCCCAAGTCGTTCGGCGTCCGCTTCGACGCTGCCGATGATCGCCGACAGAAAGTCAAGCGCTGGATCGATTCCTACCTCGAAAACTGACGTTGGGTCTCCGAGACTGAGATCATGTGGGGACAGCCGCCCTCGGCTGTCCGCCGCGGGCGTAAGCCCGGGTTCTTGGTTGGATCTGGCTCACTCCTCGAACCCTTGCCCCGGCTGGCGCTATCATTAGCTTCGTGGCCTCAGTCAGCACCCCCCAAGCGCCCGCCGCGACGCAACCTCCCTCGGGCGCCCGCCGCTTCACGCTTCGTCAGCGCCTAGTCCTGCGCATCATCATCTGGGCCGGATACTGGTTCATCCGCCTCGTCGGCCCGACGCTGCGCGTCGCGATCTCCTTTGAGGACGGCGCCCAGCCAACGCTCGAGCACCGCCCACTGATCGGGTCCTTCTGGCACTCCTGCCTCATTCCAGCGACCTTTATTTGCAGGAACCTGGGCGTGCGCGTGATGAGCAGCAACAGCTACGACGGCGAATATATGGGCCGCATCATTCACAAATTCGGCTTCGTCGCCGTGAAAGGATCGTCCAGCCGCAACGCCGTGCGCGCTCTGCTCGGCCTGCGCCGCGCCCTCGCAGACGGATGGACCGTCGCGTTTACTCTGGACGGCCCGCGCGGTCCGCGCCACAAAGTCAAGCCGGGCCCGGTCGCGCTGGCGCGCTCCTCGGGCGTGCCCTTGACTATGTTCCACGCGGCGGTTGACAAAGCTTGGGTGCTCAATACCTGGGACCGGCTGATGATTCCAATGCCGTTCTCGCGCGTGCTGCTGCGCTTCGGCAAGCTGATCCCCGTCCCGGCGGATGCCAGTGACGAAGGGGTCGAGCGTTATACCGGGGAACTGCAGAGCGCGCTCGATCGCGCATGTGAATTCGCGGAAGCGAACGTGCGCAGAGTGGGGACGAGCGAATTTCCCTACCGAAGAAATTGAGGATGGTTAATTGTTGGTTGCGCTATTCCAGCGTCGATCCTAGCTGCTGGTACTTGTACTTCTTCCCGTCCCAGTAAACCACCGACGAGGTATCTTCACCCTCGCCGTGCTCTTCCATGTAAATGCCGAGGATCGTTTTCTTCTTGAGGGCCAGCCGCTTCACCGCCAGGGTTTTGAAGGGCAGGTTGATCAGCAGATACTTCGCCTTCGGCTTCTCCGCGCGCCAGGCATCTTTTTCCTCGCCGTGAATAATCAGCAAGCTCAGGCCGCGGCGCTCCGGCTCATCGGAGGCGAACGTCGACGTCACTTTGACGTCACTGAAGCCGAGAAAGCTGTCATACGGATCGGCGACGACAAAGCTGTATTCGTCTTTGTCCGCCATGGGATTCTTGCACTTGGCCGCGACCACCAGGTCCTCGATGCCATCATCGTCGAGGTCGGCAACGAACTGGGGTGGCCCTGCGATAAGCGAACAATTCTCGCCGAATTGCTGGTGAATAAATTCGTTGCTCACCGCTGGCGAAGGCGCCTTGGCATGCGCCGGCGGCGGAGGCGGTTCCTTCCTGCTTTGCGCGGACAAGCCGGCTGCGATCATCAACGCCGCGAACACTGGGAGCAGAAATTTTCTGGACGACATGGTCCTACTCTAGTCCGGTTTTCTTTGAGCGGGTAGAGACAGAGTAGTGACGAAGGTAATCGGATGCCAGGCGTGGATTCGTGTCAGGGCGTTGCTTCAGTGATGGCGTACGAGAATTCGCTGACATTCGCCTTCAGGCGCTGCGTAGCGCCAGCGAGCCAGCGCCTGAGGCCCAACCGCTGCGCTAGTCCTTATCGGTACGTATCGGTACGCCTGAGCGCGCACCCTGGATACGGGTCTCTGCCACGTAGCAGTCGTTGGGGCTTGCCGTCGAACTGGCGTACGACGGGTAGCACGCTCCACTTCACGCCGCATCATCGCCGAAAGTGTTCCCATCCGCGTGCGACCAACTCATCGCCCACGTCTTTCGCATTGCGCAGAATAATCTTGCGCCTGCGCGTGATGCGGCCGATGCAAGTCAAGGCTACTCCCACAATCCGTGGCGGAACGCGTTTGTCCGCCGGTGCGGTGAACAGAAGTTCGTAGTCCTCGCCGCCGTGGAGGCCGAGATCGAGGTCGACTTCGCGGGCCGGCCTTCCAACCCGCGCGCGTGGAATGCGCTGCGCTTCCACTTCCGCCCCCACGCCGCTCTCTTCGCAGATGTGGGCGAGATCCGTCGAGAGCCCATCGCTTAAGTCAATCATCGCCGAAGCCATGCGCTTCTGGCGCAGCACGCGCCCCAACTCGACCCGCGGCTCGGGATAGAAATGGCGGGGATAATCCCGCGGTTGCAGCTTCTTTCCGGGCTGCGCCCGCATCTGCTCGAGTGCCGCCGCCGACGCGCCCAGCTCGCCACTCACGTAGATGCGATCTCCCGGCCTCGCTCCCGAGCGCAGAATGGCGTTGTCCCTACCCACGGTGCCGATCACGATGATGTCGGCGAGAATTCCATTCGGCGATTCCGCCGTATCACCTCCGGCGAGGGTAACGCCGTATCTTCCCGCAAGGCTCATCAGGCTGCGAGCGAAGCGTCCCACCCAGGATTGCGACAAATCTCGCGGCAAGGCGAGCGAAAGAAAAGCCGCCACCGGTTCGCCGCCCATGGCTGCAATGTCGCTCAGCCCGCGGACCAGGCACCGGTGTCCCACAGCCTCCGCCGGATGCCAGTCGCGGCGGAAGTGAATGCCTTCCAACGTAAAGTCGGTCGTGACCAGCGAGTCGCGTCCCGGTTGCAGGCGCAGCACGGCGCAGTCGTCTCCGATTGCTTTGATTACCTTGGAGCCGCGAGCGCGACCACGCTTGTACGACTTCGCCATGCGGCGAATCTGGGCGATCAGCGCTTTTTCAGGAAGCGGCACAGCGTCACCAATATAAGCGACTCCGACGGGAAAGATGCTGACAGATACGGCACGATTCAGAATGCCCTTCCGGGGCGGCCGGCACGACAATCTCCATTTTCCGGCCGCGAAAATGCGATAACGGTAATCGTCCCACCGTGGCCCCCGGTTACCCCCCTTCGGTAACCCAAAAAGGCCCTTGTGCGTCGTTGACAGGGGGAATCCAGTTTGTTACCGTTAACCAGACTTTCACAGAACCTTTGGCCGAAGCTAAGATCTGCAAATGATTGGCGTTGCAGACAAGCACCAAAGCTCAGGCGCGGTAGGTGTAGGGCACGAACGAGTTTCCATTTCCAAGATGGGACGTGGCCCGAAAGAAGGGGAGTGATTTTGCAGAAGCGCTTTTACATTCTTTTTGTGGCCCGCGGGGATGACGGCCAGTTGCGCAAGATCTCGATCCCAGTTCATTACCTCTACCTGTTCGTCGTGGGCGCCGCCATCGGATTCCTCAGTCTGACCGGAATTGCCAGCTCTTATACCCGCATGCTGCTGAAGGTTTCCCGTTACAACGAACTGCGGACGGAAAAAGACCAGCTCAAAGACAATTATTCGCGCCTCGAACAGGTGGCCAAAGAGCGCGATGTGCAGGTGGCATCGCTGGGATCGATCGCCGGAGAAGTTTCCGCGCTCTATGGGTTGAAGTCCCAACCTACGCTGGTGACCGCTTCCGCCGATCAGATTCAAGCCACCGAAGTCAATTCTTCGCTGGACCAACTCCATGCCCTGCGAACTTCCGCACTGTCGGGCGCGACCATGGTTGGTCTGACCATGGGCCTGACCCGCAACGCCACCACCGCCGACTGGATCAAAGCTAACTCGGCCCCGAATCTCTGGCCGGTGCAAGGCCAGGTCACGGGCAGCTTTGGTGAGCGCATTGACCCATTCAATGGGGAGGGCGCATTCCATAGCGGAGTGGACATCAGCAGCGCCTACGGAAATCGGATCGTTGCCCCGGCTGACGGTGTAGTGACGTTTACCGATTCGATGGGCGGCTACGGCAAGGCCATCGTGATCGATCACGGCAACGGCATCAGCACTCGCTACGGACACCTTTCCGGATATGCCGTGGCCGCGGGGCAAGCCGTACATCGCGGCGATACGATCGGATACGTCGGTGAGAGCGGGCGATCCACAGGTCCTCACCTTCACTACGAAGTTCGCATCAACGATACCCCAGTGAATCCCTACAAGTACCTCCGCATCAGCGTCGCCCACAGCGGCGGCTTCGCCGCGGGAAGCTAGAAACCCAGCCCCTAGTTCTCAACTCCGCATCTGTTCCTCGGTACCTCTCTCTGGAGACGGTTTGCGGGTGCCCTTCCTGACGTCGCGCCTTTTGCGAGATTAGGATGGGGCACCCTGTGTCAAGCCTGCTCCTCGCATTACCGGAGTAACGGAGAGAGCGAGCGTAGGTGTTCAGAAGCGGCCATGCGCGGCGCTAACATAGTGGGAGTCCCTCCTGGGCTGGAAGTTGGTATCAGTTCCGGTCCGCGGCAGGCAAACTAGCGCCACATGGAAAGTCCCAACATAATACGGTTCGGCCGCTACGAGATCCTTGGCGAATTGGGCCGCGGGGCCATGGGAGTGGTGTACAAGGCACGCGATCCCCAAATCAATCGGGTGGTTGCCCTTAAGACGATTGCTCTGCGCGGGCAGGATCCGGAAGCAGAACAAGAATTCCGCATGCGCTTTCTGAACGAGGCACAGGCGGCAGGACGGCTGCATCATCCCGGCATCGTCGCCGTCTTCGACCTGGGTGAAGATGGAGAGACCGGCGATCCTTACATCGTCCTTGAATATGTGGACGGAGAGGCCCTGAACCGCATCCTGGCGCGCGAGAGGAAGCTGTCGTTGGAGCGCGCCTTGCAACTCACCGAAGAGATCGCTGCCGCCCTCGACTACGCCCACGAGCAGGGCGTGACCCACCGCGACATCAAGCCGGGCAACATTCTGATCAGACAAGACGGCCATCCCAAGATTGCCGACTTCGGCATCGCCAAGCTGAATCTGGCGCACCTCACAATTCCCGGCAGGTTAATGGGAACTCCGGCGTATATGGCGCCGGAACAACTCAGCGGCTCCGCCGCCGACGGCCGCTCCGACTTGTTCTCGTTGGGCGTGATTCTCTATGCCATGGTCACCGGCCACTCGCCGTTTCAAGGGGACAGCGCGACCACAGTATGTTTCAAGGTCGCGAACCGCGAGCCATTGCCGGCCAGCGCCCTCGATCTGAAACTGCCGCACGAACTCGACGCGGTGATTACACGGGCCATGGCGAAGGATCCCAAACGCCGCTACCAGCGCGGGTCAGACTTCGCCGAGGCCGTCGCTGAATTGCATGCGCGTCTGGTGCCGCAGTCGAACCCCACTCGCACCGGTACGCGAACCGAAACGGTCGCGCCCCCGCGGGCGCTGAGCCGGCGGCCTGCGGTCGGGCTCACCTATGCGATGAAACTGGTCCGCAGTGCGATTTTGAAGGCGCCAGTCCGAGACCTCGTGCTGGGGGTCGCCACCATCGTTGTGCTTTTCGTAGCTGGAGTGCAGACCAGGGTGCTGGTGTTCTCGCACAAGGAAGCCATCAGCAGAGCTACCGCAATTCCAACTCGCGTCCCTCCGGTTCCCGCCGCTACGAAGGCCGCAATAGGCGAGGCACCAGTGCTTCCCGAAGAGCCCTTACCCACAGCCCCTCCCGCTGCAGCCAAACCTGCTGTGGCGTCGGCATCGGCGAAGAAGCCCTCGAAAAAAAGCAAGACTCCGGTCTCACCTCCGAAAGAAGTCGTCGTGCCGCTTTCCACTGTGGAACTGACCGTGCGCCACCAGTTCAAGGACGCGACACTCTCCATCTGGGTGGACGGCAAATTAGCTTTGACCCACGAACTCCACGGTGGCGTTCAGAAGCGGCTGGTCGTCTTCGGCGGGGTCCGGGGCAGCGAATCCGAAACCCTGCAAGTTCCGGCGGGCAAGCACATACTCCGCTTCCGCGCGCAGACCGCCGATCAGACGGTCAATCTCTCGAAGACGATTTCGGCGGACCTCGTCGGCGGCGGCGACAAGACGCTCGCCATCACCTTCGACAAGCACAACACTTCCATGCTGCTCGACTGGCAGTAGACCAATAGAAATTTCAACGGGTGGGACTAGAGATCAGGACCGTCCCGCAGGCCTACTGCCGCAATCCCATCCAGTTTTCTGAGACCACTAGCGAGTTGCCCGGATTCTGCGGGTCATACTTCACCGACGTCTGCAGCCCCAGCCGGCAGGAGTGCAAGTTGATCCAGTGGCGCAGATAGGTCACGTCCTGGGAGCACTCGTATGAGACGCCAGCCACGTCGTACTTATAGATCAGCATGACAGCGGCGTGGTGAGACTCCTCGGCGGAAAGTTCCTGGACGTCAATCACCGTGCCGTCCGTGATGCGGCCCATCCCCTCCAGCCAGGCGCGGCGCTCGCGCTCCAGGTCGTCAGCGTTTTTCGGTTTGCGCCGCAGCAATGCATAGGCTCCCAGCAGAGCCACGCTGCCTGCGGTTACCAGTCCATAAAGTCGAAGTGAATCCATACAGGTGGGTGAAACCCTATTGCCTGAACTTCTCTATCAGGATAAGCGCAAAGCGCCGCGCGTGGAAGTGGTTCGAAGGTTACGGAGGTGCCGTAACCTGTGCAAATCGTGTGTCCCGTGACTCAAGGCAGCGAGGTGATGACGTGTGTGGGCTGCTTAATGAATGCGAGCCGTTCGGCGGCCACACGGACAAGGGCCCGCGAACGTCTCATTCGGCAGCGGGGCAACGGTGCTCTCAAACGACTGCCCCCCGAGCCAAGGGAGGTTAGTACCAACAATCCGATTGCGATCCAAACGCACATGCGCACTCCTGACCAGTGACGAGTCCTGATTGTAATGACTGGCTCGGAAAGCGGTTGTTCGGATTTCTTTCTTCAATTTTTGAAAAGGAACGGCTGCATGAGGCCTTGTTCTAGAATCAACCGGCGGGAATACTCATGACCCGAAAGTAGGGAGGCAAATGAGATTGGCCAGAAGCTCTTCGTTTGTGCTGGCCGTAGCGCTGGCAGCCGGCGCGAGCCACGGAGGGGCGGCCTCGCCAGTGGCAAAGCTGTCTGAGAAGAAGGCCAAACACGGTTGGCCCGTCTACGGCGGCACCACGGAAAACAATCACTTCTCCCCTCTCGCCCAGATCAATCGCAAAAATGTAAAGAAGCTCAAAGTCGCCTGGACGTTCGACACCGGCGAACCTGGCGGCCTCGAAACCAGTCCCATCGAAGTCGATGGCGTGCTCTACGGCCTGACGCCGACGCAGAAAGTGTTCGCGCTGAACGCCGCGACCGGCGAGCCGCTGTGGAAGTTTGACTCAGGAATCAAAGGGACCCAGCCCGATCGTGGGCTCGCCTATTGGAGCGAGGGCAAGGAACACAGAATTATTGTCGGGGTCATGAACTTCGTCTACGCCCTTGATGCCGCCACTGGAAAGCCGATCGCCACCTTCGGCGAAGACGGCCGCATTGATCTACGAGAGGACCTTGGGCTCGATCCGGCAGCGCAGTCCATTTACATGACCAGCCCAGCGGTCATTTACAAAGACTTGATGATCGTCGGCGGCCGTGAGGCCGAAACTCTGCCCGCGTCTCCCGGCGACATACGAGCCTATGACGTGCGCAGCGGCAAGCTGCGCTGGACGTTCCACACCATTCCGCATCCGGGTGAATCTGGATACGACACATGGGCGAAGGATGCATGGAAGACCAGCGGCGCAGCCAACAACTGGGCGGGAATGACGGTCGATGTCGATCGCGGGATCGTCTATGTTCCGACCGGTTCGGCGGCGTTCGATTTTTACGGAGCCGACCGCGTCGGTGACGATCTGTTCGCCAACTGCCTGATCGCGTTGAAGGCAGAGACCGGAGAGCGCCTCTGGCATTTTCAGGGAGTGCGGCACGACATTTGGGATCGCGATTTTCCCGCGGCCCCCGTCTTGGTGACGGTCGACCATGAGGGAAAGAGAGTCGAAGCCGTGGCGCAGACGTCCAAACAGGGCTTCGTTTTTCTTTTCGACCGCACTAACGGAAAGCCGCTGTTTCCGATCGAGTGCCGAAATTATCCGCCGAGCGATGTGCCCGGAGAGCAAGCCGCGCCCCAGCAATGTCTGCCGACAAAACCAGTGCCATTCGCGCGCCAGTCGCTCACCGAGAATCTTCTCAGCGACCGAACGCCCGACATGCATCAGTGGGCGCTCGCGACGTTCCGGAGCTTTCGCAGCGAGGGACAGTTCGTTCCCTTCAGCGTGGGTAAAGACACCGTCATATTTCCCGGATTCGACGGCGGGGCGGAGTGGGGCGGAGCGGCGGCCGATCCGGAGACCGGTATTCTCTATGTCAATGCGAACGACGTAGCGTGGACCGGGGCGCTGGCGGAGAACACGGAAGAGAACAGCCCGAAAGGCGTCTACATGAGCCAGTGTGCGGTCTGCCACGGCGAGAAGATGGCGGGCTCGCCGCCAGCGATTCCTTCGCTGGTGGGCTTGGGCGATCGCATGTCTTCGGGGGACGTCGCGGCGACGATCAAAAACGGCAAGGGCCGAATGCCGGGCTTTGCGAATTTGGGCGACGATCAAATGTTTGCCTTGTTGTCGTACGTGATGAGCGGTGGCGGGGAAAACGACAAGAAAGAATTGGCCAGCGCGGGGCCTACGCTGTTGCCGGCGATGAAATATCACTTCACTGGCTATCACAAATTTCTGGATCCCGAAGGATATCCGGCGGTGGCTCCGCCGTGGGGAACATTGAGTGCCATAAATCTGAACACCGGCGAGTATGTGTGGAAGATTCCTCTGGGGGAGTATCCCGAGCTGGCTGCAAAGGGCCTGAAAAATACCGGCACGGAGAACTATGGTGGTCCACTGGTGACGGCCGGAGGCCTCGTCTTCATTGGCGCGACCAACTTCGACAAGAAATTCCGCGCCTTCGACAAGTCGACCGGCGCGTTACTGTGGGAGACGGCGCTGCCCTTCTCGGGAAATGCGACTCCTGCTACGTACGAGTTGACGGGACGGCAGTTCGTGGTGATCGCGGCGGGCGGGGGGAAGGATCCGAAGTCGAAGTCGGGCGGAGTCTACGTTGCGTTTGCCCTGAAGAAATAATCCGCTACTTGGTTTGGCTGCAGACGCTCCTGCTGACCATGTCGGCGAAAGCGCCTTCCGCGCCGCCGCCGAATTTGTCATCGTGCGAGGCTTTCTTGCCTACGACCGAGCGCCCACTGCGGTCCCGCGTGTAGAACCATTCGGTGGTGGGAGTGACAGCGCCGGTCGTGCAGTTGAAGCGGACGCGAGCGCGCATCTCGACGAACGGGCCACCCTGAGGAAGTTGCGCCGGTTCCTTATACTCCACTCGAACCAGGGCGAGCCGCTGATTTCCCTTCAGAACATGAACGGAACTGACCGAGACTTTGTCGCCAGCTTCGGTCTGACCGATGGCACGCCAATCCCCGGCGGACAAAACCGCCAGGCCGACCACAAGCACCGGCGCCAGCACGACCGCGGCAAGAATGAGGAAGGCTTTTTTCAAACGCCGAGCGTCCCAAGCAATGGACAGCACACACTCTGGGGCAAAAACACGATTCTGTCAATCTTATAGAATCGATTAGGGAATGCCCGTGCTATGGTTAGGGCCGCGACGCGACGACTTGGGCAGGGAGAATTCTTATGGAAATACTTCATTGCACGACGGTTACGTCACTCGTGGGGCCGCTCTTTCTGGCCGCCTCCGGCCAGGGCCTAGTGGCCCTGGAGTTTGACGAGCGCCTGCCCGGGCAGCAGACGATTCGTCCCAACCCCCGCGATCTTCGTTCGGAGAGAGGTTCGGAGAGCGAGCGCTCGACCAGCGACCGGGCGCGCAACAAAGCCATGCGCTTCGAGGAGTCTGAGCGTGCTGTGCAGCCCTACGCTCGCGAACTGGAAGAATACTTCGCCGGCCAGCGCCGCGAATTCAGCTTCCCGCTCGATCTCCGCGGAACGGAATTTCAACTCGCCTGCTGGCGCGAGCTCCTTCAGATTCCCTACGGCGAGACCCGCACCTACGCCGACATCGCGCGCGCGGTAGGCAAGCCCACCGGCTTTCGCGCCGTCGGGATGGCCAATAATCGCAACCCGCTGGCGATCGTAGTCCCATGCCATCGCGTGATCGCCTCCGACGGCACGCTGTGCGGCTACGGTGGCGGACTCGATGTGAAGCGCAAGCTGCTGGAACTTGAAGGCGCGCTGACAGGGACTTTGGTGGCATAAGAATTGTTGATTGATAGCGACAGGGTTGCAGATTAAAGATTTCAGATTGAATTCCCTTTCCTTCTGTTTTTCAATCTGTCAGTCTGAAATCTCCAATCCGAAACCTCGAATGATTTCCGAGTGGCCGGACAACTTGTGTTGCCAACCTGAGGCGGGCGCTTTCTGCCCGCCGAAGGACTCGTGGAACTGGACGGGCAGTGCAGAGGTCGCTCGGCGCCGAAGAACGGCGCTTCAGGATGACAAGACTTGGCAATGAACCCTGGGTTGCCTTCAGACCAAATACACTCACTGCGAAACCCCTCCCTTTGACCACTCCAACCAAATCCTCCACCCTGCGCAAGGCGGGCCTGTTCTATCTCGTCTTCGTGATGTTCTCCTACACCACGGGCGGCCCATTCGGTCTCGAAGACATGGTCACCACCTCGGGGCCGGGGATGACGCTCCTCTATCTTCTGATCCTGCCGTTTTTTTGGTGCATCCCGGTGTCGCTGGTGTCGGCGGAACTGACCACCGCCATGCCCGTCGAGGGCGGCTTCTACCGCTGGACTCGCGCGGCTTTCGGCGACTTCTGGGGATTCCTCGCCGGATGGTGGAACTGGTCGGCCTCGTTTCTCCTGGGTGGCGCGTATGCCGTGCTGTTTACCGATTACCTGGTCTACTACTTCCCGAAGATGACGTGGTGGGAGCACTACCTCATCTCAGTGGCCCTGATCGTGGTGCTGACCTGGGTGAACGTGCGCGGGATCCAGATGGTGGGCCAGGTCGCAACCGCACTCGAGGTCTTCATTTTTGTGCCCGTGATGACGATGATCGTGATCGCGCTGGCGCACTGGCATCACAATCCGTTCACGCCGTGGGTGGTGCCGCATCAGGCAACCTTCAAGATTTTCGGAGTTGGGCTGGCACTGGGGCTCTGGCTGTACTCCGGCTATGAGCAGCTTTCCACCGTTGCGGAAGAAGTGGATGATCCGCAGCGCGCTTATCCGCGAGCGCTGGCGCTGGTGGTGCCGCTCTCCATGGCGGCCTATTCCCTGCCCACGCTGGCTGGTCTCGCGTCCGCAGGCCACTGGGAGCAGTGGCATACGGGATTTTTTTCTGACGCCGCCTGCATGATCGGAGGCCCGTGGCTCGGCACCTGGATGACCCTGGCCGCGATGGTCGGCAACGTAGCGCTGCTCAACAGCACGATCCTGACCACCACGCGCATGCCCTTTGCCATGGCTGAAGATGGATATCTCCCCGACGCGCTGACGCGCAAGCATGCCCGCTACGGAACGCCGTGGCTGGCGATTGTGACGTCGGCGGTCATCTATAGCCTGGTGGCGTGGCAGAGCCTGGCACAGCTGATTTCGGTCTACATCTGGCTGCGCTCAGCCACGACCGTGCTGACGGTGCTGTCGGCGTGGAAACTTCGGCGCACACAACCGGAATTGAAGCGATCGTTCACGGTTCCCGGCGGTCGCGCGGGATTGCTATACGTTGTCGGCGCGCCGGTGGTGATGGCCCTGGTGGCGCTACTGGGAAGTGACCGGTTCGGCCTGATCGGCGGCGTGATCGCGATGGTGGTCGGGCCCGTGGTGTACGCACTGCTTAGGCTTAGGAAGAAAACGCCGCTTAGATTCTAGCCGGACGGATGTGAGGATTAATCTCTCAGATTCTTCTTCAGGCAGCAGCCAGTTGGTCAATGAGGTTTTGAATAGCTGCATCGGCTTTTCGATAAGCGACCTCGATTTTGGCGGGGGGCTTGGAACTGGAGGTTGGTCGGTGATGAAACAAGCTATTGGCCAGGGGGCCGCAGACGCGCTTGTGGAAGAGGACAAACATGGCAGCTACACGGGTTCCCCTTTCGGTGAGGCGGTAGGCGTAGTGCGTGCCCACTCGCTCCAGTAGACCGTGGCCTTTCATCTTGCGCAGGTCATAACGGAGTTGATTGAGGGTGTAGCCCTCTGGAGAAAGGGCAAAGGCGGTTAAGATGGCTTGCCAGATCTGGGCAGTACGCCAACCACCCAGTTGCGGCCCACCGTGGAGCAGCACTTCCATGAGACGAAGCATGCGTGTGTCCTGGATCTTGATGCCAGGGATTTTGCTTTTGCCAGCACAGAGTGGACGAGCCAGGCGCTGGAACAGGGGAAACTCGACGTGCACATCGAGTAATTCCCCTTGAAAAGCCGCCAGACGGTCGGTGGCCGCGACCAGCTTCTTACGAAGAGCGTCCAGATTCTCCAATCCCTTGTTCAGACCCAGATCTTTGAGTTGATTGACGCAGATCTCCACCCGAAAGAAGGTAGAAAACTTCTCATACACGCGTGCCACCAGGCTTTTGCAATAGAACCGCAGCACATGATGACCATGGTCGACCCTTTCCAGCATACTGTGCAGTTTGCCGCGGAGTCTCTTGTGCTTGCGCACGCCGAAGATCTGAGCGATCTTGTCGGCGGTCAGGCAGAACACCCCTAATTCTGCCGAGCGCTCAAAGATCTTGTGGATGGGAAAATTGCGCCGGAAGACAAAATTCAGGCAGTACTCGATCTGGTTCAATGAGTAGTTACGGCGCAAGTTGATGGCGGATCGGTCCTTCTTGGAGAACTTGGGTCCCAAGACCCAGGTCCAGTAGTTCAGGCGCGGGCGGATGATCTCGGGACTGAGTCGATCGGCGGTTGCCTGTAGTGCTTTGGGATCGGCGACCCAGAGGAAGGCATTGTCATCTTTGCGGAAAGCGATGCCCTGGCGTTGGAGGTCGCCGGCGATGAAGGAATGACCGTTGATCCAGTAGCGAGTCTGGAAGGGGAGAAAAGAGCCGACGCACAGAATCATGGGGCCCAGTACTTCATCGCGAATGTAGAAATAGTAGTGGGTATAGCGAGCCCAGTTTCTCTTGAGGATGCGGTAATGGGGATCGTCGGTAGGATACTTGGGCAGGCAGGAGCGGAAGGTGGGGCCCTGTTCCATGGTTTTGAAGATGAAGTAGACACCGAAGCGCTTCCTCCGTTCCAGGGCACGTAGATAGGGCTGGACATAGTCTTCCTGCTTGAGGCCTTTCTTCTTCATGTCTTTTTCTGGCCACTGCAGTGGAAGGTGATGGTTGCGCGCGAAGGCTTCGACCCAATGCTGATAGTCTTGCGTTCGCTGTGCCAGCGCCTGTTTGGTAATGGGATAGATGCCATGCACGTCGCGGAAGAAATGGACGATGTGGGCAGGACGAGTCAGCAGCGGCAGATAGCCCTGGATGACGACGCGATCAAAACAGTGGTATACCAAAGCCAGCAGGCTGGCGAACAGCTTGTGGACGGTTTCCATCGGTCCTCCTCTCCGGCGTGACTTGCCTTGACAACAAGATCATCGGATAGAGGACCGGTGGAAATCCAGAGATGTAGTCAGAGAGCGTTAGCCCGAACGGGATGTAAGGTGAAAGACTTCCGCGAACTCAAGGTCTGGCAGAAGGCGCATGAGTTGGCCTTGGCGGTATACCAGGTCACGGTGAGCTTTCCGCACCAGGAGTTGTATGGGTTGACGACACAGATGCGACGCGCGGGCACTTCGATCGCCGCCAACCTAGCCGAAGGTTGCGGAAGACATGGAGACGCGGAGCTGAGCCGGTTCTGTTCGATCGCCCTAGGCTCTGCCAGCGAACTGCAATATTTCCCGTTGCTGGCGAGAGACTTGCAACTTCTCAAAAGCGGCGATTACGACCGACTGGCAGAGAAGACCACCGAAGTGAAGCGCATGCTCACCGGTTTTCTGCACAAGCTGAAAGCTGCCGGCTGAGCGCTGAATGCACTGCAATCAAAATTTCAAATATCTTTGGCTATGTCTAGTCGCTGAGACGCCTCTTCCTGGCAATGCGCTCGACCTGCTCAGCCACCCGCGCCGGCAGGGTCACACTCCGTCGAAGTTGCTTGGTGGCGTCCATGGCACCACTACGGTGCAATATGGCGCGACGCATGGTTCTCCGCCTGCTGAACTCCTGTGGCTCCCGTAGGGAATTCCCGGACTATGGCAACCAGCCCTGACCTTCGGACCCGAGCCCGCTGGCTCCCGGAAGTACCCCTCACGGTGCTGACGCCCGCTGCGGCCTGCGGAGAAATCGGACCAACCCGGGAAGATGGGGCGGCTTGCACCGCCATTTAGTGGCAAGTGACATCAATTTAACCTGCGGAACTAAGTGTACTGTTCTCATTGGATTAACGCCGCCTTTGGCACAACCTGCAGGCTGCGTATTACCTGAAAAACCGGCCTCTTCCCGTCTATTTCACCGTTATGGGTGCAGATCCCTGCACGCCCTTTTTCATCCGCCGGAACGAAAGGACTTCCGCCCCGCGCCCCTTCGTTCGGGTTCTGACATAGGCCAAGGCGAGCATTGCTAGTGTGATCACCAGCAGTCCCGCAGAGGCGGTACCAATGCCGACGGCGCGCTTGGGCAGGATCGAGACGCGCCCATACACGAACTCAATATGCACCCAATACACCAACAGCGATGCCTGACCCAACTGGAGGACCGGGCTGAATCCCCACTGCGCCGCGCCCCAGCGACACCACGCATAGCTCGCGGTCACAATCACTAGCAACATGCCCAGGCGAATCAAGAAAAAGTTTGGGCTGGTATGCCAGTAATCGTAGACCGGATAAACCTGGCGCGGTCGTGCGTCGAGCCAGCGGGCGAGTTCGACCAATCCCACACCCATCGCGCCAGCAGATAAAAAGACCCGCGCTTCGCGAACTCGCGTCCACTGGCTCTGCAACAGAAATCCGACAGCCAGACCGGCAAAGGCGAACCCGCTCCACGGGAAAATGGGAAACAGCCAGGCTTGCGGCGTGCCCAGGTTGTGCACGCCGTTGAGGTAGGACTCCAGCGGCCAGGGAAGCCAGCGCGGCCGCCAGACCGTCCACAGCATGGGCGTCAGCAGAGAGATCAGCAGCGCGGTGCCTGCGGCGGCGAGCGCCGTGGCAGCGGCCCGCGACGGCGGTTCCCACCCTTCGACAGGCTCAGGGCAGGCTTTCTCGCGCAAAAACCGCGCGAGAAATGGGGCGCCCAGTAAGAGCGCGCTGACTATCCAGCACAAGACTCCCATCAGCATCATGGAAAGGCCGATGGTGTTGAGGATGTCAACGCGCAGCAGATCGGTTTTCGGCGCCCATCCCCAGGCGACGACGTACTCTTGCATGCGGAACAGCAGGCCGAAGGCGAAAATTTCCGCGCCGCGGCGGATGGTGGTGCGCGCGATCTCGCCCGGCGGCAGGTTCTTCCGCCACAGTTTTTCCGTGACCAAAGCAAAAGAAACCCCCGCCAGGAACAGAAACAGGGGCGCGGGGAACGTTCCGCCCAACTGCGAATACATGAAGAAGCGGCTCTGGCGCGCCGCGCCGCCCAGCCACGAGTCGTAGCAGTGCGTCTGGAACATCAGGATGCAGGCCAGCCCCCGCATCCAGTCGATGTAGGCGAGGCGGGATTTTGCGGCGTCGGGCGGACGCACCGATTGGACTGCGATCGGCAGGACCGGTATGGGATCGGGCACAGCACCGGCAGTATACGGCAGGAGGAAAACGCTCTTTTCGGGTTTTTCCATGCTCCGGTTTTGTTCGGGTAGAGAGTTCCCTTACGCTTTCCGTGCGTAGGGTGAGGATTGGAGAGCGCGGTGCGTTGCTTGCCCACAAAGGCCACGACCAAGATCAGGCTGCAAGCGCAGGCGGAGCGACGACCTGCCGGAAGCGCGCCGGAGTCGTGCCCGCGATGCGCCGGAACACGCGCGTGAAGTGGCTCTGATCGGCGAAGCCGCACTCGGCGGCGATGGCCGCGAGCGGCCACTCGGGATCGCGCAACAGTTCACACGCGGCCCGCACCTGGAGGCGATGCTGGTAGTCGCCCGGAGTTCGTTTCTCAATCTGGCGGAAAACACGGGCGAGGTGCACAGGATGAACTCCCGCTGCGCGGGCCAGGTCGCGCATGCGGAGGCGGTCCCGGAATCCCTCATGCAGCCGATCCTT
>Ga0307475_10000164_pt1 | contig 39192 bp, 32 predicted proteins | sample atmos_gasesECM1C_FD_203317 | JGI IMG/M metagenome (GOLD analysis project Ga0307475, IMG submission 203317) | Hardwood forest soil microbial communities from Morgan-Monroe State Forest, Indiana, United States - atmos_gasesECM1C_515 | ecosystem: Environmental > Terrestrial > Soil > Temperate... | reverse complement strand
ACGCTGCGGCGCAGACGGCTACAGCATCCTTGCAGATCACCATCGCTCCGGCAGTTCTGGTGATCACTACCACCAGTCCGCTCACCAGCGGGCAGGTTGCAACGGCTTACTCCATCACACTCGCCGCCAGCGGTGGCACCACGCCTTATACCTGGAGTGTCAGTGCTGGTGCATTGCCGGGCGGACTGACACTCAGCTCTGCGGGCCAGATCTCTGGGACACCGACAAGCGCCGGCACGTTCAGCTTCACCGCCAAGGTTACCGACGCTGCGGCGCAGACGGCTACAGCATCCTTGCAGATCACCATTGCTCCGGCGCCATTGATGATCACCACGACAATCTTGCCGAACGGCCACGTCGGCGCAACCTATTCCACGACGCTTGTTGCTACCGGTGGGATAGCGCCATACACATGGTCTCTGTCGTTGGGCACACTGCCGATGGGTTTATCTCTGAACGCATCAACGGGTGCGATCAGCGGCACACCATCACAGGCTGCGACTAGCACGCCACTCACTTTCAAAGCGACTGACTCCACGAGCCCGACCGCACTAACGCAAAGCGTAAATTTGACGCTTACCGTTTCAAACATCAGCGTCTCTCTGTCTCCCAAGCTTGGTGGGGTTGCCGTAGGTCAACAACTCCTATTCACGGCGGTGGTCACCAATGATATCGGAGCTGCAGGCGTCACCTGGACAGTAACTACCGGCGGAACGCTCACCGGTCAGACAACCACAACAGCTTCGTTCAGTTCGGCGTCGGCTGGTGTTTACACAATTATAGCGACAAGCTCCGCCGACGTGACCAAGAGCGCCTCTGCAACCATCGCCGTTACTGATTTGGCCGGCGTGCTGACCTATCACAATAACCTCTCGCGCGACGGCACGAACGTCAAAGAGTACGCCTTGACGACAGCACTCGTGACGACCACGACGTTCGGCAAGCTGTTTTCGTGCCAAGCAGACGGCGCTATCTACGCGCAGCCGCTCTGGGTGCCGCGCGTGACGATCAACGGACTGCCACATAACGTGATCGTGGTAGCCACCGAGCACGACGGTGTTTATGCCTTCGATGCCGACGCCAGCCCTTGCACCACGCTCTGGCACGCCAATCTTCTCGATTCGACGCACGGCGGAACTGGGGGCGAAACCACTGTCCCCTCCGGGGCCACCGGAGGACTTGTTGGCAGCGGCTATGGCGACATTACTCCTGAGGTGGGAGTAACGGGCACGCCGGTCATCGATCCGAGCACGAATACGATCTACGTTGTCAGCAAGTCCGTGAATGCCAGTACCCAATTCTTCCAGCGCTTGCATGCCCTAGACCTGACTACGGGAAATGAAAAGGTCACACCGCGGAGCATCGACAGCTCCATTTCGGTCGCGGGAACCGGCGATGGGTCCGTGAGTGGACAACTGGCGTTTGACCCCAGGAATGAGAATCAGCGCCCCGGCTTGGCGCTCTACAACGGCGTGGTCTATGTCGCCTGGGCCTCGCATGAAGATCACGATCCTTATCACGGTTGGTTGATCGGGTTCAGTGCTTCGACACTCGCGCCGGCGACGAACGCGGTTTTCAATACGACACCCAATCAAGTCGGAACGTTGTCGTATTCCCGTGGCGGAATCTGGATGGGCGGCGGAGCCCCGGCCCTCGATGCCAGCGGCAATCTCTATTTCATCACCGGAAACGGTACTTTCGACGCGAATACGGGCGGCTCGAACTATGGCGACAGCGTCGTGAAATTGAGCACCGCAAGCGGCCTCAGCGTGGCCGACTACTTTACACCGCTCGATCAAGCCACGCTCGATGCCAATGACACCGATTTTGGTTCGGGCGCCGCAACCATTTTGGTCGATCAGCCAAGCGGGCCGGTGACCCACCTGGTGATTGGCGGTGGGAAACAGGGCAACCTTTTTCTCCTGAACCGCGACAACATGGGCAAGTTCAGCGGCACTACGAACAACGTGCTCCAAACCGTCAACGCAGGAAACGGCATCTATGCCACCCCGGTATTCTGGCAAAACAATTTGTACGTCGCGCCCATCGGCGCGCTGAAGCAATACCTCTTTAATCCGACCACCGGGAAATTCAACGGCGCGGCGTCGTCACAAACTTCCTCGACGTTCGGGTTTCCGGGAGCTACACCTGCGCTTTCCTCGAACGGCGCGGTCGCTGGCATCGTCTGGGCTGCAGACAACAGCCAGTACTGCACGACTGCATCGCCAGCATGCGGTCCCGCCATACTGCACGCCTACGACGCAACAAATCTTGCCACGGAGTTGTGGAACAGCTCGCAGGCGGCGGGAAATCGCGACCAGGCGGGTCACGCCGTCAAATTCACCGTGCCCACCATTGCCAACGGAAAGGTGTATTTCGGAACGCGAGGCAACGACTCGACGGTGCTGGGAGAACTCGAAGTTTACGGATTGCTGCCAAACTAACGCACACACGAACAACTCTTGGTGGCTTAAGTTCAACATCAATGCCCAGAACGCTATCAGTCGGGGTACGTTCGGCCGCGGCAAAGAACTTGTCGCCCAAATCAAACGCTTCGTCCACCACTACAATATTCCTTGCCGGAATCCAACACAAGTTTTGCTGCACTCTTGGTGCACTTTAATCCTTTACTCTGCAAATTAAAGTTTAAGGGCTTTGAATCCATAGAGTTGCAACCAGAAACAGGTTCGGCAGCGTCACAGTGGACGTGGAAAGCGTCGATGCCGCCCCAAGACCCGCCAAGGAGCCAATGCCGGGTTCTTTTCCGGAGAAAGATGATTTCTGCTTGACAGTCGCCAATCTGGGCGAGAGGTCGAAGACCTTGTTCCCGGCAGAGCCGGTGGTCTTCCCGAGCCGCGGGCGGATTTTCAATTTGGCGGGGGCTGCTTCTTCTTTTCCGCTTGCTCTGCCGCACGCCGGGCAAGCATTCGCTTGCGAACTTCTTTCTGCTGCTCCGGCGTGAGCACCGCGAAAACCTGACTGTTCTCCATACGCCGGTACCCCTCGAGGAACGCCCCCTTCTGATCCGCGGTTAGCTTTTCGTTCTTGGCCAGGACATCCATACGCGACTTCATGTCCTGATGAATCTGGTCAATTTTTGCTTTCTGGTCATTGGTGAGCTGCAATCCGGCGAAATCGTCGGTTGGGGGAGTGTCTTCGTGCGGTCGAACCGCAGGCCGGGCACTGTGCGGATCCTGCACCGGACTGGCCGGACTGCTCTGCAAGCGGGTCAGCCCTGGTGCCGCGCACAGAAGAGAGAATCCAGCGGCAATCGCGAATCGGCTTTTCTTCACGTGGATCCCTTTCGTGAGCGGAACTTATCCCATTTTATCATACAGCTCTTCCCTTGCTCGAATGTCGAGCTTGACGCCCGCAATAACCCCGCGGCGTGTATCTGGTAGCAAAGCCGGCGCGCGGTCGAGAATCTAAGAATCGCCTTCCTTTAGCGGGGAGTGACCGGACCATTGACTGCGTACTCCCTCTCGATCCGCTCCTGGTTTCGTCTTTGCTAATCCGGCGGACCAAGCCAAGTGCCGGACCGGACGTTTCCCGCCTGCAAGCATCACCCTCCAGGAAAGCCGCGCGGCCAGGAAGTTGCATGAAGCACTCTCAGCTTAGCCATCTAAAGAGTGCAAGGCACGGCTGCTTTTGAGATTCTCGTGGTGGCGCACTGTGGTTTTCATCATTGACCAATTTGCGTGGTGTGCCATCAAAATGTGACCATGGTATAATGACCATAGCTATTCAGGAGTGTTGGGATGAAGAAGATGGCGGCGGGTTCCTTCAAGACGAATTGTCTGGCGGTCATGGACGAGGTTCAGGCCAAGCGTGAGACGGTCGTGATCACTAAACACGGCAAGCCAGTGGCCAAGCTTGTCCCCGTCAACACAGACAAGGACGAGATATACAACTTCCTCGCAGGCAAGGGTGCTGTTACGGGCGACGTCGTGGGGCCCGCGATTTCCCCCGATGATTGGGGCGAGCTCAAGTGATTCTCGTCGACACGCATGTTGTCGTCTGGCTGGCGTTTGACCAAGACCAGATCTCAAGGAAAGCGAGGACCGTGATCGACAATGCGCGCCGGAACGGAGACGGCTTGGCTATTTCCGATATCACCCTCTTGGAGTTAGCGACACTCGCGAGTAAGGGCCGCATCCAACTCGATATCAGCCTTGAATCCTTCCTTCAGGAAGTTGAGGCCCGGTTTGTGGTCCTGCCGATTAGCGGCCGCGCGTGCGTGCGCGCCATTGGACTTCCAGCGACTTATCCCAAAGATCCCGCGGATCGCATTATCGGAGCTACCGCCCTCGTTGAGGGACTGACTCTGCTTACTGCCGACCGTGAGATCGGTCGGTCCAAAGCCCTTCGGACGATCTGGTGAGAAGAGCATGAATGGTTCCTCGAGAACATTCGCATAACACATTAGCAGCTAGACACAACTCGACAAAAAAGTGTGTCCAGCGATATTTCCAGAGAAAGGACCGCTGCGAAGCGGGCGAACTAGGGGGAGGAAATGAGCCTAAGCATGAGCACGTTTGGCTTGGGGGCGCTGGCGCACTCGGTTGAACTCGAGCTCCCGGTGGTGTTTGTCTTTGGGCGGCTCGTCGGTCCCGATCATGGCTTCAGCCAAGTACGGATATTCGCGCCCACATTCCACACACCAGGCGCGGAAGAACGAGCGTTCCAGAGTCGGCCCGTCCGAGGAAGGAGCAGCAGGGTCCATAGGCTCTGCGAATAGCGGAATGGGGCTCTTGCATCCCAGGCAGTTCACGACCCAATAACGAAGGGAATACTTATTATCGGCCATTTCCTATGCTCCTACAAAAGATGCTGACTGGCGGTTTTGCGCTCGCCATCAGGCGGGGGCAGAAAAGTACCGCAATACGGGCTCGTTGGCAAGCACTTGGTGCGGCGGTTGCGGCGGTCGTGTGGGCCGAGCCCGTGAAAAGGGAGCCGGAGGCGGTTCCAGCTTGCGGCCGTGACGAGAAGCAACAGCGCTCCAGCTCCCAAGCCGATTGGCTGCCGAACATCGTCCCCAAAATGGCCATGTTCGACCCGGCTACTCACCGTAGGGTACCCAGACGTTTTTCACTTGAACGCTGTGCTCGAGAAACCACCGGCCTTCGCCCTGTTTCCTGTCGAACCAGTCGATGACGCGGCCTTCGTTCGTGAACACCTGCTTCAGATTGCCGACTGAGAGCGTTTTCGCCGCTGCGGCGCTGGCTTCGTCGGTAAAACACCAAATCGCGTCGACGTCGTCGTGTTCGGCGAGCGTTTTCAGCAGTTCCGGGGCATGGCCGGTGACTACGTTTACGACGCCATCCGGCAGATCGCTGGTTTCGAAAACTTGATAGAGATCGGCGGTAATCAGCGGATATTTTTCCGACGGAATGGCGATCACCGTGTTGCCGGTCGCGATGGCCGGCATTACCAGGGAAAGAAATCCAAGCAGCGGTGCATTCGTGGGGCACACCACGCCGACTGTCCCGACCGGCTCTTTCATCGCCAGAGTGACATTGCGGAACGGCGGATTATGCACGACACCGTCGTACTTGTCAGCCCAGGCGGCGTAAGAAAAAATGCGCTCGATGCCAAGGTCGACTTCGGCCTCCGCTTGCTTTTTGCCGACCACGGCGGCCAAGCGGGCAGCGATTTCTTCGCGCCGCTGGGAAAGATTTTCCGCGATGTAATAAAGCACCTGCGCGCGATTGTGCGCCGTTGCTTTGCCCCAAGCTCCGGCTTTGCGCGCCGCTTCGACAGCGTTGCGAATATCCTTGCGGTTGCCAAGCGGCGCCTCGCCGAGCAAACGGCCGTCCGCGCCATGCACTGCCATGCTGTAGCCCGAATCCGGCCGCGCTTGCTTGCCGCCGATGTAGAGTTTCACGGTGCGATCAATCGGGGGAGCCGCGAAGCCGGCGGGCGGCTCCGGTGGCTGATCGATCGCCAAGGGTATCGCCCGCACGGGCGGCGCATTCTTAAACCATTGAGGCTCGAGATATTCGAGAAGTCCTTCTCGCCCGCCTTCGCGTCCGAAACCGCTCTCGCGGTAGCCGCCGAAACCGCAAGCAGCGTCAAAAAGATTCGTGCAGTTGACCCAGACCACGCCAGCTTTGAGTTGCGCGGCGACTTGCAGTGAAACATTGATGCTCTCGCTCCACACACAAGCGGCCAGGCCGTACACGGTGTTGTTGGCGAGCTCCAGAGCTTCGCGCGGCGTGCGGAACGTCATCGCGGCAAGCACCGGGCCAAAAATTTCCTGTTGTGCCACGACCGAAGTGGGATGCACGTTGCTCAGCAATGTCGGCGGAAAATACAGTCCGCGCGCGGGCACCGGGATGGCCGGCTGCCAGCAGGTCGCTCCTTCGGCAACGCCTTGATCGACAAGGCGCTGGATGCGCTCGAGTTGCACGCGCGCGACGATCGCGCCAATGTCGATGGCTTTATCGAGGGGCGGACCGATTCGCAGCGTATTCATGCGGTCCCGAATCTTGCCGATCAATTTGTCCGCGATGCTCTCTTGCATCAACAGTCGGGAACCGGCGCAGCAAACCTGCCCCTGGTTAAACCAGATGCCGTCCACCAGGCCTTCTACGGCGCTGTCCAAATCGGCGTCTTCAAAAATGATGAAAGGAGACTTGCCGCCAAGTTCAAGCGAGAGTTTCTTGTGGCTCTGGGCGGTAGCCTTTCGAATGGCGCGGCCCACTTCCGTCGACCCGGTGAACGCAATCTTGTCGACGTCTGAATGCTTCACCAGGGCTTCGCCGGTCGAGCCATCCCCCGTGACAATGTTAACCACGCCTGTGGGGAGGCCGACTTCTTGGCAGATTTCGGCGAAGGCCAGCGCCGTCAGCGGCGTAAATTCCGCGGGTTTCAGCACTACGGTATTTCCCGTTGCGAGCGCGGGAGCAATCTTCCACGCGAGCATGAGCAAAGGAAAATTCCAAGGGATGATTTGTCCCACGACGCCGCAAGCGGTGTGTCCGGGAAATTCCTGCTCGAGCAATTGGGCCCATCCGGCGTGATGATAGAAATGACGCGCGACCAGCGGAACATCGATGTCGCGGCTCTCACGAATCGGCTTGCCATTGTCGAGAGTTTCAAGAACCGCCAGCCAGCGGGAATGTTTCTGCACTTGGCGAGCTAGAGCATAGAGGTAGCGCGCCCGCGCATGGGGGGTGAGAGACTGCCAAGCCGGCAAAGCCGAGCGCGCCGCTTTTACGGCGCTATCCACGTCGGCTGGCGAAGCTTGTGCCACTGTTGCAAGTTTTTCTCCAGTGGATGGATCAGCGGTGTCGAAATAGGTGCCCGCCGCCGGCGCTTGCCAAGCGCCGTTGATGAAGTGTCCAAAGCGCCGGGCATGACGTTCGAGCCAGGCGAGAGCCTCGCGCGGATCCTCCGGCGCGGGGCCGTACTCCATGGTTATGAATTTTTCTACGATGCTCATTCGAATCTTCCCGTTTTTTCCGTCATCCAACCTGGATTCTCCCGCCTACGCGAGGGGATGGCGATAGTCCGCTGAATAACGTCCGGTGGCGTGGTGCTCCAATTGCCGCTCGATATCGGCCAGCATGCCGCTGGCGCCAAACCGAAAGAGCTCCGCTCTAAGCCAGGAATCGCCGAGTTCCTCCTTCATAAGAGCGAGCCAGTCGAGGGATTGCTTGGCTGTTCGTATGCCGCCCGCTGGCTTGAAGCCCACCGCCATTCCAGTTTCTTGTGCGTATTCACGAATGGCGCGCGTCATGACCAGGCTGACCGGCAGGGTGGCGTTGGTGGCTTCTTTGCCGGTGGAAGTTTTGATGAAGTCCGCTCCAGCCATCATGGCGACCATGCTGGCGCGGGCTACGTTACGAAGGGTCAGCAAATCACCGGTGCCAAGAATCACTTTCAAATGCGCCGGCCCGCAAGCGTTTTTGAAAGCGCTGATTTCATCATACAGCGCTTGCCATTTCGCGCCGAAGACGTGCGCGCGCGTGATAACCACATCGATTTCGTCGGCGCCGGCTTCCACCGAGCGCCGGATTTCCGCCACGCGTTCCTGGAAGGGTGAAAGACCAGCTGGAAACCCCGTGGAGACGGCGGCAACGTGGATGCCGCTGCCCGCGATCGCGTGACGCGCGGTTTCGACGAAAGTGTGGTAAACGCAGACCGCCGCGACCTTGATAGCAAGGCTCTCAATACCCAGTTTTTGCAAAAGCTCCTGCTGAATCGGCTGGCGAGCCTTGGCACACAATCGGCGAACTCGTTCGTCGGTATCGTCGCCGGAGAGCGTCGTCAAATCCATGCAGGTGATGGCGCGCAAAAGCCAAGCCGCCTGCCAGTCTTTTTTTACCGTTCGCCGGGTGCCGATGGTTTGGGCGCGGCGCTCGACGGCGCTGGTGTTGACGCGTACCGCGTCCACCCAATCCAGGTTCAGCGGGATGCCGCGGTTGGGCTGTAGGTCACGGCCGCCATAAATGGCGATAGCGGTAACGGAAGCAGAAATCGGGCCTTTTAGAGCTTGCGGCTCCAAGCTGGAGGAGCTAGCGATCCGCGGGTTTTCGCGCCAGGTCATGGGGATTCTCACCGCAAACGGCGAAGCCATCAGGAAAACCCTATCTTAGCACTTTGACAAAGCCCGTTTACAGGCGCCCGCCGCGATTCCGCCACTCCTTTTCGAATTCCGTCCGATTAGAGAAAGATTTTTGGGTTCCCACTTTGGTGGTAGAGAGAGCAGCGTAGAGATTTGCGCGACGCAGAGCCTCCTGCTCGGGCAAGCCTTCGCCGAGGAAGACCGCGAAGCTCCCAACGAAAGCATCCCCCGCACCGGTGGTATCCACCGCTTGCACCTTAAAAGCCGGGATGAGCTCCACGCCGTCCGATGCCGCTACCAGCGAGCCGCGTTCACCAAGGGTAATGACCACTTTGCGCATTCCCTGGCGCAGCAGAAACGCCGCGCATTTTTTCGCTTCGTCGATCGAACGGACCCGCATGGCAGTGATGGTTTCGGCTTCACTCTCATTGGGAATGAAATAGTCCGCGGCGCGCATTTCCTTGAAATCAACCGGCTGCGCCGGAGCCGGATTCACAATGCAGCGAATGCCATTGGCGGTAGCGAATTTCACGGCGTGGTAGACGGTCGGCAGCGGAATTTCAAACTGCAGGACCATGGTGTCCGCTTTGCGCAAAAGCGGAGCCGCGGCATCCACATCTTCGGGGGACAGCGTATCGTTGGCGCCTTTCACGACGATGATGCGATTTTGGCCGCGGGGGTCCACAAAGATGGGAGCGACGCCGCTGGAAACCCCTTCGGCGATGCCCACGTGGGTGGCATCGATCCCTTGCGACTCGAAATTTCTAATCGTAGCGGGACCAAACAAATCGCTCCCGACCTTCGCGACCATGCCCACGCTTGCTCCACAGAGACGCGCGGCGACCGCCTGGTTGGCGCCCTTGCCGCCGAAGCCGAGATCGAATTTCTTGCCAAAGATGGTTTCCCCCGGACGCGGAAACACATCATTAAAAGTAGTGAGGTCTACGTTGGCACTGCCCACCACCGCGATAAAGGATTGCTTGGCCATCAGTTCTAAAGATCCCGCGGGCGGATTATACAGGAACTGGGCGGGGAAGCAGGAGGAGCCGATGATCGCCAGACGAATTCTTTCGCCATCCGAGGCTAGCAGGGATGACCTGCAAAAATTTGCTGGTTTGTCCTTGACAGGCCCGCTTCTGGTGAGTACAAGCAGCCACAGCGATAACACCGCGAATCAGAGTGGCGTGAAGCGTTCGTGGACGCGACGAAACAAAGTGTGTCGTCTGTTTGACTAGCGAAGGAGCCGCAAACTAATGTTTGTACCTCACACGTTCGGCATCGCTCTTCTAATGATCCTGACCAGCGCGATTTGCTGGGGCTCCTGGGCGAACACCTTCAAAGGCGTGAAGAACTACCGATTCGAATTGTTTTACTGGGACTACGCTTTGGGCATCTTCCTGATCGCCGTCGCGCTGGCCTTCACCATGGGCAATACTTCGAAGGATGCTTCGAGTTTTCTGAACAATATTCGTGCGGCGGACGGTTCGAATTTCGTTTACACGCTGGTGGGCGGCGCGATTTTCAACCTGGCGAACCTTCTGCTTGTCGCCGCCATCGACATGGCGGGCTTGGCCATCGCTTTTCCGGTTTCGATCGGAATCGCCATGGTGGTCGGAGTCGTTTCGAGCTACATCTTACAGCCGAAAGGGAATGCGGCCTGGCTCGCAGCGGGCGTGGCCTGCGCGGTCACTGCCGTGATCCTTGACGGCAAGGCTTACGGAAATCTCAGCAGCGCCAATCGCTCCGTTTCCCGGAAGAGCATCATCGTTTGCGTTGTTTCTGGAGTATTGATGGGCCTATGGGCTCCCTTCGTGACTCACGCAATGACCCAGGGAAACACTCTGAGCCCTTACAGCATCGGCGTTTTCTTAACGCTAGGGGCGCTGCTCTCCTGTTTTATATGGAACATCTATTTCATGAAGAACCCGCTCGTTGGGGAACCCGTGAAGTTCGGCGAATTTTTTCGTGGGCCTGGTCGAGGCCACCTGCTTGGCCTGCTTGGCGGCGTCATCTGGGGCACGGGCACGGTATTCAACCTGGTCGCTTCAAATTTCACGGGGGTGGCCATTTCTTATGCGATTGGCCAGTCTGCCCCCATGGTCGCCGCTTTGTGGGGCGTTTTCGCTTGGAAGGAGTTTCAGGGCGCCCATCGACAGGCGAAGACTTTTCTTGGCCTCACGTTTTTGTTCTACATCCTCGCGATTCTTCTGATCGCCAGTGCTAGCACCGGGAGCTGATTGGGAAATAGCTATCGCCGCCGGAAGGAAAACCGCAATGCGGCTCTGGCTGAATCTATGCCGCGAAAACATTGCGGACCATGAACCATAAATTCGCGGGCCGTTCCGCCAAACGGCGCACGAACCATGGATACCAATAATCGCCGTAAGCGACGAGTACGATGGAAGTGCAACCTTCGCCGGCGAGCCGCTCCTGTTCGGCGCGCTGGATGCCGTACAGCATCTGCACTTCAAAATCTTTTTTCGCGAACCCTTCCGCGGATGCAAAATCGGCCAGCCGCCGAATGAGCGACACGTCATGAGTGCCAAAAGCAGCGCGCAAGCACGAATTTGCTTTCTTGGCCTGCAGCAACTGCTTGCCAAGCTCGAAATAACTTTCATCGACATCCGGCTTGCGGGCAAACGCAATTTCCGGCGGTTCGTTGTACGCTCCTTTGACCAACCGGATCGATGGCCGCAGCGGTAGAAGCTTCGCCAGGTCATCCTTGGCCCGGTGGAGGTAAGCCTGCAAGCATAAGCCGGCGTTGGGATGCGCGGCGAGAGTGCGGCGATAGAGATCCAGCGTTAGGTCGAGATAATTGCTAGCTTCCATGTCCACCCAGACGATGGAGTCTTTTTGTGCGCGCGCAATAATGGCGTTCAAATGTTGCAGGCAGAGTTCCGGCGAGAGGTCCAAACCAAGCTGGGTCAGCTTGACGGAGATCTCCGCTTGGAGACCTTCCTGCCTTACCCGTTCCAGGACTTCGCAATAGTGATCGGCGACTTGCTGGGCCTCGCCGCGGTCTTTAATGTTTTCGCCCAAGTGGGTGAAGACGGTCCCAATTTTCTTTCCGCGCAGAATCCGCGCCGCGGCAAGTGCGTCATCTAGCTTCTCGCCGGGCATGAACCGGGAGACAGTACGCCTGACAAAGGAATATTTTGTTGCCCGATGGCGCAGCCACTGATTTTGAGAAGCTGCGAGCAGCATCGATCGCATCAAGCTCATTCTTCTTGGACTCCTCTTTCGGAATATTCGACTATGGCGTCGGACTTGCACTTACTCTCGAATCGCCGCCAAAAGTCAGCCGACACCATTTCCGCACAGGAAACCTCAGGAAACCGCGAGTACGCGAAGAAGCCCCCCTGCGATTGTCCCACCAATGAGCGGCCCAATTACGGGAATGGGCGCGTAACTCCAATCCGAGCCGCCTTTGCCAGCAATGGGAAGAATCGCGTGGGCGATGCGCGGCCCGAGGTCCCGCGCGGGATTGATGGCGTAACCCGTCGGGCCCCCCAGAGACAGTCCGATGCCCCATACCAGGCTCCCCACCAGGTAAGGGCCGAGTCCCGCCGCGGGTCCCGCCGCCGAAACGCTTTTTGAAAAAATAGCGCCGACCAAGAAAACGAGCACGAAAGTGGCAATGATTTCGCTCAGCAAATTTGTAGCCGCGTTGCGGATGGCTGGCGCCGTACAAAAACAACCTAGCTTCACGGCGGTGTCCGGCGTCTCCTTCCAGTGCGGAAGGTGGTGCAGCCAGACGAGCGCGGCGCCCACAATGGCACCGAGCATCTGGGCCGCCAAGTAGGGAGCGAATTTGGCAAAATTGCCGTCGCGTACGGCGAAGCCGATGGTCACCGCGGGATTCAGATGCGCGTCGCTGCTGCCGCAAGCAATGGCCGTGAAGACACCGGCCATCACCGCGAACGCCCATCCGGCGGCGATCGCGATCCAGCCACTGCCCTCCGCTTTCGATCGCTTGAGCAGCACCGCGGCGACAACTCCATCGCCGAGCAAGATAAGAATCATTGTCCCGAGAAACTCACCGAGCACCGGTGATGTCATAAGTCAGATCCTCCGTCAGGATTCCACCCAATCAAACGACCGCGTGACCGCTTTCTTCCATTGCTGGTAAAGTTTTCCGCGTTCTGCTTCGGCAAGATGCGGCTTCCAGGTGCGATCGACGGCCCAGTTGGCTCGCAACTCCTCCAAGCCTGAAAAGAATTTCACCGCCAGGCCCGCGGCATAAGCGGCCCCGAGCGCCGTCGTCTCTTGAATCACCGGGCGCACTACTTCGCGGTTCAAGATGTCCGCCTGAAACTGCATGAGCAACTCATTTGCCACCATGCCGCCATCTACGCGGAGACTGGCCAGCTTGATGTGCGAATCTTTTTCCATGGCTTCGACTACTTCGCGGGTTTGAAACGCGGTGGCTTCCAGAACCGCCCTCGCGATATGTCCTTTGTTCGCGTAGCGAGTCAGGCCAGCGATGATGCCGCGCGCATTCTCTTTCCAATACGGCGCGTACAGCCCGGAAAATGCGGGAACGAAATAAACGCCGCCGTTGTCGTTCACCGTTCTGGCCAGCGGCTCCACCTCCGAGCTCTTCTGGATGATTCCGATATTGTCGCGGAGCCATTGGACTAGCGCTCCGGTAATGGCCACGCTTCCTTCCAGGGCGTAGTGCGCGGGGCGTTGGCCTAACTTGTAAGCCACCGTGGTGAGCAAGCCGAAGTTCGAGGCTACCGGGCGTTCGCCAGTGTTCATCAGCAGAAAACAGCCAGTGCCATAGGTATTTTTCACCTCGCCGGGTGGGAAACACGCCTGGCCCACCAGCGCCGCCTGCTGATCGCCCAGGATTCCGGCGATGGGAACACCGGCGATGGCCCCGCGAGTTGCTTCACCGTAGACTTCGCTGCTCGAGCGGACCTGCGGCAACACCGAGCGGGGAATGTCAAACGCGGCAAGCAACTTTTCGTCCCAATCGAGTGTTAGTAGGTTGAGGAGCTGCGTGCGGCTGGCGTTGGTCACGTCTGTTACGTGCACACCGCTTTTAGGGCCACCGGTCAAGTTCCAAAGGAGAAAGGTATCGATATTTCCGAAGAGTAACTCGCCAGCTGCGGCCTTCTCTCGAGCGCCCGGAATATTTTCAAGCAGCCAGCGCAGTTTCAAGCTGCTGAAGTATGTGCTGAGCGGCAATCCGGTCAGCGCGCGGAAGCGGTCTTGACCTCCTTCACTGGCGAAGCCCGCGACGTCTTGTGAAACTCGTGTGTCTTGCCAAACGATGGCATTGGCAACCGGCTTGCCGGTCTGGCGTTCCCAGAGGACCGTAGTTTCCCGCTGATTGGTGATGCCGATCGCGGCCAGATCCGCAGCGCGCAACCCGCGCTGCTCGAGCGCTTCGGCAATCACTTCTTCGGTGCGAAGCAGAATTTCCAGCGGATCATGCTCTACCCAGCCCGCTTGGGGGAAGATTTGTTCGTGCTCTTTTTGCGCCACCGCGATAATGTGCGCGGACTGGTCAAACACCATAAATCGCGTGCTGGTCGTGCCCTGATCAATGGCGCCAATATAGTTTTTCAAGGGATCGGTCCTTCTCTTTAGTGCCGGAGCATACTAACGCAATTGCTGGCCAAAGCTTCAAGCAAAACATATTCCTCTCCGGAATCCATGGTTCTTGTACGCCTTTTGAGCCCGCTATTGCATCTAAGGAATTGAGGGAGTCTAGAGGAGTCAATTTAATGATGAAGAAAATAAGTGCAGCCCGTCTCGTGCTGCCGTTCGCAGTTCTTACGCTGGTAGGCGGGCTTTTTGCAACCACCGGCGTCGCCGCCGGGCCCGGTACGGTAAGTCTGACGGTGACCGCCGCCGGAAAAAAAGATACCAGCCCACCGCTAGTTACCAAAGAGGACGTCCTCTTTTTTGTGAACAAAGAGCGCACCCAGGTCGTCGATTGGAAGCACGGCGAAAAATTATACCTCGCCGTGTTGATTGACGACTCGTTGGAAAGCAGCATTGCCAATCAGTGGGGCGATCTGAAAGCTTTTTTCGCTGCGCAACCGAGCTCGACCTATATTTCCGTTTCCTATGTGCGGAATGGCACAGCCGCTGTCGCGCAGGATTTCACCAACGATCACGAACTCGCCGCCAAGGCTTTGCGCCTGCCTCTGGGAAACGGAGGTGCGTTCACCAGTCCTTATCTCGCGCTCCTGGACTTCATGAAGAGATGGCCATCTTCGGGGGATCGCCGGTCGATACTGTTGATCTCCTCAGGGATCGATTATTTCCGGGGACAATTTGAAGTTGTGAACCCAGACCTCGATTCCGCCATCAGCCTTGCTGAAAAGGGGAACATCAACATTTGGTCGATTTATGCGCCCGATGCCGGACACCGAAGCCGGGGATTCTTTGTTGCCGGTAGGGCGCAATCGTTTCTCACGCAGCTTGCAGACGAAACGGGCGGCGAATCGTTTTATCTTGGCATTGCCGCGCCGGTCACACTGAAGCCTTATTTGGATGAGCTCGCCTTACACCTCAGCAATCAGTATCTGCTGACCTTTAAACCCAGCGGAGGACCAAAAGGCCGCTTTACTCGCGCCAAGGCTACCACGGAGCTGCCCTTGGTGGAGTTCATGGCGGCTTCAGAAGTCTACCTGCCTGCGGCTAACTGAGCGCTGCACTAAACCTGGGTGGGAAAAAGGGCGCGGACCGAAGGATCCGCGCCTCTCCCGTAGGTTTCGATCGGCCTGGTCTTAGCTGCAGGATGATTCAGTCGTCGGAGCCGCTGAGGATTACCGCTCGCGTGGAGTCGCGAATCACCAGTTCCGGGTTCATTTTGTGCCGCGAAATACTCCAATCGCGCTTTTCCAGCCCGGCGTTCACGCCTTCCATAACGATGTTCACCGCCAGGCTTCCCATCCCTTCCAGCGGCTGCCTGACGGTTGTCAAAGAAGGCGCCGACAGCGAGGAAAGCGGGACGTCATCGAAACCCACTACCGAGCAATTCTCCGGGACTTTCACGCCTGCTTTGGTTAGCGCTCGGATGGCCCCCAGCGCCGTCAAGTCGTCGAAGGCCATCAAAGCGGTAAACCTTTTCTTTCGCTGCAGTAATTCTTCCGTGAACCGGTAGCCGCCTTCGAAACCCGAGTTGGGGTCGAAAGAATCGGGCAGATGCAGAACCAGCGTGGGATCGATTTCCAGTCCGACCGAGTGCGCAAATTTCTGAATTCCTTTCCACCGCGGCGCGCTGTCAATCAGCATTTTGGGGCCGAGGATATACGCAATCTTGTGATGTCCCAGCTGATGAAGATGTTCGAGTGCCAGCCGCGCGCCGGCCTCGTTGTCCACCATTACCGAGCTCACGGCGTTTCCGGGCATCTCCCAGCCGATGGTCGCGGCGGTAATGTTTCTCTTGCTGAGGTCCGCAAGCAGCTGGATGTCCACGAAGAGCCAGTTAGCCACCACGATCAGCGCTTCGACGTGATGCTCGAGGAGCATTTCCAAATACCGTTCGAAGCGGTTTCTCTGGTTGTGGGCGTCGGCGAAAATCGGGACATACGAGGATTGATAGAGCGCGTTTTCGATGCCTCGCAAGACGGGCGTGCAAAACGGATCGGTAATGTCGAAAAACATCACTCCAACGCTATGGCTTCGCTTGCTCCGCAAGAAACGCGCCATGGCGTTCGGCCGGTAGCCCAGCTTTTTCGCCGCTTCTTCGATGCGTTTTTTCGTGGCCGGTGCGATGTATCGCGCCAGCGGCGCGTTGTTCAGCACGATGGAAACCGTAGCGGGAGAGAAACCGCTGGACTTCGCAACATCCCTCATCGTAATGGTCTGGTTCTTTCCGCTTTGCCGTTTCACAGGAATGGGCGCCTCCGCTAGCAAGACCATCTTCCTTCTAGAGTCGCTCAAGACGCAATGGGCTGTCTTGAAGTGCAGGCTTCATTCCGGAGGCACCTCAAACGAGAGTTTTTCCCGGAATCCGCGTGTTTTCCATGCTCCGAAAGCGATGCCCACGGCCATCCAGAGGCCGCCAATTTTCATGGCCGGATGGCTTAGGTTTAGCCAGAGCAAGAGACAAATGATGAATCCGACCACTGGTGGTACCAGGTTCCATAGTTCTTTTTCTTTCGCGCGCCAGTAATACCGCAGAAACGCCGCCGCATTCACCCCCATGAACGCGATCAGCGCGCCGAAATTAAGCATGTTCAGACCAAGATCATAGGAAAGGAGAAACGATCCCACCAGGGCAATGGCCCCGACGAACAAAACATTGTTTCGCGGTATGCGATGTTTCGGTTCTACCGCCCCGAAGAATGATTTGGGCAGCGCGTTGCTACGCCCCATCCCGAACAGAAGCCGGGCAGCTCCGATCTGCGCTCCCAGGCCAGAGCCGAAATTGGCGACAATCAATGTGACCCCGACAACTCCAAACAGGGGCGCCCAAGTTCGCGCCGCCGCATAGACGTACGCCGTGTCCTCATTCGGAAAAGCTTGTGAAGCTGGCCAAATCAGTTGCGCGACGTAGACCTCGGCCGCCGACAGGAAACCGATGACCACGCAGGTCAGCACCGTGGCTCTCATGATGTTTCGCCTCGGATTCTCTGCCTCTTCCGATAATGTGGAAATGCCGTCAAAGCCTATGTAGGTCAGCACGGCAACCGACGTGCACCCCAATAGACTGCTCCAGGAAAATGTCTGCGGATCATAAAAAGGCCTGGTGAAGTAGAGGGGGTCGCTCGCGTGTGACGACCCCAAGATGTATCGGATAGCGGTTAGGAAAACGACCACAATGACGGCGCCCATGCCCGCCGCCATGACGGTGTTTACCCGCGCCGAGGTCTTAATCCCCTGAATGTTGAGCAGTGTAAATACGCCCGCGAAGAAGATTTTCCAGCCCCAGACCGGGATGCCCGGCGCGAATTCGTGCGTTTGTTCCGCGCACCAAACCGTGCAGATCAGCGGATTGAGCATGTAATCCATGACCATGCTCCACCCCGTGACAAACCCGATCCCCGGATTGATCTCTTGCGCGACGTAGGTAAATGCCGACCCCGCGCTCGGATAAGCCCGCGCCATGCGCCCATAGCTGATCCCCGTGAACAGCATGGCCACCATAGCGATGAGTATCGCGGTGACGACGTGTCCATGCCCCCGGTTGCTGAGCACTCCAAAAGCCGACATGGGCGCCACCGGTTGAATCACGATGACCCCGTACAGAATCAGATCCCAAAGCGTCAGTGTGCGTCGCAAGCGTGGCGCGGAACTCGCAGTGCTTAGGTCGCTCAAGCCATCCTCCCTTTTACGGCAGAAACTGCAGTTCCCATCCGGCACCGCTCTAGCCGGGCTTGCGCACGGATTCCGGCTAGCGCATGGTCAGCTACCACGTCTTTTTTCGTCTGTATTCAATCGTTTCAATGCAGTCAGTGTGCGCAATCTTGCTCCCCGGCGCAACTGCTAAAGTTTCCCGGAGCCGTCCGGCTCGTCGCTTTTCCGGTTGCTGCTGCCATTTTTTGCCCTGCCCTTTCGTACAGGTCGCGGAATCCCTAGGACGGTACCTTTTGCTTCACTCCCTCAAGAAATCGCCAGCAACGGAGAAGCTCCCGCCATAGTCTAATAAAGTGGGCCTCGGCCTGGAGAACAAACATCATTTCGCAAGAACCCATGGGCAAGTCTCCTCTCAAAAACGGCCGCAGCAATATCACTATCTTCCTGGCGCATTTCAGCGTTTTTCTTTTTGTCGTTCTTGCTGCTTCCTGGCTGCGCCGCATCAGCTTGCAACCCGACGCCATCCTGCAAGGCTATTTGCAGGTCATTAGCGGTCTTCTGGCTTTCGTTTTCGCGGCCGTAGCTCTGGTCCGTTTCCAGGGCACTCAGGACCGTATCTCTCTCATTCTCGGCGCCGGATTTCTTCTCTCGGGTGCCGTCCTGGCCGCCACCAGCGTTCTCTTTTTTCAGTTTCTGCCGGACGCCCCTCTGCGCCTGCTTTGGGCCCCCATCGCCTGGTGGATTGGCCGCATGGTATTGGCGCTTTTGCTTCTCGTTGCTCTGCTGGTCGAGCATTTCACTCCGCGCTCTCGTCATCCGCGGCGCGAAATCACGGGAGCGCTGCTGGCGGTGATCGGGCTGACTTACGTACTGGCCGCCGCCCTTCGCGGTTTGCCGCCGGAAGTCTCCCGGCATCCCAGCGCGTTCTTCCCTAATGCGGAGCAGTTGTTGCCCGGCGGCATTTTCCTCGTGAGCCTCATTTGGTACCGCCGCCGTCTAGCCATGGAAGATTCCTCTTTCGACCGCACCATTTATGCCGCTACCTGGTTGAACGTCGCCGCGCAACTCTCCGCCGCCCAATCGGCCCGCTTGCTGGACGCCCCCTTCGTTTTCGCCCAGGCTCTCATGGTGTTGGGTTATACCGTTGCCCTGGGAGGCGCGCTTCTTGAAAACGCCCGGCTGTTTGAACAAGTTCGCCATCTCGCCGTCAGCGACGCGCTCACCGGCCTCGCCAACTACCGCCGCCTGCTCGACGTCCTTGAGAATGAAACCGAGCGCACCAATCGCACCGGCCGGCCGTTCTCCGTCCTGCTTCTCGACCTCGATGGCCTGAAGAAAATCAACGATAAGTACGGCCATCTTGTCGGCAGCCGCTCCATCTGCCGTCTCGCTGCCATCCTTCGCATTCACTGCCGCGCGGTTGATACCGCCGCGCGATATGGCGGCGACGAATTCGCCCTGGTCCTCCCCGAATCGAGGGAGGAAGATGCGCATCGCGTCGCGAATCGTATCCGCGAAGTTCTCGCTACCGACACGGAACAGCCGATCCTCTCCGCCAGCATCGGCGTCTCCGTCTATCGCGGCGATGGCGAACGTATCGAAACACTTCTTTCGGAAGCCGATCAGGATCTTTATGCGGAAAAGGAAAAGCGGGCAAGACACGCTCCGGCGGCTGAACCCCGTCGTCGTACTCCGAAAACGTAAACCTGCTCGGAGAGCGATTTGCGCCAGGGGACAAATCTTTTATCGCTAGTTCCTGTTATCGAACGGGATTGCCGTCGGCGTCCACGACGTGTACCGTGCCCAGGTTGAGCTCGCGAATCCCGGCTTCCACTTTTGCCAGGTCTCCCACCACGACCCAGACCAAGCGGTCGGCGTTGAGGAAGGACTTCCCCGCGGTCGTCAGAGCGTTCGGCGTTAGCGCTTGGACCTTGGATGCATACGTTGAGTAGTAGTCTTCGGGCAAACCGTATTCCACGATATTCTCGATCGCGTCTGCGACCTCGTTCATGGTTTCACGAGAGCCGGCCAGCCGAAGCGTTCGATTATCCTTATCCTTGTTCAGTTCGTCCTGCGAGATGGGCCGCGCGCCAAATATGTCGCGCAACTCTTTATTAATCTCCACCAGCGATTCCTTGGTCTTGTCCGTCTGCACCGGTGCTTGCGTCAACCAGATGCTGTCGCCGCGCGCAAACTGAAACCCTGTCCGGGCCCCGTAGGACCAGTGCTTGTCCTCGCGCAGGTTCATATTCACCCGCCCGCCGAATGTCCCTCCCAGAATGTCGTTCCAGATTCCTAGCGCGATTTCCTGCGGACTGTTGCGCGGCGGTGCGATGGTCCCCGCCAGGATAAATGACTGCGCCGCGCCGGGTTTATCGATCAAATAGACTTCCGCCTGCTTCGGCGGCGCTACTTTCGCAATGCTTTTCTTGGGCGCATTCCCTTGCTTCCAGGAGGCAAAAGCCTTTTCCAGCTGCGGTTTAATCTCCGCCAGCGTTGTGTCGCCCACAATCACCAGCGTGGTGTTATTCGGTTTGTACCACGTGTCGTGGAATTTGGCGATCGAGTCGCGTGTTAATTTGGCGACACCGGCTTCAGTCAATTCCAGTCCGTAGGGATGCTCTCGGCCGTAAAGCGTGGGCGTCAACACGCGGCTGGCCATGGCGCCAGGAGAAGTCTTGGCCCGTTGAATCGCGGCGATCTGCAGTTTCTGCTGGCGCGCGAAATCTTCCTGCGGGAACGAAGGATGAAGCAGCACATCGGAATACAAAGCCAGCGATGGCTCCAGCTTGCTCTTCAACGCCGAGAGATACACCGTCGAACTGTCCAGCCCGGCACCCGCCTCCAGTTCTGCTCCCAGCCGCTGAATCTCATCGCTGATTTCGAGCGCGTTGTACTTGTCCGTGCCGCTGGTCAACAGCGAAGACGTCATGCTTGCTGTACCCGCTGCCGCACTGTCCGCGGAAGTGCCCGCATCCACCAGCATTGTGAAATTCACCAGCGGCAATTCATGACGTTCCGCCAGAACCACTTTCAACCCATTTGAAAGCGTCATGCGTTCAAACGCCGGCAGCTTCACGTTCGGCGTCGCGCCGACTTCCGGGAGCTTCGAGCGGTCGGCTCCGGCATTCGCGGGCTGGTATTCGGGAAAGGGCAGAACCTCGAGTTGATAGAGGCCGTCGCTCAACCAGCGCCGCGCCGCATCTCGCAAATCCTCGGCCGTCGCTTTGCGCACGCGCTCCAGCGAAATTTGGTACTGATCCGGATTTCCCGTGAATACCTGCCCCCGGGCCAGGATGTCGGATTTCCCGCCAAAGCCTCCGATGCGATCGAGCCCGCGCACCAGATTCGCTTCATAAGCCGCCTTGACGCGTTCCAACTCTTCCGCCGTCGGCCCGTCCTTCAGGAATTTGTCGAGTTCTTCCTGTACACCCTTGTTGATGGGCGCCAGGCTTCCCCCGGGTTTGGCCGACGCGATAACATAAAATTGGCCGCCGATTTCGTTTGGGTTGATGCTGGCGTTCACCGACGTCGCGATTTGCTCGTCATAAACGAGCCGCTTGTAAAGCCGAGAATCCTTACCCGTTGCCAGTACATCGCTCGCTATATCGAGATAGTCGGTATCGGCCTGCCCATATTCCGGAACATTCCAGACGTTGTACACGCGCGCCGCCGGCACGCGGTCTTGCGCCTGCTCGCGATGCCCGCCGGTCATCTTCGCCACCCAGGAATTCTGGTGCGCCACCGGTGGCCCGGCGGGAATATCCGCAAAATACTTTTGCACCTTTTCACGAGCCGTTTTCGCGTCGACGTCGCCGGCAATCACCAGCGTCGCATTGGAAGGCCCATAATAAGTCTTGAACCACTCTTGCACATCCGCCAGAGACGCCGCGTTCAAATCCTCCATCGAGCCGATCGTCGTCCAAGAATAGCCATGCCCCGCGGGATAGGTGTTCTCCGTTATCAGATACCGCGAAATGGAGTAGGGCTGGTTGTCGCCCTGGCGCTTTTCGTTTTGCACCACGCCGCGCTGCAGGTCGAGCGTGTCCTTGTTGATGGTGTTGTAGAAATGCCCCATGCGGTCCGACTCCAGGAACAGCGCGTAATCCAACGCTGAAGTGGGCACATCCTCGAAATAGTTCGTGCGGTCGGAATTGGTCGTGCCGTTCAGGTCCGTCGCTCCCACGTGCTCCATGGCATCGATGTAGCGCCCCTTGACGTTTTCGCTCCCGCCAAACATCAAGTGTTCGAATAAGTGCGCGAATCCGGTCTTCCCCGGCTTCTCGTTCTTCGAGCCCACGTGATACCAGATGTTCAGAGCCACGATCGGCGCTTTGTGATCTTCGTGGACGATCACCGTTAGCCCGTTCGATAGTACAAATTTCTCGTAGGCGATCTTGATGTCTTGGCCCGAAGCCCCTGCAGCCGCGATCGTCACGAGCGCCAGCGCCGCGATCAGCGCACACACTCGCGCGGCTCGGTCAATCTTCAATGACATTTTCCCCTCCGGTCTTTTTTTCTAGGGCCCGCCTTCTTTAGACGGGCCGCTGTTCTAGTTGGCCACGCGCGGAATCCCAGGCCAGCGGAGACTATCTTTCCTTACCAGACGCATAGCGCGCCAGGAGGTCTCCAAGCTGCCCCGGTTTCGACGGCGGGGCCGTCAGTATACCGCGCGATTCTGCGTTCTCGCCTTCGTTGCCAGCGAAAACCTCGGCTCGGCCTCGGCGCGGTCCAGCAGCCTCCGGGTCACATATTCCCCCAAAGCTGGCCCATGCTTGAACCCGTGCCCCGACCCGCCGCCCACAAACCACACGTTTTCCATCCCGGGATGCTGGTCAATCAGAAAATCTCCATTCGAAGTGTTTTCATATTGGCAGACTCGCGTTTCGACGATTGGCGCATCCTTTAAAGAAGGAAATCGCCGCTCCACATACGCGCGCGCCCTTTCCCTTGCTACCGATGTGACGATTCGCGATTGCGTGTCTGCATCGACTGGCTCCCCATGCCCGTCATAGGCGATCTTCAATCCGCGGCTTTCGATGTCCGGCATTCCGTAGAAGAGATCCTCTTGGAACAGCCATGTCGGCAGCGCCGGTGCCGCAAAACGCGTGTCGCCTCCCGGTACGCCAAAAAAGAAAACTTCCTGCCGCGTCGGGAAGATACGCGCGCCCAGAATTTCCGGGAAAACTTTGCCAAGCCACGCTCCGCACGCGAAAACAAATTGCTCAGCGCTGAACCGCTCGCCTTGGCTCGTTACTATCTGTTCCAGTCGTCCCGATCCCGTCGGCTTGACGATCCGCGCGCAGGAATACTGTACCCCCAGACGCCGTGCCTCTTCAAAGACCGTCGCCACCGCCCGGCGCGCCAGCAGCACGCCGCTATGCGGTTCAAGAATGCCCATGGTGACGTCTTCGAACGATACTTGCGGGTATTTCCTTTCCAGCGCTTGGCGATCGAATTTATCGAATGGCACCCGGCAATGCCGCAAGGTAGTGGCCGTCCGTTGCAATTGCGAATCTTCTTCGCCGGCCAGCCACAGCACGCCCGTCTCATGAAACAAGGGGGCCTTCGCCGCCTCGAAAAATCTCTTCCACTGCTCTAGCGATTGCTGCGCCCACAGCGTGTAGAGTTCGTCCGCTCCATAGCCCATTCGAATGATGCGCGTTTCGCCCCCGGAACTCGCCCGTGCATTAGCCGGTCCATACGCTTCAACGAGCAAAACGCGTTGCCGCCGTTTGACCAGATGCCAGGCCGTCCACGCGCCAAACACGCCCGCGCCGATCACCGCCACATCATATGCTTTCTGGCCGCTCATCGTTTCCGCATCCTATCGCAACCCGCGCCCCAATTAAAAACCCTTCCGTGCCACACCCCGTAGCGATACCATGCATCGTTTTGTGCCACTAACCCCGGAGGTGCGTGTGAACGTTTCTCGAAGGTTTATGCGGTCCTTAATTTGTGGGCTGGTTTCGCCATTCCTGATTACGCTGCCCGTGCTGGCACAAAAAACCAAGCCTCCGGAAACGGCTAAACCCGCCGACGCTTCTGCGGCCGCCAGCGCCGTTGACCCCAAGACTTACGGCGGCATGAAGTGGCGCCTCATCGGCCCCTTCCGCGGCGGACGCGTGTTGGCCGTCACTGGCGTGCCGAGCCAGCCGAACACTTTCTATTTTGGCGCTGTCGCCGGCGGTGTCTGGAAAACCACCGACGCCGGTAATACCTGGGATCCTCTCTTCGAGAAGCAGACCACCTCCTCCATTGGCGCCCTGGCCGTCTCCGAGTCCGACCCCAATGTCATTTACGCCGGCAGCGGCGAAGCGTGCATCCGCGGCAACATCTCCTTCGGCGATGGCGTCTATCGTTCGAACGACGGCGGCAAAACCTGGAACAACGTCGGCTTGAAGGACACCCGCCACATCGGCGCCGTCATCATCCATCCCGCGAACCCTGAGGTCGCCTTCGTCGCTGCTCTCGGCCACGCTTACGGCCCGAACACCGAACGCGGCATCTTCCGTACTCGCGATGGCGGCAAATCCTGGGAAAAAGTTCTCTATATAGACGACCGCAACGGCGCCATCGACGTTGTCTTTGATCCGCGGAATCCCCATGTCCTGTTCGCGGCGATGTGGGAAGGTTATCGCACGCCGTGGACGCTCAACAGTGGCGGCGACAAGAGCGGCCTCTATCGTTCCACAGACGACGGCTCCACCTGGAAGCGCCTGGAAGGCAACGGCATCCCCGAGGGGCCACTCGGAAAAATCGGCGTGTCCGTTTCCGGCGCCGATTCCAATGTGGTTTACGCGCTCATCGAAGCCCAGAAAGGCGGCCTCTACCGCAGCGATGACGGCGGTACAAATTGGACACTCATCAACGACGATCACCGCTTCCGCCAGCGCGCCTGGTATTTCACTCACGTCTGGGCCGACCCCCAGGACACGAACAAAGTTTACATCGCCAACACTGGCTTGTTCCGTTCCAGCGACGGCGGCAAATCCTTCGAGCGCTTGCTCGCTCCGCACGGCGACCATCACGCTCTTTGGATCGATCCCAAAGACAGTACGCACCTCATCAACGGCAACGATGGCGGCGCCACCATCTCCGTAGACGGCGGCAAGAACTGGTCCACGCAAGGCAATCAGCCGACCGCGCAGTTTTACCACGTCGCTGCCGACAACGATTTCCAGTATCGCGTTTACGGTTCCCAGCAGGATAACTCTTCGATCGGCATTCGCACGCGCAGCGATCATGGCGCCATTCTTACCGGCGACTGGGACGCCGTTGGCGGCGGCGAAAGCGGCTACATCGTTCCCGACCCCCGCGATTCGAACATCGTTTATGCCGATGACGAAGGCCCGATCTTGACCCGCTACGACCGCCGCACCAATCAAGCGCAAAGCATTCAGCAATGGCCGGAGGATCCCAACGGTTATCCAGCCGCCACTCAGAAATACCGTTACACCTGGACCATGCCGATCGTGATCTCTTCGCACAATCCCGACGTCATCTATCACACCTCGCAATTCGTTTTTCGTTCGCACGATGCTGGCCGCACGTGGACCCCCATTAGTCCGGACCTCACCCGCAACGACAAATCGAAGCAGCAGGATTCCGGCGGACCGCTTACCAAGGATCAATACACCGTGGAATATTACGACGTGATTTTCAGCCTCGCGGAATCGCCAAAACAGCAAGGCCTGCTGTGGGCCGGCACCGATGACGGCTTGGTTCAGCTCACTCGCGACGAAGGCCAGACGTGGAGCAACGTCACTCCTAAGGAAATGCCCGAATGGGCCATGGTTAGCCTCATCGAAGCTTCGCCGTTCGATCCGGCCACGGCCTATGTCGCCGTCGATGCCCACAAACTGGACAATTTCAAGCCCCTCATTTTCAAAACCAGCGACTATGGAAAGACTTGGACGAAACTAGTCACAGGGCTACCGGACAATTCCTACGTCCACGCCGTGCGCGAAGATCCCCAGCGCAAAGGCTTGCTTTACGCGGGAACCGAAACCGGCATCTGGGTTTCCTTCGACGATGGTGCACATTGGCAGACGCTGCAGCTTAATCTGCCGACCACTCCCATCCACGACATGATCGTTCATGACGACGATCTGGTCGTCGCCACTCATGGCCGCTCGTTCTGGGTGCTCGACAGCATCGGCCCCTTGCGCCAAGTCAGCGCCTCGATGGCCTCGGAAGACGCGCACCTGTTCAAACCGGATACCGCCTTTCGAACGCGCATGGGCCATTTCAACACGCGCCGCTACCCCATTGGTGAAAATCCGCCCTCGGGAGCGACTCTTTACTTTTACCTCAAAGAAGAACCGAAAGAATCCGCCAAACTCGAAATTCTCGACAGTCAGGGCCAAGTCATCCGCTCATACACGAGCGAAGAAAAGAAAAACGAAGAAGCCCCTGAAGAATGGGAGCGCGACGCAGCCGAAGAACACATTCCCGCAAAGGCTGCTCTCAACCGTTTCACCTGGGACTTGCGCTACGAAGTGCCGGCAAAAATTCCCAAGGCCGTTTATGACGCCGGCGATCCGATCGCCCCGCTGGTTCTGCCAGGCGCCTACCAGGCGCGGCTCACCGTTGCCGGAAAATCCCAGGTCGTGCGCTTCGAAGTTAAAATGGATCCGCGTGTCCAGACTTCGACCGACGATTTGCGCAAGCAGTTCGAACTCCTTCTGAAGATGCGCGACCGCGAGGACGAATTGAACAAAGTGGTTCTGGCCATCCGCGAATTGCGCGTACAGCTCCAGTCGATTGAAAAGCGCGTGGGTTCGGGCGAAGCGGAAAAATCCTTTGTCGCTGCTTCGGCTGATTTGCGCAAAAAGATGAACGCCATCGAGGAAGAGTTGATCCAGGTCAATGGCAAATCCACCGAAGACTTTGCTAACTTTCCCGTCAAGCTGGACAGCAAATTCAGCGCTTTGCAAAATCTCGTTGACAGCGCGGACACCGCGCCCACGGCGGCGGAATCCGCCGTTTTCGCCGATCTGGACCAGCGCCTTGAAGCGCAGCTCGTTAAATGGCGCGAAGTCCAGACGAAAGATCTTCCGGCCATCAACGATGCCATGCGCAAAAACAATATTCAGCCCATCGCTCCGACGACGTTACCGGCGAAATAGCGATTCGCATTGCGCTGGCGAGCCTATTTTTTGGAAATTTCCACTACCGTGAAGTTCCAGATTTAGCGTCATTCCTAGAAGCAACAATAGGATAGAAGAGCGGACGCACTAGGCTCCACCTATTTCTGCTCGCGGCCTTGAAGATTCTGCTGATGGGGAAGTTGCGTGACAGTACTAGCGCCACATCATTCCTTGTTTCGGTTCTAATCGAAACTGCAATTCGTTGCAGGTGATTCTCTGGGGACTCATCTCTTCCTATTCTACTTCTTGAATGCGGCGGCGATGGGTGCGGCCCAGTGCGAGAGATGATTCAGCGATTCCGTGTGCGTGGGGTCGAGGTGCAGAGGCGTGATGGAAACGGCGCCGGAAAAAATCGCGGCGTAATCCGTGTCCGGCTCGACGTCTTTGTCGATTCTTTGCTCGAAGAGCCAGAAGTAGCTGCGCCCCCGCGGATCTTTTCCTTCCGTCAATTGGTTGCGCGTGATTTTTTGCGATTGCCGCGTGAATTTCACCCCGCTATTCCACGGTTCCGGCACATTCACGTTGAGCAAAACCTGGTCTTGCAATCCTTCCTGCAAAATCATTTCCGCCGTGGCCCGCGCCACCCGCGCCGAGTTTTCAAATTTCGCTTCCGCTTTTTTCGAACACAGCGAAATCGCCACCGAAGGAATGTGATGCAGCGCGCCTTCGCGCGCCGCGCCTACGGTTCCGGAGTAGTAGACATTCTCACCGAGATTCGCGCCATGATTGATTCCGGAAATCACCATGTCCGGTTTTTCCGGCAAAAGTCTGTGCAGCGCCACAATCACGCAATCCGCCGGCGTCCCGTCAATCGCCCATTCCCGCTCCGCGATTTTGTTGCAGACGATCGGCTGCCGCAGCGTCAAGGACTGCGCCGCCCCGCTCTGCTCCCGGCTCGGCGCCACAATACTCACCGTGGCGAATCCCTCGAGCGCCGCCGCCAACGCCCGCAGCCCGTCGGCCTGATATCCATCGTCGTTGGTTAAGAGAATGTGCTTCATCATTAGTGGTCATGGACCTACGAGCAGGTGCTTCGCTTTCCACTAAAACTGGCATTTGTCTTTGTCCGACAATTCTTCCTAAGCCTATCGATCATTGCGATTTGCTGGTACAAGAAACCATCTTGGGAAGTATCTAGGGCTGGGATCTTGCAACCAGGTTCGTAGAATTTGCACCACTCTATCGTACCGACCCGTTTGTTGAAGTTCGATAGCCCAACTTAGCGCTTGCGGTCCTGGCTTCCTCGAGAATGTCCCTCGCGAACGACTAGCCCAGGAGCCACGACGAAGCACGCCGCCACAACTACGATTTAAAGAAATTTCCAAGGTATGACCATGGTCTTCGTGAGAGATGGTCGGGACGACTGGATTTGAACCAGCGACCTCACGCACCCCAAGCGTGCGCGCTACCAGGCTGCGCTACGTCCCGACCGCTAAGCTGACCGCGACAAGCCCACGAAATCAGAGGCCTCGGGGAGGAATCAGCACCTCCAAGGTATCACCGCCGTTCGAGCAGCGTCAAGAAAGCGCGCAGCGTATCACGCAGATCGAGCAGCATTTTGCGGCTCAGCAGCTGCCCCGCGCCTTCCGGCGAACGGCTGGGGCCGCGGCTCTCGGGTTCGTCGGCGACAACATGCTCGCGCAGATGCCGCCGAGCGCCGGCAATGGTAAATCCTTCGTCGTAAAGCAGCCGCTTGATGCGGAAGACCATGTCCACGTCTTCCTGGCGGTAAAGGCGATGGCCGCTGGGGCTTTTCACCGGCTCGAGCATGGGAAATTCCGTTTCCCAGTAGCGCAGCACGAAGGGCTTTAGATCCGCGAGGCGGCTGAGCTCGCCGATGCGGTAGAGTTTTTTCTCGCTCGCGACTTGCGTTGCTGCGCCGTTGTTTGCCATCCGAAAGCCCTGCCGGGAAGGGGGACGCCGCTATCGTAGCAGTTTGCGGGTCATTGATATAGAGGGCGGGGATGTAGAGGATGTAGGGAGAGGCGTTCATTCGTCACGGCCTCCTTCGCTGCCAGTGTCCCGCTTCTCGCGTTTGCGGAGGCGCTGGATGAAGCGGACGGGTGTACCGACGTAATCGAACTTGGCGCGCAGCTGATTTTCCAGGAAGCGCTGGTAGCTAAAGTGCAACGGCTCTTTTTGGTTGGTGAAAATGAGGAACGTGGGCGGAGCGATTTTCGCTTGGGTCATGTAATAGATACGGACGGGGCGCGCTTTCGGCGTGGTGCCGCGCTGCAAGTCGACTTCTTTCTTGAGCCAATTGTTGAGGATGGGCGTGGAGACGCGGCGGCGGCGCGCTTCCCAGCACTGGTTGATGAGCGGAAAAAGCTTGTCCGCGCGCTCGCCGGTCTTTGCCGAGAGAAAAACGATGGGCGCGTAACTCAAGAATTTCAATTTGGCGCGAATCATTTTTTCGTAGTCAAACATCAACCGGCCGGCATCGAAGTTTTCCGGCTTGTGGCGTTCTCCGGGAGCGCGCTTGGCTTTGCCTTTCGCGGTGGCCGCGTCGCGCGAAGCGGCTTCGCGCGCAGCAGCGACGGCGAGATCCCACTTATTAATGACCACGACGACCGAGCGGCTGGACTCTTCCGCGTAGCTGGCGATTTGCGCGTCGCCCTGAGTGACGCCTTGTTCGCCGTCGACAACCAGAAGAGCCACGTCGCAGCGCTCCAGTCCGCGGCGAGCCATCACCACGCTGAGTTTTTCCGCTACCAGCGTAGTCTTGCCCTTGCGGCGAATTCCGGCGGTGTCCACGAAGCGATACGTACGCCCATCGCGCGTGATTTCCGTGTCCACGTTGTCCATGGTGGTTCCGGGAATAGGCGAAACGATGGAGCGTTCCTCGCCGACCAGGCGGTTTAGCAGCGTGGATTTGCCGACGTTGGGTCGGCCGATGATGGCGACCTCGATGCTGGCGGGTTCCTCGGCCGGGGGAGCGGGCGGGGTCTGTCGGCTTCCCTCAGGATAAACGACCCCGGCCCCTAGAAGGGATTCGGATGGATCGCAGGGTGATGCTGGGGGCGCTGCAAGCGCCCCTACGCCGGATCCTGAAGGCCCATAAAACTTGGCGAGGGCGGCGTCGAGGAGATCGTCAACGCCGGTGCCCTGCTCGGCGGCGATCGGAAAAACCGGAACGCCGAGGCGATGGAACACGCCGGCGTTCACTTCTTGCGACAGGGCATCGACTTTGTTGACGGCAATCACGAAGGGTTTGCCGGTGGTGCGCAAGAGCCGAGCGAGTTCCTCGTCGAGGGGCGTGAGGCCCGCTTGGCTATCGACGACCAGAACGAGCAAGGCCGCCTTCTTGATGGCCACATGCGCCTGGCGCAGGATTTCCTGCGGAATCAGGGCTTTGTCGTCGGGAACGATGCCGCCCGTATCGACGACTTCGAGCGCCCGGCCGCGCCACTCGGCTTTGCCGTAGAGGCGGTCCCGCGTGATGCCGGGCTCGTTGGTGACGATGGAGCGGCGCGTGCCGGTCAAACGATTGAAGAGCGTGGACTTGCCTACGTTGGGGCGGCCGACGATGACGAGCGATGGGAGAAGTTCGGGCATTCGTTCCTGAGCCGGACGCACAATCGGGGCCGCGGCGTGTTGTTCAACCTTCCAATGTAGCGCATTCCATGGCCCATCGGAAGGAAAGTGGAGGAGGGAAAAGTGGGCAGTGAACGGTGGACAGTCAAGACCAAGCCGGGAATTTAGCGCTCCAGATCGCCATCAAGAGAGTCATCCGGTCACCGATTACGGGCTGGCCACCCCCGCTTATGGACGCGCCATCGCTAAAGAAGCGGTTTGACTTCTGACTCTATAACGTCGGTGTACTCGAAACCTATGATCTTCTTGCGCAATATTCCCTGGCGGTCATAAAGCATTGTCGTGGGCAAACCCTCGATGCCGCCAAACTTCTGTTTCAAGTCGTCCGAGGCCACTGCGAGCGGATAAAGCACTCCGATCCTTTTTGCAAATTGGGCGGGGTCTTCCATGTCCATCATGGTATCGAACTTGAACCCGATGACGGCAAATCCGCGGGGACCGTAGACGTTGAAGAGTTTTTGGTAACCGGGCATCTCTTTTTTGCACGGCTGACACCAGGTGGCCCAAAAATCAACCAGGAGCACTTTGCCGCGAAAGTCCGCCGATGAGATTTCGCGGCCCTGCAAGTCTTTTACGGAAAACTCGGGCAGGTTTGAACCCCTTTCACGAGCCGGGATTGCGGCTTGCCTGGGCTGTGGGGGACTCGCCGGATGCTGCTGGCATCCGGCGAGAATCAGTCCAGCAAGGCTCAAACAAAACAGCGATTGTTTTAGCATCTATTCCTTCTTCTGCACATCGAGAATCAGGAGCTTCAGGGGCGCTGAAGTATCTGTTTTCTTCTTTCCAGCGGGCTTGCGGTATAGTTCACCGCGGATGGTGAGTACCGCGGATGAATCCGCCAGCGATTGAACGGACTTGAGCAGGTCATTCGGTGTAATCGTAAAGGACTGGTTTGGCGTAACCTGTAACGCCAGGTGGCCAGAAGAGTCCTTCATTATTTTTCCGCGTACGATTACCTCCATCTCCGCCACGCTCACACCGCTGTCGTAGACCGCCTTGAGAAGCTGGAGGGGGTCAATCCGTCCGTCCTCTTTTGGTGTAACGTCGACTTTCCCGTCGATCAAGCTGACTTCTACTTTTTCGACGCCAGACTGGCGTGCGAGGTGTTGTTTCACCCCATAAGCTCAAAAGTTTCAAGTCATGCCTTCGACGCGCATTTCGATGTGCTTGACCTGCGCCTTGGACGCGGGTGTAAACAGAAGGGCGCAGCCGAGCAGGGCCAGTAGCGCGAGTGCCTTGGTGTTCATCGTTGCTCCTTTCCATGGAAGTGCAACCGAAACTGCCGGGTAATTCCGAAACTGACGTGACGGCGGACAGGCATGAACACGGTGTCGGTAGAATGCGCAACGTCCCAGTCCATGCCAAGCCACACATGCATTCCGGGACGCACGCCAACGTAGGTGGTGATTCCGGCGAGCAACTGGTCGCCTCCGCTCCCGCTGTGGGTAACAGCCGCGAAGCGGTCATCCTGAGAATGCCGCCAAGTTATGACCGGCCCGATGAACCATTCGCGGGCTCCCTCACTAGATTCATAAGGGCGGTAGGATAGCCAGAAGCGTGATGCGAGGTCGCTGCCGAGGCGAGTGTCTTCGGTCCCTGGCGAGCGTAATAAGGCGTGAAAATCCTCGTCGGCCACCAGCCGCCGGAGTCTGAAAAGCCCGGTGTAAGTCCAATTCGCGGATACGAAGAAATCAGTTGAGCCGGAACCGGGTTGTAGACTTGCGGGCAGCCTCCTTCCCTGCAAGTCAGCCAAATCCGTCCGGCCGATGGGAATTTTGGGTCCGAACATTACGGAAGCTTGTGTGGTGCCTCGCTGAGAGTCCTGCCGGTAGAAGCGGTATTTTACGAGTACCATGGCGTCGCCAAGTCCCGTTCCGCCGCTCACCGGGCTCCCATTCGCCGTCTGCATTTTGAAATGATCGGTCACCAGGGGCACCAGCACAGTCAGATCGAAGTCGCGGTGGAAACCCCAGGTGAAGTTGAAATCCCCTTCGTGAGAAAACGTTGGGCGGGCCGTCAGGGGAATAGTCCCCGACGGGAGGGACAGCGGGCCGCGGGTGGTGAAAATGGAGTTATAAGAGAGCAGTCCGCCGCCCGGAAAGAGTGGAGGAGCCGTTTCCGGAGCGGGGCCTTGCGCACTGGCTGTCGAAACAAGAAGCCATAGAAGAACCAAAGCGAGCCGATAAGGCCGGCAACGGCCTCTGGCGTTTCGAAATCTCATTATTATTCCTTCCAGTAGAAAGAATGTACCGAGGCACATTCGCCCGCGAAGCCGCGAGACGACTGGAAGGCTGATTAAATGCGAAGAGGTGAAAGTGCCATGGACCGGGAAATGGGCGGCGCGTGGCACTGCGCGGTAAGAACGTTGGCAGGGAAATCCAGGACTTCGGAGGCGCGAAAAGCCGTCAGGGCCTCGACGAAAACCGGCGAAAAGGACAGCGCTTCGGCGGAGGCCGGTTGCAGAAAAGGCGAGTGCATGGAGGGCATCGTCTTGCAGCATTCCTGGCTATGCTCGTGGCCGTCGGACGAGCACGGCATGGTACTGCAACATTGCATGGCCGCATCGGGCGTGGACATGGCTGAGCAGGCGAAAGCATAGGTGGCCAAGGAACTGGCCATCACCGTCAACAGGAGTGGCTTGATAAAACGCATCTGGAACCAACATAGGCGGGTCCCAAATTGAAGTCAAGGGTGGATGGAACACGGCCGACCCATGAGCAAGATCTAGGGAGGGCTTGAAAACAGCGAGAAGACTTCGAGTGCGAGATCTGAAAGGGGTGGACCAGGACGGAGACGGCTGGATTGACATCAATCCATATTTCTGCAAATATAGAAATATGGAAACGGGCGCGAGCAAGAGGCGGGCGGAACGCGTGGCGAAGTACGCGGATATGTTCTCGGCGATGGGAACGGAGCCGCGCTTGCGGATTATGCAGTTGCTTTTGTCGGCCCATCCTGAGGGGCTGGTGGTGGGGGACATCCAGGGAGAACTGGAGATTCCGAATTCAACGCTGTCGCACCACCTCGACAAGCTGAAGAATGAAGAGCTGGTGAATGTGCAGCGGGAGAGCACGTTTTTGCGGTACACGGCGAATACGGAGGCGTTGCAGGAATTGCTGCAATTTCTGTATTCCGAATGCTGCACGCGGAACAAAGCGCTGAAGCCGGAAGATATCGCGCGAGCTTATGGAATAGGTGAGTAAAGACAAGGGGCACGCAGCAGCGGCCCGCTTTCCAGAAGGCGGGCCCTACAAACAGGAAATTAGGAGGGCCACATGGAAAGCACAAACATCAAGGAAATTGTTAAGGAAAAATATGGGCAAGCGGCTTTGCGAGGGAAGAGCGGGAGTTGCTGCGGGACGGCGGAGGCGAGCGGGACGAGTTGCGATCCGATCACTTCCAATCTGTATGACGCCGCGCAAACGCAAGAGATTCCAGGGGCGGCGCTCGAAGCTTCGCTGGGCTGCGGGAATCCGACGGCGCTAGCCAAATTAAATCCTGGTGAAGTGGTTCTGGACCTGGGGTCGGGGGGCGGCATTGACGTATTGCTTTCGGCAAGGCGCGTGGGACCGACGGGCAAAGCCTATGGATTGGATATGACGGATGAAATGCTGGCGCTGGCGAATGAGAACAAACGGAAGGCGGGCGCCGAAAACGTGGAGTTTTTGCGAGGGGAGATCGAAAATATTCCGCTGCCGGATAATTCCGTCGATGTGATCATCTCGAATTGCGTGATCAATCTTTCCGCCGACAAAGACCGGGTGTTGCGGGAGGCCTACCGCGTGCTCAAGCCGGGCGGGCGATTTGCCGTTTCAGACGTGGTGACGCGCGGCGAAGTGGATCCGCAAATCCGGCAAAACATTCTGCTGTGGGTGGGCTGCGTGGCGGGGGCGCTGGAAGAAAACGAATATCTCGACAAGCTGGTGTCCGCGGGATTCGAGCAAGTGGAGATTTCGCCGACGCGCATTTACCGCGTTGCGGACGCGCGCGAATTTCTCACGGCAAAAGGATTGGATGTGGATGCGCTTGCGCCGCAAGCGGATGGCAAGTTCATGAGCGCCTTTGTGCGGGCGACGAAGGCCAAGGCAGCGAAAACGACAGAAGCTTGTTGCGGGCCCACGTGTTGTAATGGACCGTCAAAACATTAAGTTTCTGAACGCTTGCAGTTCTAGATTCTTTCCCTCAGGAGCTGGAATCTTCGATCGGGCATCCTCGCCGGATGCCCTCAGAATGACACCCGTCCCCTGAGCCGCGAGATGAAGGATGGCCACGATCGCAGGGCGGTACAACGTTCTGTTTCTGTGCACGGGGAACTCGGCGCGGTCGATCATGGCCGAAGCTATTCTCAACGGGCAGGGTAAAGCATTCTTCACAGGTTATAGCGCGGGGAGTCATCCTTCGGGAATGGTGCGTCCGGAGGCGCTAAAGATGGTTGAGCTGGCGCATTTGCCGACCAAGGACTTGCACAGCAAGAGCTGGGAAGAGTTCGCGAAGCCTGGCGCGCCGAAGATGGATTTTGTTTTCACCGTTTGCGACAACGCGGCGAAGGAAATGTGCCCTGTCTGGCCGGGGCAGCCGATGACGGCACATTGGGGCGTTCCCGATCCCGCGATGGCCAATGGTACGCGGGAGCAAGTGGAGCGAGCGTTTCGTGATGCGTACCTGCTGCTGGAGCGGCGAATCAGCTTGTTTCTGAGCCTGCCGCTTTCGAGTCTCGATCAACTGGCGATCCAAAAAGAAATCAATCGCATCGGCGTCGCTTAGCGTCTCTGTCCGCTGCGTCCTCCTCCTTCGACCGAGTTAGCGTTTGACCGCTGCAGATTTTCTGGCAGAGTGGTAGCGCGATATTGTATACAGCCCTAGGAGAAGACCATGAACAGGCTTATCGAAGTGCTCGCGGTGGCCGGCGTGCTGTTTGCCGCGCAAGGGTCAGGTGGAACGCGGCCGGAAGTGCCGGAAAGCTTACAAGCGCCGGCGGGCGAGCAGGTGATTTTGGCGGCCCATGCGACCGGGGTGCAGATTTATGTCTGCCAAGCTGCGGCGGAGCAAAAGTTTGCTTGGGTGTTGAAGGCCCCGGAAGCGGAGCTGGCCGATTCGACAGGAAAAACGATTGTGCATCACTTTGCGGGGCCCACCTGGAAGAACGTGGACGGCAGCGAGGTGAAGGGAAAATTGGTTGCAAAACAGGACGCGCCGAAGCCGGACGCGATTCCCTGGCTGCTGCTGACGGCGGCAAGCCACACAGGAGCAGGGGTTCTCAGCCGAGTGACAAGCATTCAGCGGATCCATACCGAGGGCGGCTTGGCACCGAGTGCGAACAGCTGCGACGCCTCGGCGAACGGGAAAGAGGCGAGGAGCGCGTACCAGGCCGACTACTATTTCTACACGCCGGGGCGCTGAGGAGCTTGTAAAGACCCTCCAGCAATATTGCTGAATAGGCTCGGATAGCCTAAGCCCCCAAGGCCTGAAGGCCTGAGTTACAGGGCTAAGAGCTGGAATACAAAGAATTTAAGGGCAAGAGTGTTAGCGGAACGGGATTTGCAATGTGTAATATTTGCAGGCCCGGGTGCGTACTAGTCTATGGGAACGCTGAGACCAGGCCGGATGAGCGCGCCGGGAATAACCGAACCGACCGAGGTGATTACCCGTGCCAGGGCGGGTGAAGCCGAGGCTTGGGGCGAACTTTACCGGGAATACGCGCCGGCGATATTCCGGTTCTGCCGGCGGGCCTTGCCGACGCGGGAAGATGCCGAAGACGCTACCATGGAAATTTTCATGAAATTGAAGGACAAGCTGGTGCAGTACGACGCGACGCGGTCGTTCTCGGCTTGGCTGTATAAGGTGTCGGCAAACCACTGTTGGGATACGCTGCGGCGGCGCAAGATTCGCCAAGACAAGGAAACCGAAGATCTGGAAAACGTGCCGCTGGAGCATCCGGACCCCAGCCAACTGGATCAGTTGATCGAGCAGCGCACCAGCCAAGAGGTGCGCAAAGCGCTGGGCAAAATGGGCGGGCGAGCGCGCATGGCGCTGGTGATGCGCTATTACTCGGACATGAGTTACGACGAAATTGCGGATGCGCTGGGAGTGCGACGCGCCTTTGTGGGCGTGGTGCTGCTGCGCGCCCGGCACGAACTGCGGCAAGCGCTGGAAGGCAACGCATCGCTGGCAGCGGGAGGAGCTTCATGAGCGAAATACCAGAACAGAAGCGGAAGCATCTGGACGAAATGACACTCCTGCTATACGTCGAGCGGCAACTAGATAGGGCGCGGGGGCTGGAAGTTTCCGCGCACACCGAAGAATGCGACGCGTGCCGCACGCTGCTGCGCGCGCTGGAGCGCGAATCGCGGCTGCTGACGCGCGCGATGCTGGAAGAAGACGAGCCGCTTCCTTCGCGGCTGGCGCAATTCCAAGAACGTGCCCGCAAGTCCATGCAATGGATTTGGGGATTAGTTTTCGGATTGTCGGCGACGGGCGTTTACGCACTTTATACGGGATATATCCTGCCGTGGCAGACGCAACTGGAAAAAGCGGGATTCGGCGGGTCGAACTTGCTGGGCTTGCTGATCTTTCAAGGCGCAATGTGGAAAGGGTGGCAGTCCATTATGACCCTCCTCGAAGTGGTGGCCATGGTGACACTGGCGGGACTGGGAGCGATGTTCTTCCGCCGGCGCATCCGGCGAGGTTCGGCGCTGGCGCTGGTCTTCGCGGGGTTCTGCACGGTGCTGGCACTGGCGCCGGGGGCCTCCGCGACGGAGAAGCGCAGCGGACAAAACCCCACGGTGGGCCCAGAGGAAACCATCAAAGGGAATGTTTATATGGCGGGCGACCGCGTGCGCGTCGAAGGGACGGTGGAGGGTGACGTGATTGCCGCCGGCAAAGACATCGACATTGACGGGCATGTGACGGGAGACGTCATCAGCGCCGGGCGGTTCCTGCGGGTTCGCGGGACGGTGGACGGCAATTTGCGGTCCGCGGGCAACACCTCGGTGATTTCCGGAACGGTTGGGAAAAACATCATGTGGTTCGGCGATTCGACGACCGTGGATGCCACCGGAAAAGTTGGCGGTACGGTAACGATGTTTGGCGGCACGCTGGAGATTGACGGGCACCTGGGCCGGGACATTCTATTTTTTGGCGAGGAAATCAACGTCAATGGCAACGTGAGCGGCAGCATCGACCAAAAAGGGCATGCCCTGACGATCGGACCGAACGCGCAGGTAGACGGAAAGATCCGCTTCGAGGGCGACCAGCCTGCGAATGTGGCGCAAGGGGCCAAACTGGCGTCGCCAGTAGAGTTCAAGAAAATGCAGAAAAAGCACGATTACCAGGAGAGCGACTACTACGTCTGGCGCGTTATCTGGACGGCCGCGTTTGTTTTGTTCGGCATGGTGCTGTTTTTGCTGGCTCCAAAATTTGCGGGAGAGACCATCACCGCAGCGGAAAGTTATGGAGCGCCGATTGGACTGGGCATCCTGGTTTTCTTTGGAGTGCCCCTGGCGGCGATTATCTCCTGTGTGACGATGGTGGGCTTGCCGCTGGGCGTCCTCACCATCGGGTTGTGGTTTTTGATGCTTTGTTCTGCGGAGATCGTGGTGGGAGCAGTGGTAGGCAATTTGATTCTTGGCAAGGCCTCGGATACCTGGGGCATGATCGGAAGGATGACGCTGGGATTCGTGATTGTGCGGGTGGTCTATACGCCGCTGGCGCACGTGCATGTGCTGGGAATGCTGGCCGGGCTGGGCATCTGGATGTGGGGCATGGGCGCGATTTCGCTGGCGATTTACCGGCGCCTGGGACCAGTCATCACGCCGAATGTGCCGCCCGCGCCGTATAATCCGCCAATGCCGCCGAATACGACCATGGGCGGGGTGATGCCGGCTTGAGGAAGAGTTTTCTCTAGACCGTCAGGAGAAAATGGAAACCAGGAAGAGGCAGGTTGGCTTGCGCTGACTCCTCCTGGGACGCCGCCGAGCCGGTATTCGAGCGCAGGAAAGATTACGGGCCGGTCTGAGAATAGCAGACCGGCCCGTGGCCTTTTGCGGAGGCGGAAAAATCGTCGGGGTTAGTGCTGGCGAACTTTGCCGGCGAACACAGCCGGATTCGCCGTATTGGTCGGGTCCTCGATGAAAAGGGCACGCATGGCCAGCGGATTGTTCACAACCAAATTAGCAGTGCTAGAGATGCCATCCAGATTTGTGGTTGAGAAGGATTGTACTTGGGCGGTTCCCGTGACATTGAAGAAAGACGGAAAAGCGTTAATGGAGAATTGCGGGGAGGCAGCGCTGAGAGTATTTGCAGTGAAGCGGGTCCAGCGCAGCGTGACGGTGTCGACCTGGGAGGAAGCGAGGGTCGTTCCGGAAGCGGCGGTGAAAGATGTCAAGTGCACGGCGACCGTTTGGCCGAGATGGATGGCAGTGGTATCGGATTTCGCGGAAAAATCCAGAAAAATTGAATTCCAATTACTCTGCACTGGCAGGTCTTTGGTGTCCACCAGGAACGGATTGACAGAGCTTGCAAGGTTTACCGTCAAGCCGTCGCCGACGTGGAGAGAGCCAATCAAGGAGTTTGTGGCTGCGGGGACCAGATCGGTGACAATCATGGTGAACTGGGTGG
>Ga0307475_10000163_pt1 | contig 39199 bp, 40 predicted proteins | sample atmos_gasesECM1C_FD_203317 | JGI IMG/M metagenome (GOLD analysis project Ga0307475, IMG submission 203317) | Hardwood forest soil microbial communities from Morgan-Monroe State Forest, Indiana, United States - atmos_gasesECM1C_515 | ecosystem: Environmental > Terrestrial > Soil > Temperate... | reverse complement strand
GCCCACTAGGTTTCAAATTTCGAAAAGTATTGTGCAAAAAAAATGAAACTTTGGCTGGCAATCGGGGTTCTAACTAAGAGTGAGAGGAGTGTCCGCGGCGCTGGACAACCCGTGCCTCGTAAGTCCCTGCGCTTCGGAGGAGGACCCTCGTTTGTCCACGATTCTACTGACGCTCTTATTTCTGCTCCTCTTTCTGCTTGCCGTCGTCGCCAGCGTTCTCGCGCCCTTCCTTGGAATGGGCTTCATGATTTGGAACCGCCACAAGCTGAGCGGTGAAGCGCACGGGATTCGAGAAGGCGAGCCAACGCGGAATCTTGGCTCTCGTTGAGCCTTAATCCGTGATTCATAATCAACGATCCCCGAAGTAGGTTTCGTCACGCAGAATTTCCATCCCTTGCTCATGGGAAACGGGAAATCTCCTTCACCGCGCGGTAAGCCTGGTCGATGGCCTCGTTCGTATACGCAAAAGCGCCGGCGTCTGAATTCGCGATCGAGATCCGCCCGAATGGCTGCCGCCCGATGACGCAGGGCTGTTGGTCCTCCGGCCAATCCGGATCGTAAAGTGAGTTGTATTCGTACGCATAACCGTGCGGCCAGCGGTTGACCGTGATCGCTTGAATATCGCGCGCGGGATCAAAACCGCCGGGTGAAAGAATTCGCGCGAGCTGGTCGCGGATCTTTCGCTCGAACGTTTCGAAGCGCGTGATGAACAATTCCTGACTCCCGGCTATTTGTTGCTCCCGCGCGGGAAGCCCCGGCTTGCAAGGCACTCTTTCGAGATGGAGGATGCAAGGCTCATCGGGACTTTTCGTGAACTGATAGTCGCCCATGCTCACGGGAAAATCCATTTCCGCGGTTTCGAAGTAGGACCCCGGGCAATGCGCGCCGCTGACGCCCAGCTTCTTGAACGCTTGCCAGTTGCGAATCAGCACGTTCGTGTAAACCAACGGCACTTTCACGCCGTACGCCAGCGCGTCCCTTTGCTTTTCCGGCATTTCGGGGCACATGTACGGAATCACCATGTTCCAGCAAGCGAGAATGCAAGCGGTGCCTCGCACCGAATGCGCCTGGCCGCCTCGCACGTAGGTGACTTCTACTTCCTTCGCATTGGCAGGTTCTCCCACGTTGCGCGCGGACACCGCCGTGCTATTCAGCCGTATGCGCACGCGAGACGCGGGATCGTCAAGCCGCGCGTAATTCATCTTTGCGGTGACGATGTCTTCCATCGTACGACCGTCCGTCGAACCCGGAATAAGCGCGCGCACGAGAAGTCGCGCCAGCGACGCGTTGCCGTCCGGAAAATGGAAAATGTACGGATCGCTCGGATCCTGCCTTGTGATTTCCAATCCCAGCCCCGGACCTGGCGGCCCGGATAGATCCATCCCCTGAAAACCAGGCACGCCAAGTCCTGCAAGGTCTCCCGCCGGAACCGCATCAATTCCCACGCCGTAGAGCCCGTATGTTTGCTTCTGCAAGAACGGAATCACGTCGGGATGCACCTTGACGTACTGAAGGAGAAAGTCCTTGTAGCTGGTCCTGGCAAGCAGAACTTTTTTCTCCCAGGATGATTTCCCGGGCAGATAGTCCACCTTCTCGGTATTCAGCCGCGCGATGTCCCTCTGCGCTTCCGGCGAGAGCGGTGTCTTGGCCAGATATACGCGCCAAGGAGTGTTGCCGCGGCCGGGAACAAGCTTGTCTGCGCCAAATGTTTCCTTGTCGAAAAAGATCCCACGCGAAAGCCCCTGCGATTTATAGAAATCCTGATCGAAGGATTTCTTGAAACGCTGAACGTCAACTCCCAGCTCGCGCAGCAGTCCGATCGCCTCCGGGCTGTAGAGTTTCGGCGAGGCAATTGACTGCGTGCCGCCATAACCGAGAATCATCCGGCTGCCTGTGTTGTATTCGTTTCGCTTGGCGTGCCCTCCGAAGTCGTCGTGGTTGTCGAGGATCAGCACCTTCGCGTTTGGCCCTGCAACCTTGTGGAAGAAGTACGCAGCCGACAGGCCGCTCAGTCCTCCGCCGACCACAATCAGGTCGTATGATTCCTTGTCGGGCGTGGGGCTGTTCCACTGCTCGCCGTCGCGAAGCTGATGCGCTACTTCCCACGACCCATCGTGGCTCCCGCGCATGCCGGTCAGGCTCGGCGGGTAATAGCTGGGATTTTTTTCAGGAGCAAAGGGCGACTGCGGCAATCCGAAAGTTTCTAGCCATTTGTAATCGGAGAGTGCGAACGATCCTCCGATCGCAATACTGAATCCGTTCAGGAAATCACGGCGGGTAATGCGGCGGTCAATTCCGAGGTCTCGGTCCGGTTTTTCATGCTTCACATTCTCCCCCGTTGGATTTGACCGCCAGGAAAAGCGGATGCGCTGGGGAACTCCCTGGCTTTAGATTTTGGCGGCTGAAATCATACCCCACCGAATCCGTTTCGCGGGATCAAATTCGCCTTGCTTCGTTCAGCCTGATCGTCCGCCGCTCTGGGGGGGAGTGGCGGCGGACGATCCGCCGGGGAAAGCTAGTCGAGGACTAGCGAGCGGGAGCGCCTTCCTCGATGAAGCGGAAGGCGTCCTCCACGGTGCGGGGACCGCCGCCGTGGCTTCCCAAACCGTTCGATTCGGTCTTCGTGAATTGCGGGCGGCGCCGCGGCGAGAACTTTGCTGGATCGAACGTACCGCGCTTCATTTGGAACACCCAAACGTATTCGTGATGGCTCTTGTCCAGCTCCGACGCGGACAGCAGCGCGGTATCCGCCGTTGTCAGAGGCGTGAAATCCGAAAACCCGTTTTTGTCGGTGTGTACTGCCGCAGGCATCGTGGAATTGTAGAATTCCACGTCGTGCGTGAAAATAACGACGAAATCCACCTTGGCCGGCCCCGGCGCGGGACAGATGCTCGGATATTTCTTGCGCCGATTTTCCGCGATCCATTTGTACTGGTTCGGCGAAAGGCCATACGCAGAGAAATACACCTGGCAGGCTGCGCTGGCACTTTCATCCTCGATCAATCGTTCAGGATAATCCTCCGAATCCGCGTCGGATGAAGTTGCCGCCACTGTATGCGTGCTTGCGTTCGGAACGGGCTGCAATGTTGCCGGGCTTTTGCCGGAAACACTTAGGTTCATCTCAATAGCCGCCACAGCTCGCGGAACCTCGCTCGTCGCGTTGGACACCACAGCAATGGAACGCGCGCTGGCCGGTGCCGCAGCAGGCGCGGCAGTTGACGCGCTGCTTGTCGTGCTGGTTGATGTAGCTGCCGGAGCGGGGCGAATGGGTTTGCTTGCCGGAGGCGCGGGAGCCGTCTTCGGCTTTTTCGCGGCGGTAACCGCGGCCTTGTCATTTTTCTGCGATGCCGGTACGGGCGCGGGCGCACTACCTGCTTCGATGGGCGCAATAACGTTAACCGATGACGCGTTCACGGCAGGTTGCGGCGAGGCCGCGATTCTGTTGCCGCCGGCGCTTTCATTGCTCTTCACCGCTGCGGCGGTCTTCGTCGCTGCATTTACCGGCTCAATCGAGACCGACGACACAATCGCCGGTTGCACGCTGCTTACCTGAGCCTGAGGTTGAGGTTGTGGCGCGTTGTATCTTACTTCGGATGCCTTCTCTATTTTGGGTATTGAGGCCACTTGGGCTGGCGCCGCGTTTGCGGCTGCGGACGCGGAGGCAGCGGCGCGCGCTGCACGGAAAGCACGGGCTTGCGCCGCAAGAGAATTATCGGCGGCGGGCTTTTCGCTGTTGTTGTTGCTATCGTTGGCTGGCGCCGGCGCAGGCTTTGGCAGCGCATCTTCCGGCACATATCCTTCGGTGCCGTCTTGCGTCCGGACCTTCACGAAACCCTTCTCCCGCGCAACGATCTCCACGCGGTCTCCGCACTTCACCTTTGTTTGCACTCCGAGATTGCTCAGTGAATCGTAGACCCACACGCGGTCTTGGCCCGCCGTGCACTTCACTGGGCCCGTCTCGCCCCCCAGCGCTGGCAATGCGATCGTGATCCCCACGAACATGAAAGCAATTCGCAGCGTGCGATTCATCATTCCTCCCCACTGGCCTCCCCTGCTGGTAGCAGCCACATCGATCCGCCCCGGCTGGTCCACGGCCATGGCCTTGTAAGTAAACGCGTTCCGAATATCGGGATGGGTTGGGATGCTCGAAGGGTTCGTGCGTATTTCCAGGATGAGATGGATTGAGCGTCGCGCGATGTCCCCGTTGCCCATTTCAAACCGGCACAACCGCTAAGCAAAGTATGATGGGACCCGTTTCCGCGAACAACTGGTCGAAGGTTCAGGAATAGTACAGGCGAAGAGAATTGTACGGTAGGCGAAGCCCGAAAACCGCCCACTTGTGATATTGGTATCCCGCTCTTTGAAGACGTAACGGCGAATGTAGGAAACGATGGCGCTCAATTGAATACGCTCGAACTGGTTGTTCTTGTCTGGATCGGCTCTCTCGCCGCGGGATTTCTCGGCTCGCTGACGGGCCTTGGGGGCGGCGTGGTGATCGTGCCCTTTCTTACCCTCGTTTTTGGCGTGGACATCCGCTACGCGATCGGCGCTTCGCTGGTTTCTGTGATTGCGACGTCTTCCGGCGCCGCCGCGGCCTACGTGAAAGAAGGCTTCTCCAACATTCGCGTCGGCATGTTCCTCGAAATTGCCACCACGCTCGGCGCCCTTGCCGGCGCTTTGGTGGCGATTCACCTGCCCGTTAAGATTATCGCCGTGATTTTCGGGGTGGTTCTGCTCTATTCCGCCTATATTTCCTACTTCCCGCCATTGAAAGAAGATCGCCCGGACCGGCCCGACCGCATCGCGACGCTTCTTCACATGGATTCGACTTTCCCCACGACGCAGGGCTTGCAGCCCTACTACGTTCGAGGCGTGCCCGCCGGCTTCGGCTTGATGTTCGTCGCGGGCTTGCTGTCAGGGGTGCTCGGAATCGGTTCCGGCGCCGTGAAAGTGCTTGCCATGGATCGCGCCATGCGCCTTCCCTTCAAGGTTTCGACCACCACGAGCAACTTCATGATCGGCGTCACCGCTGCGGCGAGCGCCGGCGTCTATCTCAATCGCGGATACATCGACCCCGGCCTCGCCATGCCCGTAATGCTGGGCGTGCTCGCAGGCTCGCTACTGGGCAGCCGCGCCCTTGCCACCGCAAAAACACGCGTCCTGCGCATCGTGTTCGCGCTTGTAATTGGAGTCCTGGCCGTCGAAATGATCTGGAGTGGAATCACAGGGAGAATCTGATGACACGCCTCATGCATGCACGGAACCCCCGCCCATCCGGCATCGCTACTCTCTTGGCAACGGGCACGGAACCGGCACATTTCCCGCCACAACAAACACAAGTGTCATCCCGACGGAGGCCACTGTCTGGCCGACGAGGGATCTGCTGTTGCTTTCCAGTTGGCTCCGAAATGCAGTCACATTGTACTTACGAGGTGACCCCATGACCGTCTTAAACCGCAAGCTGATGGATAAAGACGCCGAAGAAGTCATTGGCAATCTTTTGCAAGCCGGAGTGATTCTCGCTGCCGCCGTCGTGTTCTTCGGCGGAATTCTGTATCTCATGCGCCATGGATCGGCGCCCACGCACTATCGAACATTCGCCGGCGAGCCGGAAGAGCTGCGCCATATCCCGAGCATTCTCCGCGAAATCATGACGTTCCGGGCTTCGGCCATCATTCAGTTTGGGCTTTTGATTTTGATCGCCACTCCCGTCGCTCGGGTCGCATTCTCCGTCTGGGCCTTCGCTAAGGAGCGCGACTGGATGTATGTCGCCTTCACGCTCATCGTCCTGTCTCTACTCATCTACAGCCTTACTGGCCACCATCTCTAGCAATATCCACGCAAGACTGCGAGGCGCTTGTAGGAATAAGTGAACTCAGTCGGTGAAAACTGGCGTGGTATCATCCGCCCACTTCGTACTTTGTGGTTTCTTGCGGAGAGTAGCGATGAAGATACGGTGTGTGGTGACGGGGCAGGACGCGCGCGGCAAGTCGGTGATCGCGCGCGACGCAAGCGTCGAACCGGTGACGCTCGCGACAATGCCCGGATTCGAGTTTTATCGCCTGTGGGCGAGCGACCACACCCAGAAGCTGCCCTGCGACGGAACGCCGCCGCCTCACGGGCGTTACTTCCCTTCGGAAGGGGGCTTCCGGTTTGCGTTCTTCACCGTCCCGCCGGCAGGCCACCGAAGTTCAGAACGCCCCGATCCCGCGGCGGCCCTGGCCGAGCTCGAACAAAAGCTCCCCGGGCTAGCCGAAGCCCTCGAGCCGCAGCATCCGGGAATGCATACCACCGACACGGTGGATTTCGACGTGGTTCTATCGGGCGAGGTTTATCTGGAGCTGGATGACGGCAAGGAAGTGCTGCTGAAGGCCGGAGATTGCGTCGTGCAGAATGGGACGCGCCATGCCTGGCGGAATCGCTCGTCCCAGAATTGCGTGATTGCCGTGGCCCTGATCGGCGCCAAACGGTGAAGGCCATGTTTCCGCCCCCGTTTCTGGACCACCCGCCATCAGGATTCAAGAAAGGAAATGAGATGACCACCGCACAACCAAGACACTTCGTGCTCGCCGGTTCCTAGTTGTCGAAGTATGGATCCTTGTGGCGAGCCAGCTTGCGGGGCAAAGAGTCTGGCACCAGGGGGACACATGGCTAAAGTGGAAGCATGACGCTCATGAAGCCTATGTGTTCGGCTACGTTGTCGGGTACTCAACCGGGCGGTGGGATGGTTTGCGCTGAGGGTGCCGAATACTCGACCCACTCGACCCGAGGGCCTAATCCGGCCGACGAAAATGATCCCGTCAACCAATGTCGGCACCAGGGACCCGACTTTTCCAAGAATACCGATTACTTCGTCAAGACAATCACAGACTTCTATAAACGTTATCCCGAAGATCGGGAGATTGACATTGGAGAAGTACTCGAGCAACTGGGAAGGGGTCTTACGCTAGAGGAAGTGCATAATCATCCTTTCCCTCGTCAACAAGGGCCAATTGCAAAACCGTAAAAAAAGGAGACTTCCATGACACTCAACCGCTGGAAACTCAGAGGCTGGAAATCTAACCGCTGGACTGCTTGCGCCCTCGCCCTGCTTTCCTTTGCCGCTGGCTCGCTCATCACTGCCCGCCTGGCGCAAGTGAACCAAGTGAGGGCCGATGGCAATCGCGTCTTTGAGCTTCGCGTTTATCACACTCTGCCGGGCAAAGTGCCGGCCCTCGAGTCGCGCTTTCGCGACACCACTTCAAAGCTGCTCGCCAAACACGATTTGAAGGTTGTGGGTTACTGGGTACCCGAGGATGCTCCCGCTTGGGACAACACTTTCATCTTTATGTTGGCTCATCCCAGCCGGGAGGAAGCGAAAAAGAACTGGGACGCATTTGCGGCCGACCCGGCGTTTCAAGAGGTGGTGAAACTCGAGCAGGCCAGCAAGCTGGTGGAAAAAGTCGACGTGACGTACATGCGTCCGTCGGATTTTTCGCCAATGAAGTAGCGCCGCGTGGCCGGGCCGTTCAGCGCCCACACGCACAATTCTGCGCGCACCTGTCCAAAACCTGTACTTCATCCGCTTTCCTCGACCTGTACTAAATCTGCCCCTGAGGACACTTATTTTCGCCCAACCCTTTCTGCTAGTCTGCCGGTGGCAGGTCGGAAGGACGCGATTTCGCGAACGAGAAGATGGCGAGGCACCATATTTACGGATTTCGCAAGCCCGCTTCGGCGGAACGTAACGCGCCTCTCCCCCGGGCAAAGGAAGTCTAATCGCAACATTCCATTATTAGAATCTTCACAACTTGCTCAAAACATGAGGGATACAAATTGCTAATCGCAACACAACGGCGATCCAGCCTGATCCTAGATGACTACCGATTCCCGGTATTCGCCGAAAGCTCGGCGAAGCGCATCCGAGATTTCACCCACCGTCGCCCAGGCCTCCACCGCTGCCAGGATGAAGGGCATGAGGTTTTCGCTTCCGCGGGCCGCGCGTTCCACTTCAGCGAGCGCCGCGCGCGACTTCGCCGCATCGCGCCGCGCCCGCAGCGCGTTCAATCGCGCCACTTGCGACCGTTCGATCTCCGGATCGATGCGGAGCGTGGGAATCGGCCGCTCGTCTCCTGTCTGGAAGGGTGCCTGGAACCGGTTCACGCCGACAACAACCTGCTCGCCCGAGTCCACCGCCTGCTGATACTCGTACGCCGCCTTTTGAATTTCCTGCTGGACGTAACCGGTTTCGATCGCGCGCAGCACGCCGCCCATCGCGTCAATCTTCGCGATGTAATCGCTCGCGCCCGCCTCGATTTCGTTGGTGAGCTTTTCAATGGCGTAGGAGCCGGCCACGGGGTCCACCGTGTTCACCACTCCCGTTTCCTGCGCGATGATTTGCTGCGTGCGCAGCGCGAGCACCGCGGATTGCTCGGTCGGCAGCGCCAGCGCTTCGTCGAGCGCGTTGGCGTGCAGCGACTGGCACCCGCCCAGCACGGCGCCCAGCGCCTGCAGTGCCACGCGCACCAGGTTATTTTCCGGCTGCTGCTGCGTGAGCGCCGAGCCCGCCGTCTGCGCATGGAAGCGCAGCATCAGCGAGCGCGCGTCGAGCGCGCCGAAGCGTTTCCGCATCGTTCGCGCCCACAGCCGCCGAGCCGCGCGGAACTTGGCGATCTGCATCAGAAGCTCGTTATGCGCGTTGAAGAAAAACGAAAGCTGCGGAGCGAATTCATCCACCTGCAATCCCGCCGCAATCGCCGCATCCACGTACGCGATTCCATTCGCGAGCGTGAACGCGATTTCCTGCACGTCGGTGGCACCCGCCTCTCGAATGTGGTAACCGGAAATCGAGATCGCGTTCCAATTGGGAATTTCGCGGCGGCACCACGCGAAAATATCGGTGACGATCCGCATCGCCGGCCGCAACGGGTAAATGTACGTTCCGCGCGCGATGTATTCCTTCAGGATGTCGTTTTGCACCGTGCCCGCAAGGCGGTGCAGGTTCGCGCCCTGTTGTTTCGCGACGGCCACGTACAGCGCCAGAAGAATCGCCGCCGTGGAATTGATCGTCATCGAGGTGGACACCCGTTCGAGCGGAATACCCTCGAACAGCATCTGCATGTCCTCGAGTGAATCAATGGCGACCCCGACTTTTCCCACTTCGCCCTGCGCCAGCGCGTGGTCAGAATCCATGCCGTGCTGCGTCGGCAGATCGAAAGCGACGGAAAGGCCCGTGGTTCCCTGCGACAACAAATAGCGATAGCGCCAGTTCGATTCCGTGGCGCTGCCGAACCCGGCGTATTGCCGCATGGTCCAGAGCCGCCCGCGATACATCGTGGGGTAGACGCCGCGCGTGAAAGGAAACTGGCCGGGATAGCCGAGCTCGCGTTCCGCGTCCCAGCCGCGCAGAGCTTCGGGCCCGACCACGGCTTCCATCGGCAGCCCCGTTGTGGAGGCGGCCTTTCGTTCCGATGGCTCCAGCGGTTTTGTGGGGCGGTCACTCATGCCGGGGGGAATCCGAAACGCAAAATTCGAAACTGGCTTTCATCGCACGCGCCTTGCCCGGCGGAACGCGCCGAGCGCGAACAACGCCATCATCGCGGCATAAATCACCGCGAAACCCATCAGCCAGAGAATGCGGTGGCTCGTCCATTGGCGCCAAACCGCAAGCACTCCGTAGACGGCGAAAAGCGCGAAAAGAGTGCCCGTAGCTTCGTGAAACAATTGGCGCGATACGCGCCACAGAGTGCGCAACGTCACTCGAGCCGAGTTCCAGAATGCGGCGATCACGTTGCCGGCCATTGGACGATTGTAGTATACCCTGGCCCTTGTGCCGCGGAGCGCCTGCGCCGCGCCTGCGATCAGCCGCTACCGTCCGGACCACCATTTGCGTACTGCACGTACTGGCCTCCATACGGGGGTCTGAAGGTACGGTCCAAGGTACAGGTTACCCCCGCGATTCCAGCACCGAATCTGGGGCTTGTCTCGAAGCAGCTTGCGGTTCTAGAATTGGGTCAAGCAGGGTCATTGCCCGGAGGTAACGCCCTTGCAACTCGACGACCGGATGAAACAGTTGCTGCGCGAGCTGGGACATGCGATCAATGACAGCGTGTCGGATTCCGAGCGCATCGCCGAAGCCATTTCCAGCGTTCGCGCCGCGGGTTTCGATATCGTTCTGAAGCTCGACGCAACAATCGGCTTGGCGCGCCGCCAATCGCAGGACGCCAAAATGACTTCGCAGGACCGCCGCTTCCTGGAAGCCTTGCACATCCGCGTGGACGACGAGCTCCTGACGGAAGACGCGTCGGAATCGAAGGTCGAAATCACGCCGCAGGACATTAAATTCTTGAAGTCTCTGAAGATCTCATTCGATGAAGAACTCTAGAATTCTGGCCGCGTTGTTCGCTGTCGCCGCGGGCACGGTGCTGGCCGCCGGCCCGGCTCGCGCGCAAATGAGCGGCACGGCGCCCATCGTCGTCAAGGATAACCCGCCCAGGCAAATCTGGCTGAAGGGGGAAGTGATTCACGCGGATAACAACTCGATCATGGTCCGCGATGAAAAGAGCGCGCTCACCATCTTGACGTTCACCTACACGCCGGAACTTCGCGACAAAATGCAGCGGATTCTCGATGGCGGCGGCTACCAATACGGCGACAAAGTGAAGATCCGCTACCAGATGGGCCAGACCGTGGCGCTCGACGTGCGCGGAAGGCCGTCGAAGCCGCTCTGATTTCTTCGCGCGCGGCGTATTCGCGCATTCGTGAATCGCATTTACTTGAAAAATAGCATTACCTGAAAATGCTTCGCACTCCCGCCGTCGCCGGACGCTTCTACTCTTCCGATTCCCGGGAATTGACTCAGCAGGTCAACGCGTGCCTCGCGCCGGAGGACGGCACTGTAAGAAAGGTCAAGGCGCACGGATGCGTTGTGCCGCACGCTGGCTACATGTATTCGGGCCACATTGCCGGTGCCGTGTATGCCTCGCTCGAAATTCCCGCGCGCTGCATCCTGCTCGGCCCGCGGCATTTTCCGCGCGGCGAGCCGATGGCGATTCTCACCGCGGGAAGCTGGCAGACGCCGATGGGAAAGGCGGAGATTGATTCGGCGCTTTCGACGGAACTGGCGCGCGCATGCCCGCGGCTCCGCGAGGATCCCGTCGCTCATGCGCGCGAGCATTCGCTCGAAGTGCAGATTCCATTTCTGCAGCGGCTGGTGCAGGACTTCCGCTTCGTCCCTGTGGTGCTTGCGACGGACCGCTATCCCCTGCTCGAAGAATTGGGCCACGCGGTGGCGCAGGTGGTGGCAGCGCAAACGGACCCGATTCTCGTGATTGCCAGCACCGACATGAATCACTACGAGAGTGACGCGATTACGCGCAGGAAAGATCAACTCGCCATCGCGCGCATACTCGAGCTCGATCCGCGCGGCCTGTTCGATACTGTGCGCTCGGAGGGAATTACGATGTGCGGTTACGCAGCGACAGTGGCGGCGCTGGTGGCGATGCGGGACCTGGGCGCCAAGGAAGCACAGCTCGTGCAGTATGCGACTTCGGGTGACATCACCGGCGACCGCGACGAGGTGGTGGGCTACGCCGGAATGGTCTTTCGATAAATGAAGGGCGATAAATGAAGGGGCTGCACTGTTTGCAGCGCAGCCGCCCGAATCGCGTCAATGCCCTCTCTGCTGGGCCCTCTACTTTACGGTCACCGTTACGGCGGATTGCGAGGCCGCGTAATTCGTGTCGCCGCTGTATTTCGCCGTGATGGTGTCGGTGTGTCCACCACCACCGCCACCACCACCGCCACCTCCGCCGCATCCGACAATTGCTCCAGTGAGTAGAACAAGGAACAGAGCGGCGGCGTAGGCGTACCTGCGGCGCTTCGATGAAGAAATCTTCATCAGAAGCAGCAGGACGAGAAGCGCGGTGCACACTACAATCCAGAGAAGATTCTTCGGAAATCCAGGAGTCTTGGGAGACACATTCGCCGGCGGAACAAACGTGAGTGTTGTCGAAAGCGTCGCTGTCAACGAAGCCGTTGTCCCGGTTATGGAGCCAGCCACGGAGCTCAACGACACGGTCCCCGAAAGTAGAGTAGCCCCGTTGAAGAATTGCACCGTCCCTGTTGGCGCGGCACCCAGGCTCTGAGTATTCACCACCGCGGTAAGGGTGACGGCGGCACCGGAAGCGATGCTTGTCGGGAAGGCGGATGCGGTCATGGTCGGAATGGCCTGCGTTATCGTAATCGAATCTGCCGCATTAGACCCCGAGAAACTATTGTCGCCGGGATAGGTGGCCGTGAGCGGGTGCGATCCGACGGAAAGCAGGGCCAGCGAAAAGCTTTGATCCTCCGCGTATCCGACACTGTTCAATACGAACGCGCCTGATCCTTGCGGGCTTCCATCAAGACCGTTTCCGTTATCTTTCAGAGTAACCGTACCCGTTGGGCAGCCCGTTTGTCCTATCGTGTTTTGAGAGCAGGTCCCTCCCGACGCCGAAGAACTCGTGACGTTCATGCGTATCAGAGTGTTCGCTCCGTAGGGGGCCGTGGTTGCGTTGCCACTGGTTTGCTGGCCGCTCAAAGCGAAAGTTTCGAAAAGAAGCTGCACCTTGCTTCCTTCCTGGCCGACAATCACACTGACTGGCGCCGAATCGCTAGGCAGGAAATTACCATCGCCTTCATAGTGCGCGGTGATGGTGTAGGGCTGCGGAACTCCGGCTATTTCCGGGCTGCCAGGCAGGGCGAGCGTTGAGGTGGAGACAAAACCGCCGCTGAGAGTGAGTGTCGCGAGTGTTATAGCGCCCGTAGTCCCGTTCGCACCTGTATTCGCAATGAGGGCAACATCTCCTGTAGGAGTGCCCTTGCCGTTTTGAGAAGCGGCGACAGTGATGCTCACAGTTGCGCTGGTGCCGTGCGGGATCGTGCTCGGGGGTGCGGGCGTAATTTGCGCGAGCGTGGTGGTGGAGCCATTGATCCTGGCAGTGTTCCACATGTTGATAAGGTTCGTCACGTTCACCGAGCCGAGACCCGAAGCTTCGTCATATCCGATACCCGCCTGGAAATCGGCGCCCGCAGTCCCAAAACCCGTCTCGCCGGGAACGGCGTTGTTGCCGATGGTCACGTCGTTGAATACGCAGGTCGTGCCTGTCGGCCCGTTGCCAGTGGAAGCATTGCAAGCGCTTAATCCGGGGCTTCCTCCTTCGTTGGCCGCGAGCTTGTAAAGCACAAACCCAGCTTCGCCCTGCCGCTGACCGGTCGCCTGATTCACGAGCGCCATGACACCGGCAAAGGACGGCGAGGCTACGGAGGTTCCCCCGACAGTTAAGATGAAAAAGTTTGCCGCGTTGCCGCAGGAGGAGCCCTGGTCATCCACGCAAAGGACCGCTGGATCGTGAAACACGGCGGCATTTAGAGACACGTCGGGAATTTCGCGATTCGGGCCCGAGAGCCCCGCGACTCCGAACTGAAAGGCAGGCTTTGTGAAGAATATGCTCGCGCCCCCGCTGCCGGCCAGAATGTTGGGTCCGCTTCCTCCTGAGGTGACGGACGCCAAGCAAGAGCTTTGCGTTTTGCAGCTTTCGTTCCAAACGTCTTCGGGGATGTAGCTATTGGCCGATTCAAACGTGTTGCTGTTATTAGCGTTCCAGAAGGCTGGGTCGTTTTGAGTAAACATGGTGCCGCCGACGGCGACGGTAAAAGGCAAGGCTGCAGGGATTCCGACCGCGATCGGGCCTTTGGCGATGGTTTCCAAGTGGGGATCGTCACAACCCTCGGCGCCCGTATCTCCCGTGGAAGCCATGAATGTGATGCCTTGCGCGGCAGCCTGCTCCGCAAGATTTGACTCGTTCGTTGCTTGGGCGGAGCCGGCGTCTTGTTCGCATTGGCCGAAGCTCTCGCTCATCACCGGAGCGAGGTTGTTGTCAATGATGAAGACTTCGGAGAGATCAACGCCATCCGTCGTTTCAGTCGTCTCGGAAACCACGAAGTCGACTGCAGCATTCGGCGCAACGGAGCCAGACCAGGTCGCATCCAGAACGGCTTCAAACTCTTCGCCTCCACCAAGATTGCCGGGGTCCGGGCCGTTCAAAATGATATTGAGGTTGGCTGGGGAGACGCCGAAGATAGCACGAAATTCCTGAACGTCGGTCACGTTGATGTTGGAACGCGCGATGATCGCGATCGTGACCCCGTCACCATTGAATTGCTGCGCCGGTGCCTTGATGTTGAGGCTAGTTGGCGTGTTATAGATAGTCGCAAAGTCGCCGGGACCAAGAGCGTGGAAAATGAATTGATCCTTCACCGGACAGGGATTGGCGTTTATCGTACACCCCTGAAGATTGACTGCCGGGCGCGGGCCGCCCGTGCTGGTGCCCGCGAGGCGAGCACCCGAAGTCTTGTAATGGGGATGTTTCACGAAATTGTGCAGCGTCGAGACACCGGCGACGACAGGCACGAGGGCTGTGGGAATCTGCGGGTCGCTCGAGTTGGCCCAATGCTCTTCACCGTTGACGACATACTTGTGGATGTCGGTATGGAACACTTGCTGCACCTGGCCGACGGTACCGGAGAATTCAATCACGGTGCGGCCGCTAGAGACGTTCGTCACCTGGAAACCATGGGAACCGAGCCATGACGTGATTGTCTGGATGTCTTCATCGGAAGCGCCGAACTGCTGGCCGAATTGCGCGGGCGTCAGCCACTTGTGATAGTTGAGCGAGCTTTTATCCTGGAGATCAATCAGCAATTGTTGCAGGGCATTTTCCTGGGCCGGACTTCGCTTCAAGGAAAGCAACATGCGATGCAGCGGCATCCCAGCGGGAGCCGCGCCGCGGTCGAACTCCGCGCGAGCAAGTGGATGCGTATTGCCTCTCAGCACAGCCAATATCGTGTCGTCCACGGGCTGCGTGATGCGCGTCTGGACATTGGCCGTTTGCGCGGAGGCCAGAATCGGAAGCGCGAGAAAAACGAAAAATACAGCTAGAAATTTCTGAACCGCTCGGTTTTGCCGCATGGCACCCCTACCCTAAGAAGAGATGAACCACCCTTGCCAAGAATCGCCAGGAAAAGGCATGTGGATCGTCATCAAGCGCAGCGCCCACGCATCGCGTCAATGTAAAGCGCGAATGCGGCTCGCCAGAGTCCGGGCGCGCTGGCGAGCCATGTCAATAAACTTGTCATCGGCGCTCACCTGATCGAGCGCCGCAAGAAGGCGTTGCGGCTCAGGAAGGAGTTTGTTGTTGTAATCGGTTTCGATTTGCCCGAGCACGTCGTTTACACCCAGGCGATCGTAGCGCATTGTCCGCTGAAGATCGGAAAGATCCATTTCCTGCTTGGTGAACCCTTCAAAAATGTTGAGCAACTGCGTGGCGCTGTCGTCCAGGGTGTAGTTGAAAGTGACCTCGTGGGTTTCACCGCCCTTTTCGTAGCGAAACGTCTTTTCGCCCAGGTTGGCGATCCGGCGATGAACGGCCAGGTCCACGCCCTGGAAATTGTGCAACTTGCCAGCGAGCCCGAAAATCCTCTGCGACAGCTCCGGCCCCATTTGAAATGGCTGTGGGCTGGGCTCTTCGTCGAGACCGCGAATATCGAACGTGCCCGACCCGGCGTCGCTGACCTTGATTTCGACGAATTCGGGATAGCTGGTCTTGAATATCTTGCGGAAGGTAATCGTTGCTCCGTCAACAGGGGCGACAACACCAGCGGATGAAACCGCCGCGAAAAAGAGCAAGGGCAATAGGGAGGCGAAAACCAGTTTCGCGACCGTGCGGAAAGACTTCATCGACATCCTTGGATGCGGGCGGCACGCTTGCGGCTGCCCGCGAGAATGACTGTTGCGCGCATATTCGTTGCCGCCGCGATGCGATCGCGCGCCTGAGCCAGATGCGCGTGGCAGAGCGCCACGGCGAGCGCGTCGGCGGCATCGGCAGGCTCGGGATAATGCGCCAGCCCGAGGAGGGATTTCACCATGTGCTGCATTTGCTGCTTCGAAGCTGCGCCATAGCCCGCCACGCTGACCTTGACTTCGCGAGGCGAGTAGCTGTGCGCGGGAACCCGGGCCTGTGCGGCGGCGAGGAGCACCACACCGCGCATTTCGGCCAGTTTTAGTGCGGTGCGGGCATTGAGCGCGGTGAAGACCGATTCGACCGCGACGGCGTCGGGCGCAAATTCCGCAACGAGCCGTGAGATCAACTGGTGGATTTCGCGAAGCCGGGAGGCAAACGTGGCTTGCCGCGGAAGTTTCAGCGCGCCAAAACGGAGAAGATGCGGCGAAGGGCCGTTGAATTCAACTACGCCGTAGCCGGTGGCCCCGGCGACGGCCGGGTCTACACCGAGCACCCGCCATGTTTTTCCGTTCGTAGCAGAAGAAGACATACGAGCGGCACAAGTGTAGTGCGAGCCGGAACAAGCGGGTAGTGTTTTTTCGGAGGTGCGCGCCGCGAAGGAAACTACCCCGCGACGGCGGCCTGGATTTCCTTCTCATCAATGTCGAAGTTGGCGTAGACGTGCTGCACATCGTCGTGGTCTTCGAGCGTTTCCATCAGGCGCAGCATTTGCTGTGCCTGCACGCCCGTGAGCTTCACGAATTGCTTGGGGATCCAACCGACCTCCGCCGAAGCGGGCGTAATCCCGGCTCCGGTGAGCGCCTCGCGGACCTTTTCCATCGTTTCCGGAGGCGTCGTCACTTCCCACGCCGAGCCGTCGTCGCGCAAGTCTTCCGCGCCAGCGTCGAGCACGATGCCCATCATCTTGTCTTCGTCGGCCGCTTCTTTCGGGACGAGGATGTCGCCCTTGCGGTGGAACATCCAGCCCACAGCGCCGTTCTCCGCCATGTTGCCGCCGTTTTTCGACATCATGTGGCGGATTTCGCTGACGATCCGGTTGCGGTTACTCGTCACCACCTGGATCAGGACGCCCACGCCGCCCGGGCCGTATCCCTCGAACATCACCTCGTCGAGCGTTTCGCCCTCGAGTTGCCCGGTGCCGCGCAGGATGGCGCGTTCGATGTTGTCGTTGGGCATATTTTCGCCCTTCGCCGCCAAAATGGCGGTGCGCAGGCGGGGATTCGTCACCGGGTCAGACCCGCCGGTGCGCGCGGCAATCGTTAATTCGCGGATAATCTTGGTGAAAATCTTGCCGCGTTTGGCGTCGGTAGCCGCCTTCTTATGCTTGATCGTGGCCCATTTAGAGTGTCCGGACATGGATAAACCTTTTACAGGAAGTGTGGCAGGAGCAACAGTTCAGCTCTTGCCGCGTTAGTGTAGCAGCAGCGCAAGAATGAGGCAAGAGAAGCCGCCCGGCAATGCCAGGCGCATGGTCAGAATTCGTCGTCTTCGTTTTTCTTCAGGCGCGTAATCTTCAGCGCGATGCGGAAATCCCGCGAACGCGCTTCCGCCAGGATCGAGCGCCGCAAATCGGCAGGCAGCGCCCCGGGTCCTATCACGCCCGCCGAATCGCGCGGAAAGTGCCTTACGAACAGGGCCGCCATGTGCGCGGTGGCATACGCAATCGGCGTCGTAACCATGCCGCGACGCCGAATTTGATAGAGCGTCGGAAAGCTCGCATCCCAGCGCACCAGCAGCGGCTGGTCGTCTTTCATCCCGCGCACCAGGACGGCGGCGGCGAAGCGCGCGTTTTCGAACTCGCCCTTGCGGATGAGCTTGGCCACGCCTTTGGGCGTCAGCGTGGTCGGAAATCTCTTTCGCGCCATTCCTTGCGATTTGTTGAGGCGCCCCTGGCGGTACCATCGCCGCATGCGCTCGAAATCGTTTCCCCCGATCTTTGCATCCACCTCGCGCACGGGAATCGCGTACGGAAGCATGCACACTTCGTCCTGCGCCGCCAGGTAAACGGGAACTTCCCCAACGGGAGCGGGGAAACGGAATTTCTCGCGGCCATCGAAGCGGCGCGCCAGCGCGAACCGCCCATCACGATAGACACGCGGGCGTGAGATCGCCTCGTCGTAAGCAGCTTCGGGGGACCATGTCGAAACGGGGTCCTTGCTCTCTGTGCTTTCGAGGAGGCGGATGTGGATCGTCTCGACGGAGTCAAGCAACTCGGAGCCGCGCTTGGCGAGAAGATTGGTGAGTCCGGGCGCCACACCCGCGCAGATCAGCGCCGCGCGATTCTTGGCCACGAATCGCTTGTGAAAGCGGTACTGCTCGGGTCTAAAAAGACTGCGCGTAAGATGCGCGTTCAGGTCGAGATAGTGCGCGCGCAGGCGAAGGGCGGCGCGCAAGATGATCTCGTTGTAGACCGGCGGCGACGCATTGACGATGAGGTTGGCGCCGCGCGCCGAACGCACGATCGCCCACAGGTTGCGCGCGTTTGTCTCGACAACTTCGATGCCGCTTTTTTTGCCGAGGAAGCGCCGGCCGCGCTCGGGATCGCGGTCGCCGCACCAGACCGTGTGCCCTTGGCGCTTCAGCAGATGTGCCAGCAAGGAGCCGGTGCCGCCCGCGCCCAGTACGAATATCCGCATCGGCCCGCAACTCTACCATAACCGCTACCCTCACCCGCTTTCTCGACGTCAATTGATACGCACTACGAACGGGCGTAGAATGAAATTGATTTCTCCGATCCCCGCAGCCTAAGGGAGATAAAGCCCACGGCTTCGGGGGCGCTGCCCGATTATCGGGCTAAGGGTTCGGGTGGAAACGCCCGTTCCTCCCGCGCGGAATCACCCGCGTTTGGAAAGGAGACGCCACGCCGCTCTTTCACCAGGGCGCGTGGCTCGCCCAAGCCCAAACACGGACTTGGGCGTTTTAGTTGGCTATGCGATCAGCATCGTCATCCTGAGGGCCGCGAAGCGTTGGGCCCGAAGGATCTCTCTTAGGCGAAATGAGTCTTCTCGACAAATTCGGCCGCCAAATCACTGACCTCCGTGTATCGGTCACCGATCGCTGCAATTTCCGCTGCGTCTATTGCCGCTCGGCCAATCCTGATAACCATATGGCCTCGGGCGAGCTGCTCGACTGGGACGAATACGAGCACGTGGTCCGCATTCTCATCGGGATGGGGATTCGTAAAGTGCGCGTTACGGGCGGCGAGCCGCTGGTCAGGCCCGGCGTTGAAGATTTTATCGGGCGGCTGAAGCAGCTTGGCGTCAGCGATCTTTCGATGACTACGAACGGCCACCTGCTTGCCGATCGCTGCGAGCGCCTGGTCGCGGCAGGCCTCGACCGGATCAACATCAGCCTGGACTCGCTCGATCGCGGGAAATTCGAGCAAGTCACGCGCACGAAATCCTTCGATCAAGTGATGGCGGGTATCGACGCGGCCCAGGCTTCGCCGCTGCGCCCGGTGAAAGTGAACGCGGTGCTTGTGCGCGGGCTCAACGATGACGAAGTCGAGGCGTTTGCGGAATTCGCGCGCGAGCGCGATCTGACGATGCGCTTCATCGAATATATGCCGCTGGACGCCGACCGCGCGTGGACCCGCGATCTCGTCGTCACCGCCGCGGAAATTTATCGCCGCATCTCGGCGCGCTGGCCGCTCGTCCCGATCGCGCACGAACGCAGCGAGACCGCGCGCAAATATCGCTTTGCCGACGGTCCCGGCGAAATCGGCCTCATCGCGCCCGTGTCCCAACCCTTCTGCGGGCATTGCTCGCGCATCCGGCTCACTGCCGACGGGAAACTCCGCACCTGCCTTTTCAGCAAGGAAGATCATGATTTGAAATTCCTGCTCCGCGGCGACGCGAGCGACGAAGAGATTGCCGCGGAAATCAGGGAGATCGTCGAAGAAAAGGAAGAAAGCCATCACATTAACGATCCCGGTTTTGTGCCACCTTCGCGTACAATGGTCTTCATTGGCGGATAGCGGGCCCCAGGATAGAGCGATATGGCAGACGACGAATCCAAGAACTTCTCACTTTCAGAGGCCGAGCGCCTGCGCGCGAAGATCGAGCCGATTCTGATCGAAGCGATGGAAGCTCGCCGCAAGATGGCGGAACTCGACCAACAGCTCGGCGCGCTGGCCGAGCGTATCTCGCGCTCCGGCGGGATGCAGGTTCCCTACGAAAAAACCGCGAAGGTGCGCCTGGAACGCAACCGGCTGGAAGCGTCGATTCAAGGCGCGCTCGAAAGCATCCACTCCACCGGGTGCATCGTGAAGGATCTCAACGCCGGCCTGCTCGATTTCCCCTCGCGCCTGAATAATGAAGAGGTCTATCTCTGCTGGCGGCTCGGAGAGGACCGCATCCGCTTCTACCATCGCCAGGACGAAGGATTCGCCGGCCGCAAGCCCATCGACCCGCGCGACGCCGGCTACTCCAACCCCATCCAGTAGCGCGATTAAAGCGTGACCAAAACCACCGAAAATCGGCTGAAGAATTCCGCAAGCCCGTATCTTCGCTCGGCCGCGCACCAACCCGTGGACTGGCGCGAATGGGGCGCGGAAGCTTTCGACGCTGCGCGCGCCGAAGGAAAGCCGATTCTCCTCGATATCGGCGCGGTGTGGTGCCATTGGTGCCACGTCATTGACCGCGAAAGCTACGAGAACCCCGAAATCGCGGCCATGATCAATCAGCTTTACATCCCCGTGAAGGTGGACCGCGACGAGCGTCCCGATGTGGACTCGCGCTACCAATCGGCAATTAGCGCCATTTCCGGGCAGGGTGGCTGGCCGCTCACTGCGTTCCTGACGCCCGAGGGCAAGCCTTTCTTCGGTGGCACGTATTTTCCTCCCGACGACGCGATGGGCCGCCCCGGCTTCAAGCGCATCCTTCTCGGTGTTGCAGAAGCATTTAAGTCACGGCGCTCGGAAGTGGATACCTCAGCCCTGGCGCTTGAAGATGCCGTTACGAAAGCGGAGATTCACCGCACTGCGCGCGGGGAATTTGACGCGGACGTCGTGGATGCAGTTGTCGAATCCGCGCTTCATCTCTTTGACGCGGAGCACGGCGGCTTTGGCACCGCGCCGAAATTTCCCCATGCGGGCGCCATTGATTTGCTCCTCGAGCGTTATCAAGCCACACGAGACGCGAAGCTGCTCGATGTCGTCGAGCGCACGCTCACTGGAATGGCCAATGGCGGCGTCTACGACCAAATCGGCGGCGGCTTTCATCGCTATTCGGTGGACGAGCGCTGGTGCGTCCCACACTTCGAGAAAATGACGTACGACAATTCCGAACTGCTGAAGAATTATCTCCACGGATTTCAGGTGACGCGCCATCCGCTCTTTCGCGAAACCGCCGAGGGGATCATTTCCTGGGTCGGCGAAGTCTTGTCCGACCGCGAGCGCGGCGGCTTCTACGGCAGCCAGGATGCCGACCAGACGCTCGACGATGATGGCGATTATTTCACTTGGACCTTGGCGGAGCTTCGCGCCGTATTGTCGCCGGAAGAATCGCGCGCAATGGAAATCTATTACGACGTGAAGCCGCGCGGCGAGATGCACCACAATCCGGAGAAGAATGTGCTGTGGGTTGCGTCGGGTGTTGACGAACTCGCGCGTGCTCTCGTACTCGACGAAGCTGGCGCAAGGATTCTCATTGCGCGCGCAAAAGGAAAAATGCTTGCCGCGCGCCGCCTGCGTCAACCTACGCCCACGATTGACGAAACCATTTACGTGGGTTGGAACGCGATGTTCATTTCGGCATATATCGAAGCCGCGCGCGTTCTCGGCTGTGTCGCGCTTCCAGCAGGCCAAAACGGCGATTGCCTTGAGTTCGCACTGAAAACGCTCGACCGCATCCTCGCCGAAGCCTGGGACCCGGCGAAAGGCTTTCTGCATCGCGTCGGCGGGCCTCGTCTTGAGGGCACGCTCGACGATCAGGTCTTCGCTGCGGCTGCGCTGCTTGATGCCTACGAAGCGACGCCCGACCGCCGCTACTTCGATATCGCCGAGCGTGCCATGAAGCTGACGATCGAACGCTTCGGCGATCCCGAAGGTGGCGGCTTCTTCGACCGCGCGAAAGATGCCGCGCCCATGGGCGGCCTCGACGTCCGCCGCAAGCCGCTTCAGGATTCGCCCACGCCGGGCGGGAATTCCATCGCCGCAATCGTTCTCGACCGGCTCTACGCCTTCACCGGCGAAAAAATCTATGGCGACTGGGCGCAGAAAACGCTCGAAGCGTTCGTTGGGCTCGTCCCGCAGTATGGACTATTTGCGGCGAACTACGGCCTCGCAACCGTCCTTCACGCGCGCCATCCGCTGCAGGTGGTCGTCACCGGAATCGCCGGTGATCCGAAAGCCGCCGACCTCGAAAAAGCGGCAAACGAAATCTATCGCTTCGGCAAAGCTGTATTGCGCGTAACCCCCGAGCGCGTTACTTCCGACTCGCTCGCCCCAGCGCTGCGTGAAACTCTGCCGCACCTGAATGCCGCGACGGCGCAAGCGGTCGTCTGCGTCGAGACCACCTGCCATCAGCCCATCAATGATCCGGAGAAGTTGACCGCGCTCCTCGTCGAAGTTGCCGCTGACAAAGCCGGCACCGGACGGTGAACGGCCTCATTTGGCTGTGCCACCGTCGAATCGCCGCACGCGTATAGATGCAAACGCGGCTGCAGCGCCCCTGCGCCATTGGTTGCTGGGGACGAAGCGCGGTGACATAATGCGGGTTTAGCCGACGCTGCGAAGCAGCTTCGGTCGGGGGGATATGCTCATGGCGATGAGGGATGCGTGGATTGAAAAGCGCTCAGCGGTAGCGAGCCTGGACGAGCGCTCCGGGAAGACGAGCGGGGGCATCCGCAATTTCTCGCAGATGCATTACGCGCGCCAGGGCGTCATCACGGAAGAGATGGAGTATGTCGCGAAGCGCGAAAAGCTCGAGCCCGAAGTCGTTCGCAGCGAAGTGGCGCGCGGCCGCGCCATCATCCCCGCCAACATCAATCACCGCAATCTCGAGCCGATGGGTATCGGCGTCGCTTTCTTCTGCAAGATCAACGCGAACATCGGCAACTCGGCCACTACCTCCGACGTTGACGAAGAGCTGAAGAAGTTGCACCGCTCCGTGCACTACGGGTCGGACACCGTGATGGACCTCTCCACCGGCGGCGACATCCCGCTGATTCGCAAAGCCATCATCAACGCGTCCCCGGTCCCCATCGGCACCGTGCCCATTTATGAGGCGCTCACGCGCGTGCGACGCGCGGAAGATCTGTCGATCGAGCTGATGCTCGAAGTGATCGAAGAGCAGGCCGAGCAGGGCGTGGACTACATGACGATTCACGCCGGTGTCCTGCGCGAATTCCTGCCGCTCGTGCGCAACCGCATCACCGGCATCGTCAGCCGTGGCGGCGCGCTGCTGGCGCAGTGGATGAGCTTCCACAAGAAGCAGAATTTCCTCTACGAGAATTTCGACGCCATCTGCAAGATCTTCCAGAAGCACGACGTCAGCTTTTCTCTCGGTGACGGCCTGCGCCCAGGCTGCCTCGCCGACGCCAGCGACGAAGCGCAATTCTCCGAGCTGCGCGTTTTGGGCGAGCTCACCAAGAAAGCGTGGGAATACGACGTGCAGGTGATGATCGAAGGCCCGGGCCACATCCCGATGGACCAAATTGAGCTGCAGGTGAAAAAAGAAGTCGAGATGTGCTACGAAGCGCCGTTCTACACGCTCGGGCCGCTCGTCACAGACATTGCTCCCGGCTACGATCACATCACCAGCGCAATCGGCGCCGCGATGATCGGGTGGCACGGCGCGTCGATGCTCTGCTACGTCACGCCGAAGGAGCACCTCGGCTTGCCCAATGCGGATGACGTTCGCCAGGGCGTAATCGCGTACAAAATCGCGGCCCATGCCGCGGACGTGGCGCGCCATCGTCCCGGCGCTCGCGATCGCGACGATGCGCTCAGCTACGCGCGCTTCCTCTTCGACTGGAACAAGCAGTTCGAGCTTTCGCTCGACCCTGAAACCGCGCGCGCCATGCACGACGAAACTCTGCCGGATGACTTCTATAAGGACGCGAAGTTCTGCTCCATGTGCGGCCCGAAATTCTGCTCGATGAATACCACGCAGATCGCCGAAGCGTATCAGGGCCAGACGCAAGCCGACCGCGAGGCGAAATTCGTGGAGCTGCTCGCAAAGGTGCAGCCGGCGGCGAAATCTGCGGCGTCATCCTAGGGTCCGCGCCACGGTTATGGCCGCTTCAAACCTGCTATTCCCGAAAATATTCTTGCGCACGCTCCTCGCGTTCGCGCTTGCTTGTACGCTCTGCACCGCGGCAACCGCCGTCGCGGATGATGCCGCGTACAAATCGTCCGTCGAGAAGTGGCGCAAGGATTATGAGAACGACCTGAAGTCCGACCACGGCTGGCTCAGCATTTCCGGCCTCTTCTGGTTGCACGAAGGCGAGAACCGCTTCGGCTCCGATCCCTTGAACGACATCGTCTTGCCGGAGTCGTCCGCCCCGGCCGATGCGGGCTATTTCGAATTTACGGCGGGCAAAATTACGGTGCACGTCAAGCCCGGCGTCGCCATCACGAAGAACGGCAAGCCCGTCGAAACCGCCGAGCTTCGCTCGGACTCACGCGATGACCGCATCACCATCAGCGATCTTCAGCTCTGGGTGCACGCCAGCGGCGGCCGCTACGCAGTCCGCCTCCGCGACAAGAACAGCAAGCTGCGCCAGAATTTCACCGGACTACACTGGTTCCCGGTGGACGAGTCCTATCGTGTCACCGCACGCTACATTCCGTACGAAAAGGAGAGGCAGGTCGACATTCAGAATCTCGCAGGCGACGCGATCAAGCTGCCGATCTCAGGCTACGTCACCTTCATGCTGCGCGGCCAGGCGCTGCGCCTGGAAGCGCAGTCGGACGACAAGGGGGCGCTCTCATTTGTTTTTCGCGACCTGACGAGCGGCAAAGAAACTTACGGCGCCGGACGCTTCCTCGACACCGATCCGGTGAAGAATGGCGAAGTGGTCCTCGACTTCAACGAAGCCTACAATCCGCCGTGCGCCTACAATCCATATACCACGTGTCCAATCCCGCCGCCGGAAAATCGCCTTCGCGCGCGCATCGAGGCCGGCGAGATGAGCTACAAACACGATCACTGAGCGTCGGGTCGCCTCGGAGGAGGCTTGACATGAGGCGAACAAAAGGCGAAACTATTCACTCTTTTCAGGGAGCCCAATTCAATTCAGCCAAGGAGATTCCACTATGCCAATGAATCAAGCTTTGCTAGCCGAGTTCGACCACGAAATGGCCAACACTCGCAAAACGCTCGAGCGCGTCCCCGATGCCAAGTGGGATTGGAAGCCCCACACCAAGTCGGGCACCATGGGCTGGCTCGCCAACCACATCGCTCTCTTTCCAAGTTGGCTGGGGCACACGTTCGTAGCCGAATCGCTCGACGTCGCCCCAGGCGGCAAGCAGATCGAGCAGCCCAACGCTCACAACCGGCAGGAACTGCTTGCGATCTTCGATAAGGGCGCGGCCGAGGCGCGCGCCGCGCTCTCGAAAGCCACCGACGAGCAGCTCATGACCACCTGGACGCTCCTCAACAATGGACAAGCATTTTTCAGCCTGCCGCGCGCTGGCGTCTTTCGCACCATGATCATGAACCACCTGATCCATCACCGTGCCCAATTGACCGTTTACTTCCGGCTGAATGATATCCCGGTGCCGTCGCTCTACGGCCCGTCCGCCGATGAAGGCACGGCGCAAGCAGCCGCTAAGTAAGCGATCGCGCACGGCTCTTCTTCGAGCTCAGCGACAGGGGCGTTCGACGCAGTGGACGCCCCTTCCTGTCTCCTGACCAAGCCCCGGGAACAAAATTGCGTGCCTGGGCGTATCCTTATGTAGTAAGAAAGACGCAAGCGCGATCGCTCCGCGCAATTTCAATTCTGAAAGAGGGCGCACATGACATTTCTCGTTTTCGCGACCCTGCTGTATTTCCTGCCCACGATCGTCGGTCACAACAAGCGCGATGTGCTGGGCATCTTTCTCGTCAATTTGCTGTTTGGCTGGACGTTCATTGGCTGGATCATCGCCATGGTCTGGGCGTGCACGGCGGAACCGCAGCCGCACGTGTTCATGGTCGCCGGTCCTGGAGCAGCGCAGTATTGCTGCCGCTGCGGAACCATGAGCGCCCAAGGCGCTAGCTTCTGCAGAGCCTGCGGCAGCCGCGTTTGAGTGGTTAGCGACGCGCAAACGCGAACCACCCTGGCGCGGTAAGATCCATGCTATTCAAGGACGGATGCATCTATGTTGCTGCGATTCTGCGCGGGATTGATCTTGCTGCTGTCACGGACCGATTTTTTGGGACAGTTGACGCCCGCAGGCTGCCTTTCGTATGAGCCAGCCGTGGTTCACATACATGGCACTCTCATCCGCGAGACTTTTCCGGGGCCGCCAAACTATGAAAACATTCGTAAGGGCGACGCAGCCGAAACGTCCTGGTTCCTGAAGCTAGAGTCGTCGATTTGCGTGAATGAAGACAAATCTGAACCGGAACTCAACCCAAGCCAGAAAAACATCCGCAGAGTGCAACTGGTGCTCGAAGCTGAAGCCTATGACAAATACAAGGCGCTGTTGGGCCAACGAGTCGTTGCAACGGGTACGCTCTTTGGGTCGCACACGGGGCATCACCGCACGCCTGTCCTGCTAACCGTGAACAGTCTCGAACGTCCGCAGTGGAAATGACCCATCCAAGGTAAAATTCCCGAATGGCCGAATCGCAGCCGCAGGAACAACTCCGCGAAGAATTCAACCGCTGGGCCGACGCCGGCAAAGGCGAGTCCATGGCCGAAGAGCACTGGCCCATCGCCAAGCCCACGCTCGAGCTGATGCAGATCGCGCTCGACGAAAACGTCCTCGACGTCGGCTGCGGCGCCGGATGGCTTTCGCGCATTCTTGCCAAAGGCGTCCCCGAAGGTCGCGTGGTCGGCATGGACATCTCCGACGAAATGATCCACCGCGCGCGCCGCGCGAGCGTGGATCTCGCGAATCTCGTCTTCATCGTCGGCGAAGTGAACGACATTCCCTGGGAGCCGAATTTCTTCTCCCGCGCGATCTCCGTCGAATCCTCGTATTACTGGCCCGACCCCGCTAAGGGCATCCGCGAGATCTTCCGCGTCCTTTGCGAAGGCGGCTCCGCGTGGATCCTCATCAACTACTATCGCGATAATCCGCACTGCCACCAGTGGGGCGAAAAGCTCGCCGTCCCCACGCATCTTCTCTCCGCGGACGAATGGGCCGCCCTGTTTCGCGACGCAGGCTTCTCCGACGTGGCGCACCGCCGCATCGTGGACCCCACGCCCGCTCCCGATGTTTACACCGGCCGCTGGTTCCGCGACGCCGCGCAGCTCCGCGCCTTCCGCGAAATCGGCGCCCTGCTCGTTCACGGCACCAAGCACGAAGCGTAGCAACAGGAGGAAGAACCTGGTAGTTTCGCACGAGGCTCATATCACTACTCTACGAAGGGAAAACGATGCCTCCTACCTTTGGGAACGGCAAGATCTGCTATATCGAGTTGCCCGCCAGCGATATCGCGCGGTCGTCCGAATTCTACAGGAAGGTTTTTGGCTGGAACATCCGGAAACGCGGGGACGGCAGCGTCTCGTTTGATGACGGCGTCGGGGAAGTGAGCGGTGTCTGGCTGCTCGGGCGGGCGCCTGCGGCAGAGGGCAGTCTGATGGTTCACATCATGGTTGATAGCATGTCTGCGACACTCGAGTTAATTGTGGCCAATGGAGGCGAAATCGTGCAACCAGTCGGCGCGGATTCGCCGGAGATCACTGCCCGGTTCCGCGACCCGGGCGGAAATGTGCTCGGTCTCTACCAACACCGTGGCTGAGGATACTGGCTCAAGAAGGGAGCTGAGATGACGAAGCGATCCCCCGCGCGTACTGCAATCTTCACGGCGGTGTTCCTATTTTTCGGTTTTGGATCCTTGGGCTTGGGTTCGCATGCGCGGACACATTCGCCGGTTAACAGCGCAATCCAGAAAGGTGCGGCCATGGCGGCTCATGCAACGGGAACGTTTGAAGTAAAGTTGACCCCTCAGCCTCCGGACGACAAAGCCGAAGGCTCGACCCTAGCGAGGATGTCGATCGACAAGCAGTTCCACAGGGGCATCGAAGGCACGGCCAAGGGGCAAATGCTGACTGCCGGCACGGACGTGAAAGGCTCGGCCGCTTACGTCGCGATCGAGCGCATCACCGGAACGCTCGCGGGCCGCAGCGGCAGCTTCGTCCTCCAGCACAGCGGCACGATGGCGCGCGGCACTCTGCAACAGAACATTACCGTGGTGCCGGATTCCGGCACTGGTCAGCTTGTGGGTCTCACCGGCAAAATGACGATCAATATCGAAGCGGGAAAGCATTCCTATGACTTCGAGTACGCGCTCCCTGAGGCCTCCGACAAGTGACAGAGACAAATAACAGAGGCGGAATCCGGTGAGACGAGCGCAGCGGATTACTTACGAGACGGTGCGTCGAATCGGGCTCGCTCTTCCGAATGCCGAGGAGGGCACCTCGTACGGCACACCGGCGCTGAAGGTAAAAGGAAAGCTGTTCGTCCGCCTGAAGGAGGATGGCGATTCGATTGTCGTCGGGATGCCGTTCGATCAGCGGGAAGCAATGATGAACGAGGATCCCGAAAAGTATTACATCACCGATCACTATCGCGAGTATCCGTATATGCTCGTGCGGCTCTCCAAGATAAACGAGGGGGCGCTTCGCGAACTGCTGCAAATTTCGTATCGCGCGGCGTTATCGGCGAAACGCCGCCGCGATTGAGCCTCAAATCTCTTACGTCGAACGATGGCCATTTGCTATACTCCGCGTCTTTGTGAGGTAGAATAAGAAACATGGGGATCATCGAAAATCGCTTCGAACGCAGCTACGCTCTCTCGACGGTTGATTACGTTTTCAACTGGGCCCGCAAGAGCGCGATCTGGCCGCTGACGTTTGGCCTGGCCTGCTGCGCCATCGAGATGATCGCTTCCACCACGTCACGCTTCGATATCGCGCGCTTCGGCGCCGAGGTGTTTCGCCCGTCGCCGCGCCAGGCGGATTTAATGATCGTCGCCGGCACGGTGACGCTGAAGATGTCCCCAGTGCTCAAGCGCGTCTGGGACCAGATGCCGGACCCCAAGTGGTGCATCTCGATGGGCGCATGCTCGAGCGTGGGCGGCCCGTTCAACGTGTACTCGGTGCTCCAGGGCGTGGACCGCATCGTCCCCGTGGACGTTTACGTGATCGGCTGCCCGCCGCGGCCCGAGGGGCTGTTCTACGCGCTTCTGAAGCTTCAGGACAAGATTGACCAGATGTCGCTGGCCAAGCGCCCCACGGAAGTCCGGTTGCAGCCCCACATGGTCGAAGACTTCAAGCGCGGCGTCATGGTAGCCCAAACGCCCGCGCCCCGATAGGAATGAGGGTTCAAGATGGCCTTTCTTCGCGCCGCAAAGATGGAAGAAGTTCCCGCCGGCACAATTCGCGAATATGCGATCGAAGGCAAAGTGGTCGCTCTTGCCAACGTGGGCGGTAAACTATTTGCTATCAATAATGTATGCCTCCACCGTGGCGGCCCGCTTGGCGAGGGGGAACTGGAAGGCCAGCAGGTCACTTGCCCCTGGCACGGTTGGCAGTACGACGTGACAACCGGAAAGCTGGTCACGAACCCCGCCGTTGGGGTGGAAACGTTCCCTGTCGAGGTTCGCGGAGACGACATTTTCGTCGACATCGGCTAAGCGCCCTGATTTCAACTGCAAGGCCCCGAAGAATTCCGATACAAATTGCTACATTTTTTGTCCCTTCCGTGTATAGTGCGCGCGGCACTTCTGACGAATGACGACGCAAGCCCCCACCAAACCGAGACGCTGGATGCTGGCTGTTGACCCGCGCGTCTACCACTGGGACACCCTCTTCGTGAAGGGAAAGGAGATGTGGCGCCACGCCGGGAACCGTCACGACGCGTTGCGGCAGCTCAAGCAGGTCCACAAGGGTGACCGCGCGCTTTGCTATCACGGCAAAGCCGAGCACGCCGTGTACGCGCTCGCCGAAGTGAGCCGCGATCCGTATCCCGATCCGCACGACGCCGATGCAAAGAAGCTCGTCGTGGATTTGCGTGCGATCGAGCGGCTGCCCCGGCAGGTGACGCTCGCCGAAATGCGCGAAAATCGCCTGCTGCGAAAAATCAAGTTCCTGAAAAACACGCGGCTGACAATCTGCCCGCTGACGGATGAAGAGTATTCTGAACTCCTGCGCATGGCGGGCATCGTCGCGTCACCCGGCATTCCTTTGCCCTGAGCAACGCCCGAGCGCTCAAAGTTACGAAGGATTTGCCGTAAATCTTGAATTCACAACTTCGACCATCCATGAATCCGTCACAGGAGGACTCCATATGCGAAGAAGCATCTTCGTCGCTTGCGCGATTGTCGCGGCTGGCGCCACGCTGTTGAGCGGAGCGCAGAAGCGAAACGCGGCGCCGCCCGACCTTCTGAGTGGAATTCCGAGCGGCAAGACGAAAGTGGTCGACATGACCTACGCGATCAACGACAAGTTGCCGGCGTGGCCGGGCGACGATCGCACGTTCGAAGCAAAGGTGAACGCCACACCTGAGAAGGACGGATACTTCACGCGCAGTTTCTGGATGCTCGAACATTACGGGACGCACATGGACGCGCCCGCTCATTTTCCGCCCGGGAAGTTTTTTCTGGATCAGATTCCGGCTGCACATTTCTTTGGTCCGGGTGTCGTGATTGATGTGCGCGACGACGTGGCAAAAGACGCGGACTACCGCCTGACGGCCGTGCGCGTGGAAAAATGGGAGGCGCTGCACGGGCGCGTTCCGCCGGGCGCAATCGTCGTGCTGCGTACGGGTTGGAGCTCGCGCTGGCCGGACCAGGCCCGTTACCGCAACATGGACGCGAGCGGCGTGATGCATTTCCCCGGCTATTCCGTTGCGGCGACGAAACTTCTGATGTCGCGCGGCGTCGTCGCGCTGGGAATCGACACGCTGAGCATTGATTACGGCGCGTCGAAGGATTTTGAGGTGCACCGCACGGATCTGCCTGCGGGCCTCTACAACCTCGAGAATCTAGCGAACGTGGACCAGTTGCCGGAAGCGGGAGCGTTCCTGATTGCGGCGCCGATCAAACTCGAAGGCGGCTCGGGCGGCGCCGTCCGCGTGTTCGCGATTCTGCCAAATAAATAATGGTGCCGCAGAGCCAAAGCAGTTTTGCGGGAAAGACGATCGCCGTTGCGCGAATCGTGACCGGCGTCTTCTTTCTTTTCTTCGCCGAATACAAAATTGCCGGGCCGGAGTGGGCGCACGGCGGCTTCGAGCGCTGGATTCACGGATACGTGAATCAGGGAACCGCGGTCGGCTTCTTCAATGTCATCCTCGTGAAATTCACGCTGGTCCACCCCGTCGTTTGCGCGCAGCTTGTGGCGTGGGGCGAACTCGCGATCGGCCTCAGCCTGGTGTTTGGGCTGCTCGTGCGGCCCGCTTCGATTGGCGGCGGGATTCTGATGATCAGCCTTGCGCTGGCGACGTGGTACGCGCCCGGACACGGTGCGCCGATGTGGCAATACATCGGCGCGAACCTCGACCACCTGCCGCTGCTCCTGCTCTTCGCGATTTTCTTTGCAACGCGCGCTGGCGAGGTCTGGGGTCTGGATGGATACCTGATACCTGCGAGATAGAGGAGGATAAGCCTGATTACTGGGAGACCTTCGCCATTTCGCCGCGGCCTCGCACGCGGTCGATTGCAAACCCCGCCTGCACGGCAACCACGGAGAAGACGTTCAAATCCTCGACCGTAAACATACCCCGCCGCGAAAGGTTATCGACGTAGAGCAAGCCGCGGAGCCGGTCACCGATTCCGAGGGGCGCGCACATCGCCGACTGGATTCCGGCGAGAGCGATACTGCTGCTCGAAGCAAGGCGCGCATCGGCTTTTGCGTCGGAAACCAGACGGGGCAGGCCTGCCTGCATTACCTGCTTAATGATGCTTTGGGATATCACGAGCTGTGGCCCGGCTTGATTGGGTGCGCCTCTTGCGCCGCGGTAACGAATCACGGCCGGCAGGAAAGTGTAGCCGCCCTTGCGAAGATCGCCGCGCGCCATCGAAGCTTCGTCGAGCAGCATCGCGTAGGCGCGCTCGGCGCCTTCGATTTCCAGCACGAGATCCAGAGCGCCGCGCGTTACGTCTTCGGCCGTATTCAATTTTCCAAGTTCCCGTTGGGCGCGATCGAGCAGAGCTAGGAGCCGATTCTCGTGCTCCGCGCTGCGCCCGCGGACCCCTGCGTCCGCCGCGCGCCCGGCTTCGTGAATCGCTACCGCTCCCAGGGCTTCGACTGGCATAGCCGAGCTTGCATACGACGATTGAGATAGGACCTGGACGACCCGCTGAGGAAGTTTCGGTGTGCCATAGCTGGCAACTTTGTGCGTCGCGGAATCCTCGAAACGCAACCGGCATTCCCCAACGAGGATTTCATCGTTCGGGCGCAGCATCGCTTCTTTTGCCGCGCTGCCATTGATCTTCATGCCGTTCGAGCTGCCGCGGTCGATGATTTGCCAGTGGCCGTCGGGCGTCGAGCGCACTACGGCGTGCAAGCGCGACACGCTCGCATCATCCAGGACCACATTGCTCGATTTGGCCCTTCCGATGGAGATGGGACGGTCACCGAGAAGCTCGAAGACGCGGGAACTTCCATCCGGGTCATAAATCAGAAGCCGGGGCATGGGAATAGTCTCTTCCCATCTTGAGAGCACAAATCCCTGAAAGCAAGAAACTGCCGGCCTCGGCTTGTCCGATGGCTAACGCCCTGATTCCTCGCGTCAAGGGGCAGAGTAAGGAGTTACTTTGGACGCCGCACAATTGCGCCGTTCTTCATCACGAAATTGACCTTGCGCAGCGACTCGATGTTGTCGAGCGGGCTTTCAGGCATGGCGATGATGTCCGCAAACAGCCCTTTCGCGATGGCGCCGCGCTGGTTTGAAATGCGCAGAAGTTCTGCGTCGTTCGTCGTCATGCACTTCAGGATTTCCGCCGGTGGCACTCCCGCGGCGCGCCAGACGGCAAGGTAGTCCCAGGTCATGTCCGCGCGCGTTTCATTCGGCGCATCGGTAACGATGTCGGTGCCAAAGGCCATCTTTACGCCGATTTTGTAGGCGCGGGTCAGCCGGTCAACGATCGCCGCGCCAACTACTTTCGCGCCCTTGAATTGCCCGGCTTCAAAGTGAGCGGTTGGAAAGTCGGTGCCCGAAAGAAACATGCCTTTCTCTTTCATTCGGCGAAGCTGGTCGTCGGTGAGAAAGAAACCGTGCTCGATGGAATCCACGCCGCCCGCAATTACATTGTCGGCCGCTTCGCCGCCGAGCACGTGCACCGCAACGGCCTTGTTGGCATGATGCGCTTCGTCCACCGCGGCGCGAATTTCGTCCACGGAGTAGTGGTAATCGCTATTGTCCGCGACGAGCTTAATCAAATCAGCGCCGTAGTAAATATTCTCGCGCACGGCCTTCCGTATTTCCTCGGGGTTATCGGCGTCGTAATATTCGAATTGCCAGAACGGGCCGATTTCCTGCGGGATGCCTCCGGTTTGGCCGCCGAAGGGTGCGATGATTTTTCCCGCCGTTTGGATTGTCGGCCCCACGAACCAACCTTTCTCGATTGCCTTGCGCAACGCGACGGCTGCAAAATTTGCGTCGTTGCCAACGTCGCGGACGGTGGTGATGCCCGCATTCAGAAGCGTTTCTCCCGTCCACAGGCCGCGCAGGGCGCGAAGAGGAGTGTCTTCGCGGAGGTAGTTGCTGTCCAATTCGTGGAAATACTGCACGCTTTGGGTAATGTGCGTGTGCGCGTCCATGACCCCAGGCATCACCCATTCGCCGGAGAGGTCCACCACCTGGGCGTCCGCTGGAATCGCAACGCTCGGACCCACGTCCACGATCTTCTGGTCCTTGACCAGAATGATCTGGTTCTTCGCGACAGTGCCCGTCGCGGGATTAATCAGGTTTCCGGCGCGGATCGCAACCGTCTGCGCCCAGGCTGGGGCGGCAAGAAGCACACAAAGCGCGAACCCGAAAACGATTCTCCGCACGCAAGTTCTCCCTTCGAGTGAACACGCGAAGCGCGGGAGTGTAGCACCGGCGAGACGCTGCTTCCAGTCAAGTCTGTGTGCTACCTTCTCAGGCGGACGAAAATGTGAGATTCGGAGCTGCCGGAAGCCGGGACTGTTGCTCGCGGACTCTGCAAACATAGGCAATAAACAGGAGGGATCACATGGCGATTGAGGTCCGAGGGATGGCGCCGCTGTTCCAAGTCTTTGATATGCCGACATCCATCGCGTTTTACCGTGATGTGCTTGGCTTCGTGGTGGAAACCACGTCTCCCCCCAGGGGAGGACATTTCGATTGGGCGCTACTCAATCTCAATGGCGTACAGTTGATGCTGAACACGGCTTACGAGCAGGACGCGCGGCCGCCGGCTCCTGATCCCGCTCGCATCACCGCCCACGACGATACAGCAATTTACTTTGGCTGCCCGGACGTAGATGCAGCGTACGCTCACCTTCGCGCGCGCGGTGTCAATGCGAAGGAGCCGAAAATCGCGCACTACGGCATGAAGCAGTTGTACGTCACCGATCCCGACGGATATAGCCTGTGCTTCCAATGGCCGGCTAAGAAGGCGGACACGGCCGGGGGAACCTAAGAATGCCGGAACTGCCGGAAGTTGAGACTGTCGCGCGCGGACTGCGGGCCGTGCTGCCGGGAAGGCGCATCCTCTCGGTGCGTCTTGGCAAGACGGATTTCATTGATGATCCGTCTGCGGTGGAACAGCATCTGCCTGGATCGAGAGTCATTAGCGTCGAGCGCTATGGAAAGTTTCTCGTGCTCGATCTCGAATCCGCGAATGGCTCAGCGCGAGAGCATTTTCTTCTGATTCATCTGGGCATGACCGGCCGGATCATAACGTGCGTGCCGGAGGCCCGCATTGCCCCGCATACACACGTTTTTCTCGCGCTCGATGATGGCAGCGAAGTGCGCTACACGGACCCCCGGCGATTCGGCCGCATGGCCGTTTTGCCCACCAGCGGCCGCGAGACCGCCCTTGGTCTGCTCGGCCTTGAGCCGCTGGATGCAACAGAACAGCAGTTTCGGGAAAGGATCGGGAGCCGGCGCGCGCACATCAAGGCGCTGCTTCTCGATCAGCACGTCCTGCGAGGGATGGGAAACATTTATACCGACGAAAGCCTTTGGCGCGCGAAGGTCCATCCAAAGCGCCTCGGGTCCAATCTGAAACGCGAGGAGCTTCGGAAGCTGTATCGCGCCGTTCAGGCCGTACTGGCGGAAGCGATTCGCCTGGGCGGGTCGTCCATTTCAGACTATGTGGACTCAGAAGGTCAGCCCGGAGAATTTCAGTTGCGGCATCGCGTGTACCAGCGCGAAGGAAAGAAGTGCGCGCGTTGCGGCACTGCAATCCGCCGCATAATTGTTGCCGGACGCAGCAGCTATTTTTGCCCGCGCTGCCAGCAGGCTCCTCGAACTCGCGCCCGGATCTCGACACGACGCGGAAAGCGTCAGCGCCAGCGGTAAATCAGAATTGCGCCGGCCAGCGTGAAAACACCCGCATACACAAACCCCGCCGCCGGGCTGACAGCAGACCACAAAGCGCCCACCACGACGCTCGAGACGAGATCGCCAATTCCGTTCACGGTCGCCAGCACGCCGAAACCGGAGCCGCGCACCTCGGCAGGAAGCAATTCGGCAGCGAGCGACTTCTCGAGCGATGCCATAACGCCCGCGTGAATCCCTGCCAATCCGAAGAGACCGCCGAGAACAAAGATCGTTGGTGGCTCGAAAATAAACCCTGCATAGGACGCCACACCCGCGAAATAGCCGAGCGCGAGCAGGCCACGCTTGCCAATGCGATCTCCGAGCGCACCAGCCGGATACGATGTGGCGGCGCTAACGACGTTGTGAAAAGTGTATAGGGTGACTGCAATCGCAGCCGCCCGTCCGCCGCCCACGCGCGGAATGAGAATCTGGGTCGCCCGAAGAATCAAAAGTGTCGGTGCAAAGTCGCCAATCCCGTGCGCGAACACGCCGGAGAGAAAATGCCAGTATCTCTTCGGCATCCGCGCAAAACTCGCGGCAAAGCCCTGCGCGCGATGATCATCGTCCGCTTTCGCCGCCGGCGCTAAAACCGCAAAGGCGAGCGCAGCCGCGACGCCGGGAACAACACTCCAGCGCAACACGCCGCGCGCGCCAATCACTCCGATCAGCGCAGCGGCGCAAAGCGGTCCAAGGACCGCGCCCAGTGTGTCCATCGCGCGCTCGAACCCGAAGGCACGGCCTTCCTGCCCGGGCACCACGCATCCTGCCAGCAGCGTGTCGCGCGACGGGCCGCGGCCGCCCCGCCCAATCCACCCGAGCGCGCGCAGTAGAAGAACCATCGGCCAGGTTTGCGCGAAGGCATAGCCGAACGTCGAAAGCCCTGTCGCAAGGTATCCAGCGATGCCCACGGGCTTGCGCCATCGGGGGCGGTCCGCGATCCATCCGCCTGCCAACTTTGCGAAACTCGAGAGGCCGTCCGACGCGCCTTCAATCAAGCCCAATGCAAACGCCGGCGCGCCGAGGCTCGCAAGAAATGCGGGCAAAATTGCCGTCGCCGCCTCATGGCCCCAATCGGAAAAAAGGCTGGCGAGGCCGACGCCGAGAACGCCGCGCGTGAGCCAACGCTTCGGCGGGGAACTTGCCGCGTCTTTTGGGTTCATACTTTAGGTTGACCTTCAGTGAGCCGCGGCGTCGCGGGATTGGATTGCGGAGTTTCCTTCGAGCAGCGGCGCCGCTGCTGCGAAAATGCGCTCCGCCCACACGCGCCGCTCCCGGCCTTCGAGCCAGATCACCGGCGCATGGAACTTGTTGAACGGCGCTGCCGCGAGAAATTGTTTCAGAAGCTCGTGAATGCGCAATTGGAAGGCGCGGTCTTCGGAGCGGAAACCGTCGGAAGGAATCCCATCTTCGATTGGCGGAACGCCGATCAACAACGAGTACGTTTCCATCCACCAGGCGAGCCAGGCCTCGAGCTGCGGCTGGCGGCCGAATTTGTTGACGAGATAGCAGTAGTTGTCGAGCACCGCGCGATCGCAAATCACGTGGGGCGCGCGCCGCGCGGCATCCAGCTCGGCGGCAATCTGCGCGTGAAGGATCCAGAGCTGGCCTTCGAGTGTTGTCGCCGCGTTGACGGGAAATGGAGACTGGCGCGCGACTTCGGTGACCAGCTCGACGTTGTAGTCCGCTTTTTTCAGCAGCGAGCAGATTTCGTAGGCGAGCGTCGTCTTGCCTACTCCGTGGGTTCCAATGAGGGCGAGCTTCACTTTTCCACCTTCGCGCGAGCGCTTTCCTTCTAGCACACTTTCGCGTCAGTGAGAATTGAGAATAAGCCCTGAAACGCCTTCTTGGCGGCGCGCGTCTAGTGCCTGGGGCGGACCGCCATTGTGTTCACTCGACGCGCCGCATAGAATGCGGCTCTTGCCGCTGCTAAATCACAGACCGTCGTCAGGAGTGTTGCCGATGAAGAGCCGTTGGAGACCAGGCCTTGTTCTCAGTTTGATTCTTGGCGCGGGCGGCGCTTTCGCGGCCATGCGAGCACAGCAATTTGCGGCGCCGGCTTCATATCCGGAGGTCGAAGAAGCGGATCAGAAGATCCTGGCGGAGATTCACGATCACAATGAAATCATGGCGAATCTCGAATACCTCTCGGACATGATCGGCGCGCGGCTCACCGGCTCCGAGAATCTGAAGAAGGCGAATGATTGGACGAAAGACCGATTCAGCGCCTACGGTCTCACGAACGCGCACCTGGAGTCGTGGACGATTGCTCACTCGTGGACTCGCGGCACCGCGCACGCACACATCGTAAGCCCGTCGGAGCACTCGCTCACCATCGCGTCCTACGGTTGGTCCCCCGGGACGAATGGAGCCGTGCGCGGGCCGGTAGTGTACGTCAAAGCCAGGTCCGTCGAGGAACTCGAGCCATTCAAGGGAAAGCTCAAGGGAGCCATCGTGATCACAAGCGAGCCGGCGGTCCTGCCGCCGCCTGACGAGCCCGCTCCCAATCCGCTTATGAGGCCCTACGGTGAACCATTCCTCATGGTCGCGCCGCAGCGCCCGGGCGAGCGTCCGCCACAGTTCGGACCCTCCATGCAGCGATTCCGTCAGGCGCAAACGGAATTCTTCAAGAACGAAGGCGTCGCCGCCGTGTTCACCGATTCCGCCAAGCCGGACGGTTTGCTCAACATGACAGGCGTGGGAGGGCGCGACTATCACGTCGGCGCCGTTCCCTCTGCGTTCATTTCGTCGGAGAGCTACGGCTTGATTTGGAGGCTGTTGAAGCGCGGGCCGGTAGCAGTGGAGGTCGAACTGACCAGTGCGTTCAGCGATAACACAGTCGAGGTTTACAACACCATCGCCGAGATTCGCGGCAACGAGAGGCCGGATGAAATTGTGGTCCTCGGCGCTCACATCGATTCATGGGACCTCGGCACGGGTTCGACGGACAACGGCACGGGTTCGATGGTGGTGCTCGAAGCGGCACGCGCGCTTCAGAAGCTCGGCCTCAAGCCGAAGCGCACGATTCGCTTTGCGCTGTTTTCCGGCGAGGAGCAAGGGCTGAACGGCTCGCGCGCCTACGTCGCGGCGCACAAGGATGAGCTGCCCAAAATCTCGGCAGCCCTGATTCACGATACCGGCACGGGGCGTGTGATCAGCATCAGCCTGATGCGCAACTACCAGGACCGCGAGGTGATGGAAAAGGCCGTTGCGCCGCTGCGTTCTCTCGGGCTGCTGGAGCTAAGCGAGCGGTGGATGACCGGCAGTGATCACGCATCGTTCGAGGAAGCCGGCGTCCCGGGCTTTTATTGCGTGCAGGACCCGGCGCAGTATTTCCAAACACACCACACGCAAGCGGATACTTTCGACCAGGCGCATGAAGCGGATCTCGTCGAAGGTGCGCAGGTGATGGCCGCCTGGGCTTACAACGTGGCGCAATTGCCGGAGCTGCTTCCGCGAAAACCGACGCCAGCCGCCCCGCCCTCTGCAACCTCGCCGTGAGGATCGCGGAGCGGGGCGTGGGCTAATGCGGGCAGTGCTCCAGCGGGTAAGCAAAGCGTCTGTCGCAGTGGATGGGCGCGTCACCGGCGAGATCGGCGCGGGCCTGGTGGTCCTTGTGGCCGTCGGACGCGAAGACACACCCGCGACCGCCGCTTCGATGGCGGAAAAAGTTGTGAACCTGCGAATCTTCAATAACGATCAAGGAAAAATG